>Ga0209737_10000083_pt1 | contig 83738 bp, 84 predicted proteins | sample TergutCu122P3_FD_187284 | JGI IMG/M metagenome (GOLD analysis project Ga0209737, IMG submission 187284) | Cubitermes ugandensis P3 segment gut microbial communities from Kakamega Forest, Kenya - Cu122 P3 (SPAdes) (version 2) | ecosystem: Host-associated > Arthropoda: Insects > Digestive system... | reverse complement strand
AATGTCTTTCGATTTTGCGAAATAAACGCGCAAACTCACGACAAACACCGCAACCATAACCAACAAAATGACTGCGCCCGACACAAGTCTGTTGTGGTTGATAAAATAGGCTTTGCGTACTAACAAGTCCATTGCGCGTATTTTTTCCTGCAACTGCGGACTGCTGTTTTCTTCGTTTGCCTGCCGAAGTTGTTCGAGTACTTCGGAATGGATTGTTTCCGCACCGCTAACCTGAAAATAGTTGGTTACAAGCATTATGGAAAATGCGATGATGAAAATTGCCGATACTATTGCTATGTTTCTGCTGATTGTTTTTTTCATTTGTCTGAACTACGATTTTTTTGATTTGTGTGATTATCTTGATATTCTGTAAAACTAACATTATGCCTAATCATACTTGCTTTTTGAAAACACTCATTTGCCTTTTCTTGATTGCCTAAATATTGATATGCAAGTCCCATACCATAATAAGCATCTACATTTTCAATTAATTCAAGAGATTTGCCGTAGTACTCAATCGCCTTATCAAAATCGCCTAAATATTGGTATATAAGTCCCATATTATAATATGGAAAATCAAAATCAGACTTTAATTCGAGGGATTTTTCATAATACTCAATCGCTTTATTATAATTACCTTTATTATAATATGCAACTCCTACATTATTATAAGCCATTGCATAATCAGGCTTTAATTCGATGGCTTTTTCGCAATACTCAATGGCTTTATTATAATTGCCTTTTTCAACAGACATCCATCCCATACTATTATATGCCTTTGCATCATCTGGGTTTAATTCAATAATTTTTTCATAACACTCAAATTCTTTATCATAGTCGCCTTTTATTCCTAGTAATTTGGCTCTTAAAAACCATAGTTCAATATCTTTTTGTTTTTCTAAGTTCTTAACACTTAATATATTCAAAGCCTTTTTAATATTTCCTTTTAAGAAAAGATTGTATGCTTTTTTATAAAGAGAAGAATTTGTTTTTATGTCTGTTTCTTTGAGTCCTTTTATTTTTTCAAGTTGTTTTTCTAATTCATCAATTTTTGTATAACACTCTAAAATTTTTTCATTTTGTAGTTTTATTAATTTTTCGTTTTCTTTTATTTCTGCCTTTAATTCTTGATTTTTCTTTTCTGTATTTGTACTTTTCTTTAATTGTTCTGTTAATAAATTATTTTTTGCTTCTAAATCTTCTATTACAGATTGTTTCATTTTTATTAAATCTTTTTGTTCCTCTATGCGTTCATTTTGTTTTGTAACAATATCTTTATTGTCCCCAAAAACATAAATTCCAATTAAACCTGATACAATTGTAACAATCCAACTAATTATGGAAAACATTTTATAATTATCATATAGTTTCCACGCAACAAAACTAATGATAATGACAATACTTGCTAAAATGATAATTTTCTTTTTCATATAAATCATATTAATTAAAAAAATCAAAGTTCAGACAAATTTTGCGGACAATACTTAAAACATCTTCCGCAACTCACACAATCGGCATCATCAATTTCGTAAGTTTTTCGAGTTCTTTTTACCGATAAATTTATTAATGTCAATGCAATTACCAATCCGAAAAATGCGCCGATTATTCCCGAATAAATGCGGAAATTTCGTTTAATTTCGGCAACTTGTGTGGCGAGGTCTTCGACGGTTCTTGTTTCTTGTCCGTAAAAAGCCTGTAATTCGAGCGATTGTATTGCTTGTGGCTCGGTTTCGTTTGCCATTACGGCATCATATAACTGAACATTTTTATTCACTTTACTGAAATTGTCGCTCAACAGATACATCGTCGTTGCGCCGGTTACAATCATCAACGGCAGGAAAACAATGTAGCGCAAAATCCGCTTCACGCCGTCGGCACGACTTTCTTTGACCTTGTTCTCGTAAGGCGGTCGTATCGCATCAACGGGACAGGCATTGTGGCAAAGTTGGCAGTTGATACATTTTTTTTTTGTGATTTTCACACAATTGAACGAAATCCTCGAAAATAAGCTCAAAATTGCGCCATAAGGACAAATAAAACGGCAAAACGGTCGTCCCGTGAAAATGGAAAAAATCAACAACAGCACGCCAAAAGCGAGCAATGGAAATTCGCCTCCCAAACGGAAAATCCCGACAAATGGGTCGAAACGGCAAATGATAAATCGGCTGTTGGTTACGGAAAACAGCACCGCAAAACCCAAATAAATCCAAGGAAAAATTCCCAAAACAGTGGTAACGGTTTTCGACAGCCTGTAATTTTTGACATTAACCAACTCCTGCAACGCACCAAACGGACACACGCCGGCGCAAAACACCCGTCCAAAAAACAGCGTAAAAACAATGGGCAGAATAAACATCAACAGCGCAAACAACGGAATGGTGTACCCACTATCGGCGAGCGACAACGCCACATTTTGCACCGCACCGATACTGCACACACAACCGTATCTGAAAAATCCAAAGTAGGCAACAGAAATTACTGATGTCAAAATAACAGGCCACCGAACTTGTTTTTTAACGACCGCCCACGCCACAAAACTCATCAGCAACACGAGCATTGCAATATCTATGTACGCCCACAATGCCTCGTTGGGAACGAAATATTCGCGTATTGGATAAACGTAGTCCGATTCAAAATCGGGTTTAGGAAAACGTTGAGCGAAGGTTGTCGCTGAAATGAGAATTAATGAGATTATGGAAAATATTTTTTTCATTTGTCTTATTTTTATTATGTATTTACACTTTCAAATCATACGCCCTCGCAATCGGAACACGCTTTATTGCATCAGCAGGACAAACTTTTGCCAATTGACATTCATTGCAATTTTTGCATAATTCCTGTTTTATTTGCAGGTACATCGCACCATTTCCAAACGCATTACAGCCCTTTCCGCATTTTCCGCAACCATTGCAAAGGCGTTCGTTTATAGAATATTCAAAATAAGGCTCTTCGATAAATTTGCGGTTAATGGCACCCGTGGGGCACATCAAATTTTCGGCGCCGGTGTGCAAATCACGCACATTGGCGCGGAAGTAGCCACCGCACAAATCGCAATAACCGCAGACTTTTACGGCGTGAATACATTTTACCGCCGACATCGGCAATACGCAATCCGTTTCGCAAAATCCGCAAAAAGTGCATTTAGTTGGGTCAATCTGCCAAAAAAAGTCGGTTTCTTTTGCCTTTGCCGTTTTAATTGTATTCCGCAAAGGAACTCCGAAAAGTGCCACGATTGTTCCGCCTGCCACTAATCTTCCGCAGGTTTTGAGAAATTCCCTGCGCCCTATTGGACTAATTTTATTATTTTCGCTTTGCATATTTTTATTTATTTTTTACATTCTTTACGCATCGGACAATCGCCGCAAGATTTTTCCGAAAGCGCAGCATCAAAACTATAAACTGAAATCGTTTTTTTATTTGCAATATAAATATTCTCACCTGAAACTTGCATTTTGTAAGCCTCAGTTCCGCCTCCCAACATATTGACATCAAATAAAATCGTGCGGAATTTTCCATTCCTCGAATAACACGAAATACGCGGATTTCCTTTTTCGGAAGTCAAAATATGTCCGCCCGAACTTTTGGCAAGATAAGCAGGATTGCAACAGCCTGCAAATGCGCCTGCGCCTGAACCGCTTTCACCAAAGGAAGCGATAAATTCGCCGTCAGTTGTGTAACTTTCGATTTTGTGTCTGCCCGAATTGGCAACATAAATCGTGTCGTTTATGCTGATAATATCAAATGCGTAACTCGGAATAATAAAGCCGTCGGGACTTTTGACGAAACGCACCAAACCGCCCTGTTTATCGTACTGAACGATGTTTTTGTTTTCCGCATCGGTTACGAAAACATAGTCGTTGGTGGTTGTCAGCGCGCAATAATCGGCGTTATCGCTACACGCTTCCCAACTGCCTATTCGTTGTCCATCAAGAGCGTACAAATCTATTCCTGTTGGGTACAACAAATAAATCGCCGTTTCATCAACAATAATATCACGCACTCCTGCTTTTATTTTTATCGGAAAATTGTGTTGATGTTTTCCCGATAAATCAAAAACAGAAATCATATTGTTTAAAACAACATAAATATTGTTTTCGTAAATATCGAAACTCAAAATTTCGGCATCGGCATCAAAACTATTTGTTTTTTTGTAAGGCGAAACAAATGTGTGTTCTTCTGCATTCGATGATGTCGTTCTTTCGTCCGAAATTATCGAACGTACCATATAATATCCAAATCCTGCAATGAGGAGGAATAGAAAGATATTTAGAGTGATTTTTAGAGTTTTATTCATTGTCTGAACTATGATTTATATGATTTTCAAGATTATCCGTTGCAAATGGCAGATAAAATTTTGTGCCAAATCTAATTACGAATTCAGGACAATGCCAATCTGCTATAGAAGTAATCACGATACTAAATTTTTTATCCGTATTAATTAAAATTCCTTCTTTGTTAATAAAATAAGTTGTGCCATAATACATATATCTTGGAAGTCCTGTATTCAAAGAAGCACTTCCTGAATACACTGAAATAATACCTTTATTTTCTGAAATTTCTTTAATTCCATCACAAATAAAAGGTACAACAATATTACCTAAACTGTCAATCACTCCCCATTTTTTGTTACGAGATATTTTAATAAATCCATCTTCAACATAGATTTCATCTTGAACACAAGGCATAAAACCTTCATTTTTATTGGTTTTCTTAAAATATTTTTGGTAGTTATGATTATCCTCGTCACTATATGTAATAAAAAGACTATTAAATATAGGTATTAAAGTGTCGTATTTTGCTTTTATACTTTCAAAACTTACTATCTCTGTGTCTGTATTATTCAAAAACTTAACGGGAGATTTTTGAGCAAAAACAACTAATGAATTTGTAAAACAAAAGATTATTAACAATAATTTTTTAAGCAGTTTCATAATTTTTAATTTTTTAAAATTTATTTTTTAATATGATTTTGTTTGTATAAAAAACTCTTAACTTTCTCCTAACTCTTTTCGCCAACTTATCAACGCTTTTGTGCCAATAAGCAGAAAGCAAGCGTATAGAACTGCTGTAAAGTAAATTCCCATTACGCAATATAGAATTACGCAAGTAGAATCTACTATAATCCAAATAACCCAGTTATCAATTTTTTTGCGTGTAAGTAGAATTTGTGCTGCAATGCTGGCAATAGTTATCAGCGCATCAATATAGGGGAATGCGGGTTTTTCTATATATTGCGGAAATTTTGTCGAAATATTTATAACAATATACGCCCAAAGCACCGCAACTAAAATTATTAATAAAGAAGTATACGCTCGTTGCCTATTAGAAAGTGCGGTAATTTTTATAGTTTGCAGATTTTCGTTACGTTTTGTCCAACTATGAATTCCGTAAATATTTATCACACAATAAACTAACTGCAACATCATCAACGAATAGAGTTGATATTGATAAAAAAAAGCGAAGTAAAAAATGGAACTTAAAATAATAAAATAGAAATTGATAACCTTTTCACGAGCAGCAAGATAAACGCCCAAAAGTCCTGTTATTACCCCAAAAAATTCGAGATAACTAAGGTTGTACTCAAAAACTGTTACAAAAATATTGTTGATGTCAAACATTAGTTAATAAGTTAGCAAGTCAAGAATTTTCAATTAGGTAAATAAACCGCTTTTTTAGTTAAAAAATATTCTTCTTCAAAAAAGTCGCTGATGTTGTAAAGTGTTGCAGTATTTTTATATGGCGCAATTTCTGTTTGTAGTTCGCCGCCTTTGAGGCAAATAATGCCATTTGGTAGAGCGTTTTTTTGCTCTTTTGAGATATTTTTTTTGGAAATTTTTACTAAATCGCTTAGTGGCATAACGGCGCGTGAAACCACAAAATCGAATTTGTCTTTTTCTTCTTCTATTCTGATATTTGCAAAAGTGCAGTTATCAAGACCGATAGAATGGGCGATTTCGGTGGCAACTTTAATTTTTTTGCCAACAGAATCGACCAAATGAAACCTTGCCTGCGGAAACATTATCGCAAGCGGAATAGCAGGAAAACCGCCGCCTGTACCGACATCAACAATTTCGGTGTTGTCTTTGAAATTCAATATTTTAGCAATAGCCAACGAGTGCAAGACGTGATGAAGATAGAGATTTTCAATATCTTTGCGGGAAATGACATTTATTTTTGAATTCCAATCGGAATAAAGCGGAAAAAGTTGTTCAAAACGAGCAACTTGTTGTTCAGTTAAATTAGGGAAATATTTCTTTATAATATTCATTCAATTTTTGTACCTCTCCGTAATTTGATTTTATCACTTCATATTTTGTATAGCGAAATACTTTTGCTTTGTCAGGGTTTTGAAAAGATTTATATCCTTTTGGGAAACCTTTTCTTTTATAAAAACGTCCTGTAAATTTTATTATATTGCCACTATACTCTAAATTATCAGGCAAAACCAATGATTTTTCTGCTGGCTCAACAAAAACACATAAATTTGATAAAAAATCTCCATCAATATTATCGCCTTTTTCAAGAGTATCGTGAAAAATTTTTATATCATCAAGTTTTGTCCAATTTGCACAATCACAAGCCCAAGCAATATATCGAAGTTCTAAAATATGCTCTTGTTCTTCGAGTTTATCTTTTATATTTGATGCCAAATTTATTAAGTCGGTATCTTGTTCTTTATTATTTCTTACATTTGAACAAGATATTATTAAACTCAAAACAAATAAAGTTACCAATATTTTATTCATACACAAACATTTATTTACATAAGTCCAAGCAAACGCAAAATATCATTTCCATTTGCGAAAATCATTAGCGCGAGCAGCAGATAAAGACCGATAGTTAATGACACCTCCATAAATTTATCGCTTGGCTTGCGGCGCGTAATTCCTTCGTAGAGTAAGAAAAGCAGATGTCCGCCGTCAAGCACAGGTATTGGCAAGATGTTCATAAATGCCAAAATTACCGATAAAAACGCTGTCATATTCCAGAAGATATTCCAGTTCCATTCGCCCGGAAAAATTGAACCGATTGTAACAAAACCACCGAGATTTTGTGCGCCCTCTTTTGTGAAAACAAGACGGAATTGCTTGATGTAACTCACAAGCGTTTCAATGCCGTGCTTCCAACCCGCAGGGAACGAAGCAAAAAAGCCGTATTCAATTTTATGAGTTTCGAGAAAATTAAGGTAATGTTTTGGTGCTACCCCTATTTTACCTAAACTATCAATAGTTATATTTTTTGTTATTAAACTATCATTTCGATAAATGCTTATATCAATAGTTTTTCCTTTGTTCAAAGCAAATTCATTTGCAATATCATAAAATTCAAACAAATTTTTACCATTAACACCAACAATACTATCGCCTTTTAAAAGCCCTGCCGCTTTTGCAGGTGTAATTCTTGGCAAATTTTCGGCTGTCGGTTTTTTACCTATAAGTTTTTTCCAAAATGGGAAAGGTTTTCCTCTTGTTTGACTAAAAACACTATCAATTACAAACGGAAAACGCTCATTCATAAACTTTGTTTCTTTTGCCGAAATAATCTGTTGGCTAAAATTTTTAGGTAAATCTAATGTAAATTCTTGACTATCACGCAAAAGCACAACATTTGTTTTGCCTTCAATAATCATTTTTTCAAATACTTCGGATTTTTCAAAAACTTTTTCGCCATTGATTGAGATAATTCTATCGCCATTTACAAAGCCGCTTTTTTGAGCCGTTTCGCTAAAACTATAACCCAAATACGCATTTTCCAGCGGAATGGTCTCTTTGCCATAATGGAAAAGCACCATAGCAAAAATGATAACCGCCGAAATGAAGTTGAAAATCACGCCGCCAGCACTAATCAACATTCTTTTCCAAACCGCTTGAGATTCGTAAGCCCATTCTTCTGCACGGACATTTTTCACGTTTTTGTCTTGCGACTCGTCCATCATACCGCCGATTTTGCAGTAACCGCCGAGCGGCACCCAGCCAAGTCCCCATTCGGTATTTTCGGGGTAACGCCGCCAATCGTCTTCGGGCAAATTGCTTGTGTCAATCGGCTGCATTATTTTTTTGCCTTTTTTGTCAAGTTTTGGAATGCCGTTTTCGTCCAAAGCAGGGACTTCGTATTGTAAATTTCTTGCAAAGAACTTAAATCTCCATTTCTTGCCAACTTTTTTAAACCTCACAATCGAAATTTGAGGGTTAAAAAAGAGGTAAAATTTTTCTACACGAACTTTAAAAAGTCGTGCAAAAAAGAAGTGTCCAAGTTCGTGAATGAACACCAAGATTGCTAACGCCAGCATCAGTTGTGCGGCTTTAATAAGGAAAATAGTCATTATAATTTATGATTTTTATTTTTAGAGTGCAAAGATACAAAAAAAAGTTGGTTTTTCATCAAAAATAAATCTTCACCCCCGCGATTGGCGTAAAGCCATAGTGATAAATATAGACCTCTTCCTGTCTATCAACATTATAATAAGATGTCCAAATATTTTTGTGGTTGGTAATGTTGGCGAGTTCTACAAAAAAATCTATTGCACTCCGCTTGAAGTTCAATTTTAAATTCAGGTTTATGTCCCATCTGAAATAGGCGGGGTATTGATTTTTATATGCCTGCGAATAGTCCTTTTCTGCCCAAGTGCCATATTCATTAGTTACCAAATATGACATAATACGCCGCTTGCCGCCCATATAACTTACTTTTGTGTTTGCCGAAAGCAAGTTGTTTTTGCCAACTTTCCATTCGTAACCACCGAGTGCATTCAAGGTATAATTTCCATTGAATTTGGTGTTGCGCTCAATTTTATCATAGCCCCTATATTTCGATTGATAGAGCGAAGCCGTTACCAAAAAATAATAATTATTAGTCAAAAATTTTTCAATGGTCAATTCTATGCCGTAATTTTTCCCCGTTCCTTCATTTACAAATGCAACAAAGCAATTATAATCTTCGTCAAAATTCAAAATCGACTCTTGCGGAATATCAACATTAACAGGAACATTGTATAAATATTGATAGTAAATTTCTGTTTTTAAACGAAAGTTTTTTGCAAATTTCCAATTAAAACCTGCCACCGCCTGCAAACTTTTTGTAAGACCGAGCGATTTATTGGGCAGTTCTCCATTTTCATCTTGATAAAAATATACCAATCGCGGTTGCAGTTGCGAGTACATTCCTGTGCCGAAATTTAGCGATGTTTTTTGTGATGTTTGCCATTTCATTCCCAATCGCGGCTCTATCGAAAAACTGTTTGTGAGTATGTAATAATGGCTGTAAAAACCGGGCGTTATTGATATTTTATCATTAAAACGATGTTGCCATTGTCCGTACATTTTTATTAATAACGAATTATTATCTATGTCGTGCAGCGGAATTTTGTTTTGCAAACTATCATAATAATTATTTTCAAAATTTGTCATAAAAAGATTTGCGCCAATTCCCGCCTCGATAAAATTTCGGGAATTAAACCGATGAAACAGCGAAGAGGTAAAGTCCATTCGCCCCTCGCCCATTGTGCTTGTGTGGCGTTTCCACCGATTTTCATTCATAAAAGCGACCTGTTCAACATCTCGGTTTGATTGATTGCGCTGATACGACACGCGATTTTCCAACCGCGTATTAGTGGTAAAACGATGCGTATAATTTGCGCCAAAAAACAGCAGATAGGCGTTTTCATCAACAAATTGCCCTGTGTCACCGATGTTCCATTTTTCATCGGTCATATCGTCTTCTATCTTTATTTTATTCAAACCCATAAGGGTAATAAACGAAAAATTGCCTTTTTTTAGCGGGACATTAATTTTTGCTGATAAATCTCGGTATTTGGGAACGCCACCGCCTGTTCCAAAGTCCATTCCCATTTTGTAAAGCAGTTCCAAAAACGAATATCGCGCATTGATAATGTACGAGGCGTCTGATTTTTTGGAAAAATAGCCCTCTGCGCCCGCCTCAACTCCGTTCATTCCAATTGACACCATAAATTCCTGTTTTCGATTGTTTCCGCTGCGCAATTTGAGGTCAAAAACGCCCGAAGTAGCGTTACCAAATTCGGCGGGAAATGCGCCTGTAAAGAAATCGGAATTGGTCAGTTGGTTGTTGTTAATCATACTGATAGCACCGCCCGAACTGCCCATTATGCTGAAATGGTTAGGGTTTGGAATATCGAAGCCGTCCAACCGCCAGAGCAAGCCCAATGGCGAGTTGCCGCGAATAATTATGTCGTTTCGAGAGTCATTTGCCGCCGACACGCCTGCAAAATTGGCAGCCATACGCGCAGGGTCGCCCCACGCGCCCGCATAACGATTTGCCTCTTCGGTGCTGAACATACGCACGCTTGCCATACCCATTTTATTTATCGCCGCATCTTTATCAACAGACGCTCGCACAACCAACTCGTCCAAAGTTGTGATTTTCTCAATCATAGCGATTTCCAGCATCGTTTCCCGTCCAGAATAAACAAGAACATTGTTTATCACAATGTCCTCGTAACCGCCCGCCTGCGCAAAAACTTCCCAGCGACCAACAGGCACTTTTTCTATAACAAAATTTCCCACGCTATCGGTTGCAGCACCAACAGCATTACCATTAACAAAAACCCAAACCTGCGCATAATCAATAGGCGATTGCGTGTTTTTTTCTATAATTTTTCCTCTGATATTCTGTGTGCTTTGCCCAAAAGCAATGGTTGAAGATAACAATAACGCAAAAAATAGAATTGTTTTTTTTGATGAAAATATGGTCATATTATTTGATAATCGCAAAATTTATTATAATAAGAAAAATTGTTCAATCTAATTTTCAGTTTGAAACTCTGCCTCAAAGTTATTTTTTTTAACTACACAAGTTTTTGCCCATCTGTCGTGCCAGCCGTTTGCATTAAAAAGAAACGATAAAGGGTCAAAAGGAACAATTCTGCTTATGGAACGAATAAAAAATTGACGTGTTGTAGGTACTTTGCCTTCGTTTGTTACTACTATTGTGCCTGTAATAAATTTTCCAATCGTTCTGCCTTTGAAAAGAAATTCACATACAAAGTAATAAAGCACAAATACACACAAAATTATCAAATTATAATAAAATGAGTTAATAAAAAACGATTTAACAAAAAACATATTCATATTTGTCATTACTTCAAAACCCATATTCTTTGCTGATTCAATAACCCAAAAAAATGTAATTGTTTCAAATATTAAATCAATTACAAGTACATCAATTACAAAATTGACAAGACGTAACCAAGTACCAGCCAAATTTTTTGCTACAATTTCATTCATATTTTTTATATTATTTTTTGTATCTTGTATCAATTCTCATTTTTGTCATTCTTTCTCTGAAACCACCCTCTTCCAAAAAATCTTGACTGATTTTTTCAAGCAATTTTGCAATCAAATAATCGGTTTGTTTTTGCAGACAAATGGCAATATTGGCAATGGTCTCGGGTGGTCGTGTGGTTATCAGTTGCATAAAAAAACGGCTATCGTTATGCTTTTTGCCAAGTGCCCGCATTGCCGCAATTTCTTCTGAGCCGTTTTCCCATTGGCGATGTCCGCGAGTGCGCAAATAATCACGATAGTCATCGTGCAACTCAATCAAACTTGATTTTGCCACATCAATCAATTTAAGCGCAGTGTCTTTTGATGTTCCCGCTCTGGTATAACCTTCCGAAATATTCTGTTTTCCAGACCGCGCCGCTTGTTTCATTTGGTCAATAGTGCGGTCGCCCCGCCGTAAAAAATGCTCTACAAAATAGTAAGTTATGTCATAAAGGCACTCTGCCTTTTGATAACACAGCAGTTTGTTGTAGTCGCCAGTTGGTTTTATTAGTGGTTTGTTTTCCAGCATATTTTTCCGTTAAATTCGTTGCTTTCTTTAAATTCCTTAACTTCTTTAATTTCATAAAAAAATTTTTAATGACTTTAAAGAAATTTATGACAGCAAAATTACCATTTTATTTTAACTTTTTCACACCAACATCTCTTCCACCACCTTTTCCTCTATCTTCAACCCGTCTTTTGCCTCATTAACATCAATCGTAACCTTTTGATTTTCAGAAATTTTGCCGAGCAACATTGCTTCGGAAACATTGTCTTCAACGTGGTTTTGAATTGCCCTTTTGAGCGGACGTGCGCCATATTGAACATCGTAACCCTTTGAGAAAAGGAAGTCCTTTGCCGCCTCTGTGAGTTTGAGTTTGATGCCGAGACCTTTCATTCGCTTGCTTAAACCTTTGAGTTCGAGCTCGATGATTTTGTATAACGCCTCTTTGTCGAGTTGTTCAAACATCACCACATCGTCAATTCTGTTGAGGAATTCAGGTGAAAATGTTTTTGATAACGCCTTCTTAATCACGTTGTTGGCGTACTCTTTGTCCTCTTTTTCGTTTGGCACAACAAAGCCGATGCCGCGCCCAAAGTCCTTCAACTGCCGCGTGCCGACATTTGAGGTCATTATGATAATTGTGTTTTTGAAGTCAATTTTTCTGCCTAAAGAGTCGGTCAAACGCCCTTCGTCCATTACCTGCAAAAGTATGTTGAAAACGTCTGTGTGCGCTTTTTCTATTTCGTCCAAAAGCAAAATCGAATATGGTTTGCGGCGCACTTTTTCGGTCAGTTGCCCGCCCTCCTCGTAGCCGACATAGCCCGGGGGCGCACCGATAAGGCGCGAAACGCTGTGTTTTTCCATAAATTCGGACATATCAACACGAATAATACTCTCTTCGCTGCCAAAAACATACTCTGCTAACTTTTTGGCTAACAGTGTTTTACCTACTCCTGTCGGTCCCAAGAAAATGAACGAGCCGATAGGTCTGTTCGGGTCTTTTATGCCGACAGAATTTCGGCGAATTGCCTTAACAACCTTATCAACAGCGGTATTTTGTCCGATAACTCTACCTTCGAGTTCATCGCCCATTTTCAAAAGACGCTCATTTTCCGACTGCTCCAAACGCTTGATTGGCACGCCCGACATCATCGAAACAGTGTGCGCAACATCGTCAAGCGAAACGGCAATTCGGTTAGAATTTTCGTCCTTTTTCCACTCCTTTTTGGCGGCGTTCAGTTTTTCAGTCAATTTTACAATTTTATCACGAATTACCCCCGCATCTTCATACGCCTGAGTTTTTGCTGCCTCCGCTTTTTCCTTTTCGAGTTCGTTGATTTCGTATTCGATACTTTCCACGCTTTCGGGCGCTTTCAAGTTTGTAACACGAATACGCGAGCCGACCTCGTCCATTGCATCAATGGCTTTGTCAGGGAAACATCTGTCGGAAATATATCGAGCAGTAAGTTTTACACACGCCTCCAAAGCGGTTTTCGGGTAGATTACTTGGTGGTGGTCTTCATAACGATTTTTAATATTTTCCAAAATGGTTAATGTCTCCTCCTCTGTGGTCGGCTCAACCATAACTTTTTGGAAACGGCGTTCCAATGCGCCATCTTTTTCGATGCTTTCGCGATACTCTTTTAAAGTTGTTGCGCCGATACACTGCAATTCGCCGCGCGAAAGAGCAGGCTTGAAAATATTTGCAGCATCAAGCGAGCCGCTCGCACTACCAGCCCCCACAATCGTGTGAATTTCATCAATAAAAAGAATGATATTTTTGTGCTTTTCGAGTTCGCCAATGACCTGCATAATGCGCTCCTCGAACTGCCCGCGATACTTTGTGCCGGCAACCAGCGATGCCATATCAAGCGCAATAACCCGCTTGTCGAACAGCGCGCGCGACACTTTTCGCTGATGAATTCTCAGCGCAAGTCCCTCCACGATAGCGGTTTTGCCAACGCCCGGCTCGCCAATCAAAACAGGGTTGTTTTTTTTTCTGCGGCTCAAAATCTGCACCACACGCTCAACCTCAATTTCTCTGCCAACTATTGGGTCGAGTTTGTCTTCCGCTGCTGCTCTTGTCAAGTCATTGCCGTAACTATCGAGGGCAGGCGTTTCGCTTTCGGACTTCTTTTTGGTATCCTTTTTGGCTTTTTTGTCAGAAACACCACCTTTTTTGGCGTCTTCCTCGTCCTCCTCTTCTTCCTCAAATTCGACCGCTGCCGTTGCAGGAATTTCCTGATTTACAACAACTTGACGAATGGAATTATAATCAATTTTTTGATTTTCCAAGATGTTTGATGCTGTACTTTTGGCATCTTTTATAATCGCCAAAAGCAGATGTTCGGTATCTACAATTTCTGTTTTCATATTTCTTGCTTCAAGATGTGCAATACGCAGCACGTTTTCCGCCGTCTCTTTCATAATGACAGACGAAATTTTTTCTTGCGAAGGGTCGGAAATTTTTTCCTCAATTTTTCCCCTTGCCTCTTTTGAATCAAAGGCAAAACGCGACAAAATTTTCATTGCTCTGCTGTCGGGCATACGAAAAACGGACAGCAAAAAATGGTCGGGTGTAACAAATTTGCAGCGCAAGCGTTCCGCTTCTTCGTGGCTGTATTGCAGTAAGTGTCTTAGTTGTTTTGAATAGTTCATTATTAGGGTCAGTTATCAGTAATCAGTTGTCAGTTAGTTTATTGTTTTTTGAGGTCATATTTATAATTAATATCATTTTCATAATTTCCGTTACAATGCCTAATTGCTGAAAATTTTAATCTTTTTCCGTTAAATGTATAGTCATACTCTCCATCAAGTCTCAGACAAATATCAAAATAAGGTGATACTCCTTCTGTTCCTCCTTCTCTATCAAAAACGATTTTATCGTTAATTATTGAATAGTTTCCAGAACATAATTTAGGGGGTATATCAGAATTGTATGTGTATCTCCCGTTTTTTAATTCAAGAGTTACCGTTCCTTTACTACTCCAGTCCGTTGGTGCATATGAATCATAATGTTCAACAGCGAAAGTTCCGAAATAAATGCCTTCTTCAATAGGCAGAGAAATATTTCCATTGCAACTAAAAAATAATGAAAATACTCCAATTAGTCCAATTTTAAAAATCTTATTCATATTGATATTTTTTTAATTAATAATTTTTTGATTTTTATACTAACTCCTAATTCCTAACTCCTATTTCTCCATTTGTCTTTTAAAATTTTTCATAAATTGTTGCAGTCGCCATTCGATAACTTTTTTGTACATTTTTTTTGTTACAAAAATATCAAAAAACCAACCAAAACGTATAGAAATTTTCGTGTTTATAACAACTTGATTATTTCCAATATACTTAACAACAAAAATGCCATTCGCTTCTTTCAGCAACGAGTGTGAAAAAAGTATGTCAATATAGACACTTTGATAAGTCGCATTATCGGTCGCTTGCGTAACTTTACTTCTGACTTCCACGTCTTTAAAACGTCTAACATCTCCCGTAAGCACATCAACAACCATAACACCCATACCTGTCATTTTGTCAAAACTTGTTGATTTTATGTCTAAAAGAAAGGCATTTTTCTCTGCATCGGTCTTGTTTTCGCCCATATCAAAGAACGCCCAATCAAAAAGTTTGAGATAATCATTGCTAAATTGTTCAACAAACAGATTTACAACACCTTGCGCTTTTTTAAAAGATGTATTTGCGCAAGTTTGCGCCCCGCTATAAAATACCCCTTTTTTATGAGTTGTCCAAATGGTATCATTGCATTGTGCAGAAATATTTTCGCACAAAAACAACAAAAAACACGCTAAAATTAACTCTTTTTTCATTTTCCTTCGGCTTTTCAAGTAAAAAATCATTTTGAATTTCAACTTGCAAAGTTACTAAAATTAATTGACTTGCAAAGCCGAAGGAAAAAACCGTCAGGAAAATAACAAAATTTGTAGAGTGCTATTTTTTTTGTAATTTTGCAACCTGAAAAGCCATAAGGAAAATGTTTCTCAATAATATCACAATATTAAATTACCGAAATATCGCTGAGTGTGATTTGACTTTTTCGTCCAAAATCAACTGCTTTTTGGGCAATAATGGTATGGGAAAAACCAATCTTTTGGACGCGATTTATTATCTTTCGTTTTGCAAAAGTCATTTAAACCCTATTGATAATCAAGTTATTAATCACGATGCAGATTTTTTTATGGTTCAAGGCGAATATACTTTTGACGACAAAACCGAAAATATCTCTTGCGGAGTAAAACGCCGCCGAAAAAAGCAATTTATGCGCAACAAAAAAGAGTATGAACGCCTTGCCGACCATATAGGTTTTGTGCCGCTGGTACTGGTTTCGCCTGCCGATATTTCGCTGATTGCTGAGGGCAGCAATGAACGGCGGCGATTTATGGACATTGTAATTTCGCAATACGACCGCCAATATCTCGATAATTTAATGACTTACAACCAATTACTGCAAAACAGAAATGCGCTCTTGAAAAATCGTGAAAAAATTGACGATACAATTCTTGAAATTTTGGAAGAAAAACTTTGCGCTGTTGCAGAGCCGATTTTTAATTGCAGAAAAAAATTTATTGAAGATTTTATACCTGTTTTTAGAGAGTTTTATCAAAAAATTTCTAACGAAAAAGAAGATGTTGATTTGCACTACACTTCTCATTTACAACAAGATACAACATTAAAAGAACAATTTTTGCAAACACGGGAGCGAGACAAAATTCTCGGTTACACCACGCACGGCATTCACAAAGACGATTTGAAAATGGCGTTACAAAATTTTCCGTTGAAAAACACTGGCTCACAGGGACAAAACAAGACATTTGTTGCCGCAATGAAACTTGCGCAGTTTATTTTTTTGAAAAATGTTAGCAAAAAAACACCTATTCTTTTGCTTGATGATTTATTTGACAAACTTGATACAGAGCGTGTTACAAAAATTATTGAATTGATTTCGCAAGACGATTTTGGGCAAATTTTTATTACCGACACCAACCGCGAACACCTCAACGAAATTCTTTCAAAAACCGAAATTGAAAGTAAAATATTTTTTGTAGAAAACGGACGGGTGAGTTAAGAATTAAGAACTATGAGTTAAGAGTTATGAATTATAAAGAGGCAATAGATTTTTTATATGCCCAAGCCCCAATGTTTCAGCAAGTTGGAAAAGCGGGTTACAAAACAGGGTTGGAAAACACGGAATTTTTGGATAAATATTTCGGATTTCCACACCGAAAATATCGTACAATTCACGTTGGCGGGACAAATGGCAAGGGGTCGGTTTCACATCTTTTAGCAGCAGTTTTGCAAAGTGCGGGTTACAAGGTCGGGCTTTATACCTCGCCTCACCTTAAAGATTTTCGCGAGCGAATACGAGTGAATGGGAAAATGATTTCAAAGCAAAAGGTTTCTGCTTTTATTGCTAAAAATCAGCAACTTATAATCGAAATTTCGCCCTCATTTTTTGAAATCACCACCGCTTTGGCGTTCAAATATTTTGAAGAACAAGATGTAGATTTTGCAGTTATCGAAGTTGGTTTGGGCGGACGGCTTGATTGCACAAACATTATTTCACCCATTTTATCAATAATAACAAATATTTCACTTGACCATACCGACTTGTTGGGTGATAGTTTGGAAAAAATTGCTGCCGAAAAAGCGGGAATTATCAAACCCCAAACACCTGTTATCATTGGCGAAACACACCCGAAGACAAAAAATATTTTTATAGAAAAAGCAAAAGAAAATTTTTCAGAAATTGTTTTTGCAGATAAAGATAATTTACCGCAAAGGGCGCAAAGAATACGCAAAGATATAAATAATAAACCATTTGCGCTCTTTGCGAAAAATCTTTGCGTTCCTTGCGTTAAAAAAATGCCAAATTGCGAATTAAAAGGAATTTATCAACAAAAAAATATTAAAACCCTGCTTGTAGCGGTAGAAAAATTGCGGGAAATGGAAGTGAAGATTTCTGCAAAATCTCTAAAAAACGGCTTAGAAAATGTTACCGAGCTGACAGGCTTGCAAGGACGTTGGCAGATTATCGGCAAAAACCCTACAATCATTTGTGATACAGGACATAACGAAAGCGGAATTTCGCAAATCGTGGAACAACTTAACGCACAGAAATTCAATAAATTGCACGTTGTTTTTGGAGTAGTAAATGATAAAAAAATTGACTACGTGCTTGCACTTTTGCCCAAAAATTCGGTATATTATTTTACCAAAGCGCAAATTCCACGCGCACTTGACGAAAAACTTTTGCAGAAGCAGGCAGCAACTTTCGGACTTTTTGGCAACACTTATTTCTCTGTAAAACAGGCACTTAACGCTGCAAAAAAAGCCGCCTCAAAAGATGATTTTATCTTTGTCGGCGGCAGCACATTTGTTGTTGCGGAAGTTTTATAGAAACCCAACCTTTTCCCTAACTTTTTTCAATGTTTCCAAAGCAATTGGGCGGGTTTTGGCTGCGCCTTCGGCAAGTTTTTTGTCGATTTCGGGCAGGTTGTTGATGTAGTAATCATACATTTTGCGCTCGTTGGCAAAGGTTTCCAAAATCAAACCCAAAAGTTCGTTTTTGGCGTGTCCGTAACCGAAATTTCCTGCAAGATATTTTTGGCGCAAAATTTCGGTTTGTTCCTCTGTTGCGATAAGAGAATAGAGTGCAAAAATTTTGTCGGTTTCGGGGTCTTTCGGCTCTTCGAGCGTTTTGCTGTCGGTTTCGATAGCCATAACCTGCTTTTTGAGTTGCTTTTCGGGCAAGAAAATATTGATAGTATTTCCACGTGATTTTGACATTTTGTGTCCGTCAGTTCCGGGAACGTATTTTGTGTTTTCCTGCAATTTCGCTTCGGGCAACACAAAAGTTTCGCCCATTTTATGATTGAACCGCGCGCCCATATCTCGCGCCATTTCCAAGTGCTGCAACTGGTCTTTGCCCACAGGCACAACCTGCGCATTGTAGAGCAAAATATCGGCTGCCATAAGCACGGGGTAGGTAAAAAGTCCTGCATTTACGTCTTCCAAGCGGTCGGCTTTGTCCTTGAACGAGTGCGCCAAAGTGAGCCGCTGATACGGAAAAAAGCACGACAAATGCCACGCAAGTTCGCACACTTCGGGAATATCGCTTTGGCGGTAAAAATATGTTTTTTCGGTGTCCAAACCGCAGGCAAGCCACGCCGCCGCAATTTCGTAAGTGTTGGCACGCAGAACATCGGCATCTTTCACCGATGTGAGCGAATGAAGGTTGGCAATGAAGAGAAATGACTCATTCGCAGGGTTTTTTGATAGTTCTATCGCAGGCAAAATTGCCCCTAAAATATTTCCCAAATGCGGCGTACCTGTCGCTTGTATTCCTGTTAAAATTCTCATATTAAAACTAAAAGATAAAAGTTGTTTTTAGTCAATTTTTTCTAATTCAACATCGCCAATATTTAAAACATAACTGCCTCTATAGTTTCCATTTGGTATTCCCGATAAAGACACACCTCTAAAATCTACAAAAATGATAGTGTCTTTATACAAACCATTTTCATAATCATAAAAATAAATTGGAGATATATAACTTGATGAAGTACTAAATTCTCCTTTTTTATCTGACAACCAACTATCTGGAGGAGGAGAAAGTTTAAATATAACCCTTTGGCTATCGTCAAGGTTTGGTAACTCTCGAATATGAATTGAAACCAAAATGTCTTTTATAGGTTCTTTTGTTATTTTATCAATAACTCTTCCCTCAACAACATAATTAACATAAGGGTATTTGTTTCTATCGCAAGAGATTAAGCACAAAGTCGCAATTATTGCAACTACAAAAATTTTAATGATGTTTTTCATAATATTAAATATTTTTTTAATAAATAAAAATTTCTGCAAAGGTAACAAAAAAATTACTTTTTCCACAACTCAGGCGAGAAAAGCAGTATGATAGTGAAAAATTCCAAACGTCCAACAAGCATAAGGAACGACATTATCCATTTTGAAGCGGTTGATGCAGCGTATTCGCCGATTGGTATTGAGTTGTTGCAGATGCTCGACAACGCAGCCATAAATGCCTCTTTAAGCGACATTCCGTCTATCATCAGCGCAAAAACGCCGAGCAGTAAAACCGCAGCGAACAGAAACAGATAAGCATAAACGTTCTGCACAACGGAATTTTGCACCACTTTGTTATTAATTTTCAGCGGTAAAACGGCGTTTGGGTGCAGCAATCGGCGCAGTTCGTAGAAACAATTTTTGAATGTTATCAAAACTCTGATAATTTTCATTCCGCCTGTAGTTGAACCCGAACACGCACCCGAAAACATCAGCAAAATGCACAATAGCAGCGTAAATTTTGTAAAAAGCGACTGGTCGGCAATAACAAAACCGCTTGTAGAAGTTACCGAAACAACCTGAAAAATACTCTCTCGGAAGTTTTTTTCAAAATCGGAAATGCTTGATATTGGGCTGGTTGTCAATGCGTTGATAATAGAAAATATTGCTGTGAAAACTACTATTATCAAAATAAAAGTTCTAAATTCTTCATCTTTAAAAAGTTTTGAAAATTTATGCTGAAAAATCGCAAAATACATACAGGTAAAATTTATGCCTGCGATAATCATAAAAATTGTTGCTGTGTAGTGTATCATCGGCGAATTCCAATGCCCGATACTTGCGTTTTTGGTAGAGTAGCCGCCCGATGACATTATTGTAAGTCCGTGATTTACAGCATCAAATAAGTCCATTCCCTCAAAAAATAGAAGCGTTGCCAAAATCAGCGTAAAAAGAACGTACATTGCCCAAAGACGCCGCGCGGTATCTTTTATTCGCGGAGCGATTTTGTTGTAGGTTGGTCCTGTTGGTTCTGCCGAAAAAAGTTGCGGACTGACACCCAAAAACGGCAAAATAGCGATAGAAAACACCACTATTCCCATTCCGCCGAGCCATTGAGTGATGCTGCGCCACAAAAGCAGGCATTTCGGCAGCACCTCAATATCTTTTATTGCAGACGTTCCTGTGGTGGTAAAACCCGACATCGACTCGAAAAAAGCGTCTGTTACGTTGCCTACATAACCGCTAAAAAGGAACGGCAACATTCCGAAAAGCGAAAAGAAAATCCAAACCGTGCCAACAACCAAATATCCCTCGCGCAAACCGACATTTCTCGGCGATTTAAAGCCGCTGAAAAAGAAAATAGCACCGACAACAAAGGTTATTGCAGTTGAAATAATTAATCCCGAAAAACCCTTGTTTGTTTCAATCATCGAAAAAAGTCCGTTTTCAAAATTTTCGATATAGAAAAATTCCACGCAAGCCGCAGCGAGCATAAAAAACCCTTCGACTATTATCAAAAAGCCGAGCATACAAATTACACGCCGCCAATTAAACGATTTCATTTTTCAGAAGTTAAGAAGACAGAAGTTAAGAAGTTAAATTATAAGTTTGCAAAATTACTTATTTTTTGGGAATTATTTATTTTTTGTAAAATAATTTTTAACTTTGCAGAATTAACTTCTTAACTTCTGTCTTCTTAACTTCTAAAAAAATCGTAAATTATGAATAAATCGTGCCTTACTCTACTATTGTTATTTTTTGCATTTTGTTTGGATGCGCAAAAAACTACGATAATTCCATCATCATTCGTTGGTGGCAATGCAAGTGTAGCGTATAGAAATGATTGGTTGCCATTTCACAATCCTGCCGCTTTGGCGGGTGCGGAAAAGATTGGTTTTAAGTTGCTTTACGAAAACCGCTATATCACAAAAGAGTTGGCAAACAAGGCGTTAAATGTGTGGTTTCCAACAAAATATTTAAATATCGGTACAAGTTTTTTACATTTCGGCTATGCAGAATACAACGAGATGATTGCAGCGATAACATTTGCGCGGGAGTTTGGAAAATTTAGGCTCGGTATTGAAATTGATTATTATACCCTTTTTCTATCGCAATCGGAACGTTACAAAGGTACAATCACAACGCAAGTTGGCGCGCAAATTTCCATTACAGACAATTTTTCTATCGCTTTTAACGCTTTCAATCCTACATTTTCCAAAGTAAAATCGGAACTTGTTGAAAAACGTTTGCCTACTACTTTTTCTATCGGTTCGCTCTACCGCATAAAAGATGTTGTTGATTGGCTTGTGCAGTTAGATAAAGAGGTCTCTTCGCCTCTGCGCTGGGCAACAGGCTTTGAATATGCGCCTGCCAAAGAATTTATCGTTCGTATCGGCGCATACGGCTACAATAATTTTATTCCCACTTTTGGCGCAGGTATTAAATTCGGTGATTTCAAATTTGATGTAAATGCAGATTATAATTCTGTTTTGGGCTTTTCGCTGCTCAGTTGTTTGGGTTACTCTTTTTAATGTAGAATTATTTTATTATAAAAAAAATGCAGCACATTTTTATAAACGTACTGCATTTTTTGTTTTCACAAACCAATCTTGGTTCTTGTGTCTTGGCTCTTGGTTCTAAAAAGAATTACATCATTCCACCCATTCCGCCGCCCATTGGCATTTGTGGCACGGGGTTATCTTCTTTTTTATCAACGATAACACACTCGGTTGTAAGGAACATTCCTGCAATTGAGGCAGCATTTTCCAAAGCCACGCGAGCAACTTTTGCAGGGTCAACTACGCCGGCAGCAAAGAGATTTTCGTACTTGTCCAAATGTGCGTTGTAACCGAAATCGGCTTTACCTTCATATACTTTTTGAACAACCACAGCACCCTCTTTTCCTGCATTGGAAACGATTTGGCGCAACGGCTCTTCAATCGCTCTGCGTATAATTTCAATACCTGTTTTTTCGTCTTCGTTGTCGCCTTTCACTTTTGCCAACTCGTCAATAGCGCGAATGTAGGCAACGCCGCCGCCTGCAATAATGCCCTCTTCGATAGCGGCGCGTGTTGCGCTAAGAGCATCATCAACGCGGTCTTTTTTCTCTTTCATCTCAACCTCAGAACCTGCGCCAACATAAAGCACTGCTACGCCGCCAGCAAGTTTTGCAAGGCGTTCTTGAAGTTTTTCCTTGTCGTAATCAGACGTTGTAACAGCAATTTGCGCTTTGATTTGGTTAATTCTATCGGCGATATTTTGTTTTTCGCCTGCGCCATTAACGATAGTTGTGTTATCTTTATTAACCGAAATTTTTTCGGCTGTACCGAGCATTTCGAGCGTTGCGCTTTCGAGTTTGATGCCTTTTTCTTCCGACAAAACCATTCCGCCTGTCAAAATTGCGATGTCTTCCAACATCTCTTTTCTGCGGTCACCAAAACCCGGTGCTTTTACCGCGCAAATTTTGAGTTGCGAGCGCAAACGATTTACAATCAAAGTTGTAAGTGCCTCGCTTTCAACATCTTCTGCGATAATCAAAAGCGGTCTGCCGCTTTGAACTGCGGGTTCGAGTATCGGCAATAATTCTTTCAAAGAAGAGATTTTTTTGTCATAAATCAAGATAAACGGGTTTTCCATTTCGGTCTCCATTTTTTCCGTATTTGTAACAAAATATGGCGAAATGTAACCTCTGTCAAACTGCATTCCTTCAACCACGTCAATGGTTGTTTCGGCAGTTTTCGCCTCTTCGATAGTGATAACACCATCTTTCGACACTTTGCGCATTGCATCAGCGATTAATTTACCAATTGTGGCATCGTTGTTCGCCGAAATTGTGGCAACCTGCTCAATTTTGTTGTAGTCATCGCCCACCATTTGCGACTGCTTTTTGATACTCTCAACAACAGCCAAAACAGCCTTGTCGATACCGCGTTTCAAGTCCATAGGGTTTGCCCCTGCGGTAACATTTTTCAAGCCCACGCCAATAATTGACTGCGCAAGAACGGTAGCAGTGGTTGTGCCATCGCCCGCGTCATCGCCTGTTTTTGTGGCAACTTCCTTAACCAACTGCGCACCGAGATTTTTCACTGAATCGTTGAGTTCAATCTCTTTTGCCACGGTAACGCCGTCTTTTGTAATCTGCGGCGCACCATATTTTTTCTCGATAATAACATTTCTGCCTTTTGGACCGAGAGTAACTTTCACTGCATTTGCAAGTTCATCAACGCCCTGTTTCAACTGCTCACGAGCGTCAATATTAAATGAAATTTCTTTTGACATAAATATTTTTTGTTTTAAATTTTTAAATAATTGCTAAAATATCACTTTGTTTCATAATAAGATATTTTTCGCCTTCAAGTTCAAGTTCTGTGCCTGCATACTTTCCGTAAAGCACAATGTCATTGACTTTTACGAGCATTTCCTCGTCTTTTGTTCCGTTGCCAACTGCAACAATCGTACCGCGTTGTGGTTTTTCTTTTGCGGTGTCGGGAATGATAATTCCGCTTGCTGTTTTCTCTTCCGCCTGTGCAGGAAGAACAAGCACTCTGTCTGCTAATGGTTTGATATTCATAAAGTTAAAGTTTAAAAATTATTTTGATTTATATTTTTTCGATAATTCTTTTATCAAATTTTATACCAACAAAAGTTTTTGAAAAATTGTCAGCACTTAACTGACAAGATGTCATTTTAAGAATTTATAATTTGTAATATTTTTTCATTTGTAATATCGTAATCAAAATTTTGCGCTGTTTTTAAAGCATTGTTAGACAATGTTTTATATAGTTTAAAATCGTTTAAAATAGTTTTTATTTTCTGTTCGATTTTGTCAAGTTGTTGTATGTCAATTTTGTAGCCATTTACGCCATCTTCAACTATTTCGGTAATTCCTCCAACGCTCGGCACAATCACAGGTAAGCCAGCAGTCATCGCCTCTAATGCGGTAAGTCCAAATGTCTCAACCACAAATTCCCTGTTCGACAAATTAAGCAATAAACTCGCACGTTGATAAAGCGGTACAACATCAGATTGTCGTACTGTGAGCGTTAAATTTTTAGGAAAATTTATTTTATTTTTCGTAAAAAATTGTTGAATATCTTGCTGTTTTTCGCCAATAACGAGTTCAAAATTGTAATTAGGCAGTCGTTTTGCCAACTCGATAAACTCCAACATTCCTTTGAAAAACCTCAAATTTGAGAATAATAAAATTCGTTTTTGTTCAAAATTCTTTTTAAAATCAATATCAAACGCATTTGCAAAACTTTTAGGAAGTGAATTTGGAATTACAAAAATATTTTTTTGCCGTTTCAAAAAACTACGCTGATATTGAGAAACGCAAATAATTTTGTCTGCAAAAGTTTGCATAATTTTGCACAAAAACCGATAAAATTTGCTTACAACAAAAGCGTTTTCGTGATAATGATAAACAATTTTTTTGCGCATAATTTTTCCTGCAAACGTTGCCCCAACGGGTTTTATGGTGTTGATATAAAAAACAATATTTTTCGTAAAAATATATTTAAAAGCAAAGAAAAAGATAAAAATCTGAGAAAAAAGATAGTCAAAACCTGCCAGTAAAAAGTTTTTTGAGTGCGAATATGGAAAATGAAAAGTGTGCAAGTTTTCGTTTTTCAACGTATCTAAAACGCCACCACGCGAAGTAACCAAATCAACTTTCACGCCGCGCTGCAACAAGCCGTCAAGCACAACAACAAGCATTTTTGTTGCACCGCTAAAATCATTTACTATATGAAAACAGACAACTTTCTTCATTCCAAAACTTCTAAAAATAATTTTTCTAAAATTTCCGCACCATTTTTGCGAGAAAATTTCTCACGATTTTCCTCCGAAATAGTTCCTATTGTAAAACCATTTTTTTGCCATTCTGCGTACTTTTCCAAGATAAAATTCTCTACTTCTTCAACATTAGAACTTGCTAACCCACAACCGATTGCGTTGATTGTTTCTGACAACTCATCATTATTATTTGGCGTACAAAGAATTGGGCGATTAATGCCAATGTACTCAAAAAATTTGGTGGTCATCATTCCGAAAATTTGATTTTTGCTGGAACTGCAAAGTGAAAGCAAAATTGAACTTTTGCTCATCTCTTCGGGTAAATTTTCGGGCGGCAAAAAATCGTTATAATTCATAAAATCGTAAATGCCAAAATCTTGTGCAAATTTTTCTATAATTGTTTTCGATTTTTCGTCAAAAAACCAAATTACAATAAAATTTTCGGACGAAATCAAATTTTTATTGTATAAATTTTTTATTGCAGCAAACAAAATTTTTGGATTTCTGAGATTTTCGTTATGAATACAACCGAAAAATGAAATTACAAACTTGTCGGTTTTCTTTACATTTTCTACAAACAAATTTTCATCAAAGCCATTGTAAATCAGAGAAGTATTATGATTGATTTGTTTCAAAAAATCAACGTGCCACGAGGAGACAGAGGTAACTTTCTGCGCTTTTTTTATAGTATTATTTCGCCGTTTTATATTGCTTTTTTTGTGTAAATTTACAATAAATTTTCCTATAAAAGTTGGTGGTTGATTTGTTATAACATATTTATTATCAGGTGCTTGTTCAAAAATATCACGCAAATCTGCAAAAAATGGAATTTTTAATTTTTGGGCAATTTTTGCCGCTGTTGTCAAAGGACTTGAATTAAATGAACAACTGCAAAAAACAAGGTCAAACTGTTGATTTTTAATTATTCTTTTTGCTTTTCTTGCAAAAAAATTACTTTTGTAATCATAAAATAAATTCAACAAAAATTTCAACACATATTCAATTTTTTGTAAAAAACCTTTATGATATTTGTAGTAATCAAAAATTGCAACATTTTGATTTTCTGACAAATAACACTTTTCTCGATGTCTTTCCGCAATCAAAATCACGTTCCAACCTTTTTTTTCAAAATAAGAAAAAAAATAGCGAGTTCGTGGGTTGTAAGCGGGTGGCAAAAAACCGTCACAAAAAAATAAAATATTCTTTTTTTGTTTCATTCAGTATTTCTTTTTTTGCAAAATTATATTTTTTTTTTGATATAAGAAAATAATGTTGTAACTTTGTTTTATGAAAATCATCACAATTCTTGGACCGACAGCATCGGGAAAAACGGCTGTAGCAGCGGCATTGGCAACAAAAATCGGCGGTGAAATTATCTCTGCCGATTCACGTCAAATTTATCGCAAAATGGACATCGGCACAGGCAAAGATATTTCAGAATATTTTGTTGATAATAAGCAAATTACGTATCATTTAATTGATATTGCAGATGCGGGTTATAAATACAGTTTGTATGAATATCAACGCGATTTTTTGCTTGCTTTGGAGAAAATTGAGCAAAACGGCAAATTTCCAATACTTTGCGGAGGCACGGGCTTGTATATTGAGGCAGCGTTGAAGGGTTACCGAATGATTGATGTGCCTATTAACGAAAATTTGCGTAAAAGTTTGCAAAACAAGAGTTTGGAGGAGTTGCACGAAATTTTGTCGAAATACAAAAAACTGCACAACACCACCGACACCGAAACCATAAAACGCGCCATTCGTGCAATCGAAATCGCTGATTATTACGCGATTAACCCACCCGAAAATGACAAGCCATACCCAAAAATTGAACCGAGAATTATCGGTTTGGAAATTGACCGAGAAATGCGGCGTGAAAAAATTACAAAACGCCTGAAAGCAAGGTTAGACGAGGGAATGATTGACGAAGTGCAGCAACTTTTAGATAGCGGCGTTTCTGCGGAAGATTTAATTTATTATGGTTTGGAATACAAATTTCTCACTAACTATCTTATTGGAAATCTGACATTTGATGAGATGTTTGTGCAACTTGAAATTGCGATACATCAGTTTGCAAAGCGGCAAATGACGTGGTTTCGCGGAATGGAAAAACGCGGTTTTACAATTCATTGGCTTGATGCGATGCTACCGATGGAAGAAAAAATTGACAAAATTTTGAAGATAGTTTGTTGAAATTTTATTAATTTTGCCGAAAAATTATGGTAGAAATTTTTAATACGGTTGTTTCGTTTGAACTTTTTGAGCAGATGTTTTTTTGCGATTTGGAGCAATGCAAAGGACGTTGTTGCGTTGAGGGCGATTCAGGTGCACCATTGCAAGACGAAGAAGATAAAAAAATAAAGGAAATTTTACCAAAAATTTTTAAATATTTGCCCGAAAAATCACGGGAAACGATTGCAGAAAAGGGAATTTCGTACATAGATTGTCAGGGCGACAAGGTTACAATGCTTGTGAATGAAAGCGAGTGCGTGTTTACATATTTTGAAAATGGCTTTGCTCGATGTGCACTTGAACGCGCTTATAATGAGAATATTACTGATTTTTCAAAACCAATTTCGTGTCATCTTTACCCTGTGCGATTAGAAAAATTTAACGATTTTACAGCAGTAAATTTTCATCATTGGCATTTGTGCAAAAGCGCAGAAGAGTGTGGAAAAAAACTTAAAATTCCTACATATAAATTTCTAAAACAACCGCTAATTCGCCGTTTTGGCAAAGAGTGGTACGCAGAACTTGAAGAGGCTGCAAAAGTGTATTTTGAAGCATTTAAAAACTAAAAATCTTAACATAAAATCTAATAATGCAAACACAAAATTTGAATAATTGTTTTAAACAATTATGGAGTTTGGTAGGCAATACGCCTATGGTGGAGATTCATTATCTCTACAAAAATCGTCCGGGAAAAATTTATGCAAAACTGGAATATTACAATTTTTCGGGCAGCGTGAAAGACAGAATGGCTTTGTACATCTTGCAAGAGGCGTACAAAAATGGTAAAATCAAGCAAGGTGATTTGATTTGCGAAGCAACAAGCGGAAACACAGGAATTGCCTTTTCGGCGATTGGCAAAGCGTTAGGGCATAATGTCAGAATTGTTATGCCGAATTGGTTGAGCCAAGAGCGCGTTGATATTATCAAAAGTTTGGGCGCAGAAATTCAACTGATAAGCAAAGAAGAGGGCGGTTTCTTGGGCAGTATTGCACTTTGCGAACAGGCAGGAACTTGCGAAAATGTATTTTTGCCGCAGCAATTTGCCAACGAAAACAATGTCAATGCACATTTTACTACAACCGGACCCGAAATTGTGCGTCAGTTGGCTACGAAAAACTTAGTTCCAGATGCTGTGGTGGCAGGAGTAGGCACAGGCGGCACGATTATGGGAATTGGAAAATATCTAAAAACCATTAACCCTAAAATTAAAACACACCCACTCGAACCTGCTGAAAGTCCGACACTTACAACTGGTTACAAAGTCGGCGCACACAGAATGCAGGGCATTTCTGACGAGTTTATTCCAAGCATTGTAAAACTAAACGAACTTGACAATGTGATTGCCGTAAATGATGGCGATGCTATTATTGCAGCGCAAAAAATGACACAACAACTCGGTTTGGCAGTGGGAATTTCCTCTGGCGGAAATATTATCGGTGCAATAAAATTGCAGCAGGAACTCGGCGAAAATGCGGTGGTGGTTACCGTTGTATCTGACGACAACAAGAAATATCTAAGTACCGACTTGGTAAAAACTGAACCCGAAAAGGAAAATTATATCTCTTCCGACCTAAAATTTACACATTTTTTACCATTATGATGTTAAAATAAATTTTTAACAAAAAAAATCTAATTTTGTAAAAAATTATTTATACTTTTGCAATTAATATAAATCTAATAATTTTATCATTATGAAGAACTTAACTAAAACCTTATTTTTTGCCGCAATAATTTTGGCTTTTGCGGCTTGCGAACCAACAAATTTACCTGAAACAACAATTGGTTTTTCTCAAACCAATACGGACTCTATTGTCTATGTTAAGGTAAATGCTGAATTGAATTTTTCCGTTTCTGTTGATGTTACAAACCCTGTTGGAAACACAACTTTTGAAGCTGAAATGCCAGAATGGCTGACATTAACATCGTCAGGAAACACGGCGACTTTCAAAGGTACACCCACAGAAATTGGGCTGTACAGTTTCTTGCTGACAGCAACAAACAACAACGAAACAGCAACGCAAAAAGTAGTTATTGCAGCCACAACAGCCACAACGGAGGCAAGAACTATTTTGTTAGAAAAATTTACAGGCGACCAGTGTGTTTATTGTCCTTGGGGAGCAGATGAGATTACTGCGGGCATTGAAGGCAATGAAAACAGAGTGATTATAGTGGCTCATCACGTTGGTTTCAACGAAGACAAATACACTATTGCTGCAAGCAGACCATTGAGATTTTTCTATGGAAGCGGTGGTACTTATGCACCTGCAGCTATGCTTGACAGAACAATTATTAGAGGGACAATCCCAGTTATGGGAACAAGTTACGTTACTAAACCACGAATTAATACTCAATTAAACAAGCCCTCTTATGTAAAAATTGATATAGAAACAACTTATAACGCTGCAACAAAAGAACTTAGAGTTGATGTTTCAGGTATTTTAGGAAATTATTATCCTAATGCAAAACTAAATGTTTACATCATTCAAGAGGGTTTAACAGGCAACCAGATAGGAGTTGTTGATGCAGAGGGAAATTATGTAACTGCCGCACAATATAACTCAGGAACGCCTGCGCAAAGTGGGACTATTCAAAATTACCCGCACGACCACGCCTTGCGCGCTACTTTGTCAGGTAATTGGGGCGATGCGTTTGATGTTCAAATCGGCGAATTTTCAAAATCATATACCTATACTATGCCCGACAATATTAGAGGGGTACAAAATATAGATATTCCAACCGATATTAACAATATGTATGTTGTGGTTTTTGTGGCTGATTATATAACAAACACAAATGAAAATTTGGGCAAAAGCGAAGTGCATAACGCTGCAATAAAAAAGATTATAGAGTAATTATTTTGTAGTTTTGTAATAAAAAATATAATCTGTTGTAATTACAGCAGATTATATTTTTTTATGAATATTTTTCGATTAACTTTTATTTTAATTGATTATAAAACTCCCAAACAACTATTCCTGCGGCTACGCTGACGTTTAGCGAATGTTTTGTGCCAAATTGCGGAATTTCTAAACAATTGTCGCACAAATCAATCACTTTCTGCTGAACGCCGTGAACTTCGTTGCCGAGAATTAGCGCATATTTTTGGTTTTTGTCGATTTTATAATCGTTCAACATAATACTGCCTTGCGCCTGTTCAATAGCCAAAATTTTGTACCCGAGTTGTTTTAAATTCAAAACTACTTGTTCGGCATCGTCAAAATGTTCCCATTTCATCGAAAATTCTGCGCCGAGTGCCGATTTGTGAATTTCCGCATTTGGCGGCGTTGCTGTTATTCCACACAAAAATATCCGTTCAAAACAATAAGCATCTGCGGTACGAAAAACCGAACCGACATTATGCAGTGAGCGCACATTGTCCAAAACGATAGTTACGGGAATTTTGTCAGCATTTTGAAACTCTTCTACCGACAAACGTAAAATTTCTTCTGTGTTTAGTTTGCGAAACATAAATTGATTTTGGATTTATCTGTCATTTCGACTGAAAGGAGAAATCGCGTTTTTTTCTGCTATTTTCACGCGATTCCTCACTTTGTTCGGAATGACTGCTTTTTATAAAGAAAATTCCTTTTTCAAAATATCTACATAATCCAATTTTTCCCAAGTAAATAACTCAACTTCAAATTCTCTTGTACCCTCATAGCGAGAAGCAAAAGTTTTTGTTTTTATTTCGGGGTTTCTGCCAAAGTGTCCGTATGCAGCTGTTTCAAGATAAATTGGGTTGCGAAGTTTTAAGCGTTCTTCAATTTTATTCGGGCGTAAATCAAAAATTTCGCCGATTTTATCGGCAATTTCGCCGTCAGAAATTTTTAATTTCGATTTTCCGTAAGTATTTACATAAATATTCAGCGGTTTTGCAATGCCGATAGCGTAGGAAACCTGCACAAGAATTTCATCAGAAATGCCTGCTGCCACAAAGTTTTTTGCGATATGGCGCGCTGCATACGTTGCGCTTCTATCAACTTTTGAAGGGTCTTTGCCCGAAAATGCGCCGCCACCGTGCGCACCTTTTCCACCATAGGTATCAACAATAATTTTTCTTCCTGTCAAGCCGGTGTCGCCGTGCGGTCCGCCGATAACGAATTTACCTGTTGGGTTGATAAAATACTCGATTTCATCGGAAAAATATTTTTCCATTTCAGGATTTTTTGCCTTAACGCGAGGAATTAAAATATTTTTCACATCATTTTCGATGATTTCAACCATTTTTTTGTCCGCTTCTATTTGAGGAATTTTATAGGGCAAAATAAACTCATCGTGCTGGGTAGAAACCACGATTGTATGAATTTTTTGCGGGTAGCCGTTATCGTCATACTGCATCGTAACTTGCGATTTTGCATCTGGGCGTAGGTAGGTCATAACCTTACCCTCGCGGCGAATTGCGGTGAGTTCGCGCAAAAGTTCGTGCGAAAGTTCGAGAGCGAGCGGCATATAGTTTGGCGTTTCGTTGGTGGCGTAACCAAACATCATTCCTTGGTCACCTGCGCCTTGTTCATCGGGGTTTGCACGCTCAACGCCTCTATTAATATCTGCGCTTTGCTCGTGAATTGCCGAAAGCACACCGCAAGAATCGCCATCAAATTTATATTCGCTTTTTGTATAGCCGATTTCGTTGATAACATCTCGCGCAACTTGCTGAATATCAACGTAAGCGCGAGATTTTACCTCGCCGCCAACAATTACCTGTCCTGTGGTAACAAATGTTTCGCACGCAACTTTTGATTGCGGGTCGGAAGCCAAAAATTCGTCCAAAATTGCGTCTGAAATTTGGTCGGCAACTTTGTCGGGGTGTCCGTTAGAAACTGATTCTGATGAAAATAGATACATAATAATTTACGATTTACGATTTTTTTTAACCACAAAGGACACTAAGTAACACAAAGTAACCCTGCGGGCTATTTTTTTACAGAATTAACAAAATTTACATACAAAAAAACTTTGTGTAACTTTTGCGACTTTGTGGTTACTCAAAATTATGAAAAGATTTTTTCGGAAAAATATAAGGAAAGTCCTTTTTTAGCATTTTTTCGTGTGGTTGCAAGCAATCAAATCTTTCCACATTTTGAGAATGCAAAGGTAATACTTTTTTGGAAAATAAAAAAATTAAACCTTTTATTTTTCATTTGGTCAAAAAAATAAGAAATAATTTTAAATACATATAATATTATGAAAAAAATTTTTATTCTAAATTTACTACTTTTTATGGCAGTAAATTTAAGTTTCTCCCAACAGAACAGCACTGCTGCTAAATCATCTTCTGTGCAGCAAAAAACGCCTGCACCAACAGCCACAATTGCAAGTTTGGCGAAAGAGATAAACGAACTTAAACAACTTTGTCTCAAACAACAGGAAGAAATAGATGAACTTAAACAACTTTGCAAGCAACAGGAAAATAAATTAGCAATGTTTGTTCTTGAATTTACGAGGTGTCTTTTGCAATCCTTTGATTACGATTTTAAATATACCAGCGTGAGTGGTCTAATGGACGCTATATTTAAAGATGTAAGAGAAAATTCATATTATTGGAGAAATACGTGGAAACATATATCTCTTCATTATATTAAATAATAATGTGAATCACTGGTAAAAAATCGTTTCTACGCTGTCATTTCTCCTTTCAGTCGAAGTGACAGGTTTTTTTTGCGCACTTGAAAAGCCGAAAGAAAATCTTAATAATCTGCGTCATCTGCGTGCTATGACACTTTCAAAAAAGCAATTTGAATGTCTGCGGTTCTACAATGGTTTTATCAAAAATTTTCAAAATATAAATTCCTTTTGAAAGAGTTGGCAGATAAAAAGTTGCGTTGCCGTGTCCACTGCCAGACACAATTTTTCTTCCCAAAACATCACATAAATAAAATGTGTAATCATTCAGTTGCGAAGATTGTATAAACAAAGAATTGAATTTTATCTGAGCAAAATAAACTCTGTTTCCTATAAAATAATTTTGCGTTCCTTTTAGATTTTTATAAATTTTCCAAACATTCGGAATGCCGTAACCGCACAAATTATCGGGGTTTTCGTAATTGGTTGATGACTGAATAATCTGTTCCATCAACTCAAAATTTGTGAGATTTGGAAACGCACCCCAAATTGACGCCGCCATTCCCGCCGCCACAGGCGCAGAAAATGAAGTTCCGTTGCCTTTAACGAGATCGTTATTTGTATTCACAAGCGTTGTTTGCGTGCCTTGCGCACAAATTGTCGGCTTAATTCTTCCGTCAAAAGTGGGACCGAACGAACTGAAAACGCTGTGATTTTCCAAACTATCTACGCTGCCGATTGTCATAATGCTGTCGGCATCAGCGGGCGCAGTAATATAGTGCCAACTTTTATTCCCCTCATTTCCTGCGGAATTAAACACCAAAATTCCCTTTCTCGCGGCAATTGTGGAAGCGCGCGAAATTCTTGTCGTTCTGCCGTCCATATCTGAATAGGTAAAATTATCATTTGCATCGTCAAAAACCGAGTACCCAAGCGAAGTTGTAATAATGTCTGCTCCGATGAAATCGGCTCTTTCTGCTGCTGCAACCCAATTATCTATCTCGCGTAATGTCTCTGTTGCCGCATCTTCGGAAATGTAGAGCAAAAACGAGGCATCGGGCGCAGAGCCGATGAAATCAGGCATATTCGCTCCAATTACCGACAAAACAAATGTGCCGTGCGAACTCATTGTATAAACATTTGTGTGATTTTCAACAAAATTGTAAGTATCCAAAATTCTCGGACGAATATTATCAAAAGCAGGCACTTCATTAACACTCGGAAAACCCGCATCTACAACCGCAATCAACATTCCCTTTCCTCTAAAACCGATATTGTGCAGTGAGTCCAACCGCAACATTTTGTGCTGCGGAATGGAACTTGCAAGAATTATCGTGTCGTTGTTTGAAATAATTTTTTTTGGCAAATCTTGCGATGAAATGACTCTTTTTGTACATTGCACATAATCAACAAACGGCAAATTTTTAATATTTTCAACCTGCAAAGTGTCGTTGTCATAGAGAAGAATTGTTGCGCCATTTAGCCATTTTGTAGTAAAGACAATTTCTGCTTGATAATTTTTCAGCAAATCAAGATATTTTTTTGAAACAGGCAAATCGGTACTGTCAAGCGCAATGCCTTGATTTGCACGCCGTTGAATTGCCTTTTGAGAAAGAAATTTTTGCGGTTGTTTCAACGAAAATTCTGTGCCGTTTTTATCTTTAAACTGCACATAATAAGAGTTTTGCGAAAAAATATTTCCCGCAAAAAATAGAAATGCCGATATGAACACAAGTTTTTTCATTGTTTTTTTAACATTACCAATTATAATTTGCACATAATTCTTTAATAAATTTATTTCTCTCTTTCTCTGAACTACAACAACAATAAATACCTTTCAATTTTTCTTCAAATGTATCTTCTTTGTATGGTTGAAATATATCTAAAAAAATAGACAAAACATCATCATTACATCCAAAAACAGCAACTTCATCAATTATAGTAACAAAAAATTCCCATTCTCTTGTATCATCATAAATATAATAATCTCCTAATAAATCTCCAACAAATTTATCATCTATTAATGGAATTTCTTCTAATATATCTAATGATTTTTTATTTGTATTAGGAATTTTTATAATACTATATTTTTTATATTCTTCAAATAATTTAAAATTCATAACTTCAACTATAACTTCTTTTCCTCCTATTTTATTTGAAAACTCTTGAATATTTTTATTAAATAGTTCTTTATAATATATTTCACTATCAAAAAATAGAAATAAATTTTTGAAGTTTTTTCTAAGTATATATTTTGGTAACTTACTATACATATTTTTTTTATGTTAATTTGTGTATTTGTACAATTTGTGTTCAAAAAAACTAAGGCAAAAACTCCGCCACATCTTTTCCGTAACTCATCAATTCTCTGACCATTGACGATGAAATATGCGCCAAATCGGGCTTTGCAAAGAAAATCAGAGTTTCAATTCCGCCGATTTTTTTGTTGATTTCGGCAAGATTTTTTTCATATTCAAAGTCCTGAAACGTGCGCACAGAGCGGACAAAAAATTTGATGTTATGCTCTTTTGCAAAGTCAGAGGTTAAGCCGTTGTAAATTTTTACCTCGATTTTCGGTTCATTTTCAAATAGTTGCGCAATATTTTTCTTGCTCTCTTCGGCAGAAAACATATATTTTTTGTTGATATTAAACCCGATGCCGATAATCAGGCGGTCGAACAGCGGCAGCGCGCGCTCAACAATGTCCTTATGCCCAATGGTAAATGGGTCGAAACTTCCTGCAAATAGTGCGGTTTTCATAATTAGTTAGTAAGTTGGTAAGTTAATAAGTTAGTAAGTTGCTGTCATTTCGAGCGATAGCGAGAAATCGCGTTTTGTTTTCTGCTATTCTCACGCGATTTCTCGCTATCGCTCGAAATGACGCTAAATTTTTAGTTTTTCAAAATTTCTTCAATATACCCCAAAACCTCCTCTTTTCCGACCTTTTTTTCACTTGAAGTGATAAAAATCGGCGGTAGATTTTCCCACGTTTCGAGCAATTTTTCTTGATATTTTTCGATGTTGTCGGTCAGTTTTTTGGTTGATTGCTTGTCGCTTTTTGTGAAGACAATCGAAAACGGCACAGAGTTTTCGCCGAGCCATTCCATAAATTCCAAATCAATTTGTTGCGGCTCTAAACGGCTGTCTATCAGCACAAAAAGGTTTGTCAGTTGCGGGCGAAGCAAGATGTAACTTTCAATGATTTTCCGCAATTTCTCGCGCTCCGTTTTGCTCACTTTTGCATAGCCATAGCCCGGCAAATCTACAATATGAAAATTCTGATTAATCAAAAAATGGTTGATTAACAGCGTTTTACCCGGCTTTGATGATGTTTTTGCCAAGTCCTTTTTGCTCATAAGCATATTTATAAGCGATGATTTGCCCACATTTGACCGACCGATAAAGGCAAATTCGGGCAACTCGCTTTCGGGACATTTCCGAAAGTCCGTGTTAGAAATAACAAAAACGGCTGAATTTATTTGCATAATTATTTTTTATATTTTTCAACAAACTCTTTTGCTTCTTTTAATGTTTCAGGAAAATGACCAACATAATACCCTTCTTCATTATAATTTAGAGTAATAGAAAAAGTCATTTTCAATAAAAAATTTTACAACTTCCCATTTTTTATTATCTGTTTTTGGGGGTGGTTGAAATTTTTCAGATAAAAATTCCATAGTATTTCCACAATCAGAGCAAACTTTATCTTTTTTAAACTTGGTAAAGTCCGTTCCTTGACTGAACGCTTTTCGACAATTTAAGCAAACTGATTTATAACCCATTTTTTATAATTTTTTCTGCTTTTTCAGTTTTATTTTTAAAGTCATTAAAAAGATTTTTCAAAAATGAATTTTCTTCAACACTACCCCTAACTTGTTCAAAATCATAATCTTGATGTTGTTCAAAGTCAATTCCGTAGGAAATTTTAGAATTGCCGAAAAATTCGATGTCTGCCTCTTTTTTCAAGCGAATTTCAAGCGTTTTTAAAATTGAAATATATTTTTGTAAAACTTCAGTTTGATTAAGATTTTTATCTACAAAATAGTTATCAATAAAATAATTTCTAATTTTTATATAATCTTTTTCAAAATACGAAAATTCTTTATCAATCCATTGAAAATCAATTTTTTTATTGCACAAAATATAATTCCAAGTATTATAAAAAAACTCTTTCCGAACTATCAAACCAGCCACATCAAGCCATTCTGCATTTAAAAAAATATTTTTCTCTATTTCGCCCTTTTCATCACGAGAAATTAGATAATCGCCTAAAAAAATCGTTATCGCATCTTGGTAATATTCAATGCCTTTTTTTAACGAATGGCGATGAATTTTGCAATTTCCGTAATGATAAAATTCGGCATCGGGCTTTTCGTTTTTGAGGTTTTGTAAAATCTCAATTCCTTTTATTATTTTGTTGATAATCACAGGATTAAGAAAATCAAACGTGATTTTATCTAAATGGCTTTTGCCTTGTCGCCTGTCGCGTTTTTGCCATTTTTCAACATCGCGCAACGTGCCAATTCTGAAAATATTTACCGCAGGGATTAAAATTGACTGGCAGTTTTCTTCCATAAGGTACGAAAATGGCAAATTTGCGATGTTCGGGTGGTTTTTGTGCGCACCAAGAATGGTTGTATAAGCCCCGATGTGCGCGGGCGAAAGCAGGTACGAATTGCTGCCAAATTTGCAACCGCGTTCCGTAACATTCTGATGCACAGCACCTAACTTGTATGCGTGGTTGCTCATATTTGTGCCGCTGCCGATGTTGCAAAACGACAAAGCATTGGCAATCAGCAAACTTGATTTGTGGTGCGAAACCGAATATGGCGCAGCAAAAACCGACACCGCCTCGCCGTTCATCATTTCGCTGTTGGCAAAAAAGAGGCAGTCGGTCGCCGAAAATTGCTTTGAAACAAGACAGCCCTCGCCCACAAAACAGCGTTCAATCAGTGCACCGTCAGTGATTTTTGACGATTTGCCAAAAATAAAGTCCTTTGCAATTACGCCTGTACCAACAAGCGTTGGCGCATCAATTTCGCTGCTAATTGTCCCATTTTCAAGCAGTTCTGCACCCGAAATTGTTGCCCCCGCACCGATTTTTACATTCAAAATCGCTTTGCAGTTTATTATTTTTGCCTGCTCGGAAATAATACCTCGTTTGAGTTTTTTTTGCTTCTCGCAATTTTTTTCGATTTGCTTAATAATGTGTTCCAACAACTCGGTTTGTTGCCTGTAAAAGACCAAAATATGAGCAATTTGGGCAGAAAGTTCCTCAAAAATTGGAATGCTGCGCCCGCCGTTTTCATTGACCGCCGCCACCAAAACGCCGTTGCCGAAAGTCGCACCTTTGGTTGTGGAAAGCGTGCCGATATTGGTAAGAAAGCAGCCCTTTTTTATCTCGTAATTTGCGATAACGTTGTGAATATTAGCGATATAGACATCGTTTTCGATAACGCAATTATGCAAAGTTGCGTTGAAAATGCCCGAATTCCGCACAACGCCATTTTCGAGTTTGAAAATTTTGCCGAACTTTCCAAGTTGATTTTTACCCGAAAACTGAACATTTTGCACAAATTCCGCCGAAAAGTTTTCGGCAACTTCGATATTTTCCCAATTATCAGCCGTACAATGCTGATTTTGAAGGGTTTGTATTTCAATATTTGTTAAATTTCTCATAATTTTATATTTTATTCTAAAACTAAACCTCTTGCTCTAAAAATTCCTTTTTTTAATTCAAATAATTCGTCTAAATAATTACCATATATTACCTTACTTTTTTTTAATCTGCATCTATAGTCGAATTTTCTTTTTGGGTATCTTATTTTTCCATTTTTGAAATGAGTTGTATTATAATATACTTCTTGTTGAAGTTCAATACGATGAGGTTTTATGTTTTTTATATCTATATTACGTTCTTTATTGTATGTGTAATCTTGTATTGAATATGGACTTGCCCAACGATTATCTATTGTTTTATAAACAGCAAAATATTGATATTTTTGATGATAAAATCTGCCATTTTTTACAGAAACAAATAATAAAACATTTTGATGTTTAGAAAAAGGCGGAATTCCATAATGGTCATAAGCATCAAATATAATTGTATCTTTTGGGTAATCGCCATAAACATTTTGAATAACTTTATATGTGGCAATAAAACCAGCATCCATAGGTATTACTATTCTGCCATCTTCAAGCGTATCTCTGTCTTTATATGGTTTATTTACTAAATCTATTTTTTCGCCAACAAAAACATACAAAGTATCTTGTGCAAAAGCAAAATTTACACAAAATAAAAATAAACACAATAATGTTGCTTTTTTCATATTTTTATGATTAATAATTTCAAGTGCAAAGTTACAACTTTTTTCTTAAAAACGATTTTTTTTGTACCTTTGCACAAAAAAATAATATGAAATTTACACCCCAAAAATACACTTTGCCCGATATTCCGCAAACGCCTTTTATTGACGTTGCGGAAATAGAAAATTTTCTTGCAGGCGAAAACCCAACTAAGCAAGAAGTTGAGGCAGTAATCGCCAAATCATTAAACAAGCAACGGCTTAGTTTGCAAGATACGGCTACATTGATTAAAGCCGATGACCCCGAAAGCATTTTTTTAATTAAACAGGCGGCAAAGCGTTTAAAACAGGAAATTTACGGCAATCGCATTGTGCTTTTTGCCCCTTTGTATGTAGGAAATTATTGTATGAATAATTGCACTTATTGCGGTTTTCGCAAGGAAAACAAAGAAGCGGTGCGTGTTACTTTGGGACGCGAACAATTAATTAAAGAAGTGGAGGCGTTGGAAGATGAGGGGCAAAAAAGGTTGATTTTGGTTTTTGGCGAGCATAAACTCTATTCGCCCGAATTTATTGCCGAAACAACGCGCTCGGTGTATAACGTAAAAAAAGGCAACGGCGAAATTCGCCGCGTGAATATTAATGCTGCGCCATTAGATATAGAAGGTTTTCGCAAAGTGAAAGAGGCGGGAATAGGCACTTATCAAATTTTTCAAGAAACCTACCACCCCGAAATGTATAAACTATACCACCCCTCAGGTGCCAAAAAGGACTACAACTATCGTCTCACAGCCCTCGACCGCGCACAAGAGGCGGGGCTTGACGATGTTGGTATCGGCGCGCTTTTCGGTTTGTACGATTGGCGTTTTGAGGCGTTGGCATTGGTGCGGCACACAAATCACCTTGAAGCGTGCTACAATGTGGGACCGCACACTATCTCTTTTCCGCGCTTGCAGGCGGCTTCAAATATGAATTTAAACAAAGAATATGAACTGAGCGATGCCGATTTTGCCCGTATGGTAGCAATCTTGCGCTTGGCAGTTCCTTATACTGGCTTGATTTGCACTGCGCGCGAAAACGCAGATGTGCGGCGTGAAGTGCTGCAATACGGCGTGTCGCAAATTGACGGCGGCACTAAATTAGAAATCGGCGCATATTCCGAAGATGCCGAAACGCCACAAAATCTGAACCGCGAGCAGTTTGAAATCAACGATTCGCGTTCTTTGCATAACGTTATTGATACCTTGCTTGATGATGATTATTTGCCTTCGTTTTGCACGGCTTGTTACCGCAAAGGACGTACAGGCGAGCATTTTATGGAATTTTCGGTGCCGGGTTTTATCAAGCGTTTTTGTACGCCCAACGCTATTTTTACCTTAACCGAATATCTTGAAGATTACGCTTCGGAAACGCAAAAAGAGAAAGGTTATCAGTTGATTGAAAAGCAACTTCAACAACTTGAAGAGCCAAAAATTGCGCAAATTCGCAGCACGATAGAACGTATTAAACAAGGGGAAAGAGATTTGTATTGGTAAAAAATTAGTCGGTAAGTTTGTAAGTTTGTAAGTCGATAAGTCAATTTACAATTTACGACTTATAGACTTACTGACTTAAAAAACTTATAGACTTAAAAATGACTTCTCGCTTACATATTGGACTATTCGGTCGCCGCAACACAGGAAAAAGTTCGGTTATCAACCGACTGACAGGGCAAAATTTGTCCATCGTTTCCGACATTGCGGGGACTACTACCGACCCTGTAAAAAAAGCGGTTGAAATTCACGGACTTGGTGCGGTTGTTGTTATTGATACCGCAGGCATTGACGATGCGGGCGAGTTGGGAAATAAACGCATAGACAAGACCCAACAGGCATTGAAACAGGTAGATATGGCGATTGTTGTGCTTTGCAATAACCATTTTGACAAAGAGGAACAGCAACTAATAGAGCAGTTGCAGCAGTTGAAAATACCTTTTATCATTTTGCATAATAAATCTGATGAAAAACCTGCGGACAAATCGTTTGCAACGCAATTAACCGACCGCTACAAAGCCGATTTTCTTGATTTTTCGGCAAAAACAGGGGAAAATTTAGAAAAATTATTACAATTATTGCAAAAAAATATACCCGATAATTTCAACAAACTTCCGCCATTATTTGCCGATAAACTAAAACGCGGCGATTTGGTTTTGCTCGTTACCCCGATAGATACCGAAGCGCCGCAAGGTCGTTTGATTTTGCCGCAGGTACAGGCAATTCGCGAGGCATTGGACTTTAATTGCATTGCGGTAACGCTCAAAGAAACGGAAGTTGACAACTTTATGCGGCGCACAAGTATCATTCCTGCTTTGGTAATTACCGACAGCCAACTTTTCGGCAAAATTGACAAACTGATTGCCTCCGAAATTTCGCTGACAAGTTTCAGTATCTTGTTAGCGCGTCAGAAAGGCGATTTTGAGGCATATTTGAAAGGCACGCCGCATATTGATAAACTCAAAAACGGCGACCGAATTTTAATAATGGAAAGTTGCACCCACCACAGCACTTGCGATGACATTGGACGTGTGAAAATTCCCCGCTGGCTGCAAGAATACACAGGTTGCAAACTCGAATTTGATGTTGTTCCTGCACTTGCAGAGCCGCCGCGCCCTATCAACGAATACGCTTTGGTGTTGCAGTGCGGTGGTTGTATGATTACCCGCAAGCAACTGCTCAACCGCATACAAACCGCCATAAACGCCAATGTTCCAATAACAAATTATGGTATGGCGATTGCTTATATAAAAGGCAGTTGGGGGCGAAGTGTAGAAATTTTTAAATAAATAATTAATAATTTTTTAAATGAAAAAGAAATACACATTTACATTAATTGCTTTTATTTTGGTTAATTTATTGACCTATTTTTTGATTTTGCCATACGAACAAAAAATGGCGAATAGTCATTTGAGTACAGAAGGAATAATATTTTTCACTTTATCAGCGATATTAGTTTTGTTTGCTTTTTTTAATTTTATTCTAAAAAAAGACATAAAAATTTTTCTTATTCTTTTGGTTTTTGCTGCTACTTTGGTATTTTGGGGTTATAAAATTAGTTTATTAGAGTGTTTAATTTGTTTAAGAAGTGGTTGAAAACTATATTTAAAAAAATGACTTATAATCAAATAATAGAAAAATTATCTTTATCAAACCCGAATGAAATATCAGCCCTTTATGCCGAAGCAAATGCGGTAAAAACCGCTACTATCGGAAATAAGGTCTATTTGCGCGGACTGATAGAGTTTTCAAATATTTGCAGTAAAAATTGCTATTATTGCGGTATTCGGTGCGAGAATAAAGCGGTAAAACGCTATGAATTAAGCGATGATGAAGTTTTGGCGGCGGTAGATTTTGCTTGGAAAAATCGCTACGGCTCGGTTGTATTTCAGTCGGGCGAACAGCAATCGGCGCGTTTTACTCAGCGAATTACACATTTATTAAAAAAAATAAAGGCACACACCAACAACGAAGTCGGAATAACTCTTTCGTGCGGGGAACAAACTGCCACAACTTATAAGGAATGGTTTAACGCAGGCGCGCACCGCTATTTATTGCGTATCGAAACATCAAACAAAGAACTTTATTACAAACTGCACCCAAAAGACGATACACACTCTTTTTATGCTCGTTTATCTGCTATCAGACAACTGCGCAACGAGGGCTATCAAGTGGGAACAGGTGTAATGATAGGGTTGCCTTTTCAAACCATTGAGCATTTAGCCGATGATTTGCTCTTTTTTCAATCAATGAATATTGATATGGTGGGAATGGGACCTTATTTAGAGCACAGCCAAACGCCTTTGTATCAGCACCGCAACCTTTTGTTACCACCCGAAAAGCGTTTGGAATTGGTGCTAAAAATGGTAGCAACTCTGCGTTTGCTAATGCCCGACATTAATATTGCCGCAACTACTGCCTTACAGGTTTTGCACCCAGAAGGTCGCGAAATGGCGGTGTTGGCAGGCGCAAATATTATTATGCCAAATATGACCTTGCCCGAATTTCGCCCCAACTATCTGATTTACGAGCATAAACCGAGTGTTAATGAAGATGCTGCTTTAAGTAAATCGAAATTGGAACAAAATTTGCAAAATGCAGGTATAGAAATCGGTTACGGCGAATGGGGGGATTCTTTAAAATTTAAAATGAAGAATGTAGAATGAAGAATTAAAAATACAAAAAAATGAAGAATGTAAAAATAATTCTACATTCTTCATTTTAAATTTTACATTTATTCTGCGTATTCAGCCAAAATCTCTTTTACCTGAGCTGCTTGTACACGTCCATATACCTTTTCGCCAACCAGCACCACAGGTGCAAGACCACACGCGCCAACGCAGCGCAGGCAGTCGAGCGAGAATTTGCCGTCTGGGGTAACTTCACCCACTTTGATGTTTAACTGTTTCTTCAATTCATCAACCACTTTTTCGGCACCACGCACATAGCAGGCAGTACCTGTACATACGGAGATTTTATGCTTCCCTTTTGGTGTCATCGTGAAGAAGGTATAGAATGTTACTACGCCATATACTTTTGCTTCCGAAATATTCAATTCCTTAGCAATAACCTTTTGTACTTCTGCAGGTAAATAGCCGAACGCTTCCTGCGTTTTGTGCAGGACATTGATGAGTTCGCCTGCCTGATTGCCAAACGATTTACAGATGTCCTGTATCGTTTTTACTTGGCATACTTGTAATGCTGTTGTTATCATAATTGTTTGATTATTTCGATTTGTCAAAATAGTGAGTATGTAATAAATGATGCGCTTTTTCGCTCATCGGTTCGCCCAAAAATTCTTCGTAAAGTTTCATTACGTGCTTATTTTCGTGCGATTTACGAATGGGCTTTTGAGCGTCTTCGCGATAAATTGCTTCGTGGCGCGCTTTGATAATTTTAGAATCGCCGTGATGCAATGGCTGACCGCCGCCGCCGATGCAACCGCCCGGACAAGCCATAATTTCGATAGCGTGGAAATTGTACATTCCAGCACGAATTCCGTCTAACAGTTTGCGGGCATTGCCCAACTGATGAGCGATACCGATATTAATCATTGTTCCGTCAAAATCAACGCTTGCGGTACGAATACCCTCAAGACCGCGAAGTTCGTGAAAATCAACTTTTTCCAATTTTTTACCTGTAAATACCTCATAGGCAGTACGTGTAGCCGCTTCAATCACACCGCCAGTTGCACCGAAAATAACAGCTGCACCGGTTGATTCACCCATTGGGTTGTCAAATTCGGCATCGGGCAACGCTTGGAAATTGATATTTGCCTCGCGAATAAGATGAGCCAACTCGCGTGTTGAAAGTGCAAAATCTACATCAGGATTGCCATTAACCTTAAATTCATCGCGTTGGCACTCGTATTTTTTCGCCAAGCAAGGCATTATAGATACTACCACCATATTTTCGCGCTTGATGCCTAATTTATCAGCCAAATATGTTTTTGCCACTGCACCAAACATTTGTTGCGGCGAACGTGCTGTTGAAGGCACATCAAGCATATCGGGGTAATTATACTCAAAGAAATTTACCCAAGCAGGACAGCAAGATGTCAAAATCGGCAATTTCACATTTTTGTCGCCTGATAAGAATTTTGAAATACGTCCCAGCAATTCCGTTCCTTCTTCCATAATGGTGAGGTCGGCAGTGAAATCGGTATCAAAAACGTGGTCGAAGCCCATTTCTTTTAATGCGGCAACCATTTTGCCTGTAACCAATGTGCCGGGTTCCATACCAAATTCTTCGCCTAATGCAGCACGAACAGCCGGAGCGGTTTGTACAATTACCGTTTTGGTTGGGTCTGCCAAAGCGCGAATAATACTTGGTGTTTGGTCAACTTCTGTCAGCGCGCCGGTGGGGCATACTGCAACACATTGTCCGCAGAACGTACAAGGCGTGTCAATCAAATCCCGTTCAAAAGCCGGAGCAACTACCGACATAAAGCCGCGATTTACTGCATTGAGCGCACCAACAGTTTGAATAACGTTGCAAGCCGTTTCGCAGCGACGACACATAATACATTTATCAATGTCGCGAATAATAGAAGGAGATGCATCTTTGCGATAGGTGGACATTTCGGCGTTTTCAACCGCGTGAATTTCGCGGATACCCAATTTCACCGATACATCTTGTAATTCGCAACGTCCAGATTTTGGACAAATCAAACAATCTTTCGGGTGGTCGGAGAGGAGCAGTTCCAAAACGGTTTTGCGTGCATTGAGTACGCGAGGCGAATGGGTTTTGATAACCATTCCTTCGGTGCAGGTGGTAGCGCAAGAAGGTGCTAAATTTTTGCGTCCGTCTATTTCAACTACACAAATTCGACAGCCTGCCGGATGATTTTTAAATCCCACTGCATCCAAATTCATATAGCAAAGTCGCGGAATATCAATACCTATTTGCTTTGCTGCATCATAAACAGAAGTATTAGGGGCTACTTCTACAATTTTATTATCTATTGTAACTTTCATATTGGTATTAGTTATTCGATTATTATTGCATTAAATTTACATTTGTCGTAACAAGCACCGCAACGAATACAACCGTTTTGGTCGATAGTATGCGGCATTTTCTTTTCGCCTGTAATGACACTTGTAGGACAAACTCTTACGCAAGCCCCACAGCCAATACATTTGTCGGGCAAAATGAAGTATTGCTTCAACGCGGTACATTGACCGGCAGGACATTTTTTGTCGCGAACGTGCGCCAAATATTCATCGTGGAAATATTCCATTGTCGAGAGTACAGGATTTGGCGAGGTTTGTCCAAGACCACAAAGAGCAGTGTCTTTAATAACATTGCTAAGATTTTTCATATATTCCAAATCTTCTTCTGTGCCGTTGCCGTGACAAATTTTTTCCAACAATTCGTGCAAACGCTTGTTTCCTATACGACAGGGAGTACATTTTCCGCACGACTCTTCAACCGTAAATTCGAGGTAAAATTTGGCGATAGACGGCATACAATCGTCTTCGTCCATCACAATCATTCCACCCGAGCCCATCATTGAGCCGGCAGCGAGCAAACTATCGTAATCAATAGGCGTATCTAAGTGTTTTTCGGTCAAGCAACCGCCCGAAGGACCGCCTGTCTGCACCGCTTTAAACTTTTTGCCGTCTTTGATACCGCCGCCAACTTCGTAAATCACCTCGCGGAGCGTAATACCCATAGGTACTTCTATCAAGCCCACATTGTTGATTTTACCGGTAATAGCAAAAACTTTTGTGCCTTTCGATTTTTCTGTTCCAATGCTTGAAAACCATTCGTGTCCTTTTAGATAAATAACAGGAATATTTGCAAATGTTTCCACGTTATTAACGCAGGTCGGTTTGCCGAGATAGCCCGACTCAGCAGGGAATGGCGGTTTAACGGTTGGTTCGCCGCGTTCGCCTTCCATAGAGTGAATAAGCGCTGTCTCTTCGCCGCAAACAAATGCACCTGCGCCGTAACGCAATTCGATATCAAAATCGAAATCAGTTCCTAAAATACCATTGCCGAGCAAGCCGTATTCTTGGGCTTGTTTTATCGCAATTTGCAAACGTGTGATTGCCAAAGGATACTCAGCGCGAATATATACCAATCCTTTTGAAGCGCCGATACAATAGCCGCAGATTGCCATCGCCTCAATTATTGAGTGCGGGTCGCCTTCGAGAATTGACCTGTCCATAAATGCGCCCGGGTCGCCCTCGTCTGCATTACAAACAACGTATTTTTGGTCGGCTTTGTTTTTGTAGGTAAATTCCCACTTCAAACCGGTAGGAAATCCGCCGCCGCCGCGACCGCGAAGTCCCGATTTTTTCATTACTTCAATAGCATCGGTTTGCGGCATTTCGAGTACTTTTCCGAGTGCGGCATAACCGTCTCGGGCGATGTATTCGTCAATGTTTTCGGGGTCAATAAAACCGCAATTACGCAAAGCGATACGTAATTGTTTTCTATAAAAATCAATGTGTTTTGAATCGGCAACGTGTTCGTGTTTTTTTGGCTCAACATAAAGCAAACGCTCTACTTTACGCCCTTTGAAAACGTGTTCTGCTACAATTTCGGCAGCATCTTCGGGCGTAACATTGACATAGAACGTGTTATCCGGAAGAACTTTTACGATAGGTCCTTTTTCACAGAAACCGAAGCAACCTGTAACAACTACCTGCGCTTCGTTTTCCAAACCTCTTGCTTTCAGTTCGGACTGAAGATTATCTTCAATCTGTTTTCCTTGTGCAGCGCGGCAACCTGTGCCTCCGCACACTAATAAGTGCATTTTATACATAGTATTATACGATATTTAGTCAATGGTTTGATAATTTACAGGAATAATACCTTCAAGCAATTCGCCGTTTTTGATGTATTTATCTACAATTTCAACGGCTTTTTTTGCATCTACGTGTCCAAAAACCACAGGGTCTTGACCGCGTTTTATAATTTCTACGGTTGGTTCGGAATGGCAATAACCCATACAACCTGCCTGTGTTACCATAGCCGGTATTTTCTCATCCTCAATTTTTTTGAGAAAGGCGTTCATTGTCTCACGAGCACCGGAAGCAATACCGCAGGTAGCCATACCCACCTTGATTTGTGTGTAACTTTCAGGATTATCTCCCTTTTCTCGTAGATTAAGTTGCGACTGAAATGCTTGTTGCATATTACGCAAATCGTTTAATGATTTAATTTTATTCATATTTTAATAAATTAATAAATTTTATAAATAAATGGCTGCAAAGTTACAATTTTTTTTTCAAATAACAAATATTTTTTTTGAGTGATTTATTTCAAATCATCACAATTTTCTTGTATCATTTCGGTAAGCATACGAATGACTTGCGGCATATTGATTGGCATCTCTCCCAACGCCTCTTTCACTTCTTTTGTATCAAAAATATAGGTTTTTTCATTAAAGCCGTAGGTATAGACAAAATCAATCGCAGGGTTGGACGACACAAGTAATACCACCGCATTGGCTACATCGCCCAAAGGCGGGCGGTCTAAATGATTATGACCAAACACGGCGATAACAATCGTTCCTTTGCCTAACTCCGACTCGATACAAAAACGCCCGCCGCTCATCTCGGCGTTTTGCTTGAATAACGGAATGCCCAAGCCCACTTTGCGCGTGGTGCGCGAGGTAAAATAGGGGTCGGTTACATTTGCCACCTGTTCGGGCGACATTCCTTTGCCGTTATCAGAAATACAAATAGTCAGCGTATTTTCGGGGATATTTTCGATTACATCAATGCCTATCAAGTTGGCTCCTGCTGTAATGGAATTTTGTACAATGTCGAGGATATGTAAAGATAAATCGTTCATAATTTATTTTGTTAAAAAACTATTTGCAAAATTACAAAAAAAAGTTCATACATTTGAACCACTATTTTTGTAATTTTTTAAATATTTGCACAATTAAAGAATTATTTATACTTTTGCAATTATTTAATTTATAATTCATCTTAATAATCACAATTTAAAACTAAAAATTATGTTTAAAGGTAAAATTATTTTAACATTGTCATTTGTTTTGTTGATAACAAATAACAATATTGTGGCACAAACAATTAATAGTGCTGGAGTAACAATTAATGGCGTTACTTGGGCAACTCACAATGTAGGTGAGAGTGGCAAATTTACAGAAAATCCTGAAGACAACGGCGGTTATTTCACTTGGGTAGAGGCGCAACTCGCTTGTCCGCAAGGTTGGCGCTTGCCAACAGCGGAAGAATTTCGCTCTCTTATACACCCAAGTCATTATCGCAATATCGTAGAGGGAAGAAATTATACAGAATTTTTACAAGTATATCAACTTACGTCTTCAAGTCATTTAAAGAGAATCTTTGAGGGGGAGAAAAACGGAAAAGTATTTATATTTGGCAATAATAAAACCAATTACATTTTTATGCCTGCTGCTGGTTACAGAAATAACTATCATAATGGCATTCTCAGCGATGCAGGTGAGACTGGCTACTATTGGAGTTGTACAGAAGCAGAGAATAACTACTACACTTACCAATTTAGTTTTATTCGTGGCTCCCACAGCGTGGCTTTCGGCGACAGAACAAACGGAGTTTCAGTTCGCTGTGTCGCAAGTAAATTGGAATTCTAATTGAGTAGTAATTTTTTATTCTTTGTTCAATTTTTAAGATTTCATCGCCTCTTTGATATTCTGAAAATTAATTTTTTCCATTTCAAGTTCGGTATATACGCAACCGACATCTTTAATATAGTGAGCGTCAGACGATTGAATAAAAAAATATTTGGATAGATAGGCGTTTCTTTTTAGAAAGTCGCTTTTGTTAGTATTTTTTGAAAGTTCTAAGGCATTCACTTTCAAATCGGGCGGAAGAAAGCCCAATTGACTGAGTACGCTGTTTTGCATCTTGTCGATGTGCGCAGGAATAAAAATGCCGTCCAACCGCTCCACTTCGTCCGCCACTTCATTAATGGACTTCTTGATAGCGTTTATCAGCAAATATTCTTCATTGCCCAAAATTTCCTCGTCTTCATTAATAATGAGTTGATAACCAAATTTTTCCTCATCATTTTTTATCGGCGGTAAATTGGCATCTAAAAATTGCTGAAATTCGGTCAATTGTTCGGTTGTCTCAAAAAAAGCAAGACAATGCACCTCTTCTTTTGTTGTAACTTCGGCACCACAAAGCACAAAGATGCCTTCCCTGTTTCCTGTTTTTTGCACCTCCGCGCTGTTGCGCGTGCTGTTGTGGTCGGTGATGCCGATTATATGCAAACCCCGCTCCTTTGCCTGCGCAATAATTTGACGTGGTGTCATTTCCAAATCGCCGCAAGGTGAAAGAATCGTGTGTATATGCAGGTCGGCGCGATACAACATAGTTTTGATTTTTTTAACCACAAAGGACACGAAGTTTCACAAAGTTTTTTTATTTAATAAAAAATTACTTTGTGTTACTTTTGCGACTTTGTGGTTAATTCAAACAATTAAAAATTTTTGCGCTGATTTCAAACGTCTGTTCGGCAGTGCCAAGCACTGGAATACCTTCTTCTTTCGCTTGCGCAAGCATATCTTCGTCCGGCTCAAAACCTTTGACCAAAATAATCGCCGCCAAATCTTTCAAAGATGCAATGGCAATTACATTTTTATGCGTCTGCAAGGTAATCCATACATTGCCCGCTTCGGCAAATCCCATTACATCGCTTAATAAATCGGAAGTGTAGCCACCGCTGATTTCATTTTCCAAGTTCGCTTCACTGCAAAAAACGTGAAGGTTTAATTTTTTTGCTAATTCATTAACTGTCATAATATTTTTGTTTTTAATTATTTTCACTTGTTTTAAAGCGGTCTTTGCCCCAAATTCGTTCCATAATGGTGATACCCGATTCCATAGAAAGCGTTCCGTCTTTCTGATGTTGCTTTTGCATAAAAATACAGGAATCAGGCAAAGCCAGCCCGCAAACAATATCTTCTGCCAATGCCTCGCAACTTGGCGCTCCGCAAGCGCTGCAATCAATGCCGGGCAGTTGTTTTTTCAATCGGTTGGCTTGTTCCATTTTTGACAAAGCGGTTGCTATATCGCGGTCGTATTTTATCATCGCACGCGGCTCCACTTCTCCCACTGACATATTTTTTACCAAATAATCATAATAGCGGTCGGTAGTTGAGTTTTTGTCTGGGGCTTTTTCTGCAAAATCGCGTAATCGTAAAGCCGTTAAAAATCGGTTTCCTTGTGTTAAAATTCCGCCAGGACAACTTTCATTGCACATTCGCAGTTCTAAGTAATCAATTCCTGTAATTTCGTCATTCTCCAAACGTTCCAAAATATCAATCACATTACTCACACCATCTACCGCAAGACAGCGAAATTCATTTAAATTTTCCAACTCGCCGCGCGTAAGCGTCCATTTTACTTCATTTGCCGATATTTGCGGCGTGTTTGGCAGAACAGACGGCACCTTTTTTTGTTTATAAATCTGATAAACGCGGTTGTACAAATTTTTCATATTAATAACCCCTGTTACAAGCGAATCGCTCTCTGCCACAGGCGCTTTGATAGAAGCGATTTTTGCAGCGCAGGGCGTAATATAAAAAATACCAATCTCTTCTGGTTTTGCATTTTTTTCGTTGATGTAGAGTTGTCGAAGGTACTGCGCGGTTATTTCCAATGGCTGTTTGAGGCGCATAATATTTCCCACCAATGACGGAAAATTGACCTGTATCAAACGCACCACCGCAGGACAAAATGAGGAAATCACAGGCAATTCGTTTTTTGGAATGTATTTTTTGATTTCATCAATCAGCACATTAACCGTATGTTCCACTCGGCAGACATCGGTAAAGCCCAATTCCAACAAAATTCCGTTAATCACTTCCTGCGAAATCTGCTCATTAAACTGCCCGAAAAAGACGGAAGGTATCAGAACGATACGATGTTTGTAATCGTTAATGCGGTTAAAATCATCATCTTCAACCACAATAGCGCGTGAGGGGCAAACGCGATAACATTTGCCGCAACTTATACACCTGTCGGGGTGCAATATTGCTTTGCCTTCTTTCACCCGCAATGCTTCTGTCGGACATACTTTGATGCAATGCGAACATCCGACACATACATCGTGCCGTATCGTTAAAGTATGATAAGATTCCATAGTGATTAGTGGTTAATGGTTAGTGTTTAATTTTTTTATTTTGCAAAATATTCTAATTCTGTAACTATTGTAAATGATTTATTTTCTTCTGTTATAAAAGATAATTCAAAAGTGTATAAATCATTAGGAATATGAAGTTTTTGATATACACTATCATCAAAACCAAAATTTAATACATAATTATGATTATACCTTTCTGTTTCATTATTATACCATTGAAAATCTTTTAATAAATCATTATTCCATAAATCTGTATTTGCAAATATTGTATCATTTTCAAAATAAATATCTTTATTTGCTGTTAATTTTATACTGCTAATTATTATCTCATCAAATTTTACAGGTCTTGATGTAGCATAACAACTATTTATAAAATTAATTTGTGCGTAATATGATTTAGCATATTCCCATTCTAAAAAACCTTCAATTCTAAATAATAATTGATTTATTGAAAATGTTTTTTGCAATTCTTCTTTATTATTCAAGCCAAATAATACTGCACTTTTCATTACATAGTGGTCTGTTGGAAAGCACGAATGAGTAATTAAAGAAACAACTATTCCTATAACAATAATTGATAAAACTTTTTTTACTCTCATAATATTTAAAATTTATTTATTAACCACTAATCACTAACCATTAACCACTAAATTAATTGTAATTATTAATGTCGTGCCTTTATTTACTTCCGATTTTATATCAAAAGTATCTACGTTTTCCCTGATATTAGGCAAGCCCATACCAGCACCGAAGCCCATTTCCCGCACTTTTGGCGAAGCGGTAGAGAAACCTTTTTGCATCGCTTTTTCTATATCGGGAATACCGGGACCTTCGTCCTCTAATTTGATATGCACTTGTTCGGGGTTAATATTTACTGCAATATCACCTCGATAAGCGTGTGCTACAATATTCACTTCCGCCTCATAAAGCGCCACAACCACCCGCTTGATAATTGCAGGATTTACATTGATTTGCTTCAATGCTTTTTTAACCTGACTTGAAGCAGAGCCGGCGTTGGTAAAATCACCGCCTTCTATGTTAAAATTCAACAACATACTAATAAACCGGTTTTAAGTTGTTTTGATACAAAATACCAGATGCCTTAAACATCGAATAAGCACTGCGAATCAATACCATATCATTCTCCTCAGCCAATTCTACCATATCTTCGGTAACTTCTTTATTACGGACTATCAACACATACTTTATGTCACTCATCTCGGCTGTCCGAATTGACTGTATATTCGATAATCCTGTAATCATCAGGAGGTTTTCAATTTTAAGTGTGAGCACATCACTCATCAAATCCGATGCAAACGCAGTTTCAACGTGGTCATCAAGATGTTGGCTGCCACATAAAATTTCGCCATTTACGGCAGAGGCAATTTCGGAGATTTTCATACAGTTATTTTTTTTAAATTTGAACCACAAAGATACATATTTTATTATATATCCTATTACTTTTTTATGTTTTTGTTAATTTTTATATTAGAAAATTAATTATTTCCTTTTTTACTACTAATTTTTGCTCTCCGCTTGTCATATTTTTGAGCATAACGCTTTGATTTTTAATCTCTTCATCGCCAACAATCGCCACAAAGGGAATGTTGTTGTCGTTGGCGTACTGCATTTGCTTTTTCATTTTGGCGGGCTCGGGGTAGATTTCAGCAGGAATGCCATTTTTGCGAACTTGGCGCAAAAGCGGCAAAGCGTAATTAAAACCATTTTCGTCAAAGGTTGCAAAAAGCAGTTTTGCGCCTGATAATGACTGAGTTGGGAAAAGATTTAACTCATCAAGCACATCGTAAATTCTATCCGCACCAAACGACACTCCCACACCAGAAATGCCCTGCAAACCAAACACGCCCGTAAGATTGTCGTAGCGACCGCCACCCGAAACACTGCCGATTTGCACGTCTAACGCCTTCACTTCGAGAATTGCGCCTGTATAGTAGTTTAAACCACGAGCAAGGGTGAGGTCAAGTTCGATACTATTGCCGTCATTGCGAGCTTGACACGTAATCTCTTGTTTTTCGGGCAATTGCGGGTCAAGCCCGCAATGACGAAGTATTGTTTCTACCTCTTCAATTCCTTTCAAACCAATTTTCGAATTTTTTAAAATATCTTTTAATTTTGCCAATTTTTCAAAATTTGTGCCTTGAAGAAGCAAAATTGGTTGCAGAAGTTTTATAGAGTTTTGTGAAATTCCTTTTGCCAAAAGTTCATTATTTACATTTTCCAAACCGATTTTGTCGAGTTTGTCAATGGCGATAGTGATGTCGGTAATTTTGTCCGCTTGCCCGATTAATTCGGCAATTCCTGCAAGTATTTTGCGGTTGTTGATTTTGATTGCAACACGAATTTGCAATTTATTAAAAACCTCATCAAGCATTTCAATCAACTCAACTTCGTTAATCAAAGAATTTGAGCCGATAATATCAGCATCGCATTGGTAAAACTCCCTATATCTGCCTTTTTGTGGTCTATCTGCACGCCAAACGGGCTGAATTTGAAACCTGCGGAACGGAAAAGTAATTTCTGCTTGATGTTGCACAACATAACGTGCGAATGGCACTGTCAAATCGTAACGCAAGCCCTTTTCGCAAATTTGGGTGGCTTGTAGAGATGCTATGCATTGCATCTCTACGGCAACATTTTTCATAAAATCACCCGAATTTAGAACTTTAAACAACAATTTATCACCCTCTTCACCGTATTTTCCGAGCAAAGTTGAAAGATTTTCCATTGCGGGTGTTTCGATTTGCTTAAAACCGTAGCGATAAAAAACATCTTTTATTGTATTGAAAATGTAATTGCGCCGCTCCATTTCCACAGGGGAAAAATCGCGCGTACCTTTTGGAATTGATGGTTTCACGTTTCAATTAAAAATTAAAAAATTACTATAAACTAATCAACAATCAACATTGCATCACCGTAGCAACCAAACTTATAACCCTCTTCAATTGCGGCATCATACGCTTTCATTACATAATTGTAACCGCCAAATGTGGCAGTATTCATCAACATTGTGGAGAATGGCAAATGAAAATTAGTAAGCAAATTGTCAGCGGTTTGCAGATTGTACGGCGGAAAAATAAAGCGATTTGTCCAACCCTCAAACGGCTGGATTTTGCCCGGCACCGTTGATGCTGTTTCTAATGCGCGCAAGGTAGAAGTACCAACAGCGCAAATTTTTCTGCCCTCTTCGTGAGTTGCGTTGAAAAGTACAGCGGTTTCTGCTGTTACCTCCATTTGCTCAGAGTCCATTTTGTGTTTTGACAAATCCTCAACGTCAATGTTACGGAAAAGTGCCAGAGAACAATGCAGCGTAACAAAACCAAGTTTTATTCCTTTGATTTGCAGACGTTTAACAAGTTCGGGCGTGAAATGTAACCCCGCAAACGGCGCAACTACTGCACCCTCTTTCGCCGCAAAAATTGTTTGATAACGCTCTACGTCATCTTTTTCGGATTTTCGCTTGATGTAACTTGGCAACGGCGTTTTCCCGAATGAAAACAATAATCGTTTGAATTCTTCGTGCGTGCCATCAAAGAGGAAACGCACCGTACGTCCGCGTGAAGTAGTATTGTCGATTACTTCTGCCATTAGTGATTCGTCCTCACCGAAATAGAGTTTATTGCCAACACGAATTTTGCGGGCGGGCTCTACTAAAACGTCCCAAAGGCGCAAATTTGGGTTAAGTTCTCGCAGCAAAAACACTTCGATATTTGCTTCGGTTTTTTCTTTTGTGCCGTCCATAAGAGCGGGAAAAACCTGCGTGTTGTTGAAGACAAACAAGTCCTTGTCATCGAAATAATCAAGAATGTTGTCAAATGTTTTGTGTTCGATTTCACCGCTTTTTTTGTGCAAAACCAACAAACGCGATTTGTCCCGATTTTTTGCAGGATACTGCGCAATCAACTCTTCGGGCAACTTAAATTTGAAGTGTGAAAGTTTCATTGACATATACTTTTTTGTTTTGATTTTTTTTATTTTTTCCTTACGGCTTTTCAAGTGGCAAAGTTTTTTTCCAACCTACAAAGGTATAACAAAAAGTTTAATTTTGCAAATTTTATTTTTTTAGAAAAAAGACAAGCGAAATTTGGTTTCACTTGTCTTTCAAACTTTTTGCAAATTGCTCAATAGTTTGGCAATTTTCGAGCGTGATGTCGCCAATTCTTGTGCGTTGTAACGCCGTGAGATGTGCACCACTATCAAGCGCAACGCCAATATCACGAGCCAAAGCGCGAATATATGTGCCTTTAGAACAGACAACGCGAATTGTTAGAATTGGCAACGCAAAATCAACAATTTCAATTTCTTTTATTATCAAAAGTTTGGGCTTGAGTTCAACATCGTTTCCTTTGCGGGCATAATCGAAAGCGCGTTTGCCATTGACTTTTACAGCAGAATAAACAGGAGGAATTTGCCAAATTTCCCCGATAAAACTTTTCAACTTTTCTTGAGCCATTTCCCGCGTGATATGCTCAAAAGGAAAGGTTTTATCAACTTCGTGTTCGAGGTCAAAAGAAGGAGTAGTCTCGCCGAGTTTGAGTGTTGCAATGTACTCTTTTTCAGTGCTTTGCAACTCTTCGATACGCTTTGTTGCCTTGCCTGTGGTTAGTATCATTACGCCTGTTGCCAAAGGGTCGAGCGTGCCAGCGTGTCCGACCTTTACTTTTTCGCCTAAATGTTTTGTAATCAAGTTTCTAACTCGATTAACCAAATCAAAACTTGTCCAAGTTAATGGTTTGTCAAAATATAATATTTCGCCTTGTTGGAAATCCATTTTTAATTTTTTGCGCAAAGGTAAATTAAAAATATCAATTTTACAATAAAAAGACAATTTTATTACTCAAATAAAAAAATAAAAATATTTTTCAAAAAAGTTTGCTAATTAAAAAAAATGTATTACCTTTGCAGTCCGAAAAATTAAAGTCGGTGCCATAGCTCAGTTGGTAGAGCAACGGACTGAAAATCCGTGTGTCCCTAGTTCGATTCTTGGTGGCACCACACAAAAAAGATTGTCAAAAATGACAATCTTTTTTGTTTTTTACTGATTTTTTTCTAATTCAATTTAAAATTATAGGTAATTTCGCCGTAAGCCGTGCCAGTTCCAGAGGTAAATTTTACTCTTTGGGCAGATTGCAGAGTTGCTTTACGAAGTATTTCGTCTGCTATTGTTGTGGGTGAACCGATGGTTGCGCTGGTAACATTGCCGTTTTCATCAACGCGAATATTAACAGTGATTTTACCTTCAATATTTTGACTGTATTGTGGTCTCGGAATTGACCCATTTAAGCCACGTCCTGCCAACGACCACGAATTTCCGTCCGAATTACCTCTTCCAACAGGGTTTCCTGTTGCGTTGCTGCCTTGACCGCTTGCACCACTATTTCCTGTGCCTGTGCCAGCACCTGATGCGTTGCCCGCACCGCTGAAAGCATTAGAAGTTAAATTTCTTGCTCTGTTGGTTGCTGCCTCTGCACGCTGACGTTCTGCCTCTTGCTGTTGTTGCCTTAAACGCTCTGCAGCTGCTGCCTCTTCGCGCTGTCTTTGTTCAGCTTTGGCTCTTTCTATGGCTATGCTTTGTTCTATGTCTTGCGTAGCGTAATTCGGCGCAGGAGGCGCAGAGACAGGTTTTGGCGTTGGTTGTCTCAAAACATCAGCACTTTCGGGACGATAAAAACTTCCCTCAGAACCTCTACTGCGATACGATGCCTCTATATCAGCAAAAGCAAGAAGAATTTCATCTTCTTCTTTAATATTTTTGAATGTAAATCTAATGAGAAACAAAAGCAATATCAGAAGTATTCCAAAAAGAATAGTCCCAATTACGCCATATATTTCCGATTTTTCTATTTTTTGCATAATCTACATTATACATTTTACATTAATTTATCGCTCGTATGGTTTTGTTGCCAACACCAATTTAAAAGCGTTTCGGTTTGCAATGTCAAGCAGTGCTACAACTTCGCCATAAGGCAAGGTTTCATCGGCATAAAGAGCAACATACATATCGTTTTCGCTGTCAATTTGCTGTAAAAAGTCCTCAATCAAATCCAATTCGATTGGCTGTTCTTTTTCGCTGTTTTTTGCAATAAAAATATTGTTGTCCTTATCAATTACAATTCGTACAATAGCCCTGTCTTTATTTTCTGTTTGCGCACTTTGCGGTAAGGCAACTTTAATTTCATTAGTTACATTACTATGTACCACAGTGAGTGCTATCATAAAAAAGAGCAACAACAGAAAAATGATGTCCGTCATAGACGCCATCGAAAATTCGGGATTAACTTTTATTCTACGTTTTAAAGCCATAAATCTTTTTATTTTAGATTTAATTTATTTTGCAGGAGCAGTGAGAATATCCATAAACTCCATTGTTTTTGCTTCCATTTTATTAACTACGGCATTTACTCTTGAGCCCAGATAGTTATAGGCAAAAAATGCAACAATGCCCACCATAAGTCCCGCAACTGTTGTTATCAACGCTTCGTAAATACCTGCCGAAAGCACGTCCATATTGAGTTGGTCGCCTGCGTTTGACATATCGAAAAATGCTCGTACCATACCCGTAACCGTACCCAAAAAGCCAATCATTGGCGCACCGCCCGCACAAGATGCAAGCAACGGCAACCCCTTTTCGAGTTTTGCAACTTCCATATTACCAACGTTTTCAACAGCTTGCACTATTTCGTCCATTGGACGACCAAGACGCGTGATGCCTTTTTCTATCATTCGGGCAGTCGGCGAGTCGGTTTGTCGACAAAGATTGATAGCAGAATCAATTTTTCCGTCAAAGATATAATCCTTGATTCTGTTCATAAACGAAGGGTCTTCCTTCGCCGATTTATTAATGCCAATTATCCTTTCGATAATTATATAAACGGCTATCAGCAACAACGCAAAAATCGGAATCATTATCCAACCGCCTTTGAGAGCCAACTCCCAAAGGTTTATTTCTTTAACAACCTCTTGTGTTTGCGATGCCGCATTGACAACGGTATCATCTTGTACCGCAGTAGAAATGTTTAATAAAACTTGTAATAACATAATTATTTTTAATTATAAAATGATTTAATTATAAACGTAAAAAATGAAATTTTATTTTATGAAAAAAATTTTGGCAAAGGTAAATATTATTTTTTAATTTTTGATTGTTTATTTAATTTTTTTATGTTTTTTGAATGATAATCTTTTGACTGTGAGATTGTAGAACGCAAGAAAAGCAGTTTTTTCACAAAAACTGCTTCCCCCACTTAAAAATTTAAACTATGAAAAAAAATTTTGTGCGCAGGATGAGACTCGAACTCACACGCCGTTGCCGGCACTACCCCCTCAAAGTAGCGTGTATACCAATTTCACCACCTGCGCTTCTTTTAAAGTTTTAATTTTGAAATTAGAAGTTAGAAAATTTTTCGTCAGATTTTTAACTTCTAATTTCTGACCTCTAATTTCTAATTTTCTCTGTGCCCAAAACAGGACTCGAACCTGCACGCTTTTCAACACACGCACCTGAAACGTGCGCGTCTACCAATTCCGCCATTTGGGCAATTTTGAGCGAAAAACGGGACTCGAACCCGCGACCCCGACCTTGGCAAGGTCGTGCTCTACCAACTGAGCTATTTTCGCGTTTTTTCGCTTCGCGCAAAATCGGCTTCGCTCGGCATAACTTCAAACAAGTTTGAGTTCTGCGCTCACTTGCGCGATTTTTCGGAGTGCAAAGGTAATGCTTTTTTTTGAATTACAAAATATTTTTTGAAAAAAATCAATTTATTTTAATTCAAATTCTTTTGAGCCAACCAAGTGTCCGTCAATAAAAATATCTACGCGATAATTTCCTTTCCAAAGTGTTTCTTCTACCGCCCAATAGATGCTTTGAGTGGTTTCTTCACCTGTATATTCAAAGTTTTTGCGGGCAGAATAGACAATATCTTTGTTTTCAAAACGGAAAGTGTCGGTTGGTTTCTTGTGTAAAACATCTCTTTCGGGCGTTACTATACGAATATAAATTGTTTTTTCGCCAACTCTTGCAGTGATATTTTTACTTATGTTGAAAGAAATTTTTAGTAACGCAGTTCTGTTTAGGCGCGTTGTTTTTTTACCGCTTTCGGTCTGTTGTTCGACCGATATATTGCGCACATCAAGTTGTGCAGCACGAACAACCTGTTCGGTTAATTGCTCTCTTTCCTGCGAAAGTTGCTCAACGGTTTGCGATGCCTGCCTGTATTTTTGTGTAACTTCCACATTTTCCCTTGTCAGTTGCGTATTTTCTGCATTCAGCGAATCGACCTTTTCGATGTAGTATGTCAAAACCTTGCGCACAGTGCTCAGTTCGTTTTTTAACTCATTGATACGGCGAAAGTTAGTTGCTTTTGTGGTGCGCAACTCTTCCATTAGCAACTGCACGCGCTTTTGTTCCTCATCAAGTTTTTTGAGAATAGAATCGTTGTCGATTTTGATAGCAAAACCCTGTAATTCTTGCGAAAGCGACATATAATCACCTTCAAGTTGGCGTTTGTTGTTTTCGAGTTGCTCGCGCTCGTAGCCCATTTGCTCAATTATCTCTCTGTTTTCATCTTTGGAATTTTGCAATTCTTTTAACACAAAAACCAACGCGCCAGCAAGCGCAAGCACAACAATAATGCCCAAAATTATCAATATAACATTACTTTTTTTCATATTTTTTCTTATAAAAAATTTCGTTGCAAAGATACAAATAAATTGTAATTACAAAATATAAAAATTATTTAATTTTTACGCTGTTTTTTTATAAAAATTTTGCAATTTATATAAAATATAATGTGTATCTTTGCAACGTGGAGTTTTTTCAAGAAAAAGTTGTAACTTTGCAAAAAATAACATAATTAATGACTTTTTAGTGGGACGAAAATAAAAACGCTGAAAACATTGAAAAACACAATGTTTCGTTTGAGGAAGCGCAAGATGCGTTTTACGATGAAAATGCGATAATTAATGAAGATGATGAGCATTCAATGTTTGAAAAAAGATATTTTTGCGTTGGAAAAACAGAAAAAGATATTTTAACAGTAAGATTTACATATAGAAACAGCAATATTCGCATTATAGGTGCTGGGTATTGGCGAAAACAAAAAAGATATTATGAAAAAGAAAATAATTTACACTGATGCGCCTCCAGAGATAGAAGAGGCATTTGCACGTTCAAAGCGAATTCCAAATTTTATTGATATTGATTCGCTTGTGCGCAGAGATGGCACACGACCATCTTTTGAAACTACACCACAACTGCGTCGCAGCGATTTCAGAAAAGTAGCGGCGATGTTATAATTTTTTTAACCTAAACTTTAACTTAAATATTAACATTAAATTTTTTTATCTTATGTACAAACTTTTTTCTTTAAAAAACAGAAAGATTTTTCTTTCTTTGTTAGTGCTTTTTGCACTTAATATGGGTATAACCGCTCAGGTTTATACCTTGAATATGACAGCTTCCACCACAAATTCTGCATTTGGCGGCAATAATGCTTACGCTGCAAAAACAGGAACTGTTGGAGACGTTACTTGGTATATTAATGCAGGGAGTTGTCAGGGAGGAACCAATGGGGTGTGGTTAGGAACTAACAATGCCACAAATCGTACTAATCTTGCCAAATTAGAAGTTGGTTTAAACGGACGTGGAGATGCAATAGCCACAGCACTCGGTATCGCTTCGAATGTAGAAGGTTATTATGCTATGGCAGGTATGAACGATATTGAAGATGTCAAATCAGTAACTGTACAGGCAGGTTCTTTAGGTGGTACTGCCCCTGCAAATATGTGGTGTTTATACTCAACAGATAATGGAGCAACTTACACCATATTGGAGGGTGTGAAAAACACTCCCGGAACAACTTTGGTTACTTTTACCGCACTTTCGACTATTGAAAGCGCACAATATGCTTTTGTTTGGTATTCATCTGCATTTGGAACTTACAGGTCTGCGGAATTTAATTTTTGGGGTGACGAAGTTGTATATACCATTACTCCTGCACGAAACGACCCTTCTGGCGGAACAGTAAGTTTATTTGGTAATGTTATTACGGCCACGCCCGCCGCGTGTTATACTTTTGGAGACCCCGTATGGGAGGTAACACCTATGGGAGCAGCTGAAGTATCGCGAAGCGGCAACAATTTTACGGTATCAGACCTTACTGATAATGTAACTGTTACTTTCAATTTTGTGGAACTTCCTATTTACAACGTAATGTTTAAAAACGAAGGAGAAACACACGCATCAGCACAAACGGTATGTGGTAAGATTACTCTTCCAACAGCAACGACATCTGAATGTGTTGATTGGGATTTTATTGGTTGGGCAAAAACTTCTGTTAGTGAAACTCCAACAAAACCAACAGTTTATGGTGCAGGTTCAGTATATACGCCTACCGCAGATAATGAGATAATGTATGCAGTTTACAGTAAATTAGCAACAGGTACTGTTGATAATTATACACCCGATGAAACTGCTCAGCAATTTGTAATTGCCTCAAAAGTGGGAGACACTTATAATGCTTTACCCACAGGAACATTTAATAATGGCACAAGAGTAACTAATGCAATTACAACAAATATAAGCAATGGAGTAGTTCTTGTTACAAATGTTGATGCGGCAGGATATATATGGGCTATAGAAGATATAGGAAGCAATGATTTTACTATTTCATACGGAGCAAATTATCTAAAAGCTGTTGCTGATAATAATACAGGTATTAACTGTAATACTACCACTCCGGAATATTGGGCAATAGAGACAGGAACAACAGGTTCATATCGTGTTAGGGCAAAATCATTTGCTACCACCACTCGTGGTCTTGGATTAAATACAACAGCGACAAACTATGTTATGGGGTATTATGCAACTTCAAACTTAAATAATCTTACATCAGGGTATTATGATGTTGAACTGTTGCCAATAAATGATGTAACTTTTACCTACAATTCTAATCCTGCTTGCTGCGTTGCACCAACTGTTAAAATGGAAGAGATTACATTTGATGGTACTGACTTTACCGCTAAGGCAATAATTATAAATGATGGCGGTTGCGAGGTTACGAACTGGGGCGTTATATATGGCTTATCACCAAACCCAACAACCGATGACGAAGTTGTAGGAAAAGACGAATTTAGTGAAATAATTGATGGTTCTTTCAGCATTGATTTAGATAATTTGGCAATTTACAATTGCAAAGTATTATATTTCCGTGCATACGCTGAAAACGAAGCAGGCATAAGTTATAGCGACGTTTACAAATATGTCGAAAACATAGAAGGTGATTGTTTCTCTATTTTGGTAGATAATGTTCCTTTTGATGGAGGCATCATAAATTTTACAGCCAATTCCACTAAGGTTTTCACAATACATCACGCAGTAGGATTTGATATAGAATTTGATGGACATATTTCATTCACTGGTCCTAACGGCGCACCAAGCAGAGCAGCAGCAGACATACCAAACCAACAAATCACTATAACGTATGCGCCTGCACCAACAGAAGAAGGCACCCACGACGCAACATTAATGCTTACCTCTGACGATACAACAATCCCACAAATGAGTATCGCTTTAGTAGGCACAGCATCAGATGTTACCGTAGGCGTAAAAAATCCGCAAATTGTTCGTATAATCTACACCATTGGCAATACACTCGTTGTAAATGCTCAGGCAGGTGAAACAATCGAAATCCTTAACGTTCTCGGTCAGCCGCTCACACGCCTTATCGCACAAAACGGCGAAACCCGCATAAACGTACCTTCGGGCGTACTTCTTGTGCGCATCGCAGGTACAACCGCAAAGGTTGTAGTGAAATAATTGATTAGCGGATTATCCAAAAAACGTAACACACTTTTGAAAAGTGTATTACGTTTTTTTATGGAAAAAATTAAAAATATATTAATAAATTTCACTCCACTTGCGATGTTTTCAATTCGTTCAAAGCATTAAAAAATTGCCCAAAGTTCGGTTGAAAAATAATTATTGCCAAAACAATTATCAGCGAAACAATAATAACCCAAAGTATTACCGCACGAGAAAAATTTCTGCGCGTAAAACTGACTTTTTGAATAAAAGCCCAATAGATTAAAAAATAAATATTAACCAAGGGAATGGTCAATAAAAGTAGAATTCCAAACCATCTGTTCGTGGTCATAGGTGTTCGTCTGTGTTGTTTTGTGCTATCCATTTTTTACAAAATATTATTTTCTATTTTCACGGAACGGGGTCGTAACCGAATTTTCCCCAAGGGTGGCATTTTAAAATTCGTTTTGTTGCCAACCAAGTCCCTTTTATTGCGCCGTATTTTGTGATTGACTCAACCGCATATTGCGAACAGGTCGGCGTAAAACGACACGAAGGCGGCAAAAGTGGTGAAATTGCCTTTTGATAAAATTTTATAGGCAATAAAAGCAAAAATACGACAAACTTTTTCATTGCAAATTTAATATAATTTTATTTAAAAGAGCAATTGTTTTTTCAGAAATTTTTAAAAAATTTTGTTTTTCCGAAGTTCCCAAAGTTATAGCAACATTTAGACCATAATCTTTATCAACAAGAAAGTCGCTAACAATCTGTTTGTTAAGCCGATAACTCTCTCTTATAAGGCGTTTGTGATAATTGCGCCAAACGGCTCTTTTGAAGTGCTTTTTTGGCACGGAAACAAGAATTTTTGCTGTATTATGTTCCTTTGTTGTACAAAAAACCGCCCGCAACGGAAAATCCATTACACTTTTTCCATTTTCAAAAAGATTTTCAATCGCCTTTTTTCCTGTCAGATGCTCATTTTTTGGAAAGCCAAAAGGTTTCATTTTTTCTGATTTTTTTAAAACTTCGCAAAAGTACAAAAAAATTATAAATTATAAATTTTTAATTGTAAATTATTTATACCTTTGCAGAAATTTATTAACTCAAAAACTCTAAAAATAATAATGAAAAAACTTATTTTATGCTTAATTTTGCTGCCGCAATTGCTTTTTGCGCAGAAAATCACGGTTTCAGACGAGCAGCAATTAAAATTGCTTCAAACAATCAACGCAATAAAAAATCTCTACGTTGACACCGTAAATCAGCAACAACTTGTTGATAATGCGATAATTGCGATGTTGGAAAAACTTGACCCTCATTCAAGTTTCATTACCGCAAAAGATGTAAAAATGGCAAACGAACCGCTGCAAGGCAGTTTTGAGGGTGTTGGCATTCAGTTTCAGATGATGCGCGACACGCTTTTGGTGGTGCAGACAATTTCTAACTGTCCCGCCGAAAAAGTTGGAATTGTTGCGGGCGACAAAATTATTCAGGTTGATACCACAAATATCGCAGGAGTAAAGATAGAGACAAGCAAAATAATGAAACTTTTGCGCGGACCTCGCGGCACAAAAGTAAATGTAAAAGTTGTGCGTGCAGGCAGTCCCGAACCGCTCGAATTTGTGATTACAAGGGACAAAATACCTATCTATTCTATTGATGCGGCTTATGAAATTGCGCCGGGGGTGGGTTATATCAAAATAAATAATTTTTCTGCCACCACAATGACCGAATATCACAAAGCGTTTGCCGAACTCAGAGCAAAAGGTATTAAACAACTGATAATCGACCTGCAAGGCAACAGCGGCGGACGACTTGACGTGGCGCAGGACTTGGCTGATGAATTTCTACCTGCAAACAAACTTATAGTTTATACGCAAGGTGAAAATCACCCGCGAAGGGAATTGAAATCAACTTCCAAAGGCAGTTTTATGAAAGGCGATTTAGTAATTTTGGTTGATGAATATTCGGCTTCGGCAAGTGAAATTGTGGCTGGTGCGTTGCAAGATTGGGACAGGGCAATTATTGTTGGGCGTAGAAGTTTCGGCAAAGGACTTGTGCAGCGACCATTGCCATTGATTGATGGCTCGGAAATTCGTCTTACCGTTGCTCGATATTACACGCCAAGCGGACGAGATATTCAAAAGCCATACGATGGCGGCAAAGAGAAATATTACAAGGAGTTGCTTGAACGTTTTAAACACGGCGAACTGCAACACATAGACAGCATCAACTTTCCCGATTCGCTAAAACACAAAACGCTGGTACTCAAACGTACCACATACGGCGGTGGCGGAATTATGCCCGATGTTTTTGTGCCGCTTGACACCACAAAATACACGCAGTATCATCGCAACATTGTGGCAAAAGGCATTTTCAATCAAACAGTTATGGAATATCTCGAAAAAGAGAAAGAGAATATTAAAAACAAATTTGTAACTTTTGATAATTACAACGCAAATTATGTTGTTCCACAAAGTTTGCTCGAAAAGATGGTTGAAAATGCAACAAAAGCGGAGATTGAATTCAACGAAGAGCAATTTGAAAAATCGAGGGATTTAATTGCGCTGCAAATAAAAGCGTACATCGCCCGCAATATCTGGGAAGACGGCGATTATTACAAAGTTATCAATACGCAAAACGAAATAATACAAAAAGCGTTGGAAGTACTGAGAAATTATAAAAGTTATTTTAAGTGATTAAACCCCTGCGCTACACTTGGTTGCGCTCTGTCTCCTTAATTTAAGGGGACATTTAGGTGCTATCTAATTTCAATTTTTTTGTTATTTCAACTGAAAGGAGAAATCTTGTTTTGACAGCAGATTTCTCCTTTCAGTCGAAATGACGTGTTATTTTTTTGTTTGCACCTCCCTAACTCTCCCCTTTGTTAAAGGGGAGATGTCCGAAGGACAGAGGGGTTTTGTTGCTCTTTGTTCTATTGATTATGTTCTTTCCTAACTTGTTTAAAAAGTTCAGATGCAAACACAAAACTATTCAACGCCTCGTTATCAGAGTTAAAAATCGTATCTTTTGAACCCTCCCACGCTTTTTTTCCTTTGGCAATCAGAATAATATTCGCGCCGATTTCCATTATTGAGTTCATATCGTGGGTGTTGATAATGGTTGTGATGTCAAATTCGTGCGTAATTTCTTCAATCAGTTTGTCGATAAGAATTGATGTTACAGGGTCAAGTCCAGAGTTTGGCTCATCACAAAAAAGGTATTTCGGATTAAGCGAAATTGCCCGAGCAATAGCAACTCTTTTCTGCATTCCGCCCGAGATTTCTGACGGAAAAAGATTGAACGACTGCGGTTTTAAATCTACTCTTGTGAGACAAAATTCGGCTCGCTCTTTTTGTTCGGCTTTACTCATTTCCGAGAAAACCGAAAGCGGAAAAAGTACATTTTCAAGCACCGTTTTTGAATCAAACAGCGCAGACCCTTGAAAAAGCATTCCCACTTCGCGCCGCAAAAGTTTGATTTCACGCATATTCATTTCTCGCAAATCACGCCCATCATAGAGAATTTTGCCCTCTTCCACACGAAAAAGTCCGATAATGCTCTTCATCAAAACGGTTTTTCCCGAACCGCTCTGCCCTATTATCTGGTTGATTTTGCCGTTATAAAAGGTAGCAGAAATATTATCTAAAACTAATTTTCCGTCAAACGACTTTGAAAGATTTTGTACTTCAATCATAAATTACCTGTTTATTTTGCTGCAAAGGTACAAAAAAAATACGATTTACGATTTTTTTAGAAGTTAAGAATACAGAAGTTAAGAAGTTAATTTTTATCAGCGAAATCAAACGAAAGATGTCTATTGTTTGTTGTCTAAAAAATTATTATCTTTGCATTTTCTTTTAACTTCTTAACTTCTTATATTATAACAATAATGAAAAAATCACTATTATCACTTCTGATTTTGTTTGTTTCGATAAGTTTTTTATCGGCGCAAAATCAAGTTTTGCCGATTGATGCGGCAGTTAGAAAGGGCGTTTTACCGAATGGTTTGACCTATTATATTCGTCATAACCAGCAGCCGAAGCAACGCGTTGAGTTTCATATTGCGCAAAATGTTGGCGCAATTCTCGAAGAAGATGACCAAAACGGACTTGCGCATTTTCTCGAACATATGGCTTTTAACGGCTCGGAAAATTTCCCCGGCAAATTGATTATCAACTATTTCGAGAGCATCGGCGTGAGTTTCGGCAGAAATATCAACGCTTACACCTCGCTTGACGAGACCGTTTATCGCCTCTCTGACGTACCGACAATTCGCGAAGGCATTATTGACAGCGCACTTTTGGTGCTGCGCGATTGGAGTACAGGAATTTCGCTATTAGGAGAGGAAATTGACAATGAACGCGGCGTGATTGTTGCAGAATGGCGCACTGGCGCAAACGCAAATCGCAGAATGTGGAAAGCATCTTCAGCTCAAAAATATGCTGGCTCGCAGTACGCAAAACGCGATGTAATCGGCGACACGGCGGTTATTAACAATTTTACGCATAAAGCGTTGCGCGACTATTACGAAAAATGGTATGGACCAGATTTGCAGGCGATTATAGTTGTCGGCGATATTGATGTTGATGTAATGGAGAGGAAAATTATTGATTTATTCAGCAAAATTCCGCCAAGAGCAAATCGCGGAGAACGACCGATTTATTATTTACAGGACAGAAATGAGCCGATTGTTTCTATTGTTACCGATAAAGAGGCGCAAAATTCCCGCATAACAATGGAATTTATATCGCCAAAAATGCAGGAAAAAGTAGGAGATGTTGACATACGACTTGTTGAAATGGGTTACAAACGTTCTATTAACTATAATTTAATGAGTAAAATTTTCTCTTATCGTTTTGACGAATTGGTGCTTGACCCCAATGCAAATTTTCTTGGCGCATACGTTGGTTATGACGAAACCTTGAAAAAAGGAAATACAGGTTTGGTTGCTATTACTATTGCCAAAGAAGGCAAAGAGAGAGAGGCATTGATAGATTTATATTCAGAAGTAATAAAAGCAATGCAACACGGCTTTACGAACGCTGAACTTGAACGCGCAAAAACCGATATGTTGAATGATTATGAAAAGGCGTTTAACGAAAGAAATAATCGTCAAAATATTACTTTGGCAAGAGAATATATTAGAAATTATCTTGATAATGAGCCAATACCGGGAGTTGAGTGGGAATATAATTTTTTAAAAACATTTTTATCAGACCTCAATGTAGATAACATAAATAGAGGTGTGCGGCATATTTTATCTGACGGAATTATAAAAGAAGATATTTATGTACCATATTTTAGTAAAAGGTTAATTGTTGCTTTGCAAGCACCTGAAAAAGAGGGACTTAATTTGCCATCAAAAGATGAAATTAAACAAATTGTAAAAAAGGTTGAAAACACAAAATTTGATGCGCCAAAAGAGGTAGAAATTGCAAAAAATCTTGTTGATAAAGCACCAAAAACAGGCAAAATCAAAAAAGTTACCAAAAATTCTTCGCTCGGCACTACCGAATGGCTTTTAAGCAATGGCGTTAAAGTTGTTTTCAAACCGACAGAATTTAAAAATGATGAAATTTTGCTAAACGCTTTCTCGTGGGGGGGCACAAATAAAGTTGCAACCGCAGATTTGGCTTCGGCAGAAGTGGCAACCGATATAGTTGAATACAGCGGTTTGGGCAAATTTTCTTACACCGATTTGCAAAAAGTGCTCACAGGAAAAACCGTTCGAGTTAGTCCATCTATTAATGAAAGCACCGAAGATATTTCGGGAAGTTCCTCTGTAAAGGATTTTGAAACAATGCTACAAATGATTTATCTCGGTTTTCAAGAGCCAAGAAATGACGAAAGAGCATTCCAAACAATGATTGAATCGTATAAAAACAGAATTGCAAACCGCGAGAAAAATCCAAGAGCAATTTTTTCTGACTCATTATCAATGATTTGGACTTGCCACGGCGAACGCACTTTGTTGATGAACAACGATTATTTGGCAAAAATAAATCATCAAAAAGCGTTGGAAATTTTCAAACAGCGTTTTGCTGCTGTCAACGATTTTACATTTATTTTCACAGGAAATATTAATCCCGACGACAAAAACACGAAAAAAGCGATTTTGACGTGGCTCGGTGGCTTGAAAAAGGGCGAAACCGAAGAATATACACCACTGCCAATTTGCCGCCCAAAAGGCGAAGTTACAAGACATTTTACCGCACAAATGGAAATAGACAACACCACAAATGCGATAAGATACCACGCACCAATGGAGTTTAATTGGAAAAATGATATGAATATGACCGCACTTGGCAGAGTGCTGAATATCAGATATTTGGAATCGGTTCGTGAACGCGAGGGCGGAACTTACGGCGTTGGCGTGGCTGGCTCAATTAGAAGATTGCCCGATGGCGAGGCGTTGCTGCGTATTCAATTCGATTGCAATCCCGAACAAAAAGAGCGTCTATTGGAAATCATTCACGAAGAAATTGATGAAGTCCTAAAAGATGGCGTGCGTGCCGACGACTTGTTAAAAGTTAAAGAAAGTATGTTGAAAGATTTTGAAGAAAATGTTGAAAAAAACAATTATTGGTCGTCAATTCTCGGTATATATTATAAGTTCGGCAGCAATTACATTGCCGACTACCGCAACGCTGTTAATGCTCTGACTGCTGAAACTCTTCAAAAAACGCTCAAAAAACTTGTCGCCAGCGGCAACGTATTGGAGGTTTCGATGAGCAAAGAGAAGTAATTGTAAATTTTAAATTACAAACTTTAAAAAAATGACTGCAAATTGCGGTCGTTTTTTTATGTTTAAAATTGTAAATTAATTTATTTTTTCATAATTTTGCACCGTTATGTTAATCAAAAATTTTACATACAGAATTTTAGCGATAATTGGCGTGTTTTGCTTTGGGCTTTCGATAATGGGTGTTTTAATGTCGTTTTATAACGCTGAATATCTGAAAGTTACACAAACATTGCAAATGATTTTGGTTTTTGCTTTGCCTGCACTTTTTTGTGCAGCGATTTTTTCAGAAAAGCCAATTGTTTTCCTTGATTTGCAGAAAACTTCTGCAAAAAACTACTTTTTTACTGCAATGTTCGCCTTTTCGGCACTGCCCGCAATCAACTTTTTTGCGTGGCTAAATTCACAAATGAAACTGCCAAAGTTTCTTGCTGGACTTGAAAACTTGATGCGTACCACAGAGAACGAACTTATGCGCCTCACCGAACAAATGCTTGCTGTCGATACGCTTGGCGGCTTGGCAATAAATCTTATTGTAATCGCGCTTTTGGCGGCATTATGCGAAGAGTTGTTTTTTCGCGGTTTGCTGCAAAAAACGCTTTCAGAACGAATAAACAAACACGCTGCTATTTGGGTTACTGCGTTTATTTTCAGTGCAATACATTTTCAATTCTACGGCTTTTTGCCGCGAATGTTGCTTGGTGCAGCATTTGGTTATATGGTGGTTTGGAGCGGTTCGCTTTGGTTGCCTATTTTAGCGCATTTTATCAACAACGCGGTGGGCGTAATTGCATTTTTTATCGCCAAAAAGCAAAATCTAACTTTCGACATCGAAAACATTGGTGCAGAACAAAGTTGGTATCTTGGACTGCTTTTTGTGCCAATTTGTATCTATTTTTTGATAAAAATTATTCCGCAATCGCCGACTTCTGACCATCTACAAAAATAATATTCAACTTGTCGCCTTTAGAAATTTCTTTTGAAGAAAGAATTGTTTTTCCGTTTTTTTGTGTTAATGTGTAGCCGCGTTTTAAGATTGTTTGCGGCGAAAGCAGTTCAATAGTTTTTTGCGCTATTTCCATTTTGGATTTTTCGGCAGAGAATATTTTTTTTGTTCCGCTTTTTAAATTTATTGATAGATAATCTATTTTTTGATGATTATTTTTTAATAAATTCAAAACCATTAGCGGAATTTGATAAGAATATTCTTTTAAGATATTTTTTTGATTATCAATATTTTGACGTGAAAAATTAATGATTTTTTGAGCGTAAGAATTTACAAAATCATCTTGTTGCTGCATTTTGGAAATCAACAATTCGGCTGCTGCGGTTGGTGTTTTTACGCTTGCGTGCGAAACTTCGTCAAGCACGGAACTATCGCGCTGATGCCCAATCCCGCAAATTATTGGCAGTGGAAACTGTGCGCAGTGCGCCGCAATGTTGTAGTTGTCAAACGCAGACAAGTCCGCCGTTGCGCCACCGCCGCGTATAATTACAACAATATCAAAAAGTTGTATATTTTCATAAATCTTGTCCAATTGCTCAATTATCGAAATCTCTGTTTGTTGTCCCTGCATCAACGCTTCAAAAAGTTTGACGTAAAATTTATATCCAAAAGCGTTGTTGTTGAGTTGGTGCAAAAAATCCTCGTAACCCGCTGCCGTTTTTGACGAAATCACCGCAACTCGCTGAGGCAAAGCAGGAAACGGTAACGATTTATTCATATTTATAATGCCCTCTTGTGTAAGTTGATTGATAATTTTTGTTTTTTGCAGTGCAATTTCTCCAATAGTAAATGACGGCTCAATGTCTGTTATTGACAAACTCAAACCATAATTTTCGTGCATTTCAAGCGAGCAGAAAACCAAAATTTTCATTCCCGCTTTTAGATTTTCGCCTGTCTGTTCTGCAAAATATGGTTTGATAATTCGGTATGTGTTAGCCCAAATTGTTGCCCTTTGTCGTGCAATAACTTCACCTGTATCTTCCTCTTTTTCAACAAGTTCCAAAAAACAGTGATGATTAAAATTCTCTTTCACATCGCTAATTTCCGCCCGCACCCAAAATCCCTCGCAAAAACTTTCTTTCAGCAAGGTTTTTACCGCATTATTTAATTCAAAAAGCGAAATTGACTCAAACATAATTTTTTTGTTGCAAAATTACAAAAAAATCGCACCTTTGCAACAAAAATAATTCATAATTTATAAATGCTTTGTCAAGTCACATTTTTTTCGTACCTTTGCACCCGATTTTCAATCACTTCTTTTTTTAACATAAAATCTTGATAAACACTAACAATTATAATGGAAAAAACAAGATATTCAGACGCAGAATTGGAAGAGTTTCGCCAAATAATTGAGGAAAAACTCGAAATGGCAAGACAGGAATACGAAGAATTGCGCTCGTATGTTAGCAACTCAGACAGCAACGACATTACCGACACATCGCCCACCTTCAAAAATCTTGAAGAGGGTGCATCAACGCTCTCAAAAGAGGCATCGGGGCAGTTGGCACAACGTCAAATGAAGTTTATTCAGCATCTCGAAGCGGCGTTGGTTAGAATTAATAATAAAACCTACGGAATTTGTCGCGAAACAGGCAAATTAATTCCAAGAGAACGTCTTAGAGCCGTTCCGCACGCCACCTTAACCGTGGAAGCAAAAAACAGCAAAAGATGAAAAAATCAGTAAAAATATCGCTTTTTATTGTGCTTTTGTTAGTTATCGACCAAGTTATCAAAATTTTGGTCAAAACTAATATGGACTTGGGGCAAAGCATTCACATTTTTAGTTGGTTTCAAATATATTTTATCGAAAACAACGGAATGGCATTTGGAATGTCTTTTGGCAACAAAACGCTTCTAACACTTTTTCGCCTGATTGTCAGCGGGTTGGTGCTTTACTACATCATTCTTCTGATTAAAGACAACTACAAAACAAGTTATATCGTTTGCGTTTCGTTGATTTTTGCGGGCGCAATCGGCAATATTATTGACTGCCTTTTTTACGGCGTAATTTTTGGCGAAAGCGCATTTATGAATGGTAGAGTTGTAGATATGTTTTACTTCCCGCTTTTTACTTTCCCCGACTGGTTGCCGCTTTTGGGTGGAGAAATATTTTTTAGTCCCGTTTTCAACTTCGCCGATAGTTGCATCACGATTGGTATTTTTTCACTTCTAATCTTTTTCCGAAAGGACTTTAATATTACTTTTGACAAATATTTTAGTAAAAAAAGGAGTTAGGAATTAAGAGATAGGAATTAGTATAAACTTGTTAAGTCTCAGGACTTAACAAGTTTTTTGTGTAAATTTGTGTTGATTTGTGTAATTTGCGTTCTATGCAACCGCCAATGTAAAAACCGAAACTTTGGCATTGCAAACTTCGTGTATTGCCTCAACACAGGCAATAAGAGTTGAGCCGGTGGTCAGTACATCGTCAATCAACAAAATGCGCTTATTTTCAAACATTTGCGGGCTTTTGACGGCAAAAATTCCTTTGGTGTTTTCCCAACGTTCGTAAGTAGATTTTTTAGTTTGCGTTGGATTTTCGATAACACGCACAAGGTTTTCGGTGTCGATTTCGCCTTTTAAAATTTCTGCCAAACCCTGCGCAATGCAAAGCGCTTGATTGTAGCCGCGTTTGCGCAGTTTTTTCGTGTGAAGAGGTACAGGTACAAGGTAATCGAATTGCGCAAAATCCTCGCTTTCAACGAGTTCCACAGCGGCATATTTGCTCATTGCAACACCTACTTCCTTGTTGTTTTTATATTTTAGTTGATGTAAAATTTTTTGGAAGTTCGATTTTTTCGTAAAATAATAAAACGCCGTTGCTCTTTCGAGTTGCACTTTACCCCAAAAACGTTGTTCTATAACATTATCTTTTTGCAAATGCAGCCGCGTTCTCGGAATTTTTTGCAGACAGGAAAGGCAAATTACCTTCTCGCCCTGCATCAAATGCTGCAAGCACACAGCGCAAATTTCGGGATAAAAAAGTCCGATGAAATGGGTTATTATTTCTTTGATTTTCATTTTTTATAAAAAATATGTGCCATAGCACACAGATGACACGGATAACACGGATTTGCGCAGATTTTTTATCTGTGGAAATCTGTCTAATCTGTGTTATCCGTGTGCTAAAAAGACTTTCGGTAGAAAAATAATAATTCCAACCACTGCGGAAACTATTGCGCAAAACACTACCGCTGCCGCCGAAATATCTTTTATGCGCCCGATTTCGCTGTTTTTTTCGTTACAAACAAAATCAGACAATTTTTCTATTGCGGTGTTTATCAGTTCTACGCCGATTACCAATGCAATGCAGAGCAAAACGGCAAGCCATTCGATTACGGAAATTTTAAATAAAAACCCTGCAATTATTACCAAAATTGAAATAATTACGTGAATTTGCAGATTTTTTTCTGATTTTATTGCAGAAAAAAGCCCACGAAAAGCATATTTGAAACTATTTAGTAATCGTTGCATTATTTTATTCTGATAAAATCATTTTTTATATTACATATAGTATCTGGTTGTGTAATGTATGTAAGAACACTATCTTTTATTATAAACTTTTCATTTTTAAAAATGATATAATCATAATCTATATTATCGGGAACACAATCTTTTATTGAAATCTCTCTCTTAAAACTTGTTGTATCATCAATAGTTATTAGTATGCAATTTCCGCCAAAATCGCTAATATAATAACATTCTTCTGGCTCAATGCTATTTAGAATTAATGTGTCATTATTTAATGTCCAATTTCCTTTTGAACCAAAACTTGAAAGACAAGCCCCGCCTTCGTATATAAAACTGTAATCTGTATCTATTGTTAATACAGCACCAAAAGGTATTATTCTTTCAACAGAATACCATTCGCCAAGAAATTCATTATTAATTAAATCGTCATTGGTATTTTCTTTCTGATGTGTATTCCAACAACTTTGCAAAAAAAGAGATAGAAATCCCAGCAGAATAATATAATTTATACTTTTCATTTTCATATTTTTTCAAATTATTTATCTTTCTTCAAATTAAACAGCACACCGAAAGTTATAAGCACATTTCTGTGTGCAGAACGGCGAAAAGAGTCGGTTAAATTACTTGCGAAGACATCGCCCAAACCAAATTCGTATCTGCCTTCGACTTGATAAATGCCCGCTTTGGTGTGCAACTCAAAGCCGCTGCCAACAGCAATGCCGTAGTCAAAGCGATTTTTGATTTTTTCCGTAACCAAATTAGAATCGTAGCCGCTATTGTTTTTTTCGTTAATCAAAAAAGCGATTTCGGGACCTGCATTTATAAAAAATCTAAAACTTTTCACACCGAAAAAAAGGTGCGTAAGCAGCGGAACTTGCACATAATTCAACGTGCGGGAAAACTTGTCTTTTTCCGCCCACCCGCGCTGACAAAAATTCGCCTCAACCTGCAAACCGAGATATTTTTCACCCGAATAACGAAAAACCGCACCGCCCGTCACTCCCCAATGATGATAGTAGGCGTTTTGGTCGGACGCTGCACCGCTTGACAACTGAAAACTGCCTGTGGAAAGCGTCGCGCCGCCCTTTGCACCGACAATTAATTCGGCACCGTTGTAGGTCTGCGCAGAAATTTGACTGCAAAAAAGCAGAATAATTGATATTGAGATTATTTTTTTCAATTTATTTTTTTTCTAAAAAATCTAATTAAATATATTAGTGTGCCTAAAAAGTGAAATCCGTTTGCGAATAAAATTATAAACACCCAAATTAATCCACTTCCACCGGAACTATGACGTAACTGATAATAAAAATAAGTATTATAAAAAATATATAAAATCAATACCAAAAAATTGACATAAAACAAAGTTTCATTTTGATTGAGTAATAGAATAATTAAAAGTGATAAAATAATTAATGATAAATTAAACAAAGACATTGCGTACATTAAAAATTTGTCTGAATGAGGTGTTTTTGTTATTTCTTCACCAAAACAAATATATAACAAAAACATTACAAATGATATTATTATACAGACAAATATGAATTTTGTTATTTTATACATTGATAGTTATTAATGGTTGTTTATTGTTTTTTTAACTTACTAACTTATTAACTGATTTTATAATAACACAAAAAATTCTTTTTTATATTTCTGTTTAAAATAAAAGGATTGATAACATCGGAAACTTCCGAAATGTCTTTTGTACAACCATCTGAAAATAAAACACTTATGCCGTCGCTTTGCACATCATAAGTGTTGTTTTCGGTTGTCTCTTCACTGAAAAAATATTTTGCTTCCTCTTTTGAAATTGCAAAAAATTCGGAATATTCTTTTAATAAATTATTTTTTTGTTCAATAGAAAGGTTGGGTTGTTCTTTGGTTTTAAACAAAATTCTATCAATATAATTTTTGCTTAAAATGCTGATAATTTTATCATTATGATTTTGCCAAACCTTTATTGCCGAAATAATGTCTGAGTCGTCAATATTAGTAAAATTTTCTAATATTTCGGTGTTTTGCTCAAAATTTTCTTCGTTAATATTATTTTCAATAAAAAATTTGAGAAACGGCGAAGCAAAAAGTTTTTCACCTCTCAAAGCGACCTCTTTTGCGCGTTCAAAAATTTTTATCAACATAATCTCCGCTGCAATCGAGGTTTTGTGCAGATAGACCTGCCAATACATAAACCGCCGCGCCATAAGGTAATTTTCTATCGAATGAATGCCTTTTTTCTCAATCACAAGTTTGTCATCCGCCACATTGAGCATTTTGATTATTCGCGCCGAGCCAATCACGCCCTCAACCACGCCGGTAAAAAAACTATCGCGGCAAAGATAGTCCAACCTGTCCATATCTAACTGGCTGCTAACAAGTTGATGCAAAAATTTTTTGTGATAGCGGTCTTGGAAAATCTCTATTGCCAAATTGAGCGCGCCGTTCATCTCTTCGTTCATTTTTTTCATTAGAATTTCGGAAATTTTTTCGTGCCTAACTCCCTGAATTATAGTACTTTCCAAAACGTGCGAATATGGTGCGTGTCCGATGTCGTGCAGCAAAATCGCAGCCATAACGCCGTTTGCTTCGTCCTGCGAAATTTCGTGTCCTTTTGAGCGTAATTCCTTGATTGCCTCAGAGGTTAGGTGCATTGCGCCAAGCGAATGTTGAAAGCGCGTGTGCTGCGCACCGGGATAAACCACCGAAGCAACACCGAGTTGCTTTATTCGATGCAGCCGCTGAAAATAGCGATGCTGAATAATATCATACAAAAAATCATTTGGAATATTTATAAAACCAAAAACAGGGTCGTTGATTATTTTTCGCTTGTTTTTCATTGTTTTTTAACCACAGAAAACACAAAGAAACTTTGTATTTTTTTATAAAAAATTGAAATACAAAGGTATGAAAAAAATTTGATTTATGATTTTTTTTAAACAAATAATGTCTATTGTCTTTGTTCTTTGCTCTTTGTTCTAATTGACAAAATATGTATCGTAACACCTGTTGCGATGACAAAAAGCAGAATTTTTACCCACAATATTTTTACCGCAAAGAGCGCGGAGTAACCGATTGTGAGCCACAATAACGTAACAGAAATAATTTTTACCCGCAAAGGAATACCACGTTTTTCTCGGAAATCGGTGATGTATTGTCCGAGGTATTTATTATTCAAAAGTTTGTTATAAAATTTTTCGGAGCCGCGCGCAAAACAGGCAGCAGCAAGCAATAAAAAAGGAGTAGTGGGCAGAAGAGGCAGAAAAATGCCAAGTATGCCCAACCCCGTAAAAATTACTCCGAGAACGCAAAGTAACGGCTTCATTAACAAATGAAGAATTAAGAATGAAAAATGTAGAATGAAAAAATTCTTCATTCTACATTCTTCACTTTACATTTATCCAATCAATTCTTTGTAAGCAGCAGCATCAAGTAGGTCGCCAAGTTCCGAAACATCGGACATTTTGATTTTAACCAACCAGCCCTTGCCGTATGGGTCGCTGTTGATAAGTTCAGGCGCATCTTCCAACTCGGCGTTTGCCTCCAAAACCTCGCCGCCGATTGGCATAAGCAAATCCGAAACGGTTTTAACTGCTTCAACAGAGCCGAAAACTTCGTCTTTCGCAAGCGTTTCGCCCTCTGCGGTAATATCAACAATCACAATCTCGCCCAATTCTGACTGAGCAAAATCGGTAATTCCAACAACAGCAATATCGCCCTCTTGGCGAATCCATTCGTGGTCTTTTGAGTACTTCAAATTTTCAGGTATATTCATATTAATTAAAAATTAAGGCTTAAAAAAGCCAATTAGGAAATTAAAAATTGAGAGGCAAAGGTAATAAAAATTTACGATTTACGATTTACGATTTACGATTTTTTTTCAATTTTTATAAACAATTTGTTTCGTCATTTCGACTGAAAGGAAAAGTCCCCTGGCAAGCAAAACGCGATTTCTCGCTACCGCTCGAAATGACAGATTGTTTCAACAAAAAAAACACAGCACATTTTTATAAATGTACTGCATTTTTTTTATCAATTATAATTGTTAATCTACACCCGTTATCTCAATCTCTACACGTCTATTTTGTGCTTTACATTCAGGCGTGTCGTTTGCGGGACAGATTGGTTCTCTTTTGCCTCGTCCTTCGTATGTTAAGCGTGCTGGGTCAATTCCGCGAGAAATAAGCGCATTCATAACCGCTCTTGCGCGACCATTTGAAAGATTTATATTGTAAGCGTCTGTACCATCACCGTCTGTGTGTCCGACAACTTTAAACTTCATTCCGGGGTTTGCATTCATAAACATAGCCGTAGAATCAAGCGCAATATTAGATGTTTCAATCAATTCTGTCCTATCGTGTGCAAAGTAGATATTTTTGAGGATAAAATAATCTCCTGCTCTATACGGCTGAATATAAATCATCATTGTATCGCCTACGTTGCTGAATGTTCCTGTAAAATCATAGAAACTTGGAGCGGTAACATTAACCTTGTAAGTTCCTTTTCTGTCAAGTCGTGTATTGAAAACGCCTGTTTGTGGTTTTGCCGAGAATACTTTCGCATCTTTATCGTTGAACATATCAACAGATGCGGTTGTAACCACAGCACCTGTTTCCACATTGATAATTTTACCTGTAATGTAGAAAATAGGAGGAGGAGGAGGTGGTGGTGGTGGTTTTGGCGGCTTGGGCGGTATTATCACAGGTGGTTTTGTTACATCGAAAAGTATTGTACCTTTTATACCTATAATAAATGGATTAACCGATTTCGGTTTGCCGTTCTGAAACGCGTTTGTTGTAGCCAAAAGATTTTCTGTTGGCAGATTTTTTTTGATTACACCGTTTGGTGCAAACCATTGGTGTTCCTGTCCAACGCTTGGTCTAATTAAAATATCGCCACCTTTAAGCGGATTATTATTGATATTCATAAGACCATAGTCGGCAAAAAGCGCAACGCGAACACGCGGCTCTTCTCTCTTAAATTCAGGCTGTGGTCTTGCGCCTCGCGCACCTCTTGCTGCTGCTCTATCTACTTGCTTCTCTGTCTCTTGTTTTGCTTTCGTAAAAATATAAGGGTTCAACTCTATTCCAACCTCAAGCGAAGCCATTGCATTGAGAATTCCACTGAATCCCAAATCGGAACTTCCGCTGTTGCCTCTAAATTTATGTTTTTCGTGGAAGTAGTGGTTCGGCATATTTATAAATACGCCATCGTTATTTTCACCTATAAAGCGATGATACACTCCCCACGTTTTCATACTTCCGCTACTACCGTACGTTCCTAAAACAGCGGCACCAACTTTTCCGCCTGCCAAAAAGTAGAGGTTTGTACCGAAAGCAGGAAATTGCGCACCAAACAAAATAGGAAGATTTACAATTCCGTAATTTTGCTTGTCGCGGAATTTGTGGAATTGATAATGGAACATTCCCTCATCGCCTTCGGTGTCTAATATAAGCACTTGTCCATCAAGCCCTGTTACATTAGTTGCCGAATTGATAAACTCAAATTCCACACCGGTTTTGAAAAGAAAAGCCCCTTTTCTTAACTGATAACCGCCACCAATACCAACACCGCCACCGCCAATCACACTTGTGTTGTCGATGTCGTGAAACATTGCGGAATACCCCGTAAAAAGCCATCCGCCAAGATAGTGTCTTGTTAGATTGCTTTGGGCAAATGCACTACTTGTAATAAGCAACAAGCACAATGCCAACGCGTGTTTTCTCATAAAATAAGATTTCTTCATTTTAATATTTATTTTTAATTATTTTTTTATTTCACCACAAATACCTGTTTAACCGGCATTTGACCCTCCTCTTCAACAACCATTATATAGAAGCCTTGTTGTGCAGGGGTTTGAATAGAACTTTCGCCTGCAGAGAAGCTTTGTTTGCTCATTAAAATACCGGAAACAGACATAAAAGTTATAGTTCCTTTACCTTTAGTACGTATCTGAATAGTTCGGTCACCAGTAACCATTGTAGGAAACTGCTGATTATCCTGACGATATTCAGGAATTATCGGACAGGTAAGCAACGTAGTGCCATCATCAATTCTTGTTAAAGACACTTGGTAGTTCGACACAAAGTCAAAAGAGGTTTCGCCAATATATAAGTATGATAAATCTGTTCCGCCACCGGGAATTGGCGCGCCATTTCTATACCATATATAATCTGAAAAAGTGTAACCGCCATTGTAGAAATTATTAAGTACTGCCAAAACATTATTCCATTTTTGCTGAACTATCCAACTTGGATAAAGAATTTTGAAAATAGGATCCCTATTTGTTCCCACACAACCATAGGTGTCATCTAAAAACTGAATATTAACGCCATAAATGTCTGGACGCACATTTTCAGGTATTTGAATTACAACCTCCTGAGTACCGTTTGACACAATTTCTGTATCAACAAACCCCATATTTCTTGCCTCTGGAGTGAATGTAAGAATATACCTTGTTGGCGCGCTTCCGCCTCTGTTCTCATAAGAAATAGCAAATTCGGTATCGTCTGCGCAAATATCATCTGGAATATTTGTTATACGAATATCCATTACAGGATTTACACGCAAATTGAGTTGAACAACAGAGTCGCAACCATTGGCGGTTATCTCTGTTTTTTGATAACTGCCTGCTATGCCGTATTCAACACCGCCCCACATAACTCTTTGCCCTGCACAAATAGTAGAATCAACCTCAACAAAAATTCTATCTCTGACAGTAAGATGCAAGGTTACAGTAGAGTCGCAACCAGTTGCCAAATTTGTAAAGACCGCTTCATAACTACCTGTTGTGGTGCGCTCTTCTCCACCCCATATTCTGCTGTCACCGAAACAAATTGTTTCGCTTATTGCTCCCACAAGTTTATCTCTTACAACTAAATGTAGCGTTACAATAGAGTCGCAACCGACAGAGTTTGTTGTTGTATAAACGTAATCGCCCGTTGCGTTGCATAGTATGCCGTTCCAAATAATACTTGTGTTAAAACAAATGATTGAATCAACACTACTTGACACTTCGTTTTGAACTATCAAATTGATAAATCTCACAGAGTCGCAACCAATACCGTTTGGAACTCCAACAAGAGTATCGTTATAGACGCCTGCTCCATAGTAGGTTTTTCCATTGAATGTATATGGCAGTTGAATATTACAAATACGTATATCAACCGTATCTAAACTTGGTATAGTAATAGGCGGAATTATCAATGTACGTATTAATGTATCTTGACATTCATCTTCACTAACCCCTGTAACTAAACGAAGATTGTAGGTTGCTCCATCGTTGGGAGCAACAAAGGTAGGCGGATTTGGCGCAATAGAAGACTCTGGTGGAATTTGTGCTGTATGGTTAAGAACAGTGTCGCCGCTTAAATCCGTAACAAGCCAATAAAATGTTTCGGGCTTTTCGTTTGGTCGCGGTGTCCCGCCTTCGGTCATATAACTCTGATTTATTAACTGAATAACATTTTGGCAATTCATAGGAGTTTGTGTAAAGTTAGCTGCAGATGCGGGCCAACGAGGTTTAAGAACGGCAGTAAGATTAAACGAACAGTTTGGCGCAGCAATAGATGTTACTTTACAAATATATGTAGCGGTATCGTTGGTTGGAGGAGAGAATGACCTGTTTGTACTTACGCAGTTAAAAGGTTCAGTAGCAAGAGTACCGTTTGGATTAAACTTTTTATACCAGCAATAGGTAAAACCTTCAGGCGCTTCAATAACATTAATAGTATTATCGCCGCAACTCAAACCATCTAATCCTGCCCTTGCACAATCTAAGGTAAAGTAAGAGTAGCCAAAATGCGCAGTTGGCGAGCAGTCAAAATTTCTTATACGCACTCTAACATTTTGTCCTCTAAGGTCAACAGGATATCTAAGATTTACCCCAATAGTAGTCCAGTCTTTCCAATAAATAGGGCTGGAATTAAGTCCGCCATTGGGCATCTGAACAGTATTACGAGGAACTAAATTCCAAGTAGGGTCAGTACCGTAGTGGTGTGCCTGCATACCTACATAAGATGACAACTCTATGTTTCCGCATTGTTGGTGAATAATCTGACCGTTTGCATTGAGTATTTCCAAAGTAATTTTGGGGTCTTGCAGACCGAGATTGGGAAGGTATGTTCCGGGAGGCGCAGGAGGATTCGTAGGTCCATCGTGTCCGGGTGCTTCCAAAACAGTGGCATATTGCACTATAAGAAGCGCATAGGTTTGATCCACAGTAATAGTATATTCTAACCCTTCCCATTGTGCACCAACACTTACATTTCCAAGACGTACCGAAGCCAATGCACAATCGGGAATGGTGCGCAAGCCACCCTGCGTTATAGGGTCATATTCAGGCACAGTATGAACAGTGTGGCGAGTTGTTACATAGTTGTTAGGACCGTTATCTACAATAGCATTGCCAGATAATGTTACTACGCCACTTGTACTCCACGTTCCCGTTTGTGCTCTAACATTCGAAGCCGTGAGGTTTGTATAGTCAATACAACCCTGATTAACAATAGAAGTAACTCCGTGTCTTGTCAAG
>Ga0209737_10000082_pt1 | contig 84862 bp, 82 predicted proteins | sample TergutCu122P3_FD_187284 | JGI IMG/M metagenome (GOLD analysis project Ga0209737, IMG submission 187284) | Cubitermes ugandensis P3 segment gut microbial communities from Kakamega Forest, Kenya - Cu122 P3 (SPAdes) (version 2) | ecosystem: Host-associated > Arthropoda: Insects > Digestive system... | reverse complement strand
CTTCTTTCCCACAGAAGGTTCTGCAACAATCAAGAGTATAACATATGCATTGAATAGATGTGCAATAGATATTTCAGAGGATATGGAATTTATTGTTACAAACTGGAAGTTAGTATTTCAATTTTCGCCCAGAAATTGTTTCCATCAGTAACCAGTACATCCGTTTGTATTGTACCACCATTGGCATTAACAATGACATTTGTAGCCCAATTTGGTAAATAACAGTAGAACCAACCCTCGTTATCAGGATCAGCCTCGGCTTCACCGCCCGGCCATGCGTTGAAGGCATTTTTTCCATCATCGCTCCAAGCCCACAGATGTGGTTCTTCCCAATCATTCGGAACGCTTAAATAAGCGACCACCATGTCATCAACGGGAGAAGCAATTGTAGTTAATGGTGCCATTAGGACAAATAACATGATTAAAGCCGTAGAAATAGAGATAAATCTTTTCATTTTGGAACCTCCTTAATTTAAATTTATATGAATTTAAAGACTTTCATTATAGTTTTTCTGCCTTAGCTTATTCCTTGCTTGCTCCGGCAGTCACGCCATGGATCAGGAATTTTTGCAATGACATATATAACAACGTTATCGGTACGGCAACCAAAACCGCGCCGGCGGCAAACATTGTAAAGTTTGCATTCATTTCATTATTTATGAGTTCAAAAAGTCCAATCGCGAGGGTTTTCTTGTGATCGGAGCTGATAAGCAGGCGGGGAAGAATATAGTCCATCCAAGGTGCCATGAATGTGCTCACCGCGATGAAAGTTATCATCGGAAACGCCAGGGGAATAATTATTTTGTAAAAAACCTTGAATTTGCCAGCACCATCAATCAAGGCTGCTTCATCGAGTGATTTGGGGATGTTCTGCATATAACCTTTCATCAGCCAGGTATTATAGGGAATCTGCCCCGCAATATAGATAAGCGCAAGCCCCAACAAGTTATCGAGCAGGTTAAAATTCAAGAACAAAATATAAATAGCTGTCATCCCCAGAAACGAAGGGAACATTTGCAAAACCAAAATCGTCAATAAACCGGCTTTTTTCCCTTTGAAAGAAAACCTGGCAAAAGCATATGAAGTTAAGGTGGACACCATGATAGAAAAAATCATGTTTACTGAAGCAACAAAAAAGGTATTTTTATACCACCTTACATAGTTTGTGGTACTAATGAGATTCAAATAATTCCTGATTGTTGGATCATCCGGTATCGGTTTTGACTGATCCAGTGAGATGGTATTACCAAATGAAGAACCGACAATCCAGATAACCGGGAACAAAATAATCACCGCAACAATAATTAACTGCGAATAAATCAAAAGATGGGCAAGTATCTCTTTCAGCCAATATGAAGGAGTTTTATTTGCTGAGTTCCTGTTCATTTACATTTCCTCCTTAAACGCATTCGTCCTGCGGAAATTCCATACCGAAATCGTTCCAATAAGCAGGAAAATCATCGTGGACATTACCGCTGCCATACTGTAGAACTGATGATCCAAGGTCAGCTTATATATCCAGGTAATCAAGATATCAGTGCTCCCGGCAAACTGATAATCGGCATTTACCGGCCCACCGCCGGTCAAGAAAAATATGACCCCGAAGTTATTAAAATTACCTGCGAAACTCATGACTAAAAGGGGCAGGGTCACCTGTAAAACAATCGGAAATTTAATCTGCCAAAATTCCTGGAAAGGCGTAGCCCCGTCCACTCTCGCAGCTTCAATGACATCTGTGGATATGCCGGTAAGGACGCCTGTCATTAACGCCATAAAATAAGGGAAACCCAGCCATAGGTTAATGAGCAGGATAACCGTCCGCGCCAGGTTGGGGTTTTGCGGATCCGATAACCACGAGATACGCTCATCAGTAAAACCGATGTCCAACAAAAACTGACTGATGGGTCCAAATTGGCCGTTAAACATTGCCTTAAAAACTAATAACGAAATCATGCCGGGAATCGCCCATGGCAAGATAAAAATCCCCCGCCACATCCGTTTCAGCTTAACACGTTTATTGTTGATGATAACGGCTTGGAACAAACCACCAAAATAGCAGGATACTGTCGCTATTACTGCCCAAGTTATTGTCCAACCCAAGATATTTATAAAGGTACGCGACCAGACCGGCATCCTGATGATGTTTAAGAAATTCCGGAACCCAACCCAATCAAGTAATTGTGTTGGCGGCAGATTGCTGATTGAATAGTTGGTAAATGCAATCAGAAATGAAAATATAACCGGTAAAGCCACAAAGAAAGTTATCAGCAATGTCGCCGGTGTTAAGATAATGTAATGGAATGAAGAATGTAAATGGGTTTTTATGAAATTAAGCGATGTCGAAACTTCACGACCTTCTAAGTAATATTTACGGGTCTTATATGCGTCATTGATATTCCAAAGATAAACTATCAAAATAATTAATAAGATAAAAAGGGCAATTATCCCATTTACCAATAAAATAACCGAATGGTCACCATCGGTAAGCCCCGCTAATGTCATTTTTCGGGGCTCAGAGCCAAGCGTTATCAAACCCCATAACCCATGAAGAAAAAACCCACCATTAGTCCGGACTTTAAAATCGGTTACCATATAATTACCAGATACCAGCTCGGTCAGAATAAAAATTTGCTGGACAATAAAAAGGAAGATTCCTTTTATATACTGCCTATTGAAAATTTGCCCGGAACCCCAGATTAATGAAGAGGCGACGGCGGGGATAAATGGTGATTTTTTGCCCATCTTATATTCCTCTAATTTGCCGTAGTCCATAGTGTATTGTATTCATCGTAGGCTTTTTCAACCGCTTCTTTTGGTGTTAATACATTGTCCCATACCGCTTGGAACATAGACCTTGCCGTAGGCCAATAAAAAGACATCTCCGGAATGGAGGGCATCGCGTTGGAAAACTCCGCCTGTGCCATAAATCCCCGCATATAAGGGTCATCATTAAGACCCTGGATATTTGCTGCATATTTTTCATTTAAAGCGGGGATTTTTCCCATTTTTTCATATGTGTATGTAAGCATCTCTTCTGATGCGATGTACATCGCCAATGCGCGGGCGGCAGCGGGAAATTTCGAATATGGTGAAACACAGATTATGTTTACCCCCAAAAAAGTATAGGGTTGTCGACCTTCTATTAAAGGGATTTTTGTTATCCCAAACGCAAAATCATTTTCCTGTGCACCCTTACTAACCGGTTCCATTGACCATGGTCCACTGATTAAGTATGGTGTTTTACCCTTGGCAAACTCCATGGTTGTGACATTCCAATTGGAATCACCGGAATTGATATCCCAAACCTTGCGTAAGTCCTTGAAAAATTGCATTCCCCTTAGAACCTCGCCGGTATCAAAACCAATTTGTTCCGGGTCTATCCGATCCGGTCCAAAAAGTTCATAACCAAAAGCAGTTAAGAACATATAATTGTAGTACGCATCTTCTACCTGCCAGCGAATCGTCCATCGGTTAGTTCGGGTGCTATTATACTGCTCAGCTAATGAAATTATCTCATCCCAATCCTTCGCCGGCTCAGGCGATAAAACAATTCCTTTTTCAGATAACTCATTTAATAGTGTCGTATTATAAAAAAGGGCGATGGTTTCAACATTATATGGGATTCCGTACATCGCCCCATCAATGCTCACTGTCCTTATGGCCGATTCCAAAAATCGTTCACTAATTTTTTCTTCATAACGTCCCATTAAACCAAGAATTGAATTGTTACTTGCCCTGCCGACAAGATCATGGGGGATGAAAAAAACATCCGCACCGGTTCCCGCTTCGCCTTCTAATACCATTTTGTTTATGGAATCCTGCGGGATTATACTTTGAACTTCAATTCTTACATCAGGATAGATTTCGGTGAACCCGGTAATTATCGCATTGGCAAAACCTTCATTATCAAGCCATAATTTCAAGGATTCGGTACCATTTAGGATTTCGTCTTCAATAAGATACATTTCCGTATTAATATCCCATAATAGACCACCGTCATCGATAATACCTTCACCCAAACTCCGTGTACCGTTAGTGTCGGCGGTTATATCCGCTGAACATGCAATCAGATTAAGCAAAAGCACCCATGTTACAATAAACCCAAAAATTTTCTTCATAAACCATTCCTCAACATATTTTTATTTTCAATTAATTTGTGCATTACGATAGTTCAAACAGAACCCCACCCATGTAGTCAAATGAAATAATAATTGAGTTGTCATCAAAATACCAATTAGCGGAGCCAATATCTTTTACTACGGCGCATTTCTTGTAATAACCGATAGCATCTAGTGAAATATGGCATTTTTTTGTTTTCCCATTCGAAAAGACAAGCAAAACACTGGTTTCTTCGTTAAATCGGGCGATTGCGACAATATCGTTTTGGGCATAAACAAAGCGGAAACATCCCCTTTTTAGAACCTCCATCCTTTTTCTATATGCAATAAGGAACCGATACATATCGAAAACTTCCATGTCCCATCGTTCCCGGTTCCATTCCATCGGGAACCGAAAACCAGAATCATGTTCCATGAATCCCCTTAAATTAATTTCTTCTCCGTAATATACGCAAGGAACACCGGGAAGGATAAACAAAACCAGGGGCGCCACTAATGTTGCTTCTTTGGGAAGACCCATATTTATTCGTGGATAATCATGGCTGCTAAGCAGGTTTAGTAAACGTGACCATGTGGTGTAGGGAATAAAACTGTAGAGATCCATCACTTCATTTTTTAGTATTTGGGCACTTCTTTGTAACGGCACATCATCTGTTTTGTAATCCAAAAATTTGTCAACATCACCCAAAAATTTCCTTACTGCCCTGGTACATCCATAATAGTTCATACTCGCATCCCACATATCACCCTGAAGATAATCTACGCAATCATCCCAGTGCTCGGTAAATAAGTATGCTTCCGGTTTAACGGTCTTAATCTCTTTTCTAATTTCCCGCCATAACGAAAAATCAAGAATGCTCTTTTTCATCCGCCCTGTGCTCTGCCCTACATCAAATCGCCAACCATCAGCATTATATGGTGGTGACAGCCACTTCTTGAGGACTGATTTTTTTGAACCATATATTATTTCTTTTAATTCAGCGGAATTATAATTTAGGACAACTAAATCGGCAAAACCATTCCAGCCTTCTGCACTTCCTGTCTCATCATAAAAGAAAAACTCCGGTTTTTCTTTTACCCAGGGATGGCACTTCCCAACATGATTTATTGATATATCAAGAATCAACCTGATCCCGTTTTCATGTAACGCTTCAATCAATCGGATTAAAGCTTCATCGCCACCAAAATGCTTATCGACATGGAAATAATCGATGCAGTCATATTTATGATTGCTGTAAGCCGTAAAAATAGGATTAAGATAAATCGCATTTATACCTAAATCAAGCAGATAATCTATCTTTTGGATAATACCATCTAAATCACCGCCAAAAAAATCAATATTTCCATTATCTTTATATAGAGATGGTGTATCATTCCAATGTTTCTTTTTCGCGATAAAGTTATCAAATTCAAATTCTCCGTCAACAACATCATTTTCAGGATTACCATTATAAAACCTGTCTGGATATATTTGATAAAAAACGGCCTCTTTTACCCATTCCGGAAATGTTTTATCCGCAATCAAGGTGAATTCCCATCGTTTTAGGCAATTAAACTCTTCTATTCCCTTCTGGTTATAAAACCAGGCTGTATTGTCTTTAATTATTATGTAATGATACTTAGTTACCGGATGAATAATTTTGAAATTCACCATGTAATAATCAAAATGGTGTTTTGAATACACATAAGTCATGGCAAAAACACGTTCTTCGCCATTAATCGTGGTTGAGAAGAAAACTTTCGTAACTCCTGAATTAGAAAAAACACGAAGTTTAAAACTAACTTCATCTCCTAATCCGGGGGTTTCACTTGAGACATAAAAGCTACTGCAATCAGCATAAACACCGTCTTTCCAATGCCTTTTCATTATTACTCACCTCTCGTTTTTGCATGGAACAAACATAACTTCCTCTCTAACTATACATCAAAAACAAGCTCTTGGTCAATAAAATATTAGGAAAGCGCTTTCCGTTATGATTACTAGAAATCAAAGAACCCGCTCGTGAGCGGGTTCTTTGATTCCATCTATTATTTTTGTGAATAATCACTTATTCTTTATCGACAAGCTCTTCCAACTCCACAATCATCTCATTAATCTTATCAACTTGACTGGAAAGCACCATGATATCATCCGTACTATTATGTACCATTTTTGATATCACACCAAATTCCTCATTTTCTTGATTAATTCTTTCTGCCAAATCATCATTTACGCTGACTGTTTCATTAATGATTTTCTGCTGGATATTTTGCAATTCATCGGCTTTTTTGATTGCAACATTTGATTTCTTAAGCAAGTTAATCATATTTTGCAATCCGGTTACCGTTTCTTGCAAGACAGAATTTTGATTTTCCAACTGTTTTGCGTTTTGTTCCATAAATGTCGCAACATCCGAAGTTCCCGTTTGGACACGGTTTACAACACTTTCAACACTTTTAAGGGATTCTCTTGTACTGGCGGCAAGCTTACCTACCTCTCCAGCGACGACGGCAAATCCCCGGCCGGCTTCTCCGGCTCTGGCCGCTTCGATCGAAGCGTTAAGGGAAAGTAAATTAATGGAAGTCGCAATTTCATTGATAATATTCAATGTCTGGGTTATCTCATCTGTCTCACCTAATAGTTTGCTGGTTACATCCATCGTTTTCTTTGTTGATTCATCAACTGAGCTGCTTATTTCAAGAAGATCTTGCAAGGCGATTTCATTTGCTTTGGAAATATCTTCTAATTCCTGGGAAACAGAGCCGACTTCGATCATGCTTTCGAGCATATCCGTTTCATTTTCAGCTAATTGGTGCAATTTGTTTTTGCTTTCCACGGATTTATTCAGCATACTCTCATTGGTTTTTTGCAATTCCTCGCTGACTGATTCTAGCTTCTTGGTGGATGCACTTTGACTCATAACCCGCTCAAGCAGTAATGTACTTGCGTTTCCTAATTCATGTGACGATATTTTTACTTTGTCTAATACATTTAGAATACGATTCTTACTTTCTTCCATATTTTCGCCGGCTTCACCCAAAAATCGTCCGATTAGATAAGTCAAACCTATCATCGCAACCCCCGAAAGAAACAAAGCTATACACGTAATAAGCAGTTCGGCGATAAAATACTCGTCCCTATTTGGAAGCATGATATCACCCCTAACAAAAAATCCGATTGTAATGCTTAGATAAATCATCAAAGTAGTACTAACGACCATCTTGTAATCCAGAAAAAAGGCAATACATAATATAAAGTAAAAACAAAATCCCCAAAATGTCTTCGATGGTATCAAATACTGAATAAAGTTCCATTGAATGAGAATTATGGCAACGAGATAAATTTTGGCAAACCTGAGTGACGAAGGTTTCAATTTTCCGTCTTCAGTATAAGCATTTCTAATAATAACGATGCCACCAATCAAATAGACTATAGTAGTGGCAATAAACACTGACAAACCGTTCCATGAAACAGTCGGTAGAATGCCAAAGAGTTTAAAACTGAAAAATGATATTCCTGCTATTAAGCATGAACCAGTAACGACCAACGTACACATCTTGAAAACAATGTTTATGTACGTATCCATAAAGGAAGGTGTTTGTTGTTGAACTGATGAATTATTACTCATATTAAAGCCCTCTTTTCTTTGGAATAACTTTATCATATGAAATTTACGTAGTAAAGTCAAGGAAAAACGGCAAAACAGCGATTAAAATGACAATTATCTCTTGCCCGTCAAGTAATAAATCGCCACCTGCGTCCTGTGCTTTAATTCGGCTTTTTCCAGTATAACACTAATATGATTCTTAACCGTACCTTCGCTAAGAAATAATTGCGCAGCTATTTCCTTATTTGATAATCCTTCCGCGATTGCTTTTATAACCATAAGCTCACGGCTGGTGAACAAATCTGCGGAAAAATCCATGTTTCCCTTCAAAACCGCACTATCGGTAAGCTTTTCCCAAATTGTTTCTTCCAGTATATTTACACCCGCATGGACAGATTTAATCATTTGCTTTAACTTTTCCGGGGTATGGTTCTTAATTAAATACCCTTTTGCGCCACAACGAATTGCTCTGACAACCAAATCATCATCGTCAAAAGTCGTTAGAATCAAGACTTTCCCCAAATCCTCACGGACAATAATTTCGGTTGCTTCTATTCCATCCATTACTGGCATCCGGATGTCCATCAGGATAATATCCGCTTTATGTTGCCGAGCAAGGCTGACAGCCTGCATGCCATCAGCGGCTAACCCCAAAACTTCAAAATCATCATCCAGACCGAGGATAATATTCATCCCGTCCCTAACGAAATCCGAGTCATCAACGATGATAATCTTTATTTTTTCACTCATATTCAGTCCTCAAATTTGGTAACAGAATTGTATAGCTGAATCCATTTAAGGTTTCAATATCCATTGTTCCATTTAAGCGCCGAACCCGTTGCCTCATCCCCTCAATCCCCATACCCGGTAAAAATTCGCAGCATCCTTTACCATCATCACAAATATTTAAACGAACCACTTTGTTCATTATATTTAAAGAAATATTAATATGCCTGCACCCAGAATATTTCAGGGCATTTGTAACCGCTTCATAGGCATTATCAAGGATAACCTCCCACACTTCATCTAAAACCCGGCTGCTGTCCCCTTGAATATCCAGCTCCATTTCAATCCCGTATTTTTCCCGGCATTCAGTACTTAACCCATGAAGCTGTAATATAGCCATTTGTGTTTTGTCCGGTTTCTTTTTCCGCAAAATAAGCCTTATCTCATCAAGTCCCAAGCGCAGATTATCAATTACATCTTGAATGATTAATGTGCTCTTTTCTTTATCCTTTAGAAGTAAAGCTTTGCCTGCTTCCAATTGATAAATACTTCCGTTTATGCTATGACCCAATTTGTCGTGAAGCTCCTGCGATAATCGGGCACGCTCTTCCAAAATCTGGTTTTCATAACTTAAAGAGCGTTTGATTAACTCTTCTTTAAGTTTCGTCTCATGTCGGTCAATCGCATCCTTTAATATGTTCTCTTCCTGTTCATAACCAGATACTTGACGGCGGTAATATCCCAAAATCAAATAATGCTGCAAATAAAACACCGTACAAAACAGGGCGCAAAGCAAATATATAAAACCATTTATCTCCGGTAAAACAAAACCCACCAAAACAAATAAAAAAGCACCTGCCGGATACCGCTCATGCAATTTTAATAAACCAGCCCACAAATCCAGTAAAAAGAACGGTAAAAATAAAATCATTTCACTGGCAACAAATAAATAACCACCTATAAGCGCCATACCACCAAGTAAAAGCCACATCCATCTATTTTTTTCATGGCTCTCAAAAAGGGTGGACATCAATAAAACAACCGCTGTTAAACATACCAAAAAACTAATTTCCACTATATCTGTTTTTTGGCTAATCACAATATAAGCCATCAATAATAATTGACAACCTAATTTCAAGTACGAAAAGTAATTCTGTAAAAATAATTTGCTCAATCTGTTTCTTTACTCACCCCTTTCAGACCTAACACCCCAACACATCCAAGTATCACAAGAAACGCTGTAACAGCCAAAATATAATTACCGTAAACACTTTCATCCCCGACTATCAAAGCATCTAAAGCAATAACACTAAAGCGTTGCGGGGATATCATTGAAACCGTTGAAAGCCAGCCCCTAAGAGTAACCCCGGGAAAATAAAGTCCGGAAACCAGTGGTAGCATCGAACCTGCACAAAAAGCTATATAACTGGTTGTTAATAAATTATTTACCAAAATTCCGATTACCAAACTAAGGATGTTAAGTATCAAGGCAAATCCAAATGTAATCATTAGATATTGAATCATCGTTATTCCAAAATCCACTTTTACAAAAAACCATATTCCGATACCCATAAAAACCATTTGGATAATTACTGTAAATAGAGCCATTAGGATTTTGACCAGGAAATATCCATTCATCGAGACATCACTAAGCCGCATCCGTTTAAGGGTACCATTGTTCCGTTCCATTATCAGCAGATTGCTGACAAAAACCCCACTTAAGGCGAAAGCCATACTGACTAACCCCCATGAAAACATCGTACTCCTTCTTTGCATATGCATTTTTGCATCAAGTTGCGTATTATCTTTGTTAAACTCATGGGATGGTAATTTTGGCATTAAATCAGTCATTGACAGTATGTCCATACCCATTTTTTCATATAAGGCAATAAAATCATTAACGCTTTTAATTAATATATCAATCCTTATATCATCACGCCCATAATATATTTCGATATTTTCATTAAAATTTCCGCCGTTTTTTATTATGATAATACTACTGACTGTATTGCGGTTCATTGTGTCGAGTGCTGATTTCTCGGCATCTCTTAATGTTCCCCCTTTATCTTCTAAGCAATATATCTGAAAAATCCCGATGTTTTGTAAGTATTTTAATAAATAACCCGATAACTCCGAGACTGAAAAATCATATACCTTAACATTAATATTCATTCCATCCAGGGAATCAATTCTTTGCTCCCTACTATCAAGATAAACAATCTTGGCATCATTATCAATAGATAATTGCATAGGAGATGAATTAAATGCCAGTGTTAAATTAAGGAGCAAGGTAGCAGCCAAAGGTAATAAAATCAAAAAACAAAGATAACCTTTATTTCGTAACAAAAGTTTTGTATTCATTTTTAACATTGTCCAAAATCCGATCATATTCACGCCTTCCTTTCCATACTTTTCCGCATCATAAACATTCCGGCGAAAATACTTACCAAACTTATCCCTGCCATAAATATTATGCTGCCTCCAAGATAATCACTTTTACCCATGGTGGAGAGTTCGACCAAAGTCCGGTTGATATGGTAAATCACTGACCATCTGGCAATCGACTCGTTAAACCCATACATATATGTGGTAAAAGTACCACCCAGCAATCCCAGAAACATTAACGCTACATAAGCTGTGGCGATGCTCAAAACGATATTATTATATACATAGATTAAGAAGACACTAAAAGCACTGACAGTAAAGCACATTACTAATAAAATCCCGATAGAAAGCCAAATCCGCCCCCAGTGTACATCAAATAATAAAATGGATAAGATCATTGTCACAATAACTTCAATTGCCGTAGCCAAAAAACAAGGAATCATTTTACCTAGATACAGTGAAAATTTGGACACCGGTGTTATTTGTAATCGACTTTCAATGCTGTTTTTTCTTTCACTTGCGATTACCATTGCTAACGATGCAATTCCGCACCATGCAAAGTAAATAACATAGATTATGCCATAATAATCAATTGATGAAGGTATTGGATCAACCGGTAGTTGTCTTATGATAATGGGATTTGCCGGTTCGATATCCAAATTCGCCGACATAAATAGAACGTTGCTAAGAATTTCGATGTTTTCAGTTTGTAAATCACTATTCAGGTATTCTTCAAATACTGATGATAAAACTCCAATAGAGAATAGCGGCATAACAATCATCAAGAAGAGGATTCCTTTGCTGCGTAACATCAGTTTTAAGTTGTTTTTAATCAGACCCCATTGAATCATTGGTTTTCCTCCCCATAATCCCTTAATTTCTTGCCGGTGAGAGTGAGGAAAACATCTTCCAGGGACATTTTGCTATTTGGATCATTGGTTACGAGAGATACCAGTTCGGCTTTTGTACCAATTGCAATAATTTTTCCGTTATCCATAATGGCAATCCGGGTACAGATGGCTTCAATTTCTTCCATATAATGACTGGTATATATAATAGTCGCTCCCTGCGAATTAATATATTTAATTTTTTCCAAAATAAAATTGCGCGATTGAGGGTCGATTCCAACGGTTGGTTCATCAAAGAACAAAAGTTTTGGCCGGTGACCAACGGCACAGGCAATATTTAGTCGCCGTTTCATCCCCCCGGAAAATTTGCGGGCGTAATCATTTCGTCTTTCAGCCAAGCCGACAAATTCTAAAGCTTCAGAAACAGCAATCTTTAGTTCTTTGCCCTTGAAACCATATAGGGAAGTAAAAAGTTCGACATTTTCCCATGCTTTTAAATTAGGATGGATGGCGATTTCCTGGGGAATATAACCGATGTCCCGTTTGATGATATTCATTTTACTTACTGTGTCTTGACCGAAAATTTCGATTTTTCCGGCGGTTGGTTTGGTCAAGGCACAAAGCATGTTCATGGTAGTGCTTTTACCAGCACCGTTTGGTCCCAACAGACCGAAGATTTCGCCTTCGTTTATTTCAAGGGAAATGTGGTCAACAGCGGCTTTTTGGTCATATTTTTTAGTTAAGCCTTGGATTTTAAGGATTGTTTGTGACATTGCGGCCTCTTTCATGATTGGTTAACTGGGGGTGATTTTTACCCCTTCATTTTGAATTTGTTAATTAGAATTATAATGAATATAGAATGAAGCCGGAAGTGCCGGAAGTAATTTTGTGGGGTGAGAAAAGTAATGTGTATAAATAGAGCATTTTATGACCTAGAACTTTATTTTTCAGCGTCATTCAAAAATACACCTATATCTCGCCCGCCATACACAATATTAATTATAGTTACTTGTTTATCATTTTCATCAGGTAGATAAAGCACTACATAGTTATCAATGGGTAAAACACGAAGACCAAGTGAACGCCAAGGCTCATAATCATACAAGCGATGGCGTAAGGGCATAAAATTTAGTGAACTGACGGCTTCCATTATTCTGTTTGACTGATTTGCGGCCGTCGCAGGCTCGAGTAATGTATTCGCTATATAGTCAAAAATACAATCTAAATCTTCTGAAGCTTCATTTGAGTAAGATATATGCCATTCGCTTACCGCATCGTTCATATGCCATATTTCCTCTTCATATTTTCGTGTACTTTCGCTGCCGGGATAACTCTGCCAGCTTTCATTGAGTCAATCCCCTTTTCAATTTTTGCATTGAACTCCTCCTTTGACATCAAAGAAACATCAAGAGGATGGGCAGGTTGCTTCACTTCAAATGGAATACCTTTATGAAGAACAACTTGGTGTAAAAACATATTTATGGCATTTGCCACTGGAATACCGAGGGATGACAGGACTTTCTCTACGTTCTCTTTAAGCTCTGGTTCCACTCTTGTATATATACTGGCTGTTTTTGGCATTTTATTCTCTCCTTAACCTAAATATCTCTTAATATTATTATACTCGATTGTATCGCCATTAGCAAGCATGTTTTCGCAATGATTAACAAGGTAAATTTAAAGCCATCGAACGTAATTCAACGGCTTTAGACATAATTTTTCTGAACTGCGCCGAAGCTTTCTAAACTCGAACCCTCAAATTCCCGCAGATTCAGGTATTTTATTATACATATCTTTCACAACATTCCATAAACAACGAAATCCGTCTATAAACTCATCTTCGCCAAGACCATATAAATATTGCGGGGCAACTTGAAAATGCTCTGGGGTGGGATACATATGGTCAAGCAACACTTGGGTTTTATTTTGGCAAGCGTATTTCATTCATTTTTTCTCCTTTAGCCAATATAGTCGAACAAGAGTGTTTTTATTTTTTCAACTTTATCGGCGCATATAAAACTAATTGATGGTAGCCAAGCCCGTTTTTAATTTCATCACAAACATAAATCATATGCCCCGCCAGCTCGCGGTCGTTGTCAATAATAAAATTCGTGCCTTCGAGCCACCTTGCCACTTTACTTCTGACTTTGTTGTGGCTTTCGCCATCGCCGTCCACACTTACCGCAACGGCATACAACCCACCCGGATGCTCGATAATTTTAAATGGCTGCGTATCGGTTTCTGTAACACCATCCTTGACTCGCCAAATCCATGCGACTTTATCGTCTTTACCGTACAGGAAGTCATGTCCGTCGAAAAGTATTGGAGTTAGTAAGCCATTATATTTTTCCGTGTCTATTCCTGTGTTAAAAATTTCGTCCCAACTAACAAGCCCCGTCGTCATCGCCCTAAATGGGGGTATTTTTACTATCATAACATCCGGCACTTTGTTGTCTAACATTTCTGTGACTTCTAATAATCGATTTACATTCGCCGCATTTCCGTCGTAGTCCACATTCACAATCTGCGTTTCGATTTCCTTTGCTTTTTCATATAACAGTTTAACATCGGATTCTTTGCCGAAATCATATTGCTCGATTTGACGTATAAAATCTAAAACTATTTCTCTAAGTTCATGTAAAAGAGATACTTCTTCGTCAATAGCCTCAACTTTTTTCCCAAGAACCTCTAAAACGACCTCAGACCCAGACGTGTTGAATATCCGTTGAATATCTTTAATGCTAATGTTTAATTTACGCAAAATTAGGATTTGTTCGAGCCGCTGTACGGCGCTATCGTCGTAAAGCCTGTATGCGTAATCGTCGCTCCGGGTGCTTGTAATAAGCCCCATATCCTCGTAATACCTGAGTGTGCGCGCGGATATATCGTATTTCGTTGATACATCCCTAATCTTAATTAACTCGCTCATATTAAATTATCCTCCCTGTAATTGGTTTATAGTATATAGCCTAAACTATTCCCCAACGGCAGAGTCAAGGGGTTAATAAAAATATTTTACTCTATTTCTTTCTTCCTGCTCGCCGAATACGGCCAAGTCAACACCCACTCGGTATATTCCTGCTTTGTAATCCTTTCTTCAGCCAATGCCTGTTTCATTTCCATCCAGTCAACAAGAAAATTAATTCGCTGTCCTGTCCGCATTTTGAAGCCCTCCCGTATGAATCTTGAATGGGCAAAAAGAAAAATAATACAGATATTCCGCAACACGCGATAGCAGCATTAGCCCGTTGTCTGCTCCCGGAAATAGAAAAATTCTACGAGAGCGAAGCGGGCGAGCGGGAATATGAAGAATGGAAGAAAAAGCAAGCTATTATAAGTAACGGCAAAATTAAATGAATACGAAACGGGGTAGGCCACACGGCTTACCCCGTTTCATTTCTCAAAATTTTATTGTTATCCCAAATACCTCTTTACCTACAAAGGTGTTTGAGTAACAATGATTTTCTGCCGGCGAAGGGACTTGAACCCCCACGTAGTTACCTACAATAGATTTTGAGTCTACCTCGTCTGCCATTCCGACACGCCGGCATTTGTTTCCAAAAGCAATCTTATCACAACTTAGATTGTGGGTCAAGCCTTAAAACTTAAACTTAAACTTATGCGCTATTGAAAAAGCAACGCAAGACGATGTTCGTCAAATATCCTGTATCGCCCCGACGTGCGAAAGCGTAACCGCCGCCGACTCTGCACCTGCCTTCATAGCAGATAGAATATCACCACTGTTTAGATATTCTACAATGAACGCACCTTGATATGAGTCGCCGCAACCGGTAGTGTCAATAACTTCATCGACTTTAACCGCATTACAGCGGAATTCCTCACCATTCTTGAACGCTACGCTTCCGTCAGCACCTAAAGTCGCAACGAAAACTACATCTGGAAACTCGGTTGACCACTTCTTGAACAAGGGTAAATACTTACCTTTAGTTCCGGCGAAAATTAAATTAATCGACGGAAAATGCTCACACCACTCATTTGTCGGCGTATGATCCATAAAATCTGCACAAAGCAAAAATTCAGATTCCTCCCGCAATTTTGCTAAATTCGGTATGAGTCCTCTGCTTGATGTTACCGTAATTACATCAAAGCCTTCTGTTATAATGAACTTTTCGCTTTCGGGTGAAAGCCAAAACTGATTCAAAACACCGCTGTTCCAACTATCTTCTTTTTCATACTTCTCGCCGGATTCAGTGAGGTATAACTTATTACTGGCGGTTTCACCCTCTACAGTATATAGTTTTTCACGGCTAATTCCGTATTTATCTGCTGTCTGCTTAATTTTTTTGCCGTATAGGTCGGTTCCGACATATCCCATTAGATAAACATCGGCATTGCCTGCTTTTGCACAACTCACTGCTACGTTGAGCGCGTTTCCGCCGACTTGAATAATGTCTTGTTCGGGGAAGAAATCCACACAGCAACATGATAATGCAAGTATCTTTTGCATTTCAAAAACTCCTCTAAGTTTTTATTGGAAACCACCATTCCGCATATGGCTCTTCACTGTTGGTATGAATTTCATGATGCGGTTATCCTTTTACTGCGCCTGTTGTAAAGCTCTTTTGAATCTGCTTGCTAAGCAGGACATATACAATAAGGGTGGGTAATGTGGCAACCGAAAGCCCGGCGCCAAGCCTACCCCACTGTGTGTTGTAACGCCCCGCCATATTGAGCACACCTGCCGTTATGGTGCTGTTTGCGTCGCCACTTGTAAACGAAATCGCAAACATCAGCTCATTCCAACAGGCCAGATAAGTAAATATAGCTACCGTCGCGATGGCAGGCCGGATAAGCGGCAACATTATCCGTGTAAAAATGCCATAGATATTAAGGCCGTCAATACATGCGGCCTCTTCCAGCTCACGTGGTATAGTATTAAAAAATCCTACGAATACATATATCGCCATTGGAAGCGCGAATGCGGCATATGGCAGGATCAGCGCCCAATATGTATTATAAAGCCCCGTCCTGGTCAGTACAATCAACAATGGCACAAGAGCGGCGTGGGCAGGCATCATCATGCCGGAAAGAAATAATAACAGCGTTTTGCCGCTGTGCTTCCACTTCATTCGCGATATTGCGAATGATGCCATGGTTGCCAATATTGTTGAAAAAACAATCGCAGCCAACGTGATGATTCCGCTATTGATAAGATATATGCCGATATTCGCGTTTTGAAAAACATGGGCATAGTTTTCCCACCGAAAAATCGTAGGTAACCCCATTGGATTCTCTATAAAAATTTCAGTATTATTTTTAAGGGAAAAGGTGAAAAGCCAATAAAGGGGGAAGAGCTGTATCAGCGCGACCACCGCAAGTATAAAATATTTCAGCACTTTATTAAATATTGATGTTGTTTCATTCATATTGAGACCCCCTTAATACTCGTAGTTTTCAACTTTAAAATAATGCATGATAAACGCTGTCAAAGCAAAACATGAAATTAATATGAACATCGCCATTGCACTTCCCGCGCCGTAGCGCCCTTGGGAAATAATTGTCCGGAACATTACGGTCGTAGGCACTTCTGTCATGTGAAACGGTCCGCCCTTTGTAAGAACCCAAACTAAGTCGAACGATTTTAACGAGCCGATTACTGCAAAGACGGTGCAAACTTTTATCATCGGCATAATTAAGGGAATCGTTATTCTAGTGGCGAGCTGTGTATTGCTTGCACCGTCAATCTCTGCCGCTTCGTATAAAGAATCAGGTATTGACTTCATTTGCGAGTATAATAGCAACATATGATATCCGATAAATTGCCATACCATGACAAAAAACAGGGCACCAAGAACGACTTGGGGGTCTGCCAACCACCCACGCGTCCACGAATCCAACCCCATTTTTATAAGCAAATAATTAAGCATACCGTTATTAGGATTATATACTTTTAGCCAGAGCTGACCGATAACTGATGTGGAAATGATTACGGGTATAAAATATACGCTACGGAAAAAGCCTTCACCTTTCGTATTTCTCGATATGGCAAGTGCAAGCAAAAGGGCGATGGGAATCTGTACGAAGACAGACAAAAAAGCCAACAATAAAGCGTTTTTAAGTCCTGTGATGAAATGACTGTTCGGACCGGGAGTAAGAATTTCAACATAATTGCGAAAACCAATAAAGGTTTCGTTTCCTGGTCTGCCGTTCCAATCTAACAGCGAGTAATAAGCCGAAAACACAATCGAAACAAATATGATCAGAACATAAAACAATAGTGCAGGTGTTATAAATATTGCTATTGCCTTTTTATTACTTACAAACTTATTCATAAAGCTATCTCCTCGTATAAAATGCTTACTATATAAGGCATGTGCTTTTATCAGTCCTGCAAAAACCATTATAAGGACCGCTTAAAAATGGCCCTTTTTAATGGTTTATAAAAAAGTTTTGACAGGTTAATATTTGGCATTTCCTGTTTCTTCCATAACGGCAGCCATGTTCTCGGCAAATTCTACAGCCGTTATCTGCTTACCGACTAATTGTTGAAGCATACTCAACATCCTGTCTCTTGGCACTTCAGGCAGGAAGGTATCCCACGCAAGAGTGGAGCCAGACGCTTTAGAAGCGAACTCTGCAAGACCAACTCTAATTGGAGGTAAGTTGCCTGCGTACTGTGCCACATCAAAGTTAGACCTTGTCGGTATCGCACCGCCAATCGCATGGCCTCGCTCCGGCATCCGCGCAGTCATCCACTTAACAAACTCAACAGCAACTTCAACATTTGCACTGTTGGCGTTGACCATGAAACCGTCGGTAGAGCCACCAAGAATTTGGTCGTCATACGAACCGCCTACACCAGGAAAGTTTATGCAAACTACTTTATCAGTTATTGAAGACAGCTCGGGATCCATCACCTCGCCGATAAGCCAGTCGCCCATGTAGAACATTGGGTATCTACCTTGCAGAAATCCGGTAATGACATCGGCATAATTCATCGCCAGGGCGCTTGCATCAAATGCATTAGCATCAACCAGATCCAAAAGGGCTTGCGCGCTCTTGATAATGCCGGGGTCATTAAATGATTTCTCACCTCTAAGCATAAGGTTGATATTTTCTGCCCCTACATAACGGATCGCCATAATGTGCTGAAAAAATGCTACTGTCCAGGCGTCAAATGCCGGCAGGGCAATCGGTACAATGCCTACGGCATTGAACTGCTCAATCGCAGTAAAGAGTTCATCATAAGTCTCAGGTAATTTAATGCCGTGCGCTTCGAACAGCTCCGTGTTGCAATAGAGCGCACCCGCCCATCTGAACATTGTAAGACCATAGATTTTGCCGTCAAATGTAAAAGCATCCAATGTGCCGGGTAGAATGTCATTTTTATAATCGGCTTCAAGGTAGTCGTCTAATGGTAATAGCATATTCGCTGCAACAAGCTCACGGGGCGAAGCGGGACCCCATCCGAAAAACACGTCAGGGAACACGTTTGCCGCCTGTGCAGTCGCGAATTTCGTTTTATAAGCTTCGTTTTCGGTCGAGTCCACATTAACGGTTACATTCGGATATGCCGCCCTAAATTCTGGTAACAGTGCAATCCATGCACGGGAGTTTGTATCTTCTTCGTTCGGCCAGATATCCCATACAGTGATTTCACCTGTTAATTCTGTCGTTCCTGTCGATTCTGTTGAGCCTATCGATTCTGTCGAGCCTTTAGATTCTATTGTTCCTGTCGATTCCTGGCCTGACTTTTGCCCTGCTGGCTCAGGGGATTTGCCACATGCCGCAAGCATCCCAGCAAGCATGACGAATACAAGAACTAAGGCAGTTACTTTTTTTGATTTCATAATTATCCTCCTCGTATTTATTATGAATAGATTTTTTTTACAGTATCAAATATTTTAAAGATAATCAACCTGATAAAGCTGATAAGTAAAATTATTAAAGAATATAGTAATAATAATCAAGTTTAATCCCTTTCTTGCGGAAAGTCCTATTGCAATTTTTGCATTTCAGCGACAAAGGCTTCTGGTTCAATCTGGCTTGCGAAAATTTCTTGGCACAACGAAAGATGCCTCCGGGCAGCTTCGACCTTAAGAATGGTATCCCAGGCCAGGGTAGAACCGCTTGCCCTCTCGGCCATATCCTGAATTTGCTCGACCAGTGGATCGATCTCCATGCCCGAAGTATCAAGTTCCCAAGTATTGATACCACCGCCTAACCGGAAGCATTCTCGTGACATATTCTCAGTTACATAACTGATAAACTTATAGGCAATCTCAGGATCCGAGGCGTTTGAGCTGATGCAAAGGCCGTCGATCGCGCCGCCAAGTATCTGGGATGGGTCGGCACCGCCAAAAACAGAAGGCCAGTTTTTAGCGACCACCTTATTAACTACTAATGAGCGGCTTGGGTCACGTATCTCGCCCGCAAACCAGCTTCCCTGATAGATCATAGGCACATCGCCTCTAAGAAAGGCCAGTTTCGCTTCATCGTTGGTAAGCGCCAAGGCGCCCGTGCCAAAAGCACCAGCTTTCACAAGCTCATCCACGAGCTTAACGCTCTCAAGCATTTCGGGGGTCTCAAATGTAGCATTGCCGGCAAGAGTTTCGTTAACTACATCCGCCCCGGCTGTGCGTAACGCCGCCACGTTTTGGTAGAACATGGCGGGCCAGCCGTCTTTTGCGCCACAGGCAAGCGGGACAATGCCTCTCGCTTTAAAACCTTCCACAGCCGCCATAAGCTCATCGTGCGTTTCGGGTATCTTTATACCAGCCTTTCCAAACATTTCCTCGTTGCAATAAAGTACGCCAACCCACTTTGCAAAGGTAAGACCATATATTTTGCCATCATAGGTAAAGTTATCCAGAGCCTTGCCAAGAATTCTGCCTTTTGTATTTTCATCCAGATAGTCATCAAGCTGAAGCAGGGCGCCATCCGCGACAAAGGGTTGCACAAACCCCCCACCCCATGCGAAAAAGACATCGGGGGCCTCGCCTACGGCAATAGCAGTTTTGATTTTTGTTTTGTATGCTTCGTTTTCGGTGGTGTCATGTTTAATAATGATATCAGGATTCTCGTCTTTAAATCCTTCGAGTGCCATATAGAACGATTTTGCGTGTGCGTTATCGTTATTTGACCATAGGGTCCAGACGGTAAGGATCTTTATCTCACCGGAATTGTCGGGAGGCGGAAGCTCTACAGCGCCATTGGCGCAAGCCGTAAGCGGGACGATAAATATCAGCGCTGTTAAAAAGATTAGAAAGCGTATTTTCATTTGCGCAGTCCTCCCTTCATTGCCAATTTCCGGCACGATACTGTGTTATTGTTGTTCCGGTTTGTTTTTTGAAAAGCGTTGAGAAGTAGTTAGGATCTTTAATACCGACCATACATCCGATCTCGTAAGCTTTCGAATCCGACTCGGAAAGATACTCAAGTGCCTTATCGATGCGTGCTTTGTTAACATATTCACGAAAGGATATTCCTGCGCGTTGCTTAAAAATACGGCTAAGATAGCTTGCGTTAAAGCAGAATTCTTTTGCCATTCCCGCAAGCGAAAGCTCGTCGTTGGCAAGGTTGTCACGAATGTATTTTTCTATTTTGCGCATAAGCTCTGAACTAGCGGCAGGCATTTGATCCTGTTCAGGCGGGAGCCTGCGTTTTTCTCTAAGCAGTTTTTTTCGTACTTCAAATAAGCTCTTCATCAGGTTATCTTCAGTTATTGGTTTTAGAATATAATCAGAAGCACCTATCCTTATCGCTCTTTTGGCATAGTCAAAATAATCATAGCCGCTTACAATTATGATTTTTATGTCCGGGTATAGTGACCGTATCCGGCGGCTCATCTCGATGCCGTCAATGATCGGCATGTTTATGTCGGTTACAATAATGTCGGGCAGCCCATCATCAAGAGAATCCAATGCCTCCACCGCGGATGACGCCTCGCCTATTATTTCAAAATCTTCACAATAACCGCTTATAATTTGCTTAATAAGCTCACGGACAAGATATTCATCTTCAATCAGCAAAACTTTATGTGCCGTCATCTATAACCCCTCCAATCACAATCGTTATAGCGGTGCCTTCGCCTAGCTTGCTTTTAATGTCGAAAGAACTGTTTTTCCCGCAAATAATCTGGATGCGCTTCATGGTTGCTGTCAACCCCACACCGTTGCCGGATTCTATTTCCCGCAGTATTTCAGGGTCGATCCCTTTGCCGTTGTCCTCTACTATAATGCACAACCTTTGGTCTTCGCGCCGCGCGCTTATTTTTATCCACCCGTCGAGTACCGCGCCACGAATACCGTGGTAAATAGAGTTTTCAACAAGAGGTTGTATAATCATCTTTGGCATTTTCATCTGAAGGGCGCTATCTTCTATGTCATATTCCACCGAAAATAGGTCTTTATAGCGAAGTTTTTGGATATATAAATACGAATTGACAGATACGAGCTCCTGCTCTAAAGTGATAATCTCTTTGCCCCGGTTCAGGCTCAGGCGATAAAAATCACCAAGTGCTGTAATCGTCTTAGAAACCTCCGAATTTTTACCCATTAGGGCAAGCGCATTTATGGAATCTAAAGTGTTGTAAAGAAAATGTGGCCTAATTAGTGACATTAAAACGTCACGTTCGGCATTTCGCAAGGCGCGCTGCCTTTCCAGTTTTGTGATATATGCTGATATCCAAAATGATCCCAGAATGATTACCACACCATTAACAAACATAATTGCCAGCATTATTGCTTCTGAGGATATAAGGGGCGAGGTCAGCTCATGAAGAGGTATGTACCTTACATAATATATACCTAGTCCTTGGTTTTTTATACCTGCTAGGGCAAAACCGCCTTTCTCGTTGCTGATGATTGTGGCAAAGCTGTCGCTCCCCGCAAATGCATCTTTAATTATATCCTCTGGGATAGCAGAAAATCCAGGGTGCTTAACCACGCAAACGTACGGCTTAATGTCAAAGCTATGTATATTATCCTGTAACGGATTAAAAATTTGCTCAACTTCAACGTTTATACACAAGATCCCAATATATTGTAAATTAGCAAGACTTCTGATCATTCTTAAAAAGGATATATATTGCAAATCATTGCTATCATTTCCGAACAAATCGCTACGTACTACATAACCCCCGTTCTTTTCCACAATTTCGCTGTATAATGGGGCTTCAATTAGATCCTGATAATTAAGAGGCTTAAGTTCTTTATTTTCTATGTAATACCGCTGGCCATCGTTGCGGAAAACATATACAGACGACAGGATAGAATTAAAAACAATGGTTTCCCTCAAATAACTGTCAGCCCTATTATCGGCTTCCCAGCTATTTGAGCTTAGCGCGTCCTGTATTGCCTGACTAGCTATTATCATTTTAGATGTATCTTGTAAATGCTTCATTATCGCATCAAAGGCAAGATTTTCTGCCTTTATGGACTCTAAAGCAAGGCTTTTTATAGCGGATTCCCGCAGCGCATTGTTATATGATATAAACAACATCATACCGCCAGCCAAGCTAGATATAACCAAGACCGCGTAAAGGAGGATAAGCTTCCCCCGTGTCGTTAGGCGCATAAAATAATACCACCACCGTTTTTGTTAAACACTAATATTATAGACCATTTTTACAATACCAAGTATTGCAAAGATAATCAACCCGCATAAAATAACTAGTAAAATTATTAAAGAATATAGTAATATTTATCAAGTTGCGGAAAGCCTTCAAATATAGTTCAGAGGAACAAAAAGCCAGTGTTTTCAAACATCAGACCTTGTGAACACTGGCTTTCTGGATATTTCCGTGAATTATTTCACTTTTCTTGTAAGACGGAATTTTGATTTTCCAACTGTTTTGCATTTTGCTCCATCAAGCCTTAAAACTTAAACTTCTCAAACACCGGAAAGCAATCTAACGTTGCCAAATAATCGCGGGGGGTTTCGGCGCGTCTGATTAGTTTTACCTCGCCGCTTTCTTTTAGGAGAAGTTCGGCGGATTTTAATTTTCCATTGTAATTGTAACCCATTGAGTAGCTGTGTGCTCCGGCATCGTGGATATAGAGGTAATCACCTTTTTCGATTTGGGGTAACATCCGGTCGATGGCAAATTTGTCGTTGTTTTCGCAAAGCCCGCCGACAACATCATATTTGTGGTCGAGGGGAGCGTTTTCTTTGCCGAGTACTGTTATGTGGTGGTATACTTTGTAAATCGCCGGGCGCATTAAGTCTACGGCACAGGCATCAACACCGATGTATCCTTTGTAGATGTTTTTTTCGTGGATTGCTTTTGTTATTAAGGCACCGTAAGGGCCAGTCATATAGCGTCCAAGTTCGGTAAATATTGCTACATCACCCATCCCATTAGGAACAAGGATTTCGTCATATACTTTTTTTACCCCAGCTCCGATTACATGGATGTCATTTCCTGCTTTGTTTGGTTCATAAGGAATACCGATTCCTCCTGACAGATTGATAAAGGCAATATGGGCGCCGGTTTTTTTATTTAAGTTTACAGCAAGCTCAAATAGTTGGACTGCCAGCATCGGGTAGTATTCATTTGTCACGGTATTACTTGCAATAAAGGCATGGATGCCAAAGTTTTTTACACCCTTTTCTTTTAGTATAGCAAAAGCTTCGTACATCTGTGCTTCGGTCATTCCGAATTTGGCATCACCGGGGTTATCCATGATACCATTACTCATTTCAATGATACCACCGGGGTTATATCGGCAGCTTAAGGTTTCGGGTAATTTCCCGATGATACTTTCTAGGTATGGGATATGGGTAATATCGTCAAGGTTGATTATCGCACCCAATTCATGGGCATAGCGATAATCTTCTACGGGGGTTGCATTAGATGAGAACATGATCATATCGCCACGGATGTCAAGAGCTTCGCTAATCATCAACTCGGTATATGACGAGCAGTCAGTGCCACAACCTTCTTCCTTTAATATCTCAATTAGGTGTGGGTTGGTATTGGCTTTGACAGCATAATATTCACGAAAACCGGGATTCCACGCAAAAGCATCATGCAGGGTGCGGGCATTTTTGCGGATAGCCTTCTCATCATATATATAAAAGGGGGTGGGGTATGTTTTTACTATCTCTTCAACTTTTTCTTTCGATATAAATTGCGGTTTCATCATCTTATGTGTTCTCCTTTATGTTCTATCCGCGTGGCCGAAAGCTGTCGATGATTGCATTAACAAGTTAAACTAGCGCAGAAAGCTCATTTGCGATAAATTCTTCAATGGAATCGAGTATATCCTTGTCGCTATTATCACAAAAAATATCACACCTATCCCTTTCTTCTTGGGATAACTGCCAATACATATTCATTACCCTTTCCAGCCTTTTTACATCTATGCTTGTTAGCTTCTGCCTCATAATTACCACCTTTCGAGCAGAATACCGTGATTACCAAATAATTCTGCTACCTTAGCAAATTCTTTATCACTGCCGTTGGCAAGTACATAGCCGATACATTTATCTCTAATTACTATCTTATTAACTTCCTTGTCAATGTTGTCTATGTCTACATTATACTGTATTTTATCCATTTTTGCAATCTTTATCAGTCTGCCATCAGTAACTATATAAATGTCATTTACCGTTTCATTTTTGAGCAGTAGCAAGACATCATCGTTTGATGGTATCGTTCCGTTGGTGTGGTTATGTACTATACTGACGGATTTAATTGTACGATTGCAAAATACCTCATCGGGAATAGTGACCATGTCTAAATCCATATCGGTAATTAGGTGGTATGTCTTGTCAAAAACTTCGCCAGTCTTTGAATCAATGATTGTCGCATATTCCGAATTGTTTTGCGTTCCCATGTGACAGACTTCGTTGGCGTGCCTTATGATGTTCTGCCTTAATTCCAATAACATATCATGCGGTAAGTCATCAACTACCAAGTTTAGTATTCCCGCTTTCTTCAAACCGCTTTGTCCATGCTCGTCAAATACTCGCGGTTGATTTATCTCTGGTTGCATTATTTTATTATGTCCCATGCCATTTAGTTTACCACTACCAGATATTAACTGCAATCTATATTTCGACATAAATTTTGCAAAATTATTTTCACAAACGAAAACAGCGCGGTTGCCCACGCTGTCCGATGATATTTTTGTCATTCTGCAAGAGGGTACAGGAAATCGACATTTCGTATGACCTTGTGGGTATTCTTCCGAGCAATATTCAAGGTAATTTCAGTTGGGTGCGGTTTGTAAGTTGTCGATGTGCGGTGAGTAAGTTTGACTTCTAAAGCAGACCCTTGAAAGACGTCGTTACTTAGCTCACGTATTTTGTGAGCTTATGTAACGCAACGTCTTTCTCGGAGCGAAAGCGGGTCTGCGTAGAAGTGCAAAGCTTACGAACCGCACATCGACAACTTACAAACCGCACATCGACAACCTACAAAGCACAACAATACATCTACACATCCTCCAATCCCCAGTCAATAGCACTCTCCCCATTCGCCACCAAAAACTCATTAGCACGACTAAAATGCTTACAACCAAAAAATCCACGATAAGCTGAAAGGGGACTGGGGTGCGGGGCTTGTAAAATCAAGTGCTTTTTATTGTTAAGCTTTGCTGCTTTATTTCCGGCAGGACGTCCCCATAAGAAAAAAACTATGGGACGGTCTTCATTATTTAATATATGGATAACTGCATCCGTAAATTGTTCCCAACCTTTACCCTGATGGGAATTGGCTTGGTGGACGCGGACTGTCAGGACGGTGTTTAATAAAAGGACACCTTGGTCAGCCCATTTTTTAAGATATCCATGATTAGGAATCTTTGTTCCAAGATCATCATGAAGCTCTTTAAAAATATTCTTAAGTGAAGGAGGAATTTCCGGCTGGCTCGGTAATACGGAAAAAGACAGGCCGTGTGCCTGATTTTCATTATGATACGGATCTTGTCCGAGTAACAAAACCTTCACTTTTTTGAGCGGGGTAAAATGAAAAGCATTAAATATATCATCAGCAGGTGGATATATACGTTTGGTACTGTATTCATTTTTGATAAATTGGTACAGTTCGCGGTAATACTGCTTTTGAAACTCTTCCTTAAGAACCGGAAGCCAATCATTATCAATCATGCTCATATCGTCTTACCGGAACACCTTTATTATGTAAATATTCTTTCACTTCACCAATCGTCAAATCTTTAAAATGGAACAAGGAAGCTGCCAATGCTGCATCTGCTTTTCCCTCGGTCAATACTTCATAAAAATGCTCAAGCGTACCTGCTCCTCCTGATGCAATAATCGGAATATAAACGTTCTCGGCGATGGTCTTGGTCAGCCGGATATTGTAACCGGATTTTGTGCCATCACGGTCAATGCTGGTAAGCAGGATTTCACTTGCACCCATCTCTTCTACTTTCGTCGCCCATGCTACTGCATCAATACCACTGTCAGTCCGCCCGCCATTTATGTAAACATTAAAATAATCACTGTTTTCATCTTCTTTAGCATCAATCGCTACAACAATACGTCCACGTCCAAATTTGGCAACTGCCGTTCTGATGAAGTTGGGATCATTGATGGCAGCGGTATTAATTCCAACTTTGTCCGCTCCGGCATCAATAATCATTTCGATATCTTCGAGAGAGCTGACCCCACCACCAACTGTAAAAGGAATAGTGACATTTTCGGCAATACGACGGACCATATCAACAACAGTACGTCTTTTTTCCTGTGAAGCGGTAATATCGAGGAATACCAACTCATCAGCGCCTGCTTTGATATAAGCGGTGGCGATTTCAACTGGATCACCGGCATCTTTTAAATCTACAAATCTGACTCCTTTAACAACACGTCCATTATTTACGTCAAGGCAAGGAATTATACGTTTCATTTAGTCTCCATATGTTACTAGGGGTAAATCGGAAAAGTCGATTCCCAAGGTTAATTCATGTAATCTGCGTGTGTATTGTACGCTTTCCATCTCCAGTATAATTCGGGCATCATTTTCTGATAAACCATATTTGCTGGAAAGGATGCGCAAAATTTCTTGATATGCTTGATTTACATTAATTTCGGCTCCGTAGAGGTTTTCCTCCATCAATTCATCATAACGATTAATCCCATTTAATAATGCGTTTAAAGCTTCGACTGGTTTATCTAAAGATAAATAAACCGAATATGAATCTAAGGGGCGGTTCATCCGCAAAACTATCTGTGCCTGCTTAAAGATATAATCATCATTAAAGCCACGATTTTTGGCATATAACAAACTGAAAACACCACGATGATCTTCATTCTGGTAAGCTTGCTTGGCTTGTTCAAATTCCATATAATCAGGAATTAGTAAACAAAAAGCAATAATAGCAGCCAGCAATGAAGTGGAAAAAATAAATACTAACATCACATTTTTCTTGGAAATTTTCTTGACCGGTTTCTCCGGTTCTTCCGGTTCTTTGACCGGCTTTTCCTTCTTTGGTTTCTTCTCTTTTGGTGGTTTTTCTTTTTTCTCTTTTGGTTTCTTTTCTTTCTTGGCTTTCTTTTTACTTTCTTTCTCTTTAATCCCTTCTAACTCAGAAAGTCCTTCACCGGTAATTGCTTGGATATTTACTTCGATTTCTTCAGATTCGTCGTCTGATTCAGTCAAAGTGGCAAATATACGGCCAAAGAAACCCTTTTTCTTATTTGAACTAAGTTGTGCATCCAAATCTTCCGGGGATAAGGCAAATTCCTCATCGCCTGTATCATCACCACCAGATTTTTTCTTACCCCATAACTTCTTTTTCGGTTTTGCACTTTTTTCCGGAGCCGGTTCGTCCAGCAAAGACATGACATCACCCATATCATCACTGTCGCTTGCATATCCTGATGCTCCGTCAAGAAGTGAAAGCATATCGTCGTCAACCAACTCATTATTATCATCTTTATCGAGCATGTCCTTGATATCGGACAAATCTTCATCATCACCCATTCCGGAAAGCAAATCACCGATATCCATATCGTCCATTTGGGAGGCAGAGATATCGGCACTATCATCCGGTATCCCAATATTTTCATCTATCCCGGCAAACATTGAATCGAGGTCCATATCACTTAATAATGGCTCCTCACCACTGGCGGCTTCTGTTTGAGTTTCATCATCATCAGGGATACCACCCAAGGATAAATCTACTTCATCCTGCTTAAATGGTTCATCTTCAAAAATCGGAAGCTCATCTTCAAAAAACGGTAACTCTTCATCTGTGGCTAATTCATCAGAAACCGGGGTTTCTTCCTCAAATGTAGGCAATTCTTCCTCAAACTCAGGCATATCATCATCAAATATTGGTAACTCTTCTTCAAAGCTCGGCAATTCCTCTTCAAAACCGGTCATTTCTTCATCTAATTCCGGCATCTCTTCTTCAATCACCGGTAATTCTTCTTCAAATTCAGGAAGCTCTTCATCAAAGCCTGGTAATTCCTCTTCAAAACCGAGCATTTCTTCATCTAATCCCGGCATCTCTTCTTCAATCACCGGTAATTCTTCTTCAAATTCAGGAAGCTCTTCATCAAACCCCGGCAATTCCTCTTCAAAACCGGACATTTCTTCATCTAATCCCGGCATCTCTTCTTCAACCGCTGGTAATTCTTCTTCAAATACAGGTAGCTCTTCATCAAATATAGGAAGCTCTTCATCAAACCCCGGTAATTCCTCTTCAAAACCCGGCATTTCCTCTTCAAAACCGGACATCTCTTCATCTAATCCTGGCATCTCTTCTTCAATCACCGGTAATTCTTCTTCAAATCCAGGTAACTCATCATCAAAACCCGGCAACTCATCTTCAATCACTGGTAACTCTTCTTCAAATATCGGCAATTCTTCATCAAAGATTGGAAATTCTTCAGACTCATCGGGTAAAACAAATTCTTCATCAACCAACGGAACATCAGGTAATATTACATCATCAAAAGACTCGGATTCATCCACTATTGGTGGAAGATTGTCCGGGTCCGGTTCATTCTCCATAACTGATTTCAATAGATTGTCGAGATAATCTTCATCTGTTGCCATGTGTTATACACCTTTAAAAAACACCACTGTCCATATGACGGGAGTCGAATCAATATGTTCGACTCCCGTCATATTAATGCTGTAGTGGTAAATTAATTCATCCAGCTTTGTTTACAGACCTTGTACTAATCCATCTACCGTGCGGACAAGGTTCGCAATTTCCGGTTTGGTCAACTGGGCATTCGCTCCAAGGCTTTCACCCTTGCGGCGCATTTCCTCATTTATCAGTGATGAGAAGATGACAACCGGGATGTCTCTGGTTTTGGGGTCGGATTTCACTAGCTTTGTCAACCGGTGTCCGTCCATAATCGGCATTTCTATATCAGTGATAATACATTTAACATGTTCGTTTAAGGTATTATTCATGATACAATCCTGAATAACATCGTACGCTTCCTGCCCGTTTTCGGTATGGATAAGATTATGGTATCCGGCCGCTTTCAGACAGTTGACAATCAATTTATTAAGTAAAGGGGAATCTTCACAAATAAGTAGCGGGATACTGCTGCGGTTACGTTTTCCCATTGATTCAATTTCGGAAACTTTCAAACCGGCTTCCGGATTGATATCGGAAATGATTTTCTCAAAATCCAAAATAATTATCAGTTTACCATCGGTTTTGACGATTCCGGTAGAGATACTGGCTTCGGTCGAAGACATCGTCGCATCCGGTTTGATTATATCTGACCATGACACACGGAAAATACCAACTACTTCCTCAACATGGAATGCGATATCGAGTTTGTTAAAGTTGGTAATGATAAAACGGCCATCTTTTTCTGACATACCACGTTGGAGGCAGTTACGCAAATCGACTGCGGTAATCATTATGTCACGTGGCATGAAGATTCCTTCGATACTAGGATGCGAATTGGGAACCGGGGTCACTTCCTGCCAAGCAATTATTTCTTTAATTTTCGCTACGTTGATACCGTAGGAATTGCCGGCAACCATGAACTCAAGAACCTCTAATTCATTTGTCCCACTATCAAGTAAAATATTATTATCCATACATTCACCTCATCACAATTATTTAAGCTTAGCACACCTAAATGGATTATATCACAAAACTTTATCCATAACAACAAAAAAATCCGATATTAATGAACTAATGTAAAATATTTTAATAATGAATTGTAAACAATTTTAATAATTATAGGTATAACTACCGTCTGCTGACCTTACATAAAACTCAATTGACTGGATTTCACTGCTGTCAGATATTGCCGCCTCACATAAAACTACCAATTCAATCGTCTCACCAGCCGTTATCAAACCTTGAAATATGGATAAATCATATTCCAGTAACGTAAACAGGACACCACTGATGTTTTCACCATTGTACCCTATCCTAAGTCTAAGGTCATGTTCCATCATATCAAGTTCGATATCCCGCGAAGTTGTATTGGTGACATTGAAGCGTAATACCAAAAGGTTGGAACCTTGGGTAGCAGAAATAGCAAAATAATATTCACCCGGGACAACCTCATTTGGATATTGCTTTGTCACTAAAGACCCGGCATAATTAAATACTAGACCTTCTTTGCCAATGACATCAGTCAAATCAAGGTGGATATTGGTATCAACAGAACTCGGTGACCCGCTTATAACAGGCGGTTTCCCATCATCAGGATCATCCGTAATCGGCTCAGGTGGAGTCGGTGTTGCGACCGGTTTGGGAGTCGGAAGCGCAATCGTAACTAGGTTGGAATCATAAAAACGGTCATATTTGAGCAACAACCCGGCAGCATATTCAACGATTTGGGCATGCTGCTCAGGAGTAACCTCCAGATATGTGTTACAGCCGGTCAGGAAGATGGACAGGATTAAAGAAAAAAGTATTATCCGCAGTTTCGGCATTATTTATCCTCATTATCACTTATAATGATATTATTACTTATAATGATATTGTTACTTGTAATGATATTATCACAAACAGGGTTAGGTTGATTATACCCCTCATCGGGATAATTTTCAACTGCAATTTTTTCATCTTGGCTTTCGGACGATTGAAGGCGTTCATCCCTACGTTTTTCAAGATGGATATAAGTCATCGATATCATTAATGCAAAAGCCCCGACAACCATAAAAACTATCGTCTGTTGTAATGATTCAAGTCCGCGGAAGTCATACAGGGCGATCTTCGCACAGACAAAAAGTGCCAGTACCAACCCACAAATCCGTTGGGCTTTGTCGCATAATTTAAATCCAAGGATGACACACATTACGGCGATAAGCATAAAGATAATACTGGCAATCATCGGGTTGGGGAAACGGACTATCAAGATCATAAAAATCAAGTAACCGGTCAGCACCAAATATTTCTTTTTAAAATTAATATGGAAAAACGGGTTGATAAACAAAATAATCGAGACAGTGCCGATCAAAGCTGTTAAGGACCTGGTCCAGATATCGTCGCTTAAAATGCTGGAAAAGCTGAACAGACCAATTGCCGAAAGCGCTGATAAATTATATATCATTGGAAATATTGGTTTTACTTCTTTCGTAATGAAATGGCGGCAAATATTAAAAACTAATACCAAAACAAACAATATCGAAGCCGCCACCGGAATATAGAAGCTTTCCAAAATTGGCTTTTCAAATACTTGTTGTCTGTCCAGATACCGCATCATTTGTCCGGAAAAAATCAGCAAATATACCGAAATTGTATATTGATAAAATAAAAACCAACGTTTTATAAGAGGTATGCTGAGTATCGCCAAGCCAACAAAAAACCATGTCTGCCACTCATCTATACATGTCAGCCAGGCAAAAAATGCCGAAACCGTCACAATCGCATTTACACCCTCATATTCCTTGACATGGCTGAAAGCTTTTACGAAAATAAATAAAATTAACATCCCCCAAATGTATTCCTTATCAATCGGTTCAATTAATAAAAACATCGTGAAAACTACAAAAAAGTAATATTGGTAAGCTCTGCCTATTTTGTCGCGGTTAATTATATAGAAGAAAGCACTGACAGATAAAATCAGCACAAATACTAATATCAAATAATAAATCTGTTGTTCGATTACCTGAACCGGGAAAGGCGGATGAGTCAACTCACGCAAAATACTCAAAATCATTATACTGAGGGTACCAACTTCAATCCCAAACAAAACGGTGGTCAAAACATCTTTTTTCTGATTAAGGCAGACAATATTTATTAGGACAATGTTTAGGATCAACCCCAAAATTATATAAATACCCATCACATCATCGTTTTTTGCCTGAACGGATAAAATAAGGATAAAGAGTGTGTTTAGACCCATATGGACTTTGCCCATGATTTCACTGTGTTTTTGGTTTGGTAGATAAACGCTGGTAATATTTACGAGGAAAAGTACCCCGACCGTAACCAAAAACTCGACTTGGTTTTGGAAGCGCAGGACTAGGAGAAAACTCAAATAACAACCGATAAAACTAATCATCCGCATCATCACCGAGTCATTTTTGCGGCTTAGCAAAAATGAAAAAGCGGCTATAAATAAGGTAATAACTGCTGCCACAATACTGCCGATGGCTTTTATATACATATAATTAATAATCGTGGAAGCATACAATGAAGCAACACCCAATCCGGTCAGGACATATGCAAATTTTGGTAACTTGCGTTTGACAAAGAATTCCGAACCCAAGATAATAAGCGCCGAAATTATATATAAGAATATCGCCTGCCAGATTCCGGTTAAGTAATTTATCCCCAGTGTAATGAACCCAACCAACAAAAATGTGGCACCAAATACGCCGATGATGGTTGCTCCGATTGTATATTCCGTGCCACCGGCTTTGCTTTCATCGGCTGTCTCAGTTCTTTCCCGATAGATCCGGTATACCCGTTCAACCTCGTTTGCAATTTGCAAAACCGTCGCCCGCGATGTATCAAGATCGTTTAATAATTGCGTGAGATATTGGTTAAACTGGGCATCTTTTGAATCATTCCTCAGGGTGATGATACGGTTACGGACGGAATCAGCAGTAAATTGATGTTCTTGTTCGTTGCTCATAATTGTATTCCTATTCCTCTCAATGTAATCCCGAATTATTTATTCGGAATTGCTATCTCTAATTCAAACCAAAACAATACGCCATTATTTGTATTCTCAACCCCACACCTTTGGTTCAGGGCATCCATAATCGCTTTCACTATCGAAAGTCCGATACCACTGCCACCATAAGCACGGGTCCTGGCTTTGTCAACTTTGTAAAACTTGTCCCATAGATAAGGAATATTTTCTTCCGGTATCCGGTCGCCTTCATTCCATATCGCAAAACGAACCGTTTTATCCTCTTTTTCCAAAGTAATCCGAATCGTACCGTTTTCAGCTACATGATTTAAGGCATTGGTAAAGTAATTATTTATCACTTCCATGATTTTGAACTCATCTGCCCAGACATAAATAGCTTCTGTCATGGCAAATTCAATTGTTAAAGCCCTTTGTTTTAGCAAAATATCCACCGCCTGCAGATAATTCGCCACCAAATCGACAATATCAAAACGCTCCATCGTTATCTGCGACTGACCGAATTCCAGCTCATTTAAAGTCAAAAGCTTTTTCACCACTTCATTCATTTTTGCCGCTTCATCGACGATGACTTCGCAGTAAAAATCGCGGCTTTCCTGGTCATCATTTATCCTGTCGAGTAAACCCTCGGCATAACCTTGGATTAAGGCGATGGGGGTTTTTAGTTCATGCGAGACATTGGACAGAAATTCACTGCGCATCGCGTCAACTTCATTTTTGCGTTGGATATCCCTAAGCAATTCATTGTTGGCACTTTTCAATTCCGAAATTGTCTTTTCCAAAGTCAACGAAAGTTTGTTGATGTTTTTCCCCAGCAAAGCAACTTCATTTTTGCTTCTTCCTTGGTACTTTGCTTCAAAATCCAAATGAATCATCCGTTCGGATATTTTAACCAATTCGATTACCGGGTCGGTTATTTTCTTGGAAACATATGAAGTAACAAAAACACCCAAGATAACTGCAACTATCCCAACATATGCAAGGAAGCGGTTTGCGAGGTTAACACTTAATTTTATTCCTTCCAAAGCAATCCGGAACAGAAAATAAGTACCGTTATCAAGAATACCCCACATTTCCACAAATTCAGCCCGGGTCACGACATCGTTTTTCATCCAAATCCGATAGTTATCGGTTTGGTAGAGAACACGGTTGACATTTTCCTCGCGGTTAAAAATATTGTCAATCAGTTGCCGCCGCATTGATTCCGAATCATAAACGGTCAGGATTACATTTGATTCCGGCGACAATATGATGGCACTGATATTATTTTCGGTACAAAATCTATGCAGGGAAACGCCAAAATCATCTGTGCCAATTTGATCATCTATTGAGGCTTGGTTTATCATCCGGTATGCGGTTTGCAATACCCGCTCTTTGTCCTTTAGATAATAATGCTCAAGAAAGGTATTGTTAATAAACCAGCTTAATATAACCGCTCCTGCCATCAGGATGCCGAAGATAATTGTAAATTGGTTACGGATTGAATACTTCATACCTCCAGTTTGTACCCCATTCCCCAAATTGTCTTGATCAAATGTCCATGTGTCCCCATTTTGCTACGCAGTTTCTTTACATGGGTATCAATCGTGCGGGCATCACCAAAATAATCATAATTCCACACACTGTTAAGGATCTTTTCGCGGGAAAGAGCAAGTCCTTTATTTTCAACAAAATATGAAAGTAATTCAAATTCTTTGTAACTAAGATCAATGATTTGATCGTCTACTTTTACAATATGGGCAGCCCGGTCAATCGTTATACCTCCAGCGCTCAAAATACCTTCATCGGAATCAAGACCGGTACGTTTAAGCAGGGCTTTGACGCGGGCAACGAGGATTTTGGGGCTGAAAGGTTTTGAGATATATTCATCAACCCCCAGCTTGAAACCCAACAATTCATCACGCTCGTCGGATTTGGCGGTCAGCATGATAATCGGAACCTGCGAATAATTGCGTATCTCCCGAAGAACCGCCCAACCATCCATCCCCGGCATCATGACATCCAAAATGATTAGGGCATAATCGTTAACTGAATTGCCATGCGAATGGCAATTCGCTTGCAAAAACATTTCAACCGCTTGATTTCCGTCCCCGGCTTCATCAACTACATAACCGGATTTAACCAAAAAATCGCGTACTAGTTTACGCATCCTTACTTCATCATCAACAACCAGAATCTTAGTCTTTTCCATGGACTCCCATATGCGCTTCAGCGCAATTCCAAATCAAGATAGTGAATTTATTCACTTTGTTCACGTTCCCTCGCCCGGATATTTCGTTCACGTTCTGTTAGGTTTTGCTCCCATTCGGCATAGTGATCTTCGAGTGTTCTTTTATAATTAAGGATATTGGGGTTGTCACCGGTCATGGTGATATAAAACATCGCGCCTACCAGACCTGCCAACAATAAACAGATGGCAACAGCGCTCCGGAAACGGTTCCTTAGACGGTCGGATTCTGTTTTCTCCGCCCTCAACCTACGTTCCACTCTCTGCCTTGCGATTCCCTCACCGGCATCACTCGGACCACGTGAACCAAAACTTTGATAAATGGGAATCGGGTTAATCCGGTCGGCATCGATACCGACCCGTTTCATATGGCTCTGCATCCGGGAAAGATAAGCAACCCCCGGCGGGGTCTTAAGAATTTTGCTTTCCAAGACTTTATTGTACACTGCCAGTATATTTTCCGGCAGGTGATAGTTCATTTTCTTTTCGATATAATCGATTTTTTTGAGTTCTTCCCGGGCGATTTCGGCATCTTCGATAGACGTGAAAAGAAAGCCACCAACAGTTAATAACTTCTTTTCGTCGATGGCTTCATTTTCTAGCTTGGCAGGTGGGTTGCTATTTGCTACATTGTTCGCCGCTGCCGAGTTTTCTTCAATGATTTGGTCTTTGGTATCCATCTAGGGATATGATACTATATCGGAGATTGCGGGTCAACCCCGCAACCCCCGCTTCTTGTATGCAATAGTGAAAAGGATCGCGAGTACCACAAAGTTTATTGCGATAACGAGCATTGCTTTACCAAAATCTTCGTTGAAATCGTTGGTGACAATATTTAGTTGCTGGGTATAAAGAAATTTTGACCCATTGTAGACAGTTTCATTAAAATTGGCAATCATCGGGGTGAAACCGAGGATTACTGCCGCCGGCATCCCAAGGGAGGTCGCCGACTGCTGATTTTTTGACAAAATCCCGATGATTGCACCGAGGACTATCGAATTGGCGACACAAGCAATCAAAACGATTAACATCTTTATAAACTCGGTGGTTGTAAACACGCCAATCAGGGCAAAAGCAAGGGCTGTAATCGCCCCAAGCATCAATAAGAAACCACCGGTTCCGCACAAATACTGATGTGGTTTGACTCCTGCCATCACGAGGAAACGCAGGCTCTTTTTCTCAATATCCTCGGCGATAATTCCGCTTGCTACCATAATTAGTCCCATTCCGGCGAAAACCGATGCCATCATAACGACAAACATATTGACCGGCATTCCTACAAAATCATCTGATTTGGCGATTAATTCCGTGAATATTAAAGCAACCACAGGGAACAGGATGAATTGAACCAATACCATCGGGCTTTTAAATGTTTCTTTTGCTTGCTTGATAAAAATTGTTTTTGCTATTCTCATTTTATGATTCCTCCTCTAAGCCTGCTCCGGTGAGCTTAATAAAAACTGAACCAAGGTCAGGCACGGTTTTAATCGCATTGTGGCGTTCGCAGATTTCCGTAGGATTACCGCGTTCAACTATTTTTCCCTTATGTAACAATGATACATTGTCACATAACCTGACGACTTCTTCCATATTATGACTGGTCAGGAAAATTGTCGCGCCATTATCGCTTAGGTTCTTGATTAACTTATGAATACCCCTTGCCGTTGCCGGGTCAAGACCACTGGTTGGTTCGTCAAGAAATAAAACCTTCGGCTCATGCAATATCGCCCTTGCCAAGGAAAGGCGTTGCCGCATCCCTTTTGATAACTTAAGGACACTTTTTTTCATTGCCTTTTCGAGACCGACATTTATGAGAGCCTCATGGGCTTTACTGTGCGGGATGCCATAAATATCGGCAAAAATGTAGAGATTGTCCAAGCAGGTAAGCCGTTCGAAAAGTCCGTCCACATCAAGCATCAAACCGGTTTCGAATGATGTCGCCCCGATTTCAAAACTCCCGCCGTCAGCATCGAGCTGGTTGGTGAGGATATTGATAATCGTTGTTTTACCCGCACCAGACGGACCGAGTAAGCCAAAGATTTCCCGCTCGGTTACGTTAAAGCTCACATCGCGTAAAACCGTATTATCACCGAAATTTTTGGTAATGTTATTCATCTGAATCATTTTGGTTTTCACCTTCCTTTTTTTGATTTATTTTATATTCATATAATTGCCTTTGGTACTTTTTATTATCCAACTTAAGCTTGAGTAGTACCAAGAGCATGGATATCGTCATACAAACAGTGAACGAAACAAGAAATGAAATCCATGCTATGGAATCATTTATGGGAAACCAGCGGAATAAGACGGCAAATAATATCGTAAAGATGATAATTAAGCATAATTGGATGGCAAAACGCCATATTATCAGCATTTTTTTTACCATAAATGAGAATATATAGGCTATTGTGGTAACTAAAAGTGTATAGAGAAAAAGCTGGAGGATTGACACATATGCCATCCCAATACCGGCAAGGGACATCATACCGACTTCTTCCCGTGCTTCCTCACCGACCAGAAATGCCACTGTTGATGTCACAAAGACAACTATCCCAAAATTCGACATTACATTCCCGATAAAATTGTTAAAGATATTTCTTCCTATATCCATTAATTTTCCCTCCGGTTCAGCTTATTCTTAATAAATGAAGCATACTGCCGTGATACAACCAGCCGCTCATTGTTTTCCATAGTTACTGTCAATCGTCCGTCAATATCTGATTTAAGTGATTTGATCTTGTTAAAATTTATGATGCTCGACTTCCCGGCGCGGAAAAAGTCGCTCGCCGAAAGATTTTCTTCCAGCTCATACAATCTGAGCGAGCTTTCATACACATCGGCTTCGGTATAAATGAAAGTTTTTTTGTCGGTTGTATCTATATATAGAACCGTTGCCGCATCGAGGATATAAGTCTGGTTATTTTTCATCCCAGTAAGCTTCAAATCCAAAACCCTAAGCGAAGCAATGACTTTTTCAAGATCAGCACTTATCTGCCCACAGTTAATGATGATTTCGGTCTCTTTGTAATCAGGGTCGACGTTTACTTTTATTTTCATGGTTTTCCTTCAGATGAATGCTTGCTTTTAGCATTCATCCATATGAACTTGTTTCATAATGTGAAGTCTTAGTAATTCTTAGATATGGTCTTTTCATATCTTAGAAATTCTCTTCACGTTATTATAAAAGCGCCAGCCAAAAACAGCAAGCGCTTTTTCCTATGTTGCGGATATGGGTTCCTAAGTTTCGGTTTTGATACTTTTTATGGCAAAATCAAGGCATTCGAAATCGCTTTCATTATCACCGAGCTTGAATTGGTCGCTCCGGAAACCGCATCAACATCAACTCTTTGCCTCGCCAATATATCAGTGACAACCCGTTCAGCGGCCGCTCCCCGGTCATGCCGGTGGTCAAGGTCGATATTTGTGATAACCCCGTCTGTTACGGTCACGGTCACCTTCGCGGAAATATAACCGACATCACATTCCCCGGTATAAATACCGTCCGGAATACTTGAAACATCAATATTTTCAATGCTAATGGCGCTAACTTTTGCCCGGTATGACATTAATCCGTGATATGTATAAGCTGCATACGAAAAAATAAATATAACCGCAGTTAAAAGGATTATTACCAAGACAGTATTTTTTTTGATAAACTCTTTCATAAATTTAATTTTCCTTTCCCGTGAATGATTTCAAAAGAAGTTTGAAACCATCTTGTTTAAACTGGTTTTTGCTGATGCCGGCTTTATTTAGATACGCCTCTTTCTTGTCTGCCATCGAGATAATCGCACATAAGCTTGCTTGCAAAGTTAATGTTAATTGCAGAATTGACATTTCCAGATTGACCCACCCACTTTCAATATGGGTTTTGAGGAAGGTAACCAGCATATCATTAATTTCTTCACCAACTTGATATATCTTTATCAAAACTGTGTCATTTTCATCTTTGGGCATTTTTATCTCGCCCATTATGCTATCAAAAAAAAGCGGGTGCTTTTCTTGTAAATCCACTAAGGCTTCACAGATGGCAAAATATCCGGTGGTAAAGTCGGGGGGATTATTTAAAGCATTTGCAAAGCTTTCTTTAAGTAGCTCAAAATGTTCTAATATAAGGTAGTGATATATTTCTTCCTTACTTTTGAAATAAACATAAATGGTTGATTTACTGTAATCAGCGGCTTTACTGATATCGTCCATTGTCGTTTGGGTTATGCCTTTTAAGATAAATAACTGCTTGGCTGCTTCAAGGATGTTTTTGCGGTTGAAATCGGTTAATCGTTGGTTCGTGCTCACTTGGGCTCCTTTCTGGGGGGTGAGGTAAGAGGGTCATATTGTATTGTACTGTTGGTTTTATTATCGTACCATTGGTTCGATTGGTTGTCAAGAGGTTTTTGGGTTTTTTTGAAAAAGTCCACAAAAAAAGTCCGCTTAATTATTATTTGCGGACCAAATTAATGTGAGATTGCGGGTCGAGCCCGCAATGACGAGTCTCACCAAAACAATGATGGCAATGCCCCCCACCGTCTGCCGACCCGTGCCATCAGCATTGAACCTTGATGGGTGGAGATGCCTAAATTTCCATCAATTGTTATTTCATATTCAAAATCAATCATCTTATTGATTTTGTCAGTGTTAATGACTTTGGTGATATCGTAACCCAAATACTCAAAGGTGCTTATCATACCGGCGATTGATTTTTCCAATAATGTATCATCAAATTCTTTGATGTTCGTTATTTCAACATTTATTTTGTAACCAACCCCATAGATTTCTTTTAACTCAATCGCTGCCAATTCAGACTGTGTTATGATTGCTTTTTTCCTATCATCGGCGGATAAACCGGAGGTCTTATACATTTCATTTGTTAAAGTTTCTACATTGTATGCGCAGTAACGGGAAAAATCACGATAATCATAGGTAAAATCGGTACGGACATATCGTTTTAGGGCAGTTTCAGCAGAGGGTTCGAACAAGACAAATATACATAAACCCGCAATCACGAACATCACGATAATACCTGCTAGTATTATTGGATTGCGGAGCCTGCTCCATGCTTGACACGGGGTATCATCTTTTTCCACCATCTTATTACCCATTGTTTCATTCATTTATTTCATTTACCATCATTCTATAATTCGATTACAAACCCATCTCCGACCACAACCATTATGCACACAAGTAAATCACCTTGTCAAGAACGCATATAGTTCAAATAAATGGGAAAAATAGGAATTATGAATCATTGTGGAAAATCTTTGTGGCATGATATGTGTGGGGAAAACCGTCCCCCCGCGTCCGTATTAAATAGTGACATAAAAACCGATGTCCTGGTGATTGGTGGTGGTATCGCAGGTATTTTAACCGCTTATCACCTAAAGGAGCTTGGAATAAGAGTTGTTGTTGTCGAAGCAAAAACCCTCTTTAGCGGCACAACCGGTAATACCACCGCCAAAATCACTGCCCAGCATGGATTGATTTACAAAGACATCATCAGGCTGTATGGAAGGGAAAAAGCGCGGATGTATTATGACGCAAATACCATGGCGATACAAACCTTCCGCTCCCTCGCCGAACATTACCCTTGCGATTTGGAAACAAAAAACGCCTACGTATACTCTTCCACCGACCGCGCAAAAATCGAGCGTGAAGCCGAAGCATACCACAAAATCGGTATTCCTATCCACTTTAAAGATAAGATTCCTGTCCCGGTCGAAACCAAAGGTGCGGTAATGATGGAAAACCAAGCCCAATTCAACCCGCTCAAACTGTTTAAAACCCTTGCGGATGAGCTAGAAATTTACGAACATACCATGGTAAAACGGATTGATGAGGATAAAGCCATCACCGAAGATGGTCGGTTTATCAGCGCGAAATACATTGTCCTGGCAACCCATTTTCCCTTACAAAATGTTCCCGGTCTTTATTTTATGAAATTGTACCAGCACCGCAGTTATGTACTGGCGCTTAATAATGCCACCGACATAAATGGAATGTATCTTGATGAAAAAAAGGATGGTTTTTCATTCCGTAATTACCAAAATAAACTATTGATTGGTGGTGGCAGCCACAAAACCGGCAGTAAAGGTTGTGGTTATGATGTCATCAAAAACCTCGCGGAAAGGGTTTATCCCGGTGCTACTCTTCTTAACCAATGGGCGGCGCAGGACTGCATGTCACTTGATGGGATTCCTTATGCCGGAAAATTCAACTACCGAAATCGCAATCTTTTTGTGGCAACCGGTTTTAACAAATGGGGGATGACCGGGGCAATGGTTGCCGCCGATATTATCACAAACCTGATAGCCCATGGGAAAAGCGAATATGAGATTCTTTACTCACCGGGCCGGTTCATGTTTACCAAACAATTGGGGATTAACTTGTTTTCAGCGACTTCCGGTTTACTCCGTCCCGGCAGGCCGCGCTGTACCCATATGGGATGCAAGTTAAATAAGAACCACATCGAGGGAACATGGGATTGTTCCTGCCACGGTTCGCGTTTTAGTGAGGATGGAAAAGTTATCGATAATCCCGCGAAAAGGAGTTTGTCATGAAAAAAGACTATTTTGAAGGCTGGTACTACAAACATCAGGTGAAAAACCCCGCCAAACCAACGGGAGAAACCCTGATAATCATCCCCGGGCGGGCAAATGACACCGCCTTTATCCAAGTAATTACTGATGAAGCTTCACACTATATTACTTTTCCCCTGTCCAAATACAAACTGTTTTACCGCCGGAAATTTGGCAGTTACGTCTTAAGGATTGGCAACAATTACTTTTCCCCGTCGGGGATAAAGCTAAAAATCAATCGACCGGATTTCTCTTTAAGAGGTTATTTCGAATACCATAATCTGACCCACATAAAGGGGCATATCATGGGTCCTTTCAGATACTTGAAAATGGAGTGCCGCCATGGGATAATCAGCATGAAGCATGATATCCGTGGTGAAGTCATATTAAATGGAGAGCTTTACAATTTTGATAAAGGGGTCGGTTATATCGAGTACGATAACGGTAGATCCTTTCCCCGCGGTTACACATGGGTGCAGAGTAACGATTTTTATCGTGAAGCATCCATCATGGCAGCGGTTGCGGAGATACCATTCAATGGTCTTTATTTCCTTGGTTGTATCTGCGTAGTTTGGCTTAATGGCAGGGAATACCGCCTTGCCACTTATAAGGGGGCAAAAATCATCCGCTGTGAGCAAAATTTAATTGAGTTAAGGCAGGGAAAATATCACTTGGTTATCGCATTAAGACAGGATAAGGCATTAAAACTTGCCGCTCCAAAAGATGGGTTGATGAAAAGGCTGGTCAAGGAAAGCCCTTCTTGTCCGGCAGTATTTATTTTCAAAGAAAATGGTAAAGTACTTTTCTCCGGTGAGAGCCGGGGTGCAAGTTATGAATGGATGATGTAAAAATTTAAAAAATCTTAAACAAATCTTAATTTGAACCCCAGCAATTATATGTTATATTTTAATGGCACGTAACAAAATTCAGGAGGAACAAGATGAAATACCACATCACAAATATAAGAATACTATCATTATTGCTGGTTTTGATTTTTATAATTGGAGCTATTTCCGGTTGTGGACGAAATGATAAGTCAGGTACCAGTCCACAAGAAAATGCCGCCGAACTTCATTACCAAGCAACCGAAATCCCCATACCAGCGGACTTCACTCCTTATCAAGCGAGGTTTTTGGATAATGAAATTTTTCTTTCGGACTATCAGACCATCATCAAAATTGATTATAAAGGAAATGAATTACATAAAATTAGTTTTCCCGAAGATATGCCTGTGGTGGCACTTGATTTTCTGCCGGACGGAAGCTTTTGGGGTATCGCCCCTCATTATAGCATGGACGAAACAAGCATACATGGGTATACCCTTGATAAAATCAGTTTCATCCGCTTTTCAAATGAAGGAAATGAGCTGGAACGGATAGAAGCCGCCGGTTCCCAGTTTGCTGATGATGAGGAATTTGTTTATATCAGGGGAATGATGGTTGCCGGTGACTATTTTTATTTAAAAACTTATTATGAGGTTTATGTTGTAGACAAATCAGGGCAAAAAATCATGAAGCTTAATAACGAAGGGAAAACCCCAAAGGGTGGCGAGGGAAGCTTCCGGTCATTGTTCCGCTTAAAAGACGGCCGGATTGCCGCCGCTTCGATGATATTTAACAGCCGTACCTATGAGCATGTTTATCTCATCCAGATTCCGGACCCGGAAAAGAAAGAAGCAGAAGAAATATCAATTCCGGCGAGCGAATTTGAAAACTCTTTTACAACGGGAAAAGATGCCGATTTTCTTTTCTTAACAGGTAATGGTTTTTTTGATGTCAATCTGGAAAACAGTGAGCAAAATCTGGTTTTTGATAATCTTAGAAATGGAATTATGGTAAGGAACATTAGTGAGATAAATATTCTTTCTGATGGTGCTATCGTTATTGCGGAATTATCAGCCGAACAATATATTAATCGTTTAGTCAGGTTTAATCTCGTTGAAGCAGGCGCCGACGTATCTGGGACAAATAAGCAAGTAATCGTTCTTGCCGGTATCTATATTGAAGAATGGCTAAAAGCCGCTGTTGTTGATTTCAATAAAAGTAATAGCCGATTTTTTGTTGAGATAAAGGACTATACCGAAAATGGTATTATTGAGGAGGAAGATGCTATTACCCGGTTTAATATTGACTTAACGACCGGTAATTTTCCTGACATAATCATGTTGTATCTTCGCATGCCATCGAGTCATTATGTAAATAAAGATATTTTTGCGGACTTGAACCCATTTATGGACAATGATCCCGGCTTTAACCGAGCTGATTACCTACCCGGTTTGTTCGAAGCGATGGACCGTAATGGTGAAATTTTCGAAATTTTCCCCATGTTTATGCTGCAGGTTCTGATAGGAAAAACATCCGACCTTGGTTTTGACCGGGGTTGGACATTGGAAGAATTTTCCGACTTTATCTGGGCAAAGCCTGGTTCGCGATATATCATCGATTCTTGGACTAAACGACATTTTATCGGAAGTTTGGTACAAAATTATTTTGTCAATCCTTTAACCGGTGAGTGTTTTTTTGACCGGGACATATTCAAAAAGATTTTGGAAGTCGCCGAAAGATTTCCCCAAAATGAGGTGGATTTTGCAGATTACGGGGAGTTATATGAAGGACTCGGTACCGGTGATACTATCCTAAAGCAGGATTTTATCTCCCATTTTACCCACATAAAATCCTTGGAATACTTCTGGTTCAATGAAGAAACAACCATAAAAGGTTTTCCTTCGCCGGATGGAAATGGATTGTATTTTTCCCCGCTTAATTTTTTTGGAATTGCCACTGGGGCAAGAAACCCGGTAGGAGCATGGGAATTTATTAAGTTTGCCATGGATAACAGTAAGTGCCCCTTCGGTGGAAGCCTTTCGGTGAATCTAAGAAATATTGAAGAAATGATGGAAAAACAGAAAAGGGAATTTGAAGATGGTGGTGGAATGATGGGGGGTAGCATCGGAGAGATTAAGTACTCTGCCGATTTCGAAGATATGGGCGAACTAAGTGAAAGAAATATCAGCCAAATCATGGATGCGTTAATGGAGACCCGCTTAATCAGGAGAAGGAATCCGGTCATAAGCAATATTATCATGGAAGAAATCGACAGCTACTTAAGTGGGCAAAAAACCGCCGATACGGTTGCCGATATAATCGAAAACAGAATTGGGATTTATCTGGCTGAGTTGGAGTAAGGATTTAGGAGAACATAATGAAATACCACCTCACAAACAAAAGAGTTTTTTCATTATTATTGGTTTTTATTTTAATAATAGCAGTCGTTTCCGGATGCGGACGAGACGATACATATAATACCAATCCGCGGGATAATACCCGTTTAGGTAACATCACCAAGACCGAGGAACTTCATTATCAAGCAACCGAAATCCCCATACCCCCGGATTTCATACCTTTAGAAGTAAAGATTACCGAAAATGAGTTATTTCTTTCAGACTATCAGACCATCATCGTAATTGATTATAAGGGTAATGAATTAAGGAGAATAAGTTTTCCCGAAGATATGTATGGAGTGGCAATTGATTTACTGCCGGATGGAAGCTTCTGGTGTATCATGTCCCATTATCTTGAGAGTGCCACCAGTGTGTTTGGATATGTCTTGGAAAAATTGAATTTTGTCCGTTTTTCCAGAGAAGGACATGAGTTTGAACGGATAGAAGCCGCTGATTCCCAGTTTGGTAATGATGGCGAATATGTCCATCCCAAGCGAATGATCGTTGATGGTGATTATTTTTATTTGATGGCTTTTGATGCGTTTTATGTTGTGAACAAATCAGGGCAAAAAGTCATGAAGCTGGATCCCGAAGGTAATACTCCACCTGGTGGTTATGGGTTCTATCGTTCATTATTCCGCTTAAAAGACGGCCGAATTGCCGTCGCATCGCTGGTATTTAACCGTCGTACCGATGAATATGTTTATCTTATCCAGATACCGGATCCGAAAACGAAAAAAGTAGAAGAAATAACATTTCCAGCAAATGAAACGGGAAATTATTTTGCCACCGGGAAAAATGCCGACCTACTTTTTTGCACCGATAATGGGTTCTTTGATGTTGCCCTGGAAGGTGGTAATCAAAATCTGATTTTTGATAATCTACGACATGGGATTGCGACCGGGAGTATTGATGAGCTAGGTTTTCTATCTGATGATTCTATCGTTATAGCTTTATTATCAAACGAAGGAAGATTTATTAACCGTTTGGTTAGATATAATCCGGTTGAAGAGGGCGCGGAAATAAGCGTTATCGAAAAGCAGGCGGTTTTTCTTGCCGGTACTTATATTGAAGAATGGTTGAAATCTACTGTTGTTGATTTCAATAGAAGTAATGAAAGATTTTTTGTGGAAATATGGGATTATACCGAAAATGGAACGATTGATGAAGAAGATGCCATCACCCGCTATAACCTCGATCTCATGACCGGCAATACTCCAGACATAATCATGTTATTTAATGGCATGCCGTCGAATCATTATGTAAACAAGGGTATTTTTGCGGATTTAAATACATTTATGGATAGTGACGATAACTTTGACCGGGCTGATTATCTACCCGGTTTGTTCGAAGCGGTGGACCGTAATGGTAAGGTGTTTGAAATATTCCCTATGTTTAGGTTTGATGTACTGATGGGAAAAACCGCCGATCTCGGTTTTGACCGGGGGTGGACATTGGAAGAGTTTTCCGAAACTATCGGGGCAAAACCTGATTCGCAGTATATTATTGAATTATGGACCAGACGCCAATTTATTGGAAGTATGGTGCAAAACTATTTTGTCAATCCCTTAACCGGTGAGTGTTTTTTTGACCGGGATTTATTCAAAAAAATTCTGGAAGTCGTCGAAAGATTTCCCCAAAATGAGGTGGAATATGAGCTGTCCGGGGAGATATACGAAGGATTGAGTACCGGTGATCCCATTTTGATGCAGGGTCAAATAAGAGTTTTCTATTATATAAAAGCTATGGAATACCTCTATTTCAATGATGAAGTAACCTTAAAGGGATATCCCTCACCGGTTGGAAATGGACTATATTTTACTCCCCTTAATTATTTTGGTATTGCTGACGCGTCAAGAAACCCGGAAGGGGCATGGGAATTTCTAAAATTTGCCATGGATAACAGTATTTGCGTATATGGCAGCCTTCCAGTGAATCTTAAAAGTCTTGAAACATTTATTGCAAAAGATAAAAGGATGTATGAAAGAGAAGGTGAATTTGGCACTGGATTTCATTTCGGAGGAATTTCAAAATATGCCCTTTTCAGCGAAATGGGGGAATTAAGTGATAGAAATATCAACCAAATCAAAGATGCAATGATGGAAACCAGCTTAATCAGGAGAATAAATCCGGTCATAAGCAATATCGTCATGGAAGAAATCGACAGTTTTTTAAGTGGGCAAAAAACCGTCGATACAGTTGCCGATATTATCGAAAACAGGATTGGGATTTATCTGGCGGAGCAGGAGTGAAGATGTGGTAAGTATCATATAATTATGTCTTATGCAAGATACTATTTATTTGGTTCCGAAGTTTGGGAGTATCAGTTTTTATAGTTTCCCAAATATCTTCCATTCGTAAAGTTTGGTAACCATGTGCTGTTACATCACGTAAGCCAGCTATTGCTCTCCACGGAACCGACGGATTATTGTTTCTTAAATCATCTGATAGTAATTTAACTAACTCTCCGATATTTATGAGGGTCATACAAACAGCTCTTTTTGTTCTTTCATCATTATCGAAGCATTCATAATCGCACCCTTCAATTAATTTCGTTATTACATCTACTTCCTCTATAATTTTGTTCAGTAAAATTTCGTCTCTTTTATCCATAAATATGTTTCACCTCATTTAATTCAATTATTGAACCTTCAGGAAGGGGAAAATGTATTACATCTACGGGGATTTTTAGTTGACTTTCCAAATCAAACTTGATTTCAGATAATGTAAATAAAGACACTGCCGGTTTATCAAACTCAATCAATAAATCCAAATCGCTTTCACTGGTAACTTGCCCATTTGCGTATGAACCAAAACAAGATACTTTTTTAATTGGATACTGCATAGCTGCATTTGCGACAGCTTTGTGGATATCTTCGTATGTTATCATCGTATACCTCTTAAATCATATACCAAATCCCTACGAACCCGAAATCAAATCATTAAACCACTTAACCGCCTCGATATAAGTATCATTCACCAACTGCGCGTCGAGGCGGTTTTCGTCGGTAAAGAAAGATACATCGTCCCAGTTGGCATATTCGTAATTTTCGAAGAAGCGTAAGAGACTGCTATAAACACCGGATTTGGTTAAAAGTGATTCCTCGATGTCCTCGGCAACCGGCATTTCCTGCATCAATTGTTCTTTTGACATCTCAAGGGCGACATGAAGTAATGACAGCATACCGACCATAAAAATTTTCTTGGGGTCGTATTTGATGCGGAAGTGTGGGGCAAGTAACTCACCAAAGCGAGCGCGGATAAGCGACATCCGAAAGATTTCCATTGGCTGGTCTTCGGCAATACCACGCAAAGCGAGTACGGAAATCCACTTTTTCAGATTTTCCTCACCCATATAAGCAACCGCCATATTAATCGATGAGACATTACGCAAACCAACTGCTGCCGAGTTGAGTATCTTAAGCAGTTTGTAAGTCAAGGCGACGTCCTGGGAAATGATATCACTGATTTCCTGGAAGTCCATCGGTCCTTCGGTGCTTGATAAGCGGAGCAACTGGACATAATTTACTTTTATCGGGCCGATTTCTTTGGTTTTCGTTGTCGCGACCGGCTCGTTAAAATAGAATCCTTGATACAATTTGTAACCATTCTCTTTCGCCCGGTTAAAATCGGCGATGGTATTCACATTGACAGCGATAAATCGAATCCGCGAGTTGGCGGCGATAATCCTTTTCTGCAAAGCGTAATCACGGTCGTTGGCACAGAACTTGAAATAATCGGCGACTTTTAACATATCCGGCATCGTCTCGGCACTTTTTAACCCACTTACCGCCACCCGGTAACCTTTCTTGCGAAGCTCGGTACATATATTTAGGTCACTCATTTTCATTTCTGCCGAGGGTGTTACTTGGATGATAAATTTTTCCTTAGGTAAAATCCGCGCTATCGTCGGATTTAGTAACTGCGCCGAATATGAGATAAAGTAGTACTGGTCATTCTCAATATCTTTAAGCCCAAGGGCATCAAGGGTACGGTTAAAACCACTTAAGTTAATCGACTGCTCATCTACTTCCCCGGTATTTCCCCGGTCAATCAACTCATAACCAAAGGTTTTACCCGACGCAAGCAACAAGGGTTGGATATTGATAAAGAGGTCTTTAAACTTCTGGGCGACTTCATATTGGTCTTCGAAAAAAGCGGCTTGGTTCCTACCCCCGGCTTTTGCCTGATAAAGGGCAATATCAGCTTTCCGTAAAATATCACCCATGTCATTTCCATGGCGGGGGAACATTGCCACCCCGATGCTTAAGGTACAGGAAACAGCGATATTGGGTAGGGTATAGGAGCGCAGGGCTTTCTTAAGCAGCTCCTGATAATGTTTTTTGAGTACGTTTTCGTCAGGGAAATTGGTAATTGGTTCGGTAAATAATAAAACAAATTCATCACCACCAAGACGGTAGAGATGCCCTTCGAAATCCTTGTCATCTTGGATATGCTCTGCCAACCGGCGTAACATCAAGTCGCCGGTATTGTGTCCATAACGGTCGTTGACTGTTTTGAAATTGTCCATGTCAAAGATGGCGACAATTCCAACCATCTGCCCGGCGAGGATTTTGTCTTCAATAGCGGTAAAATCTTCTTTTAGGCGTTGGCGGTTGGGGACTTTGGTCAATTGGTCGATGTAGGCAAGTGAATAAAGGCGTTTCCGTGCTTTGATTTCGTTCGTAACATCACGTAGGAAAAAAACCGCGGCTGGTTTACCGTCAGCCCAATTCATTGCATGGCACTTGACATTATAAGTACGCCCCGATGTATCTTTGGCATCAAAAGGTTTGTAGTCGATTTCAACTTTGCGACCACCGTAGGGACAGTTTAAACACAACTCCGGTATATTGCGGGCAAGGGTTGTCCGGCAACCTTCTTTTATTTTGGTCTCGGAATCAGCTTCGGGGTTTCCCTCACCCTCAAGGCGGAAGCGGGCTTTTTGATTGGCGAAAAGAATCTCACAACCTTTTCCACCTTTGTTTCCGCGCGTAACGAAAACCTCCATATCCTGCGGATCGAGAATGGTGGCGAGAAAGCTGTGGAAATCTGAGGTTTTACTGTTTTTCTTAAAAGGCATTCTAAAACCTTATCCTATATTTTTTGAAAATGCCTTTTGGCATATCTATACTATATAACAACTGTAATTTAATTTCAAGTCTCTAGTACCCTTATTCTCCGTTTAATCCGATAATCGACGAGTTCTGCCGCTACTTTTTCCAATAACAAAACCTCATCAATCGGTTTGACAAGGAAACCTGAGGCACCCAAGGAGACCGCTTCTGTCATATTATCGGCCGTTCCTTCGGAGGTCAGGAACACAATCGGGGTCTCTTTGTGGATTGGTTTTTTACGAATGATGGGAACCAGGTCAAAGCCGGTCATCTGTGGCATTTGATAATCTAACAGGAACAAGTCGGGGGCGATTTTTTTAAGCACTTCCTTGATTAATTCCGGATGCTTAAGGGTATAAACGGTATAATCCTTATTCAAAATATTTCCAATCGTTTCCAATATACTCGGTGAGTCATCAACCGCCAGAACCACCGGTTTGTCAGCTGACCTGGGATTTATCGCACTTTCTATACAATCAATTAAATCGGCTGCCGCAAAAGGTTTGGCGACAAAATCGACCGCACCCAGCTCCAAACCTTTGAAAGCACTGCTCCTGTCATTTTGGGCAGTTAAAAAGATAACCGGAATATTCGCAAAACGGTTATCCTCCTTTAATTGCTTAATAATTTCAAAGCCGTTAACATTTGGCATATTAATATCCAGTAAAATTAAATCCGGAATCATGTTTTCGAGAATCTTGAACATTATAGTTGCCGTCTGGGCAGGAAAAACTTCATAATGTCTTTTAAGCCGCTCTTTAATTGAGAGTAAATGAAAATTTAAATCATCAACCAATATTATTTTTTTCTGTTCCATTTATGGCTTCCTCCACCCTGCTGATAATTTCTCCAAATTCCATTAAATTGACCTGCTCCCTGATCCAAGCGACCAAACCATCATCAGCCGTATATTCAAAAGCATCAAGTTCTTCCATAACTGCATCAACACCGTTCATCGAATAAGATTTACAAGCTTCTACCAGTTTCATAAGCACATCTGGATCCGGCTGGTCTTTCTTTGGCCGTGGATTGGCGTCATTTATTTGCTTTATCAAAACCTCAAGCTCTGCCACCAGCTTCCATGCTATTTCAAGGAAGCCAGGATTATTTTTCTTAACAAAATCCAAATCCCCGGCTCTGGCCGCTTCTTCCAAAGTTTTGCTTATATCTCCAAGGGTATCGGCATAAATGTCATAACTTGACCCTTTAATCCCATGGATATTAATTTGATAATCGCGCAGATTTTCTTCATTTATATCTTCCAGGTTAGGAAGCAACGATTGGGTATTGGTAGTGTACTTACTCAATACTTTTAGGTAAGTCTTTTCGTTCCCGTCAAATTTTTCAATTCCTTTGCGGATATCCAAACCTTCAATTACCAAATCCGGGTCAAAAATTGCCACTTCTTCGATGGTTATTTTTCTATTTTGCCGGGCGGCTTCTATCACTTCCGGCGGTTGTTTATCACGGATAAATTTGTTAAGCATCGCATCCAACTGGCGAATATCAATCGGTTTGGAAATAAAAGCGTCAAAACCATTTTGCATGAATATATCTGCCTGCCCAACCACCGCATTGGCAGTCAAAGCAACAATCGGTTTTTCATATCCGGCATTCCTAAGTCGTCTTGTCGTTTCCATTCCATCCATATCCGGCATCATGTGATCCATAAAAATAATATCATATGAACACCCGTTTTTAACTTTTTCAAGGGCTTCTTTTCCACTAGATATTGTTTCGATTTTTACCTGATAAGGTTGTAAAAGTCCAACCGCGACGTAAATATTTGCTTCAACATCGTCAACCACCAGTACACTTCCGTAAGGCATCGGGTCACGGACTTCTTTGCGGCGGTTGCGTTTTTTGGTATAACTGACCCGGAAAAATTGGAGGTTTTCTACTATTTCTGCGCCTAATACCTCCTTGCCGGAAATCTTTTGCGGCAGACGCACTGTAAAGAGCGAGCCTTTACCATATTCACTTTCGACCGTTATCTGTCCCCCCATCAGGTTTACAAGATTCTGGGTAATTGCCAGCCCAAGACCGGTTCCTTCTATTACCTTGCCACCTTCTTGATAGAAACGGGAGTATTCAGTAAACAATTTGCCCAACTGTTCTTCGGTCATTCCATATCCGGTATCGCTGATTTTGAACACCAGGGTCACATCATATTCCGCCGATTGTGCCGGTTCAGGATAAATTGTGAGCGAAACCTTACCCTTGTCGGTATATTTAAATGCGTTTGACATCAGATTACTAAGGAGTTGCTTAATCCGGATCTCATCTCCGATTAAAACAGCGGGGGTATTTTCATCAATATCCAAGACAAATTCAATTGGTTTTGTTTCAATCATTATCATATTGAGATGGGTTACATCAATTATCAGGCTTGACATTTCGTATTTTGCCGGAATGATATCCAGTTTTCCCGCTTCTATCTTGGAAAAGTCCAAAATATCGTCGATAATGCTTAGAAGCAAGTTGCTTGAAGTATATATTCTGCTCAAACCTTCACTGATGTTTGGCGGAAGGTCTTTTGATTGGGCAAGTATTTCTGTCACCCCTATAATCGAGTTCATCGGGGTACGGATTTCGTGACTCATTTTTGCCAAAAAAATTGACTTGGCGCGGTTCGCAAAGTCAGCTTCATGGCGGGCTTTAAATAATGAACCAATCGAAAATTTACCGACCAGAAACAACAAGGCTGATGCTGAAATCAAAGCAACAAAGTAAAAAGCGTCATCTTCCAAACTATATGAATCAGGGAGCAGGGATTTACCTAAAAAGAAGGCGTAAACTGCGGCGATACTACAGGAAGTTATGATGGTAATTAAAAGCCCGGCCGTATCGGCATAAAGAAGACTGATTAAAACGCAACCGATGATTACAAAATATGTAAGCCGGTCACCGCCATTAAACACCGCCAAGGTAATTTCAATTAATGCAATGGAAATTGGTACTAGATAAGACAGCTGCCGCCTGTTTAAGCTCTTTATGCCGGGCAACCCAAAAACTGCAGTCAATAAAGCAACACATGCTATCCCACGCGGAATCCAATATATACTTTCGAATGCCACCATGAAAAAGACCTGCTTAATCAGCACATAAATCACGGCCGTTAACTGCGTCGGCCTGATGGCAGTCTGGTATAGGGATAGTCTGTCATCACTCATGTTTTTATTATGGTATGATTAAGGGGGAAAGTCAAGTAAAACAAAAAGGCATACTAAACTAATTATCAAGCCTTTGTGCTTTTTTTCGGTATTTTCGAAGGGGAGCGCCCCCCGGTTTAGCGATCTCCACACCCGCCTTAGCCGCTGATGCCACCCTTGCGCATCCCATAAATGCCATTATGTTTGCTACCTTTTGGGCGAGCAGGATGCTGTCAAGGCTGAGAGAATCATCAATTTTCATACCCCCTCTTTTTATTTCATCAATATATGTGGATGCAACCAACGATGCCGCATAAAGATGACGTTGTTGTTTAGTTATCAACATTGAACTGAAGCCTTTTTTATTTTTGATAATTAAATCGGCATCACTAACATCGTTTAACAGAGTGCTTACTTCGACCGGCAAAAGCATTAAAACTCCCAAGATCGGAACCGTTTGGATCCTGCTGAACCAAATCCGGTATTTGTATGCTTTATTTCTTCCCAACGTCATAATGACACGCTCTGCCAAACCATCTTCATCAGCACTGAGAGCCAATATATGCGATATCGCCTGGACGCAATCAGGATAAAAAAAACTGGAATGCAATTTATTATAGTACTCTTTAATACGTTTTATCCCACTTTCATAATCATTACTGCTTAAAGCGAACAATGTAGCATAAACATAAACTTCCCCATTAATTTTGTACCAGAAATTCCGCCTGACATTTTTGATAAATCTTTTGACCCTGCGTACTACATCGGGATAATCCGCTGGTTCCCGTTGTGATACAATCAGGTAGGCTGCCATCACAATAAAATCTGAATTTGATGTTTCATTAGATCTCATCATCCCATCTACCGTTACTATTTTTGCCAAAAAATCCGCATGGTTTTCTTCAAGGGACAGCATTGCCGCCAGACACATTGCCCTGTTTCCACGGAAAGCGGAAAAGATATGATTGTTTTCCATGATTATCCTATAGCAGTCCACGATTGCTTTCTGGTCAAACTGGCGTCCATAAATGGTATAAAACATCATGGCAATATGCCTGACTTCCAATCTGACCCATTTTACCCTTCTTCTTGACGCCTGTACATTATGGTAAAAGTTTTCTATTTTTCTTTCGATTCCAAATTTCATTGGCTGGGACATCTTTAGATTTACAAAATTCTGTACGTCTTCCAAGATATCCGGGTTTGTAACTTCTATTTCAACATATTTATACTCCGTATCATAATTAGCCATCTCAAACACTTCTTTCGTATATTGGTGGCAAATTTGCGTCATTAAATATGCTTCTTCTAGTTCCTGCTCTTCGAGCTTAATCAAAGCAACAAAATAACCGGGCAAGGGGTAAAGCGTGCATAAAGGCATCCCACTCTTTTCATACTTGATGCTCCAACCTTCAAAGTTTTTATATTTCCAGCCTTTCCAGCTTCCCCCATCATCAAAACTACATGAATAAACCAACATCGGTTTGACTAAATGGGTCTCGCGAAAATAATCGGTCAAGTCATCATACAAGTATGTCCCGATATAATCCCGTATTTGTTCATCTGACGGCTTATTTTCAGCCTTGTATAAATCACACCACATAGATCCTTTCCCGTCTGTGACGATTTAATTTTTCTGGTTATACTCTTCTATTAACTTTAGAGCAAACTGCTCCCTGTTTTTGCTGGCATACATTTTTTTGAGTTGGGCAGGTGGTATTTGCTTAAGAATCGTTATCCGTTCTTCCTCCGTATTGTCGTTAAGTAACCCGGCAATTATTTGCAACATGCACTGCCTGTCACTTTTGATGAACTTGTCGAACAAGCGGTCAAATAAATTATTGGACACCATACCCATCACTCCTGCTCCAATCAAACCGCCGAGGATTTCAACCGCAAACCATTTGGCGCCGATATTCCATCCCAATGTACCAAATAGAACCAATAGGCAGGACAAGATAATATTACGGACAAATTGGACCTTGGAAATCCGTTTACGCGAAAGATCAATTATATCCATCATCAAAATTGTCAGGCAGGATAAAATTCGGGTCAGCATATTTGCCCGAAGCAACTGTACTGTCGAGCGAAGGATTACCCGCGAACCACCCCTGATGGCGTTAATTAAAATCGTGACCATTTTGGGGGTGATCATACGGATAATTGTGTCCAGGTTGTTGAGAAATTTTTTCATGTGTATGTACCTTGGTATATTTTTATTATTATAGCAAACACCCCCTGCATGGGCAAGGGGTGTTTGGATTTGAACTATATTTGTTTTATTTGATTTCGATTTTGCGCGAACTATTGGTGACGACATTTTTCGGAATCGTGATGATCAGGATGCCTTCGTCAAGTTTTGCGGTAATTTCGTCAAGTTTTGCCCCCTGCAAACGAATCCGGCGGCTCATTGCGGTAGAGCGGCGTTCGCGGTGGATATAATTCTTCTCATCCTTGTTCACTTCTTCGGAACGGTTGACCGAGATACTTAAGGTTTCTTCTTCGATATTTAAGTCAATTTCTTCTTTCTTGATTCCGGGAATCTCGGCTTCGACAATGTACTCATTGTCACTTTCAACTATATCGATTTTAAAGGTATCGCGGAGCAGATTACGACTTGTCATCGTACCATCGCTGAAAAAGTCGTCGAGCATATTATAAAAATCATCAAAACCTGCACCTGTGCGTGTAAGATTTGCATTTCTGCGATTAAAAGGAACTAATCCTGCCATGATAACACCTCCTAAAGTTTTATTTTGGTTTTCGTTAGCACTCTATGGCTTCGAGTGCTGGTAATTCATATTATACACATCTGCAAATGGATTTCAAGCGAAAAACAGATTGTTTAGAATTGTTCATGAATGGTTTAAGATTTTTATATTTTATTTAGAAATAATGATTTAGACGACAGCAGTTTAAAGTAATTGATTTATATAAACTACTTTCTACTTTTACTCTTAAGCATCAACAGATGGATGGTAACGCAGATGCCGACAATACTAAGGATAAGGTAAATCTTGGAAGTCCGGATGACCAACATCGTTGTCAGCAGACCGAACCACAAAAAAGCAATGCTGCCAAATTTATGAAGCTTACTGATACCTTGCTTTGTGCGGTAGTTTTCGATAAAAGGACCGAAGATGCGGTTTCGCCGTAGTATTTCATAGAACCGCTCATTAGCGGATGAAAAGCAAATCGCCGCCAGCAAAACTAGGGGCGTGGTAGGCAGTAATGGCATAACTACACCTACCGCGCCCAATAATAGACATGTGAAACCAGCTATGATTAGCAGAAGTTTTTTCATCTGTGGATGTCGAATCGGTCGGCATTCATGACCTTATTCCACGCACAGACAAAATCATGCAGGAATTTGCACTTCCCATCATCGCTTGCATATACCTCGGCAATCGCCCTGAGCCTCGCATTGTATCCAAAAATTAAGTCAACACGGGTGGCAATCCATTTGTGTTTACCACTTTTTTTGTCAATGCCGTGAAAAATATTTTTGTGAACGGGTTTCCACTCGGTTCCCATATCCAACAAATTAAGGAAGAAATCATTGGTTAAGGTTTCCGGGGTTTTCGTAAAAACGCCATAAGGTGAATTACCGTAATTATTACCGAGGACGCGCAAGCCGCCAATCAGTACCGTCATTTCCGGCGGGGTTAAATTGAGTAATTGCGCTTTGTCAACTAATAATTCTTCCGGTAATGCCTTAAAGTCTTTTTGCAAGTAATTTCTGAAACCGTCATATTTTGGTTCTAAAACCTTCATACCTTCGGCATCGGTTAATTCCTGCGTGGCATCCATCCGTCCCGGTATAAAGGGGACACATATTTCTGAACCGGCTTTTTTTGCAGCTTTTTCGATACCAACTGCACCGCCTAAAACAATCAGGTCAGCGATGGAAACCGTTTTTCCGCAATGGTTAAAATTTGCTTGGATTTTTTCGTATTTCTTAAGCACCCGTCTTAATTTTGCTGGTTGGTTTGCTTCCCAAGAAACTTGTGGTGAAAGCCTGAGGCGTCCACCGTTTACCCCACCCCTTTTGTCGGTAATCCGGAAGTTTGCAGCACCGGCCCATGCAGTGCTGACCAATTCGGAAACCGTCAAGCCACATTCATTTATTTTGCACTTTAATTCTTCAATTTCATTTTCACTTAATGTATATCCACACCGCTCCGGAATCGGATCCTGCCATAGAAACTTTTCTTTCGGTACTTCCGGACCAAGATAAAGTGAGGTTGGTCCCATATCGCGGTGAATGAGCTTAAACCAAGCATCGGCAAACGCTTTTTTAAATTTTTCCGGATGTGCTTGATAATCTTCCAAAATCTTGCGGTAAATCGGATCCATTTTCAAGGAAAGATCGGCAGTACTCATCATCGGACGGTGAAATTTGCCGGGAATGTGGGCATCTTCGACCATGTCTTCCGGTTCAACGTCTTTGGCGAGCCAGATAAATGACCCGGCGGGGCTTTTCGTTAACTCGTAGTCGTATTTGAGTAATACCTTAAAATAACCCATATCCCAAGTCGTCGGGTGCGGTTTCCATGCACCTTCCAACCCGCTTCCGATAGTATCTTCGGCATTTCCTTTTCCAAAGCTGTTTTTCCAGCCTAGGTTTTGCTGTTCAATCGGAGCACTTTCCGGTGGAGGTCCAAGATAACTAGCCGGAGCGGCTCCGTGGGTTTTACCAAAAGTATGACCCCCGGCGACCAAAGCTACGGTTTCTTGGTCATCCATCGCCATACGGGCAAAAGTCTCGCGGACATCTTTGGCTGACTCGAGCGGAATCGGTTTGCCATCTGGACCTTCGGGATTGACATAAATAAGTCCCATTTGGGTTGCAGCCAACGGCTTTTCCAACTGATATCGCTGCGATTCATCCGGATAGCGGTCTTCATCACTTAACCACGTTCTTTCCGAACCCCAGTAGGTATCCTGCGGTTCCCAGACATCTTCCCGCCCAGCGGCAAAACCGATTAATTTTGCCCCCATCAATTCAAAAGCGCAGTTTCCGGCGAGGACGATAAGGTCTGACCAAGATATTCTTTTGCCGTACTTCTTTTTTATCGGCCAAAGCAAGCGTCGCGCTTTGTCCAGATTGACATTGTCCGGCCAACTGCTGACCGGGGGAAAACGTTGGGAGCCACCTTTTGTCCCACCCCGTCCGTCGATGGTACGGTATGTTCCGGCGCTGTGCCATGCCATGCGGATTAGGAATGGTCCGTAATTGCCATAATCAGCCGGCCACCATTCCTGCGAATCCTTCATCAGGGAAAAGAGGTCTTCTTTTAGCGCATGAAAATCAAGCTTGCAAAATTCATCAGCATAGCAGAAGTCTTCTCCCATCGGGTTTATTAGTTCGGAATTTTGACTTAAGATTTCAAGATTCAACAGATTGGGAAACCAATCACGGTTGGTATTTCCTTTTGTGAAATCCGGGCGGTCGGCAACAGAACTTCCGGTCGCCGTCGGGTCAATGCCACTGTGTTCTTTTTTAACAACTACCTGGTTGCCAGTCACGGGACACGTCAAAACATCATTCATATATTACCTCCAAAATGTCGTACTAGATAATATATGTCGTAGGGGCGAACTCCGTTCGCCCAACCTCAAACATGATAATCTAAAAACACATCCACCACCGCATCCACCGCTTTACACTCAAAACCATGCCCTCCCCCATGGACACGGTGCATCGCCACCGATACCCCGGCATATTCAAGAGCATTACGCAAGAAAATACTCTGACTATATGGCACAACCTCATCATTATCGCCATGAATAATCAAAAAAGGTGGCTCCGAACCATCAATATATGTAATCGGGCTGGCGGCCGCCGCTCTTACCCTGCCCCGTTTCGTCAGGACAAATTCACCAAGCAATTGTGATTCCGGCGATTCCGCATCTTGGGCATTTTCCCACTCACGGTCTACCGCTATCGGTCCATAATAATCAATAACTGCTTTTACCGAACAATCAACACCATCTTTTTCCCAGTCAGCATGCCCAATAGATGTCCCAATCAATGCCGCAAGATGCCCACCCGCCGAGTCCCCGGCAACCACGATACGGCTAATATCATAACCATATTTATCTGCATTTTCCTTAAGAAAAATAAGCGCATCTTTACAATCAATAATATTACAAGGAAAAATCCCTTGGTCGGTCAGGCGGTAATCAATCGAAGCCAGCGCATAACCCCTGTCTAACTGCCGCATCAAAAACGGTGTCTTCCGGTCGCCATACATCCATGCCCCTCCATGAATCCACATAATTAAGGGTGGGTTGATGGCATTATCAGGTAGGAACAAGTCAAGGTGCAGGGTCAGGTTGTCAAGTTGCTTGTAAGGGATGTCTAAGTGTTTTTTCATGGGTTCCTCGTTTCTTTAAATTGTATATTTTAATCCAAATCAAATCTTATGTTTCTTGAATCATTTTAATTGCTGCATCCATTATATCAAGACAATTCGCTTCCCTCTTGCTGTCGTAATATGAAATGATATAGCCAAATAAATTAATTCCGCCAATTAACCCCATAAAAACAGCCGCCCAAAGTTGAATTGTCATAAGTAAACCCGATGATATAATTAAAAACAACGACACAAAAATAGCTACTATGTTTATAACTGAAAATGATTTTTGTTTGGCGATTATTTCACATTTTCCTTCCGTTTCAATAATTTCACCTGTCAAATATGGTCTTTCATATAACATAATACGCATAAAAACAAATATCCACAACACAAAAGCGATTGTGGCATACCTATCATGCTTATGTAATAAATCAAATTTTATCCTGCCATCTTTCTTGCTCTTACATAGAAAAAAATATGGTGTCTCTATTTTTACTTTGATTTTTTCAATAACCGCTTCAGCGCCTTTATCTATTTTCCATCGGTAATCCATGCTTCCAGTATACAGCCATGAGTGGCAATTTTCAAGATTTTGATGTTAATAATACCATCGAAATAAATTTTAGAGAAAACAATTGATTTTAATCAGAAATATGATAGTATAAACATAGAAATCCAAATTCTTTGGTTTATTTCTAAGTTTCTTACTTCATTAGGTTTATTCAACCGTTTATCAATTAATGAAGAATGAAAAGCAGTAATGTACTAAAGACAAAACATATGATATAATTAAAGGAGAGTTGTCCAAGGAAGAATTTCCGCAAAAATTTTAATTAATAAATATATAAGAAAGTAGGTTCAATGTTGTTGGCAAAGCAAAAAATAAAAAATACATTTAGAGATATCGCTTATTACGCAACTGATAGCAGACTTACCGCCGAACCTGATGGGAAGCGGTATCGTTGGCGTGAAATGATTGAAGCCGCTAAACGAAAAGGTTCTCCACTATCTAACGAGGAAGCCGAAAAATTTCACATTCCATAATCCAATTATTTTGCCAGCTCCTTAAATGCTTTGTCATGCTCTTTTATAAATTTTTCTGCCAAAACAATTAGATTTGCCAAATTAGTGGATTCCGCATCATTTTCGCCTAATAATCTCGTGTCTTGCGTAAATTTTTGATTTGCTTCCGTTATTAAAGCAAGATTATTGGTATTTATTTGCATATTTACCTCAGTAAAAGTTTATTTATATTATTTATTAACATCACAATAAATATAATTGAGCTTTAAAATCTCTTCACGATACCATCGGCACAAACCGCACCGCCAACAAATCCTTCTCCACCAATTTCCCTTCTTCCTTCGTAATCAACTTCAAATACTGCACCGCATGCGCTTCACCAACCGGGACTATCATCCGTCCACCTTCTCTTAATTGCTCGATTAATTTATCCGGTATATATTCCGGGGCAGCCGTGACAATAATGGCATCAAATGGGGCTTCCTCCTGCCATCCGGCGAAACCGTCACCGTGCCTAACTTTTACATTATCAAAACCAGCCAAAGTTTCCTGTGCTTCATCCGCCAGTTCTTTAACATATTCCATCGTATAAACTTCACAGCCAATATAAGCTAGAATAGCAGCTTGGTAACATGAACCAGTGCCAATTTCCAGTACTTTCATACCCGGAAAAGGGTCAAGCTGTTCCGTCATATACGCAACAATATACGGCTGGGAAATCGTTTGTCCGTTGCCAATCGGCAGGGGTGAATCGTCGTAAGCATAACTGGCTAGTTTTTCCGGCACATAAAAATGACGCGGTACATTAAGCATCGCATCCAATACAAGGGTGGAGCTTATCCCCCGCGTTTTTAATTGTCTTTCCACCATTTTATGACGAAGAGTTTCATAGGTATCCATACCTATAATATACCATTAAAAGTTCGTTAAATTCAAGTATGGACATTTAAGAATTATTCTTATTATTCTCACTATTACATGACCGGCATATACCATTATACCTTTCCAAGCTGGTTGTTGGTGTCATTCTATAGCACTGTCCACATTGTGCCCAACCACTACCCTCCATTCCTCCGGTCACATCTTCAAGCTCTTCAAAACTGACTTCTTTCATTTTTTCCATTTTAAATCATTTCCTTTCCTAGGTGTTGGAATTCGAATCCTAACAAACCCATAAAACCCTACTGCACCGGAAAATCAAAAAACGTATCGGGAAACGGTTCATCCCTCAGTGTATAATGCCACCATTCCTCATCATAGGGTTTGAACCCCGCCCGCTCCATCGCATTCTTTAATATCAAGCGGTTAGTCGCCTGTTTATCGGTTATCAAATCTGTCCCATGATGGGAAATCGGTCCGAAGAAATCAAAGGGAGAACCCATATCCACTTCTTTTCCGGTTAACATTTCAATCAAAGTCAAATCCACTGTACTACCCCGTGAATGCCCGGAACGTTCGGCAATATATCCCTCCGGAAACAAGCGGTCTTTTGCTATATCGGGGTAAAAGTAGTCCTTTGTAAGGACATCGTTTTCATCTTCTGCCCAACGGACAAAATGATCCACCGCGCCTTGTGGCCGGTATCCATCGAATACTTTTATCGCATAACCCAAAGCACGTAATTCATCATTTGCCAGCTTAAGTGCCAATGCTGCCTCTTCGGTTAAAATTGTGACCGGGGACAGATAATCATCGACCCGGGCGCCAACGAAGTTATAGGTGCTAAAGTAACGCACTTCCAATATTGCATCCGGTACTATGTCGGTGACATAGACAAAACCCTCTGGTAGGTTATCTGCACTTTTATTCTGCTCCCCGGCACAACCACTGAAAAGGAGTATCAGCGAAATTATACATAGCTTTACAATTAAGAAACTTTTCATTGGGTCTCCTCTAAACAAGATATAACTGGATTGTACACTCGCAATGACGAAAAGAGAGGTTAACATCATTGCGAGTAGCACAAAGTTTTGGTACGATGTAGCAATCCAAATATCATTTCAACTTTATATTATGTAATTTTTAAACCCTAAGCCACCTCCTAGGGGGGTAAAACATCTACTTTCAGGCAAAGTTCACCTTCGTTATGGTACGAGGCAACAGAACCAAACATACTTGTTAACACTTCAAGCGCCAAACCATCTTGACTCAGTGAGTTATATTGGGCAAAAAAGTCTATAATCCCTGTTTTCACCGAAATGATTAGTTCTGCCTTTACACTTTCCTCATAATAGTGGAGGGAAAGACCCATCGCTGTTTCACCGCCAAAAACCGGAAAAACCAACCCAAAGACCATCTCTTCCACTGCGAGTTGGATACGCCGTACCTGCTTTGGTGGTAGCTCATATTTGAAACCAAACTCATTGATAGCACTGTTTAATGAATAAAAGTCAAATTTATTTCCACTTATTTCAGCCCGGAAACTTTTTGGCTTCATCACAAATACCCGCGTTTTTTCACGCTTTGGGTGGGCAAAAATATCATGGGGTTTACCTTCTTCATAAACCACCCCTTCATCCATATAAAAAACCCGGCTCGATACATCACGGGCAAAAGACATTTCATGAGTCACGACCAGCATCGTCATCCCCTCTTTTGCCAGTTTGGTAATTATTGCAAGAACTTCATCTACCATCGTTGGGTCAAGCGCCGAGGTTGGTTCATCAAATAAGATGACATCCGGTTCCATCATCAAGGCGCGGGCAATGGCAACCCGTTGTTTCTGGCCACCCGAAAGTTCGTTAGGATAAGCGGTGGTTTTTTCGGAAAGTCCCACCATTTCCAAAAGTTCGTTTGCTTTTTCATAAGCCTCACGCCGGGTTTTGCCTAAGAGGTTCACCGGACCAAGCATCAAATTCTCCGCGATCATCAAGTGGTTAAAGAGATTAAAATTTTGGAAAACCATCCCCACTTTTTCACGCACTTTATTAATACTGGTATTCTTATCAAGAATATTTAACCCATTGAACCAGATTTCCCCACTATCAGGTTTTTCGAGCAGATTAAGACAGCGAAGAAAGGTACTTTTACCTGTTCCGGACGAACCGATTATCGAGATGACCTCACCTTTTATGATGGTCGCATTCAATTCATTAAGGACAGGGCTTCCGTTAAAACTCTTCTTAAGCTTCTTGATTTCAATCATGATATAACTATGCTCCTTCCAAAATCTGGAGACTTTGTGCGAAGCGCAAATCTCCATTTGAAAAACACATTTGTGTGTTTTTCAAATTCGTATCCTCCGCGACTTCTGTACCGGGTCTATTTTCTTTAATATTAAACGGAAAATACCGGCAACAAACGAAGTTATGATAATGTAGATGACCATTTCGAGAAGCAAGGGAAAAATAGATTCATAGGTACGCGAACGGATGACTTCAACCGAATATGTAAGGTCCATGACCCCGACATAACCAACCACAGCCGTCAGTTTAATCATTTCGACCAGATTTGCGCAATAAATCGGTAGGCAAAGAACCAACAATTGCGGAATTAAAACCAGCTTGTATACCTGACGATTATTAAACCCTATCGCTTTCGCCGCTTCGATTTGACCTTTATCAATCGCATCAAGACAAGCACGCAATACTTCACAGATATTGGCGGCAAAATAAAAGCTGAAGGCGATACCGCTTAAAACTACCGAATTAATTTTTAACCCGGCAAAAATTACGTATATACATAACATCAAGAGGATAATAACCGGAGTACCTTGAATCATCCTGACATAAAAATTGGCAAAGCGCCGAAGAAAAACCCTCCGTCCCCGGATTAAAGCACAAAGCAAAGCACCAAGCAAAGTCCCACCGACGATGGCAATCGCAGTAATGATAAGGGTATTAAGCAACCCTTCAAGAATGTAGGTATAACGGTTATCAATGAATAAATGTTTGTTGACAGAATTTATGATTCTTTCGATAAAATTTGGCATTTCCACCGAATCTCCAAGTACTACCATCACCAGCTCATTATTAAAATAAGTGCGTGAGGCAAAATACCGCTCGCGCAGTGCCGGGGTATCATATATTACCGAAACGGCAATATCAATAATCCCAGCATCCACCCCGGTAAACAGGGAATCGTATTCAGTTTCAAAATAGACTATTTCACGGTCAAGTAAAAAGGCAAGCCGTTTGATAAGTTCAGCCTCAAAACCCATCCGTTCACCACCGATACCGAAATAAAGAAAGGGAGGGTATTGGCTGAAAACACCCACTATGAGTGCTTCACCCGTTCCAGCGGGTATATCCGGCATTACCACATCTAAAAGACCACCGTAAAGCCACCTCTCAATCATCTCGTCAAAAACCGGATCCGCCATGATTTCACCAAGGGCGGCATCCACGGCTTTTCCTAATTCAAAATTTTCGCGGTGGCTTATAATCGTATAAAATTCATCTCCGACTACTTCCGGAAGTATCACAAGACCCGGCACCTCGGTTACCATTATTTCAGCGGCCGAGCGTTCAATTACATAGGCGTCGATATTTCCTGATTTTAATAAAATGGGTAGGTCAACGCCGAAAAACGAACGGGTTATTTTATGTACTCCCATTTCCGTTATCACAAAATCAGCACCGAATGCCACCGGGACGCCGACCCGTTTGCCAATCAAATCATCGACATGGAAATACTGTTGCTGCCTTTCGCTTCCCCCACATGAAGCTAATAAAAAGACAATAAATATAAAAATAATGAAACCGATGCAACGATTTTTATTAAACATTTGCTGTTTTATCGGTACGCCATGCGGAAAAATGCGTGCAATTAAAGCATGATGAAGTTCCACCCGGTGCGTGTACACATGCGGTATTGTTGATTAATGAATACGACATATCAACCCCCTGCCTCGTGCTGGGATGGTTACAGACTGCAACCACAACATACCCGTCAATATCAAACGCATATGAATCGACACCCCCGGTTACATCCCCCAATTCAGAATCAGATAATACTTTTACTTTTCCCGCTCCTTGAGGATTTTGTGTTTTTACAAACTCGGCAATTTTATCATTTACTTCTTTACTAAATTTTTCAGTCATTTTGGCTTCCTCCATACTATATCGCACCCGGCGATGTTATTTTGCTCCTACATACCACGGATTATGGCAACCACCATTTCCGGTTCCTCCCGGCTGATAGGTACATGCCCAACATTGGAATGTGGCACACAATACCGGCGCTTTCCAAGAAGGGGGATCACTACTTCCGCCACTGATACTTTCAAGCTCATTTTCATTAAGTTTTCGTGAACCATGGTAATCTTTTAACTCCTGTGGTGAAATATCGAACCCCATTGATTTTGCCAGCTCTGCTGTCGCACTAAAAGCAGCATCTTCATTATTTTCGTCGATCTGGGTCTTGCTTATTTCTGTCGCCTTGGCAAGTTGCTTTGGGTCAGCATTCATTGCATCGTAGAAACTTTTAATCTTATCCATTATAAACCCTCCAAATATTATTTTGTCCATCATAATATTTTGTAAATTGGGGTAATACCTCCTAGGGGGGTGATTTGATATTAGTGTTTTTGTAAAACTATCGAGACCTTACCCTCCGGAATCTCTTTGTGGATTGATTCGGTCAGCTTATGTAACAGCCCATCAATGTCGGCAAATTTTTTGTCCGGTGAAAAGCCGATTAATAAGTCGATGTAAATAATCTCACCGGATTGACGGGTGCGGATACCGCGAAATTCTTCAAAATCATCAAATACCGGGGTAACACAACGAAGTACCTTGTGCTGGATACTTTCATCAGTAGTCCGGTCAAGCAAATCATTGACTGCTTCTTTGGCGGGTTTTAATTCTTTTGCCATCAAGTAGAGGGCAAGGATTATACAGGCTGCCGGTTCAAAGTATACTGTCCAATCAAAAAAGCGGAAAGTATACGAAATGATGAGGACACTTAATGAAATAACCTCAAACCATATCCCCTTTTTTGCCAAGGAAATACCGGATGTAAGGATTTTGCTGTGTGTCTGCTTCAATAATTTGTAATGATAAAAATAAAATTTGATGGCAATTAAAAGAGCCACCACCTTCATAACAATGGCAACGATAAGGATATCGGATGGTTGGACATGGTCAAAGAATGCCAAGAAAGAAGAGATTATGATGACCGTAAAACCAATATACAGAAGTATCGCGGCAAGGAATGCACCAAACGCCTCAATTTTGCCCATTCCATAATCATATCGGAATAAGCTGTCCTTTTGCAGTTTGCGTGACGTCACCAGCAATGTTCCCGTATGTACCAAAGTGATGGTGGTATTCATCGCATCCATCATTATTATCAGCGAGTGGCTCATAACCGCCATTACAATCGCAAAAATGACATAGGGTATCTCTATGACAAAGTGGAACAGCGCAATTTTTGATTGCTTATTAAATATTTTCTTGCGAAATAATTCATCCATATGCTTTATTTTGGGTCACCATTTGCATGTCCATAATAGTGAAATGCACCCATCGCGCATTTATGCTCATGATAACCTGCGTATTTATAATTTGGATCCGAGGGTATACTTCTGGTATAATGATCACACCATGCTATCCACAAAAACCCTACGCACTCAATCATTGTACGACCATGACCCATACACCTATTGGCATCCCAACGATTTTGTGTTCCCCCGCCACCAGCGACGTTATCTAAATCCTCTTCGCTTAACTTACCGCATTTTGTTGCACAGTTTTTCATGTTGTCAATATCTTCTTTTGTTATCGTAAATCCATACTTACTTGCAAGAGAGATTACGTCCTCATCCGGTGCTTCATTTTTGCCTAATTCAATCAGTTTCTCCATGAGGTCATTATCTACCTTGACTTTTTCGAAAAATTCTTTGATTTGACTCATTTCTAAATCCTCCATTCTATTTTACTATACTTTATATTTTCGATAAAGTGTAAAATGTAAAACACCTCCTAGGGGGGTGGGAGATAGATATATTATACCGTTTGGCGTTTTACCAGTTCATAAAACTCACCCTTTTTTTCCATCAACTCCTCATAACCACCCTGCTCGACAATTTTTCCTGCATCCATCATAATAACCCGGTTACAGCCACGGATGGTTGAAAGGCGGTGGGCAATAATGACACGGGTCGCTTTTAATGCTTCAATCGAATCGGCAACGTGTTTTTGGGTGATGTTATCAAGCGCACTGGTGGCTTCGTCAAAGAAAATCAGGCGGGGTTTCGATATCAAGGCACGTGCTATCAAAATCCGCTGCTTCTGGCCCCCTGATACTCCACCGCCACCCTCGGCTATCATTGTGTGCATACCCATCGGCATTTCCTTGATGTCCTTATCGATTCCGGCAAGAGCCGCCGCTTCCCAAGTGTCTTCCAGTGTCTTCCACGGGGCAGTTATAACGATATTGGAAAAAATTGACCCGGAAAATAGTTTGCCATTTTGCAAATCGACACCAATACACTGGCGTAAGGCGCGTAAGTCAAGGCTGTCAAGGCTGTGACCGTCATAATAAACAGCCCCGGTTTCCGGTTTTTCAAAACCAAGTAAAATACGGAGCAGGGTAGATTTACCGCAGCCGGTTTTACCAACGATGGCAACATATTCGCCTGGGCGGATTTTTAAGTTGATATTGTTAAGAATCAAAGGACCGTCTTTGTTATAACGGAAGGATACGTTATTAAGCTCAATATTACCAGACAAAGAAGCGATTTGCTTTTTTCCTTCCTGGATTTCCGGTTGTTCTTCCATCAGTGGGCGAATCATTTCGAGGTTGACTTTGATGTCTGAAAATGTTTGCGCGAGGTTTGAAAGCATCATTATTGCCCCCGATAGCGCACCGTATGCCGCCATGAAAGCGATATAATCCGCTACCCCAACATCCGAAGCTCCGGCGGCATAATAAAGCAATATTCCACCACCCATGGAAATGAGTAGGTTGATTGGTTCAAGCAAGCGTAAAAAGAGTGGCGGCGCATAAGTAAGACGTCCGATTTCTTTATAATTGGATGCCCATTTGGCATACGCGCGTTTCTTTGCCCCGGTTAGTTTGATTTTCTGGATTCCGGAAATTAAGGCAAATAACAAGGCGGTCAGTTTGGCATTGGCTTTCATTCTTTTACGTGAGATATTTAATTGTAGAATGGTTGTCAAGACAGAAACCGCCAACATTATAAAAATGACAAATAATGCAGGAAGCACCATCGCCGGAGCATAACGGTTCATCTGGAAAAGGAAAACAAATGAGAATAAAGCGGTTAATCCCGTAGACATGAAAGTATTTGAAATAATTTGACAGAGGTTACTTAAACAAGCCATCCGGTTTGCGACTTCCCCAGCGGCATAATCTTTGAAAAATGTGACCGGCAAGGATAATACCCGCATCATCGCGGCATTCTGGACACGGACAAAGAGGGTTGAAAAGCGTGTTAGGACTAGGCTTCTCGCAAGTTCGAACAGCATCGCGCCGATACCTGTTCCAAGTAATAGAAAACCAACGGTCAGGATATTCGTTTTTATCCCGGAGGGTATGACAGTACCGTATAATTGGCTGTTTACATAGGGAGTAGCAAGTCCTAGTAACGAAACAATCAGGCTGATAACTAAGACATAGATAAAATCCTGCATCCGGGCGTTTTTTATCATGAAGAGCATCAGGTCAGCTAGTTTTAGTTTTTTTAGGGCAAAAGGGGCGTAAAAGCAGAAAGCGTCCTCGCTTATTTCCGGCGCGGTTTTTTTATTTATTTTGATTTTATTGCCGTTACTATTCCGATATGAGTAGCCACCCAGTTTGCCTGGTATTAAAGCGACCATCTCACCATTTTGGGTTAAGGCAAGGAAGGGATCAACGGAGTCTTTCCACCACTCGCTTTTGAGTTCGACGCGTCGCCGCATTGAGCCTGATGGGCGTAACATGTATTCGATTCGTTTTTCGGGGTCGTCTAAGTGTTCTGGGGGTTCTGGGATTTTTACTTTTAAGTGTGTTAGTATTTCGCAGATGGCATCGCTTAGGTTTTCAATGTCAATTCGGTATTTTTTGTTGAGGATTGACATTAAATCGTCGAATGCGCCTTCGAACATGATTTCGTCGGCGGTGCGGCGGTCTTTTAGTTGTTCTTCGAAGATGTTGATTGGGGTCATAGTGATTTTCCTATGGTTTTCCTATGATTTACTCCGTTGCAACAGGCAATAACACTCTGCGTTGCTACGCCCTAATTGGTTTTTAATTTAATTTGTCGTGCGCTAGAAGGCGGGCTAAGGCAACTTCGAGTTGTTATTGCCTGTTTTCACTCATTGGTTGGTTATGCTTGCTTAGGTGCTTTCATTTACTCAGTTGGCTGTTTAGCCATTCCGAATGGGATTGCGGGTCAAGCCCGCAATGACGTTAAATCTCCGTTTCACTCAGTTGCTATAAGTTCTGTGTATTTTTTGCCGAGGTTGTATAGTGTGTCGTGTGTGCCTCGTTCAACTACTTCACCTTTTTCTAGGACGATGATTTCATCGCAGTCGCGGACGGTTGAAAGGCGGTGGGCAATTATGACGCAGGTGCATCCGATGCGGCGGATGTTATTCATCACTGTTTCTTCTGTTTTGGCATCGAGGGCGCTGGTTGCTTCGTCCAAGATGGCGATAGTGGGTTCTTGGGCGAGGACACGGGCGATTTCGAGGCGTTGGCGTTGGCCGCCGGAAAAATTTTTGCCGTTTTCGGCAACAATTTGTTTATATGCACCTGGGCGTGATACAATGGTTTCGTGGATGTCGGCATCACGGGCAGCTAGTATCACGGCAAAATTTTCGATGGATGGGTCCCACATGCGGATGTTTTCTTCAACACTGTCTTCAAATAGGGTGACTTCCTGGTCAACCATCGAAACTGAGCTGCGGAATGAGTAATCGTCAATTTCCATCCGTTTTTTTCCGTCAAAAAGTATTTCACCCTGCCATGGTTCATATAATCCGGTTATTATTTTAGCAAGGGTCGATTTTCCTGAACCTGATGCTCCGACGATGGCAACCGATTTACCCGGCTGTAAGTTGAGGGAGAAATTTTTAATTAGTGGTGGTGAAAGTTTGTTGTAACCAAAGGTTATATTATCAATAACTAATGACCCTGACAATTTTCCGCTGATTTCACCATTAGGTTCCTGTTCTATTTTGTAGTTCATGACATCTTCGATCCGTTCCATGTCAGTCCGCATGGTCGTGAAACTTTGCACCACCCCGGAAAGCTGCCCGACTGGGGCGAGGAAGGAAGCAAGGAATCCTTGGAAAGCTGCCAAAGTTCCGATGGTCATGTGTCCATCCATAATAAACATAATGCCGATCATCATTATGGTGATATTTAATACTTGACCAACGATTGAGGGTATCAATCCGAAGTACATTGCAAAGCGTTGTCCTGCCATCCCGGCATTAGTTTGTTTGGCAAGGTAACCGGAGTAACGTTCGAAGATACCACCTTCTGCACCGGAGGCTTTGATTGTTTCAATCATGTCGATACTGGACATGGTCAATGAGCTTAGGTTACCACCGGATGATTGGGAAAGACGGGCGAATGTCACACTTTTCTTGGCGGCATGTTGGGCAAGCAGCATATTTATTACCGCTGAACTGATGCCGATAACAGTCAGGATGGGATTGTATTGCAAGAGCATGAGAAAATAAAAGATCATCAGTCCCATATTAATTAGGATTGGTGACAACTGGGAGATGAGCATTGTGGCAATTCCTTCATTAGAATTTTGCCGCATCATGATATCACCGGAATAACGCTGGGAAAAGAATTCCATCGGCAAGCGGAACACATGCCAAAGAAATTCGGCATTGGCGGTGATGGCAAAACGACCCTCCATACGCAGGCGGTAAATTGCATTAATTACCGACATCAGAATGCGGATGAATAGGGCAACGGACATCGCGATTATAAAGGGGATAAGCCACGAGCGGGATTGTCCGCCGAGAATATCATCCATAAAAATACGGGTGAAAATGGGATTCAGGATATCAATTAAAGACGCGAAAATTCCCATTAGGAAAACGAAGACCAAAGCAGGAACAGCACCTTTTAAGCGTTTCATTGCAAAATTAAGGACGCTCCTTGGTTTACCTTCTGGTTTAAACTCTGGTGTGGTTTCAAAGGTAAGTACAACTCCGGTAAAAGCATTGTCAAATTCTGTGAGTGATATTTCCGAGGTACCACGTCCGGGGTCGTTAATGACAGCACGGTTTTTCTTAAAACCATTAAGTACAACGAAGTGATTAAAATTCCAATGGATGATTGCCGGATATGTAATATCGCGTAATTCCGACGGCTCCATCCGGTAGGCGGTTGGTTTTAAACCATATGAAACGGCGGCACGGTAAATATTGCGTGCATTACAACCATCACGCGAGACACCACAGTCAGCGCGTACCTGTTCCAGTGGCAGCCACTTTTTATAATAAGCCAGCACCATTGCCAAGCTGGCAGCGCCACATTCCAACGCTTCCATTTGCATGATGAAGGGGACTTTTACACGTTTTTGCAAAAATTTATTCCTCGTTTTCTGGATTATCTTCACTTTATCTAAACATCAGCTCATATGGTTTTCTTTCTGCCGTGATAATAGTCAGGCTGCAAGTCGCACCTACCACCAAATCCATCTCCGCGCCACTTGATGTTGACCAGCGTAAATCCCCATTTTCGTGGGTTTCAAGCTCGATTATCACTTCAATCAAATTTCCGGAAGCCAAAGTAAGAAAGGCGATATCACTACCCAACCTTGCTTCAAGGCTCTCGGTAGTGACAGGTGTACGCCCGATGCTAGTGATTTTTCCATATATATAACCGTATTGTTCTTTTGGCGCGTAATCTGGTGAGACCCTGACATTCATACCGACTTCGAGTGGTTTGCTTTCTTCAATCGTGAGAAAACTATAAATCACCACTGCCGAATCGGAAGGCGCAAGGGCTGTTCCCGTGACCACTACCGTTTCGGGGATAGTACCAAGAAACCCCCAGACAATAAAGGCGGCAAAGGTCACAAAAAGTCCCGCCAGCATACACCATACCCCGGGACCTGCGACTTTCATATATTCGTTTAATTGCTCCGGGGATGAGATTCGGTCGAGGGCAGTTTTTCTAAAAATGTTGTTTTCTTTTTCCATTAAAATTCTCTCTGTGAGATTGCGGGTCAGGCCCGCAATGACGATTCATTTATATGTGATTCTAATAATACTTTCCTTTAAAAAGCACCACCTGGGGGGGTAATTTTCAGAAATTACGATTGTATTTACCCCCCAAGGTGGTATTTGATATGCATTAATATAAATATAATTCACCCATATATAGGTAACCTTCATAGAAAACTAAGACAATCACACATTTGTAAAAAGGAGAAATATGGAACTAAATAAAACTTATATCGAAAAATTGCTTAATGCAAGCACCGTAGATGAGGCTTTAAAACAAGCAAGGGAAGACGGATATGATGGGGGACGTAAGCAATTAATCACTGCCTTGCTTGATGCGGGTTGGAAATCAGGTCAACTAAGCGAAGAAGAGCTTTCATTTGTGGCAGGGGGTAATATAGATTTGCACGGATGTTGCAGCAGTCCTTGTTCAAATGGACAGAAGTGTAGGTGGTAGGAAAAGTTTATACAAATTCAAAAAATGTATCGAAACCAGTAGTCCGGAAGATATCCATGATTTCTTCCGGAACGTTTTTAAGTACCATGCTCCCCCCAAGTTTTAAGGTTCTCTTTTTGGCACTTAAGATAACCCGAAGTCCGGCGCTGCTGATGTATTTAAGCCCGCCGATATCGATTAATAGATTGATAATCGTTCCGCCAAGATGGCTGGCAAGATTTTCATCCAAAGGAGGGGCGGTGGTATTATCAAGTTTTCCGGTGAGAATAATGGTCAAAAGGTCACCACTCCGGTCGGCTTCCATCTTGAGTGGTGTCGAGTCACCGGTATAAATAAGATTATCAACCACAGTGCGGATTGGTAAATCAATATTTGCCCGCTCCAAAGCTACCATCCGGCAGTATTCAAGAGTATCGGTGATTTTTGCGCAGAGTTCTTTTAATTCCTCAAACTCCTGTCTTATTTTTACCTCGGCAATAAGAATAAATTTGTCACCCTCTATTTCACTGCGTAAGCTGCGGTGTTTGTTAAATTCAATCGCGTCACGGTTATTTGAGGGGATAAAACCAACAAACTGTAAAATCAAATTGCGGGCTGCGCTGACATCTATTTCGTCAGCAAGGCGCAATATGGCGGCAAGATAAGCCAGATTATAAGGTTTAACCGGATAAAGAGTTAAATCCATCAAGTCAGTTTTGCGGTGTCCGCGGGAAACCTCGGCGATTGCATAAGCCATTTCCTCATTGGGAATAAAGCAATTTTCCCAGTTTTCCATAATAAATAGGGCACTGAGGTCATGATGATATTTGCGGATGATTTGAACGGGATCCTGACCGGGATATTGGGCGGGAAAGTCAGTCTGTTTAAGTTTTTCCACACTATATCCCATGCCGACATCATGTAATAATATTGACATCAAAAGAATATATATTTCTTCGGCGGATAGATTCTTGATATTGTTGCTGATTAAGAAATTTCCCAGACTGGTTACCTCGACAGAATGAAGCACCGAATGGTCGGTAAATTCGGGAAAGTTATTGAGGTATAACCCTAGAAGCTGGTCGGCTGTGGCGATGCAATGGCTGTATCGCTGATGAAGCACGGGTGACAACTTCTTTAGGGTAGTTTCAGCCAGAAAATTTGTATCCATGAAATGAGTAAACAAAATTTGTCCCAGTTTTTATACCTCCTTGGGGGGTAAAATGGAGAGGTTTTTTGGAAAAATACCCCCTGTGGAGGTGTTTCGCACTTGAAAATAAATTAATATATTATCTAATATGAGGTAAACCCATGAAAATCGGAAAAAAAATATTCCTTGCGCTTCTTTGTTTAAGCCTTACTACCCTGCTGATTTCCACTGCCGCCGGGTTATTCCAATTTGAAAATACCAGACGTGATATTGGAGCGGCCCAGGAACAAATGGCACAGGAACTTACCACGACCAATATTAAGGTCATGGAAGCCGCCAATGAAGCGATGATTCTTACATTGGCACAAACATATGCCGAAAAAATCGAGAATAAATTTACCGTTATTGCCCAGCAGGTATTGACCGTCCAAAACTATCTTGAACATAGTTATGCCCTCGGGAAACCAACCGTCTCCCGCTTCCCTGATGATATGTACAACCTTGTTCCTGATGTGATTTTTGATGATCTTGAAGAGGAATTTCGTATCACAGCTTCAATCCGTGATTTGATGGCATCAATAATGGAGGCAAACCGTGATGTTGACTTATATTTCGTGAGTGAAATGGGTCTCATCCTTGCCAACCGTTACCTCATCTATAACGACGGTGAAGCGATAGACTTACGTTTACGCCCGTGGTATACAGGTGCCATCGAGTCCGGTGATTTGTACTGGACCCCGATATATGCCGATGCCCTGACCGGGGAGCTGACCATCACCTGCTCAAGCCCCGTTACTGATGATGAGGGAAAAATACTCGGTATTATCGGCAATGATGTATTTATTGAAGCCCTTATTGATGCTGTCCTGACTGTTAAAACCGATATGATTGAATATGCTTTCCTGCTCGATGAAAACGGAAATGATTTTGTTGGTTCGCATGCTGAGCTTTCCCTTGCTGATTTTATCGTAAACAATACTCACCGTTCAAGTTTAATCACCCGGATGCTCGAACTGGAACAAGGCGTCGGGATATACGAAGATGGTATCGTGATGGTGGCTTATGCCCCAATTCCGGTTACCGGCTGGCGTATCGGGGGTATCATGAACTACCGTGAGATAATCGCCCCTGCCCAAAACATGAGTCTCGCTATTACCGCTGGCAATGAGAAATTTCAAATATATCTCAGTGACAATATCCAAAATGCAATTATTATTTCGGCGGCGATTGCGCTGATTATGTTACTCGTTGTTTTGCTGACTTCCCGCCGGGTTGCCGCTTCCATTACCAAACCGCTTGCCCTATTGACTAAGGGGGTAGAAAAAATAAGCAGTGGTAATCTCAGTTATAGTATTGAGTTAAAAAGTGGCGATGAGCTTGAAATACTTGCCGGGGCTTTTAATGTCATGACCAGCCAGTTACAAGATTATATCATTAATTTAACCAAGGTTACTGCCGAAAAGGAACGTATCAGCGCCGAGCTTGATGTCGCAACGAAAATCCAGACCAGTATGTTACCTTGCATTTTTCCCCCTTTTCCTGACCATGATGAATTTGATATCTATGCCACGATGTTACCCGCGAAAGAAGTTGGTGGTGATTTCTACGACTTTTTCCTTGTTAATGACCATACTCTTGCCATTGTTATCGCTGACGTTTCGGGAAAGGGTATTCCAGCGGCTTTATTTATGGTCATAACCAAGACTTTGATAAAAAATAATGCCCAAAGTGGTCAAAGTCCCGCCGAAGTTTTTAATACTGTCAATAACAAGCTCTGTGAAAATAATGATGCCGGGATGTTTGTGACTGCCTTTATGGCTTATCTTGATATAAAAAGTGGGAAATTTACATATGTAAATGCCGGGCATGACCCCGCTTTGATAAAGAAAAAAGACGGTGATTTCAATTTCCTCGAAACCAAACCGGCTTTTATCCTGGCGGGGTTTGAGGATGTTGTTTATAAAGAAGATGAAGTAATATTGTCTCCCGGTGACGTGGTTTTCTTATATACCGATGGTGTTACCGAAGCAATGAATCAAGCAGGGGAGCTGTTTAAAATTTCCCGTTTAGAAGAGGTGGTAAACAGGCACAAAAACCTAAACGTAAATGGACTGCTCACCCGGACCAAAAGCGAAATTGACCTTTTCGCTGATGGGGCGGAACAAGCCGATGATATAACGATGTTGGCGTTGGAATATGGGGGTAGTGAATGAATAATATGTTGGCTGTTGATGAACTTAATGATGTAACCGGAGGGATTAAAGAAATTGTCATGCTCTTCCGGTATGAGTGCTGTTGTGGTTTTATCAGCGAAACCATGACTGAGGTACCACCAAAACTAGTCTGCGAGATATGTAACAAAAAAAATACACTTATCCGGTATGCTTATGTTAATGGGGTTTGGATTAAGATGGATGAATGAAATCTCTATTTAAGGTGTACTGATAAACACACCCCTCAGTAATAGTATAAAAAACCGTCTCTTCTTCACCAGGTAAACAAAGGATGACGATTCCAAGGGTCAGGGCAAATTTCAGAAGCTCGCTGAACTGGTTAAGATTTATTATTTGATAAACCGATAAATCAGCCGGTTTTTCGCATATGACAATCTCATCGCCATATTTTTTAAGAATCCGTTTTAATTCACGTTTATACAAATCCGGTTCCGTTACCAGCATATTCAAACTGTAGAAAAATCCGGAAACCCCGGCAACAAACCACATCGAAAGAAGAATCACCACCGGAAGGGCAAGTCTCTTGTTATCCGTAACTCGATTGCCAAGCTCTATCACCGGAAGCCCCATAAGCTCAATATTAAAGACCTCATTGGAAAGCGGAATCAGCACTGCCCGCGTCACCGTTTGATTAACCCCGATTTCGGGCGAGCGGATGTGATATGTGAATGTGGCTTTAAGCTCGGCGGCGAAGTTTAAGGGTCTTTCAACCGACACATCCCTTCTTTGCATCTGAACAAATTGTTCATGAATAAAATCCCAATATATTTTAATATACTCATGGGGATTTATCCGATATGTTTCGCTTTTAGAAAATGTCCCGGTTGTAATGGTATCAATTTTTTCCTCACTAAAAAAAATCTCTTCGAAAACCACCGGACGGTTATTCCGGTCAAAGCTTCTTACCAATTTGATTATCAAGCTTTCGTTATATGAATATGAGTACGACAAACTAACCGGAAAATCAAACTCCAAACCAAGTGTATTTTCTATTTCAATATCTTCGATAAATGACATCAAATAAGCAAGGGTTGCCGGAAGGTTATCAGGAAAAATGCTATTTTCCACATAGTTTACCGTATAATTTAGGTCACAACGGGCGAGATGATTATTGCCGTCCTCTTTATCCGGCTGTCCGGATTGAAAGTGAATAGTGATAACAATAATTGCCGCAAGGACATTTATCACACAGAATGTATTCAAAATCCGCAAACCTTTTTTTAAACTTATGTTCCGCATTTTTCACTCACTGTAGAAGAAACTTGTATGGCACTTTTTTTCCGTCTTTTTTTCTGCTTCATACTGATTATATTTATGTGGTAAAACGACACAAACACAAGTAAAACTCCACTGGTAACTGCCGCATAAACGGGTGGCGGGCAGCTTGGCAGGGCCGGAAGAAAAACAGTTGATGAACCAAAGACATAACGGATTATCAACAAAGCCTTAAAACCTGACTTAAATGCCATGTAACTTAAGACAACATTCATTGTCAGGGTAGGGAAAAAAACCACGAAGAAAAAGTCCAAAGTACCCGTCAAATCAGTACCCAATATATTTCTTAAGGTATCCATCTGGACAAAGGTGTATACCAAAGTGGTTATAACAAATGTATCTTTGATTATTTTGAAACGGATGTATTCGGAAAAAAACGCGACCGTTGCATATACCCAGATGTTTTCAATGAACACCTGCGGACTGCCAAACATCGCGTTTCTTCCGAATCCGTAGATAACGCCGGTAACAAATATGGAGCTTAAGTAGAGAAAGCTACCGATTACCGCCAGTATCAAAGTTTGCCCTTCATGGGGGCGCGGTCGTTCCTCCCGACCTGCAAAAATTAGATAAACTATCGCAACAGAGGCATAAAATGTCGGCCGGATTAAACGGTTGAATGGTATTATCAGCTCGGGTGGTAATGATAAAAAGATAAGCTGGGTTACTACCAAAGTAAGTAATACCATCAGTGATTTAATCATTACGACACCCCATTACGGCACCATTTCATAGTCAAGAATAAACTTGAAACTATGTATAGCATCCGTTGCATTTGGGTCATTTGAATCAAGCCCAAATACCATTTCGAAGTCAACATTCGTTCCGGCATTTATAATAAGACCATACAAATCTTCCTGACCGGAATATAAAACCGCCGATGAACCTTCATAATCCCTTGAGATGTCAGCAATTTTTACCGTGGTACTGCCATTATTCTCAATCATCAAAGGGATATTGGTTGTGTCATTAAGATTGTCTAAATCAATTGTAAAAGTGACCGTCTGTCCATCGTTTGAAACATCAGCTCTGCTGTCGCTACTTACAAAAATCAAACTAGTCTCGGGAGAAAGCGTCACCGTACCCTGGAAGGTGAGTGCACCGGTTATAGCAGCATAAGCAATACTCGCTGAAAGTAAAAGAGCGAAAACTGCTGCCAATACCGTGATGTGCTTTTTCTTCTTCAAATTAAGCATGGATACCTGTACCTTCCATATAAACCTCCGGGATTTAATAAACGGGGAGGGGACCCGCCACTAAACCGCCAGGTTTCCGCCTTTAGGCGTTCTAATCGATTTCGTAGTCAAGCATAAAGGTAAAGGAAAATACCGTCATACCAGCCTGCACATCCGCGTCAGTGGGATCAAGGCTAAAGTTTAAAGTGAAATCTTCAGAATCGCCAACCGCAATGACTTCGTCAAACAGTACATCATAACCATCAATAATGAGACCTGCTGAACCTCCCTGATCTCTTAAGGCATCGGCAATTTTGGCGGCTGTATTACCTTCATTGGTAACAGTCATATCAATATCCAAATCATCTGATGCATCAGGAAGTTGGATGGTAAAGGTGGCAATTTGCCCGTCCGTAGAAATATCCACATTGGGGTCGGCACTACTTAAAACCAAACTGACATCGGGATCAAGGGTAACAGTACCTTGGAAAGTAAGGGCACCAACTGTGGCGGCGTAAACAACACCGGCGGCAAAAATGATGGCAAATGCGACGACCATCGTGGATAAGCGTTTTTTGTTCTTGATTTTTGACATTTTCATCTCCTTTTAAAGTGTTTTAAAGTCAATTGGCATCCCCTCAGCCATTGACAACCAATATTAATACTATCTTGATTATAGTGTATTTGCATCGGTCCGAAACACCTCCTAAAGGGGGGAAAATGAAACAATATTATCAAAAATAATTTTTTACCAATCCAAACGTTACTGCTTTTTCAACCGCTTCCTGCCGATTTACTGCGCCTAGTTTGTGATATGCGGCTCGTAAATATGTCTTGACAGTGGACATTTTGACGCCACTTTCCTCAGCTATTTCTTGATAACTACACCCCGTGGCTAAGAGCCTTATCAGCTCCAATTGCCGTTTCGACAGTCTCGGGTTTTGCTTTATTGCATTTTCCTCTTTCCGTGAATGCCGCACGGCAGTAATGTAAATCCCTTTAACAAACGAAGCAACCAAACGTTCCTTAAGGTATGGCTGGAAAAGGCGGTGTGACAGGCGCCCAAGCTCGGCGGCAAGTTCCAGGCTTTCATTGATAAATAGTTGGGTAAATCCGTATTCCTGGGCAATTTCCAGCGCTTCCACCAGTGTCTCTTCTGCTTCCCTAGGAAGCTTTTTCTTCCGGTAAGCGATGGAGAGATATATTAATACTTCCACGATATCCAAAGTCCGGTTATAGTCTTTACTCAAGCTGAGTAATTTTTCGAGGAACGAAATTGCCGTATTAGCTTTGCCATGCAGGATAAGTGCCCTTGCTGTGGTTAAATAGCAGTAGTTTTTGTAAAAAAACAATTTCTCGTCATTTATACCGCTTAGTTCGCAATTAAGCCAGTCGGTAGCGGCTTTTTTATCGTTTAATGCCAACTTCCGCTTCACAATAAAAGCCTGAAGGTTTGCAAGAAGATAATCATTTTCGCTATTTTCGATTGATTCACTAAGCCCTTTAATGATTTCATCGGCGGCTTTGTTTTTGTTCATCGCATAAAGGATCGCGGCCGAAATCATATAAGCACAGAAAGCGGATTCAAAGGGAATCCCCTCCGGGATTTCACTGATGGCAATGGTGGCATATTCAAAAGCGGTTTCCAGCTTACCTTGTTCATAAAAAATCCCCGCTTTGATACAGTTTTCGATAACGGTAAATTCTTTTCCGAGTAACCGCCCTAAAGTCATACGCATTTTTTCAAAAGTATTTTCCATATCAATGGCAAAATCGCTGTGGTCACGGTAAGAACGATGCAGGAATGGTAGATTTTGATTTATTGAAGCCGTATGTGCCATTGCAAGTAAGCCAAATTCCCACTTGCTGTGATAAAGCTCATCAATTATCCGGGAAAGTGGCTTGCGCTGGTCAACCGCAAGGAACAAAACAGCTGTATTCCACGAATTAATATCGTCAGTTTTAGTAAGCAGCTCTTTTAAGATGTCAATATCATGGGATAGACGTTTCGCTTCCCCACCAAGGTAGTAACCCCATGCCCGGGTTTCGAGGAGCAAAATATGACGGCCCATTACCTCATCTGGAAAAGCCGAAAGTCCAAGTGCCTTGATATTGTAATAATGTTCCTCAACCGAATTATTGCTTCCGGTGCGGGCAAACAAGGCATACAGCGGTTTCGTCATTTCCTCCCATGCTTCGGCAAGCACATAATTTTTTACCGCCATGTATGGTAGTTCATTTTCTTCATACCATCGTGCTGCTTTGATGTATTGTTCCCTTACCGAAAAACCAGCCGCATTTAGTTTTTCATGCAAAAACTCACGGAACAAGCTATGAAAACGAAAGCTGGAAATATGAACGCGACTGAAAAACGCATTTTTACCACAAATATCGGTCAGTATTTGTTCACTGTCCTCTTCGCCGGTTAGGGCTGTAAAAAGTGACGGATTGAGGATGTCAACAACACAACTCAAAAGGATATTTTTTTTAACCTCATTACTTAAGTCACTAAAGAATACATCTTCGAAAAACTTAAAAATCAGCTCCCGTTCCTTACTGGAAGCCCGGTCCTTGCCATGAAGCCAGGAGTGGACGGCAATTGGCCAGCCGTCTGTCAGCCCATGGGCAAAGGCAGCTTCCGAGGGTGTCAGGGTCTCGCCGTTTTTTTTCGCCAAATATATTATCTCATCGGATGTAAAGCGTAAGCTATCAGAATCAATCAAAGTCATGAGACCCTTTAAGCGATAAGATTCAAAACGGAAAGGCGGCGGGGTACGGCTCAAAATAACCACCCGTTTTCCAACCGGAAGCCGGTTGATAAAGTCGATGGTGAGTTTTATACACTTTTCGCTGGTAATCATATGGAAATCATCAAGGATGATTAAGGAATTTTTGTTAAGCGATTCGCTTATTTGGGTGATTTTGTTCTTGTATGATACCGAATCATCATCTGTTTCCGATAGCGATATAAAAATTGCGGAAAAACCGGTATGTTCAAGCCATAATTTCATGGTTGTGGTTTTCCCGTAACCGGAAGGAGCGGATATGAAAGTTACTTTTTTCCCCTCCTTAATAAGTTTAAAGAGGTCTTGCTTAACTAACAGAGCCGTTTCCACTTTAATATGCCCCTTCCCTTAGTATCCCCAATTTGTACAATTCATCCAATGCCTCGTTGGCATTAAATGCTCCCAGCTTGTTGTATAACTCCCGCAAATATGATTTCGCGGTCGCATGGGTAACCCCGATGGTTTGGGCGATTTCTTGGTAACTGTAACCTTTATTCAGCATTTCGGCAACCGCCGCCTGCTTACTGGTCAACTTGACCGCCGGTTGTTTATTATAGAGGGTCCGAATAAAGTTTTTGCTGAGTTTCTTGCTTGCTTTACTTAAGATAAAACTTAGGAAATCGAGATCAATACCATGTGTTTCCCCACTGCGGGTGATATGGAAGGACAAATCGTTTAAAGTCGTATATATTTCCCGGGCTTCGTTGATGAATAGGGTTGTAAAGCCGTACTTCTGGGCGCTTATCAACGCTGATGTCATCGCTTCCAGTGCTTTCTTAAAGTTTTTGTGCATATTATACGCTATAACCCGGAGAATATCCGTTTCGATGATATCCAAAGGACGTTTATTAAGTTCGGACTGGCGACGCAATTTGACCAACAAAAGTAGTGCCTGTTCGGGTTCATCACATAAAAGCAAAGCCCGCACGGTTGTGAAATAAGTATATGTATCATAAAGCAAAATCCGCTTTAATGGGTTGGTATTATTTTCGGCAAGCCATTTTTCGGCGGCCAAAGTATCACCTTGTTTAAACCGCCGCCTTGCTTTATATGCGCGGATACTCCTGCTAAGGGGATTTGCCTTTGCCACAGCAGGCTCGGTTTCATCAATGGACGCCTGCATGATTTTGATACTTAAGCTGAGATCCGGCGGGGTTTTCGGACTGACCGCTTCGGTGGCAAGCTTGTTAAAATATGTGGCGTATTCATAATTACCTTTTTCATAATGAATACCTGCGAAAACCGCGTTCATAAAGGGACATAACCATTGCGGAACATTCTGAAATAAACTCAGGATTTCCTTCTCATCAAGTAATGCCAATTCACTGAAATCACGGAATGAACGGTGGATAAACGGAAGTTCCTGGGTGATGGACGGAATTAGATGGAATAGGTTGCTGCTACTTAATTTAAATTTTTCGAGGATGTCGCTTACGCTAACGCGGTGGTCATAAACAGTTATGCAGAAGATTTCAAATTCATTTGCATTTTCGCTGATTTTTAGAAGAGCGTCAGTATAAAGCGCTTGCTCTTCTGTTTTGCCATTAAGGTAAGCTTCATAAGCCATTGCCATAAGGGCGTATGTTTCCATGCTGCCGCTTTTGTGATAATACTCGGCAGCCCGGTCATATTTTTTCTTTTTGTAATACCAGTCAGCAAGCACCCGGTAATCACTTGCGGTTGATTCCCTTTTGAGAAACTCGCGGAAAAAACCATGAAAACGGTATTCACCGGATTCAAGCCGGGTAATAAAGACATTTTGGTTGTGGAGGTGATCAAGAAGTTTGGCACTATCATTACGCCCGCTTAATTTGTCGCATAATTCAGGCTCAAGGACATCCGCCGCTGCGATTTTCAATATAAAATCACGCCGGTCTTCCTGGAGCTCATCCCAAACCTCAGCTTTAATATAACGCCGCAAAATTTCATTCGCCGTTTTCCGACATCCCTTAGCTTGGGTTAAAGCAAGCTCATCCGCAGAATGGCGGACTTTTGTGTCTAAAGCGTTCATGGCATAACCATAAAACACTTGCCAAAATCCGTCAATCGACCATGGGGGGTACTTTTGAAATTTTCTTATATATTATTGGTAAAAATAAACATTACTGGTAAAATCCATGATATAATATACCCATGTTAATCCTAGCCTCAGCCTCGCCAAGACGCCGCGAATTATTATCCTACATCCAACCCGACTTTAAAGTGGTCACTCTTCCAACCAGTGAAGAGTTTACGCCGGGTACAACCCCAAAAATAATTGTGGAAACCCTGGCTTTACGAAAAGCACGGGCGGTATCCCGAATTATTTT
>Ga0209737_10000081_pt1 | contig 85063 bp, 72 predicted proteins | sample TergutCu122P3_FD_187284 | JGI IMG/M metagenome (GOLD analysis project Ga0209737, IMG submission 187284) | Cubitermes ugandensis P3 segment gut microbial communities from Kakamega Forest, Kenya - Cu122 P3 (SPAdes) (version 2) | ecosystem: Host-associated > Arthropoda: Insects > Digestive system... | reverse complement strand
CCATCTCGGCGCCGAGATGGTTCCGCCGCTGATGATGATTTTGCCGCCCGCATGGCCGCTGCCGCCACCGATGCCAGCACCGTTGTAGCCGCCATTGGCGTTCACCCTGCCGCTTGCTATCTCGAGCGTTCCGTCGCTGGTGTTGATGGCTGCACAGTTGCCAGTCGAAGGATTGCCGCTTCTGTTCGTGACAGTGAGCGCGTTGTTTGCGCCGGGGTTGCTGTCAACAATCGTCAGTTTGAAGCCGTTGTTGATTTTGATGCCGTTGGAGTTTTGTCCTGTCGTGCCAGGCAAATCAATCGTCAGGTTGCGGCCATTCAAGTCCAGGGTGAGGTTGCGGCCGATGGTCAGTTGGCTTGCGCCGTTGGTGATGTCGGCGGTGAGCCTGACGGTGTTTGCGCCCGTCAAAGAAGAGGTCGCCGTTTGCAATGCGGCATAGGTGCTGACATCTTGCGCATAGGCCGACAGCGAGAAGAGTGACAGAAATGCCGCTCCCAAAAGCGCCCAAAAGGAAGCGCTCGAAGGAAAATGCCTGCCAGAGACAAAGGCAAACCGTTTCAAAAAAAATGTGAGGGAGAATGGGGTTTCTAGCTTAACTGCGTCCTGCGTCCTGCGTCCTGCGTCCTGCGTCCTGCGTCCTGCGTCCTGCGTCCTGCGTCCTGCGTCCTGCGTCCTGCGTCCTGCGTCCTGCGTCCTGCGTCCTGCGTCCTGCGTCCTGCGCGTTCCATGCCGACACCTTCCTGTGTTAATGAGTATACTTCTTCACATTCTATCACATCCCCAAGGGTTTGTATAGAAGAATTTGCCTTCAAGTGCAATTTCGACATCGGCGACGTCGGGGAGCCTTTGCGTGCCCTCTTCAGCGCTTGGCTTCAACCGGTGACAACTTGTCACCGGTTGACGGCCCTCCTTTTTGAGGTGCAACCTTCTGTTCCCACAGTCAACATTCAGTCGGTGACAGTTTGTCACCCACTCGCTGCCTGCTTTGCATCAGGGTTGAACACACCCACAGTTCGCTGTCTACAAAAGTTCCAGCACAAATAGTCTCAGTAAAAACAATGGGTTGACGGGAGTGCAGCATATGGCATATCCTGGGGCGAAAAGCGCGTTGTTTAAAGTTTCACACAAAAAGGATGGTGAAGGAAAATGCGAAACATTTCATTCTTAGGCTGTTTATGCCTGGGCTTAGGTGCGTTGTTTTTTGCAGCTGCAGGTTGTGATGACCCACAACCCAAAGGGCCGACGAAGCCTGCAGATCAAAGTCCTGGACCAGGGCCCGGCCCCGGCCCTGGTCCTGGGCCCAGTGCAGACTATGTCAAAGTGTGCAAGGAGCTGATGGCGCAAGGGCTTCGAGAAACTGTCTGTGAGGATTACGAGCTCGACGTCAATGACAATGTCAATAGGGGTAAAGTGGATTGGGCCGAGTATGGGGCAACTAGCTATGACAATGCCTTAGTGGTTGGCCAGAAGGCCTGCGAAGAGAACGATCCAAAGGAGGAGTTTGGCTGTGCAAACCCAAACCTCGACAAAGTGCGGGCCTACTATAAAAAAATTGAAGAGGCAGCCAATTGCACTGCAGTGAACAGTCTTAGAAGTTCAGAAAAACCCAAGATTTGTTCTGGCTCAAATAACAACAACGACAATGTTTGGATTAAAGGTTGCGAACTCCATGTCGAGACAGATGTGCTTTGGTATGACAGCGATAATTGCATTGACGGAAAGATGCTGAGCGAAGACGAAATTCGAGCTGACATCGCAAGGCGTGTTAGCACTCAATGCAACAACGAGGAAAATGCCAAAAAGAAGTTGGCAGAAGATTGTCAGGCAGGAGGAACTCTGAATGTGGCAAAACTTGAGCAATGTGTCCAATACCTAAGAGTGGCTCGAGACTGTCCTGCATTGGGTCAAGCAATAGCGAGGTGTAATCAGGAAGGACTGTGGGAATGTAACCAGTGATAATAACAATATTTTCGTCGTCAGCATGCCAGGGCCCCCAACCGCGGGGCCCTTTTTTTGTGAATCCTCCGTCTCACTTCCAAAACAGGCCTCAGACCGGTTTCAATTTGACATGAGGTCGAGGCGGGCGAGGATTTCGCGATGGGAGTGCACTCAAGTGCATGACCTGAGCGAAACCGGAGCCCAACGAAGAGATCATGGCAAAGTGGAAGCGGGCTAAGCCTTCGGCCGCTTGTTGTCCTTGCTGTAGTTGGCCCACTTCTCCTCCAGGGCCGCCTTGTCCTGCGCCATGGTTTTGAGGCGTGTCTTTTCCGCTTTGCGCTTTGCGCGTTGGTACTTCTTGCCGTGGAAATACATTTGGAAAAAAGTGCCGGCCAGCGCGAGGAAAGCAATGGCGCCCACAATGGCCCCTGGGCTTTGCAGCACGCCGCTCGAAATGAGTCCCAGGCGGTAGAGGCTTGTCAGCACCCCCAATACCAACATCCACGCACCCAGGGCAGAGGCGATGAAAGCGCGCACATGGTTGTGCACTATCAACCCAAGGGCGCCGCCCACCAGGAAGGCCGGTACAAAGCCCAGCAAAGGGTTTTTAAGCCCAAGGTAGCTCATGGCCGCAAAGGCCGCGGGGATGGCAAACACAAGAAAAAGCACAGCCTCAGGAATGCTGAAGCCAACAAGGCCCAACAACACCGCATATACCTGCTCGCTGCCTGAAAAGTCCGGCAAGGAAAGCTGGACAATGACGGGTTTGCTCCAGGCAATGCCAATGACGATGCCCGCAAGGGCCGTTACAAAGCGAAACAAAAACCCCTGGCCCACCGTCAAAAAGCAGGCACCCACAGCCATGGCAAGGCATGCGCCCCACAAGGGCCAATGCAACAAGGAAGCCTCCAGCCATGCCTGGAGGTTCCATTCGCCATAATGCGTCGCCCATTGAAACCAAGGGGAGGGGAGCATAAAACTCAATTCCGAAGGAGGGGGAGAAGGCCCAAAAATGCAGCGACGGCAAGGCACAGGAGGGCATAGGCATAAGCCCACAGGGGCGACTTTGTACGCGCTGCCAGCGCCAGGGCAACAGCCTCACGGGGGGGAGGTGGCAAAGGGGGAGGAGAGGGCCACCAAAGCTTCGCCACCAGGGCCTCTTCTGTGGAGGGCTCCTTCGGGGCCTGTTTCGCAAAGGCCAGGGCCTTAGCGCGCGCGGCCACAACATTGCCTTCCTCATAGTGCCCAAAGGCAATTTCCAGAGGAGAAAGCGGAAGGTTTTTCGTTGTGCCGTGCTTTTTGGAGGATTTTGCCATAGGCTTTATTATAACGGTTTCTTCCACAAAGAGAAGTTTTGAAGCATGCCGTCTCCAATGCAGCGGAGCCTAGACCGGTTTATGTTGTCTCTTAGCCGTCGACAATTGCTGGCCCTCATGGGCTCAGGTTTTTTGACTTCCAGCCTGGCTTCCAAAGCCTGGGCTTTTGGGGACAGCGCGCGCTGGGTACCTGCCATGGCCCAGCACTCGGGCAAATGGGAGGCACGGCGCTCGGCCATGCGTCGCTTTTCCTATGAAATTCAGCGCCGCACCGCCACGGAAGTTGTTTTGGAGCCCATACCCGTACCCCCCGAAAGCCCGCGCCTGTTTGAATTTCCCTTCCTCTATTTCGGCGGACAAGGCGCTTTTATGCCGCTTTCCCAGGCCGCGCGGCAAAACCTGCGGCGCTACCTCGAGTTTGGCGGGTTTATTCTCGCCGACGCCAACGAGGACAGCCCCCTCGAAGGCGGCCTGGGCTTGGGCGAAGGCGGTTTTGCAGACAGCTTCAGGCGTGAAATTTCCCTCATCCTCCCCCAGGCCCCCCTGGCCTTGCTGGACGTGGAGCATGTCGTTTTCAAAAGTTTTTATATGCTGTCATCCGCCGCGGGCCGCTCAGGCGTGAGTGCTTCTTTGGAAGCTTGCTTTTTGGGGACGCGGGCTGCAGTGCTGCTTGCGCCGCATGACTTGCTGGGTGTTTTTGCGCGCGACAGTGCAGGGCGCTTCGAGTACCCCGTTGTCCCCGGAGGAGAAAAACAGCGCGAAATGGCCGTCCGCCTGGCCATCAACATTGTCACCTACGCCCTCTGCCTCGACTACAAAGACGACGCCGCGCACCTTCCCGCGCTGATGAGGCGCAGGCGCTGATGGAGTCCGCACTGCACACCTCGGAGTGGCTAAGCCTTTCGCCCTTGCCGGCATGGCTTCTGTGGACGCTTGCCCTGGCCTTGCTGGTGTCGCTGGGCTTTTATGCCTTTGGCCTTCGCAGGGAGCGCCATGTTTTCATGCGCCGTTTGCTGTTGGGGCTGCGCACCCTGGCCATGGCCATGTTGTTGTTGTTTCTCCTGGAGCCGGGCCGTCGCAGCATGACTTTGGCCCATTTGCCAGGGCGCATGGCCATCCTCGTGGACCAGACAGCCTCCATGCAGTTGCCGACAAGCCCCGGTGGCCCGACGCGCGCTGCCCAGGCTGCGAAGCTGGTGCAAGGTTTGCTCGAGCAAGGCACGGAGCAGGCCGAGAGTGTGGAGCTGTTTGGTTTTGGAGAAAGCTTAAGGCCCCTCACGCCCGCTTTGTTGAGAGAAGACATTCCGAAGGCGGAGCACACGGACTTGTTGGAGGCCCTAAGGGCGCTGGGGCAGGCAACGCAAGGCAGCAAACCTCTGGTGGGCGTTTTGCTGGTGTCCGACGGCGCGGACAACACGCGTTTGCGTCATGGAATGAATGCCCAGGCTGCGGAGTTTTTAAAAAGTCTCCACGTCCCCGTTTCCACCGTGCAAGTGGGGGAAGAAAACCTCACCGACATTGCCATTGAGCGCATTCAGGCAGACGGCTTTGCCTTTGTACGCAGCAGGCTGCAGGTGGATGCCAGCGTACGCCTGCGCGGTTTACAAGGCAGGAAGTTTGGAATTTGGCTCAAAAGCGAGGGGCAGGTGGTGGGGGCCAAGGAAATTCAGGCAGAGTCCGAGGACGCGTTGCAGACGGTTTCTTTTGAGGTTGTCCCGGACAGGACAGGGCGTTTTGTCTACACCGTATCAGCGGAGGTTTTGCCGGAGGAGGTTTTGACAGACAACAACGAGCGCTCCTTCAGTCTCAAAGTCATGAGAGATCGCATTCGCGTGTTGCTGGTGTCGGGCCGCCCTTCCTGGGAGGAGCGTTTTTTGCGCGGACTGTTGAAAGAAGATGCCAACATTGAGCTGGTGAGTTTTTATATACTGCGCAACCATAACGATCCAACGGAAGTGAGTGATGAAAGCCAGGAGATGTCGCTGATTCCTTTTCCCATGCGCGAAATTTTTGATGAGCAGCTGTCCAGTTTTGACGTGGTGATTTTTCAAAACTTCGGCTACACGGAGCCGCAGCTGATGGTTTCCATCTACGAGGGAAACCTAGAGAGGTACCTCTTCCGAGGAGGCGCCTTTTTGCTGATGGGAGGAGACCGCTCCTTGGGCGAGTCCCGGCAAGGGTTTCGAGAATTGGCGCGCGCACTTCCCATAGAAGCTGCAGGCAGAGCGGATGTGCAAAAATTCCACCCGCAACTGACGCCCGAAGGTTTGCGCCACCCCATCACCGCGCAGGGAAAAAACAGCGAAGAGACAAAGCGCCTGTGGGCCCAATTGCCGGCTTTGCAGGGCTTAAACCGCACGCGCGCAAAACCGACGGCGACGGTGCTGTTGGAGCACCCCACGCTTTTTTCGGGCGCGCAGAAACTCCCGGTGCTGGCCCTGTGGGAATATGGCCGCGGCCGGGTAGCAGCACTCACCGTGGACTCCACATGGCACTGGGCTTTTGTCGCGCAGTCCTCAGGCGCGCCCTCGCACAGCTATGAGCGTTTTTTCAAAAACACCTTGCGCTGGCTGACGAGGGACCCGGACTTAACGCCGCTGCAAGTTTCTGCGGATGCGCCTCGCTTCTCCACAGGAAAGCCCGTCGGCCTTGGCGTGCACACCCGGACAACGGACTATGCCGCCGCCCCCCACACACGCGTGAGTGTGGAGCTGCTTTCCCTGGACAAGCAACAGCGCATCCAACTCCTGGAGCTTGAAACCGACAGCGAAGGGCATGCACATGTGGAATTCGACGGACTCGACAAAGGCGCCTACAAGCTGCTTGCGCGCAGCATTCTGGCAACGGAGGAAAGCCAGGACGCTTTTGTCATAGAGCCTTTGGGCGAGGAGCTTCTGACGGCAAGGGCTTCGCCAGAAACGCTGAGCGCCCTTGCCGAAGCCACCCAGGGGCGTTTCTTCAAAAGCGGCTCCTTTTCACTCAAAGACGTCCCCCTCAACAAGCCGGCACCCGTCGAAATTGGCCGCTCCAAAGACGAGCCGACATGGGACAAGTGGTATTTTTTTGTTTTCTTTCTCAGCTGTTGTGCACTGGAGTGGGTTTTAAGACGGCGTCTGGGCTATATCTAAACCCCAAAAGTCCACAACAAGGTGGTTTCCCCAAGGGAGAAGCGCGGATGACAAGGGAAGAAGCTTGGTCTTTTCTGGCTTTTTTAGGCATACGGGCCGGGATGACGGTGTCTTTGCGCAATATGCCCCTTGAATTTCAAGAGAAATTGCTGCCATTCCTGGAGGGGGTCCACCTGATGGACAGCTGCAAAACCGGCATCAACAGCACTCTGTTCTTCACTTACAGCAAAGTTGAATTGCTAAAGTACTTGCCGGAGCTGTCGAGAAACATGTCGGCCAACGGCAGAATTTGGGTGTTTTTTCCGGAAGAGCTCACAACGAAGGAAGTTCCGGACGAGGATTTTGTTCGTCTGACAGCTTTGCAGATAGGCTTAGAGGACGACAGGCATTGTCCGGTCATTTTGGGCTTTCGGGGCCTGAGGCTTCGTTGGAGGCTCCAGTCAAAACGTCCAGAAAAACCAAGTTTTTGTTGCTGAAGTCTTTACATAACCGAAAACTTCTGAAAGCCTAGGCGCGTTTTCGAGTTTAACGGGAAGGGCTTTTGGAAGGTTTTGCCTCAAGCCATTGTGGCAAGTGCAAACCTTTGAGGGGCCAAATTTTAGGAAGGCTGTCTCTGTATGGGGGATGGCCCGAGGAGCTTGAGATGAGATGGCATGGTCATTTAATCCAACGGGAACATAGACGCCCGAGCTCCGCCACTCAATTCTTTCAATGCAGCGCTGGCCAAACCCTGGGTGTTTCCCGTCCTGGAGGGTTTTGTTTAAGCGGGCTGCGAACGGGAATTCAACATGAGCAGTATTCTTATCATCAACGCAACAGGGCGCGAGACGCGCGTTGCATTGGTGGAGAATGGGCATATTTCGGAGTTTTATTTAGAGCGTAAAAAAGACAAAGGGATTGTCGGAAACATCTACAAAGGCAAAATAACGCGGGTGCTTCCGGGCATGCAGGCGGCCTTTGTCGACATAGGCCTGGGCAAGGCTGCCTTCCTCTATGTCAGCGATGTTTTTTATGATCCGGAGTTTTCAAAATTCCACTATGAGCTGACAGAAGGCGAGCACGACGAGGAAGTGGCCGACATCCTGGAAGAGCCTTTGGAGGATTTGGTTCCGACAGAGGATGCACTCCCAGGGGAATCCGCTGTGTCTTTGGCCATGGAAGCTTCTTTGGAAGCGCTCCCAACGCCGCTTCCTGAGTTGGCACAGGTGCCTTCAGAAACAGCCTTAGACTTTTCCAGCCAGGCACCCTTGCTGCTCTTGCCGGCACAGTTTATTCCCCCCGAAAAAGAGGCCCCGCTTTGCGCGAAGAAGACAGCCCCCACAGGTGCCCAAGTCATCGCCGCCACCCTGGGGGATGCGCCTGCGCTCAGCGAGGAAGAAAGCCAGCTTCGCGTGCTGGAGCGTCGCGCCGGTTTGCGTTTTTTTGAAGACAAGCGCCACAAACGCACGGCCAAAATTGAGGAGCTGTTGCAGGTGGGGCAAGAAGTTTTGGTCCAAATTTCGAAAGACCCCATCGGCAGCAAAGGCGCGCGGCTGACTTCACACATTTCCATTCCGGGCCGGCATTTGGTTTTCATGCCGACGGTTGACCATGTCGGCATCAGCCGACGCATCGGCAATGACAAGGAGCGTCGGCGCCTGCGGGAAATTGTCGAGCGCCTTAGGCCGCCGGGGACAGGCTTCATCGTTCGCACCGTTGCCGAAAATGTGACGCAGGAAAAGCTTGAGGCGGACATTCGCTTTCTTCTGGAAGTCTGGAAGGGGACTTTGCGGGAGAGCGAAGCGCGCAAGACGCCGGGGCTTGTCCATCCGGATTTGGATTTGATTTTGCGCGCCACACGCGACTTATTCGCGAGAGACGTTGAGCGTCTGGTGATTGACGATCGCGACGAATACATGCGTGTCCTGCAGTTTGTCTCCGCGCAGGACAGCGCGCTTCGGGAGCGCGTTTCTTTGCATGAAGACGGAGAGCCCATTTTTGATGCCTATGGCATTGAAGAAGAAGTCAAGCGCGCCCAGCAGCGAAAGGTATGGCTCAAAAGCGGGGGCTATCTGATTTTTGACCAGGCGGAAGCCCTGACAGCGGTGGACGTGAATTCAGGCCGCTATGTCGGCAAGAAAAGCCTCGAAGAGACGATTACAAAAATCAACGTGGAAGCGGCCAGGGAAATTGTCTACCAACTGCGGCTTCGCAACATTGGCGGCATCATCATTTGCGACTTCATCGACATGGAAAAGTCGCAAAACCGCGACAAAGTTTTCAAAGCGCTTCAAGAAGCCCTGGGAAGAGACAAAGCCAAAACCAATGTGCTGCGCATTTCCGAGTTGGGGCTTGTGGAGATGACGCGCAAACGCGTGCGCGAGTCCATCGGCCGGATTGTCTACGAAGACTGCGCCTATTGCGATGGCCAGGGCTATGTGAAAACCATCACCACCGTGGCCTATGAGATTTTTCGGCAGCTGCGCCGCTTTGCCAGCACACTGAAAGACCCCACCCTCGTCATTCACTGCAATATGGATGTGGCCAGCCTGCTTTTGGGCGAAGAGCGCGGAGAATTGCGACACCTCATGGACAGACTCAACAAGTCCATTTATGTGCGCGGGCAACACAACTACCACCGCGAGCAATATGACATTTATGCGCGCTCCACCCTGGGGCCGGAGCACAAAATAGCCTCTTCGAGAGAGCGTTTCGAGTCGACCGGCAGCTATGGCGCCCCCAAGCCGCGAAGCGTGGAAGGGCGCTCTTCGGAAGGGCATGAGCGCGGCATAAAGCGAAGTCGTCCCAGCCGGGAAAGGACGCGCAAGGACTCCAAAAAGCCTTCTCGACATTCTGCGGAAGGCCGGGCGGCTTTTGTGGGCGCAGAAGCGAAGCCTACGCGCGAAGCGGAAGACTCAACGGATGTTGACGCATAAGCGCCTACGTGAAGCGGTTGTCATTTTTCTATTTTCAGGAGGGGGAATTATTTGTCAGGCGAATTTCGAAAGTTTTTTCGTGCTTTCGGGCAAAGCCCCTTGGCAAGAAGCGGGGATGGAATCGCCGTTTCTGCGGGCCATCTCACCTTCATTTCATTGATGTCGCTGATGCCTCTTCTGGGCGTGGCTTTGGGCGTTGTCCAATGGTTCCACGGGCCGCAACTTTCTTCGTGGCTTGTACAGCTTTTGGAAGAAGTGGTTGCGCCCGGAATGCATGCGAAGTCCGAGGCCATTTTGCAGAGGTTTATTGCGGCGTTCTCCTCCGTGGCCATGGGCTCCTTGTCGTTTTTTTTCCTGCTGGTGTCCGCCATTGCTTTGTTGCAAAACCTGGAAGTCGCCTTCGACGGCATTTGGGGCATTTCTCAACGCAAAAACTTTTTTTCCAGAGGGTTTTCTTATGTGGCCGTGTTGCTGTTAGGGCCCATTGCCCTGGGATTTTTTTTGTCAGGAAGCGTTCTTCTTCAACGCCTTTTGGCCCAGTGGGGCTGGCCCGCGCTCTCCTGGATGAGTTGGGGCGTTTCTGTAGTCCTCGCCTTCAGCTTTCTCCTTTTGCTCTACCGCCTTTTGCCTCGGGTGGCAGTTTCATGGAAGGCCGCGCTGGTGGGGGCCCTGGGGGCCGGCCTTCTGTGGGAGCTTGCGCGCCACCTCTACCAAAATGTGGCCCACGCCTTTTACCAATACAGTGTTGCCTGGGGCTCCTTGGGTGCATTGCCCTTGTTTCTCATGTGGCTTTATCTCTCCTGGTACCTCGTATTGCTCGGCGCACGCTTCACCTACGCCTACGATCAGCGGAATTTCCAGGAGGCCTTCAAACGCCTTCACAGACATCCGCGCGCCCATGAGCTGATTGGCGTCAGAATTGCGAAGGAATTTTCCATCGCCCACAAAGGCGCCCCCCAGGCTTTCACCTGCAGCACCCTCGCAAAGCGCCTCCAACTCCCCAGCCAGAAGGTGGAGGAAGTCATCCACCTCTTTTTAGAGGCCAACCTCCTCGAGCAGGGGCCCAAAGGCACGCTTTTGCCCGCCAAACCCTTGTCAGAATTGACATTGGCCGACATCAGCCTGGCCGTTGGCGCCATGCCGTCCTTCTACAGGCAGGTTTCGGGTGAAACACAGCCAGCCATGGCCGACATAGAAAAGCTGTTTTTTTCAATGGATGAAGAGGGCCTTCGTCGGCTAAGAGACATGAATTGGGAGGCTTTGGCGAATTTATAAAAGCTTCTTTATTGATTTTTTTTAGCTTTCGTGCAGATTTCGCTTTGATAGATGCGTGTTTTGGAACCCCAGCGAGAACAGCAATGCTTAAATCCGATATTGTCAACAAACTCGTAGAAAACCGAAAAATGACTTTGAAGCAGGCAGAGGCCACTGTCGAGACGATTTTCGGCTCGATGCAAGGCGCCCTCATTCGCGGCGAGAATATTGAAATTCGAGGCTTTGGTGCCTTCCATACCAAAGAATATGGAGGCTACCAGGGGCGAAACCCCAAGACGGGAGAAACCATTCCCGTCAAACCCAAGCGCGGCCTCTTGTTTCGAACGGGCAAAGAGCTCAAAGAGCGCATCAACAAAGCAGGCGCACAGCGAGACGCCGCCAACACCAACAAAGACTCCTAGTCCGGTCTACAGAGCTCCGAGGGACTCTAGGCGCATCCAGGCCTCCTGTCCGTTGGCCGTGCGGATTTTGGCGAACTGGCCCGTGCGCTCAAGGACGCGGACTTTGAGTCCTCCATGAAGCATGAAAACCTGTGTGGCCTGCTCTGAGGGAAGCTGCAACGCAGCGGCCGTTTCGGGCAGCACAATGCTTTCTTCCCATTGGGAGGGCGCATAGCCCTTGGCTGCGAAGGTGAGGGCGCACAGGCCGAGTGCAACCCACAGCATGAAGTCCACGGCTTTCCACAGGCGCGCTTGCTTTTTGAAAACCCGAAGGCAAACAAAGCTGAAAAAAAGGGCCCAGGCACACGCCAGCAGCGCCCACGCCAGGAGTGTGTCGGGAATGTTTCGAAGCACGCGGTAGAAAAAGGGCGTTTCAACAGAAGGCACAGAGTCCGCCTGCACAGAGCGCGCCCAGGCCAAATTGAAAAGAATGTCCTGGGCATTGGGAGAAAGCTGGCTGGCTTTTTCCAAATTCCAAATGGCACAGCCCATGTCTTTGAGTTCAAGGCAGCTTGTCCCAAGGTTGTAGTGAAGCTCTGCCCCCACAAAGTTTGAGTCCAGCAGTTTTTGGTAAGCCGCTTTTGCCTGGACATGGTTTTTGGCAGCAAAGTCCTGGCCTGCCTGCTCAAAAATGGCCTGTGCTTCTTGCGGACTGAAACTGCCCAAAAAACTGAAGGCCAACACGGACAAAAAACTCATGGCCACTCCTTGAGAATATGAAGCGTGGCCTTGCAAACCCTCTGTGCGGCCAAGGCATCCGGAGGCGCCTGCCCAAACTGCACAGCGTCACACTCGCTCAAAATGTACAGAAGCTGTGTGCGCAAGGCCTCAGAGAAACCCTGCGCTTCCATTTGGAAAGTCAATTGCTCCCGTGTGAGTCCCTGAGTGGAAACCCCCAGCTTGCATTCTGCCAGCGCCAACACGTTTTTTCCAAGCCTGGCAAATGAAACAACGCTGGGGTTTTTTTTCAATTCGCCCACAGAGGCACGAATGTCGCCGAGGGCAGATTTTTCTCGTCGACGTTGTTGCCTTTTGGCAGAAGCGCCCATTTTAGAAAGTGCAAGCCGGGCAAGCGCCCCAAAAAAACGCAGAGAAAGGGGCAAAGCAACAAGCATCCAAAAAAAGTTTTTTTGTGTCATGGAAGCCGACAGGGGGGCAAGCTGAGCCCTGTGGCGAATGGGGTGGATTTTTTCTTGCTCCAGCGCGTCCTGGGGTGAGGGGAAAGACGCCTTGGCTGCGGCATTTCCGGCGGCGCTGCCCGCATTCTCCGGGAGTACAACCCATGTCAGCGGGGGCGTTTGGGTGGACTGTGTCTGCTGCGTCTCCACGTTGAAATAGTCGAATTTCACTGCCGGCACCGTGAAGCTTCCGGCCTCCTGAGGAATGACAACATGGTGCAGGGTGCGAATTCCCAGAAGTTGCTTGCCCACAACCTGCGTGTTGTTTTGGACAGTCGGCTGAAAGGTTTTGAATGCGTCCGGAAATGTCAACTCGAGCGGCGGCAAATTTCTGACGTTTCCAAAGCCGCGCAGCGTCAGGCTGAGCTCTGCAGGCTGGCCCACCACCAGGGGGCCTGGAGGCGCCTGCAGCTCCAGGGCCCATGGCCCCACGGGAAGGTTTTCAGCCGGGCCGGGAAGGGCTTTGACTTCCAGCGTCAGCGCGTTGCTTTGTCTGCGCACTTCGCGCCCTCTGAAAAGCTGTCCCACGACAAAATCCGCCGTTGCCGGCTCCAGGGTGAAACTCCCGGGTTGAATGGCAAAGAGGGCTCGCTTTCGGAGCGTGGTGACGTGGTATTGGACACCGTCCACCATGTGTCGCTCCGTGCGCAAAGGCCATGGAAGCTCAAAGTCTTCACTGAAAAAGCCCTTCAACGTCGGCAGGGAAAGGGACTCAATGGAAACATTGGCCGTTCGAGAATACAGCAGCACGCTTAACAAAACCTGCTCTCCGACATAGACGGAAGACTTGTCGAGTGCCATTTGCAAAAACAAATCCGAGTCCGTGCGGGGGATGAGGGGCGCATTCCTGGAGGCGCTCCCCGGGGGAGAAGGCGAAGGGGCTGTTGGGCTTCGCGTAACATGGAGGCTGAGGGTTTGGGTTTTGTGCGTGGTGTTTCCTGTTTTGAGAAGGGCTGCCGGGACAAGCAGGGGCCCTTCTTTTTTGGCGCGCAAGACGAGGACATAGCGCTGCTCTTTTTTGGGTTGCCTCCCCGTCCCATAGTGAAGCTGAGCAGACTGGGCGCGCGAGAGGACTTCAAAATCCGGACTGGAGGGAAGCTCCACCTGCGCATTGGCAGGCGGGTTTGAAATGACAACACTGAGTTGAAAGGTTTCTTCGAGGCCGACAGTTGTTTTGTCGGCAAACTGGAAAAACTCAAACTCCGCCCACGCCGGGAGGGAGCACAGGAGAAGAGAGAAAAACCACCTACCAGTCTTGCTCATATTGCCACTCCTCCACCGGCGGTTTTTTCTGAAAACGCCAAGGCTCATAACTTTTCTCATCCATTCCAAAAGCATCCAAAATTTTATCCGCGTCTTCCTTGCGAAGCCGCCCCGTGGGCCGTTGGGAAGCCCCCTCCTGGGGTGCATTTTTTTCTGAAGTTTCTTCATTCACGTCGTTGTGTTTGGGCGCAGGGCTGTCTTTGGCGTCGCCGGGTGTTGGAGGAGCGCTTTCCTGGTTTTCCCGGGCAGGGTTTTTTTTGTCCGCAGAAGTTGAAGTGTCCGGGTTGTCCTGAGTTTGTTGTTGAGGGGAGGGGCTTGGGGTGTCGGACGAAGAAGAAGCGTCCGAGGGCTTCTCGTCTTCCTTTGGGGAGGTGGGGGAATCCTCAGGCGGGGGCGGGGGCGGGGGCAAGGAGAGCAAAAATTCCAGGTTATGTCTTGCCATCTCGTCCTGGGGGTTGGCCCTCAAAGCCTGGCGGTAAGAGGCAATGGCATCGGCCGTATTGCCCATGGCCGCATAGGTGTTTCCCATGTTATAAAAAACATCCCCTCGAAGCTTGCCCTCATCCCATTCCAGGGCACGGCTGAGCGACTGAAGCGCCTCGTTGTATTTTTCCTGCTTAAAAAAAGTGGTGCCCCGGTTGAATTCAAGCTGAGCGTTGGAAGGCATGTGGGTTTGGGCCTGCGCAAATGCCGCATCGGCTTCCTCAAAGCGCTCATTCTGGTAAGCCTCCATTCCGCGCTGGACGCTGGGAGGAATTTTTTGAAAAAGGTTTTGCGCAAAGGCCACAGAAAAAAAACTCGAGGCAAGCCAAAGCCAGAATGCAGCGCGCAATGTCATGGCGGCACCCTCCTTTTGGAGAAGGGCAAAAGCATGCCCGACAACAAAAACAAAATGCCGAGGGCAACAAAAGGTTGGAACATTTCCCCATAGCGGGTGGTGACGCGAAATTCGAATTCTTCTTTTTGCATGGCGTCAATGTGAGCGCCCACAAGGTTGGCGGCGACGCCCCCAGGCTCATAAAAAAACTCGCCGCCTGTCGCGTCGGCAATGTTTTGCAAAAGCTGTTTATTCAAACGGGAGATGACGGTTTTGTTGTGTGCGTCCTTGAGGTAGCCGACAATGTTTCCATGCGCGTCATATTTGGGGATGGGCTCGCCCATGTCGCTGCCAACGCCCACAGCCAGCACCTGAGCGCCCGCGGCTTTGAGTGCCTGAATGCCGCTGTCCACTTCGCCAGAAAGGTCCTCCCCATCCGACAGCAAAACGACAACACGGTTTTTGGAGCCTGTGCCGGCCTCTTCGAATACCTTGGCCGAAAGCCTGAGCGCAGCGCCCAGGTTGGTGGGCCCCGGCGGGAAGGCGTCGACACGAATGCTGTTTAAAAAAAGCTGTGCAGCCGCATAGTCGCCCGTCAGCGGGCATTGCACAAAAGCCGAGTTTGAAAAAACCACAATGGCAACCCGGTCGCCTTTGAGTTGCTCCATCCACTGAAAAAATTCCAATTTTGAGCGCTCCAGGCGGCTTGGCAAAACGTCTTTGGCGAGCATGGATTTTGAAACGTCCATGGCCAATACAATATCGACGCCGCGACGTTTGACAATTTCAGTGTGGCTTCCACATTGCGGCTGACTCAAGGCGATGACAAAAAAACTCAAACCCCCGCACACCAGAAGGGCTTTATACAAAGGCCGCACACTCGAAAGGCCGGGCACCAGCACGCCCAGCAAGTGGGGGGCCACGAGGGTGCCGGCCTTTTGAAAGCGACGCCATGCATTGTGCAGGCTCCACAAAGTCAAGGCGAGGACGAGCAAAAACCCCGTCAGCATCCACGGCTTTAAAATGTTGATGGGGTAACCCAAAAAATGAAATTGCCAGTCCGTCATGGAAGCACACGCAAGGGGCCATTTTGAAGAAAGGCTTGAGTTGCCCACAACAAAAAAGCAGCCAGCAAAAAACCGCCGAACAATTCTGTGTAACTTAAGTCAGGCGCACCATCGAGCAACTTGGAGCGCTCAAAGGTGTTGAGCGCGCTTTGAAGTCCCTCTTCCAGAGAGTGTTTGTCGGTGGCGACATAGGACATGCCTCCGGAAATGGAAGCCACCTCCTCCAAAAGCTGGGGGTTGATGGGAATGTCCACTTCAAACCACTCGGCTGCCCCCGTCAAAGGGTTGTTTCTCGGGAAGGGGACTTTCCCTCCTTTGCCGACCAGAATGGTGTAAATGGGAATGTGGTGGCTTTGGGCAAGTTGCGCCGCGTCCAGAGGCGACAGGCGGCCCGCATTGTTGTCGCCGTCGGTGATGAGGACGATGACTTTGCTTTTGGCTTCAGAGTGGCGCAAGCGAAGCAAGGCCGTTGCCAGCGCATCCCCAATGGCCGTCCCATCTTCTATCAGGCCTGTTTGCAGTTGCCCCACAATGTGCTTGAGAATGCCATAGTCCAAAGTGAGCGGCACTTGTGTATACGCAAGCCCCGCAAAGACGACGAGGCCAATTCGGTCATTGGCCCGCTTGTCGATGAAGTCAGAAAGCACTTGTTTGGCGACGTGCATTCGGTTGAGGGGTTTGAAATCCGCAGCCTCCATGGAGGTGGACAAGTCCAGCGCAATGACAATGTCAATGCCTTCAACCGTAGGGCTTTTGGGCATGCGCTCCTGGAGTTGAGGACGGGCCAAAGCCACCATGGCCAGGGCAAGGCCCAGCATTTTCAAGCATGGAATCAACCACAGGAGGCGGACGCGCAGGCCTTTGGTTTGCGCCACAAAGAGGGCGCCGGAAGCAAAGCGCAGCGCGGCATGTCTTCGTTGGTTGCGAAGGCCCAACGCGAGGACAATGGGCAAAAGCGCCAGAAGCCACAGTGCATAGGGGCTATGGAAGTGGAGGCCGGACATGGTGTGCTTGGGCGGCGGACAATGCGTCCTTGGGGGCAGTGGTGTCAATAAGCTGGTAGGCGAATTTCAAGTCTGCTTCACACTTGGCGAGTTCGACACTCCCCTTCGCATATTTAATGAAGTCGGATTCATAAGAAAATTGAGCAAAGGCCTCTAGGGGAATTTGAGTGGAAGGCAGTCGCCGGAGGGAAGCCAGCAACTCTGTGGTGGTGCATTCCAAAGCATCCAACTGGTGAAGCTCGCCAATGTAGCCGCGAATAATTTCGGAGAGCATAAAATAATATTCGCGCGTTTTTCCTTGCGCAGGGAGCGCCTTCGCCCCCAATGCATCCAGCGCCTCCCGGGTTTTTTCTGCAAGCGACTTGGCCGTCGCTTTCAAAGGCCTTTCTTTTTTTCTTTGGCGCAACCCTTTCCAGGCGAGGAGCAAAGCCAAGGCCATGGCCAATACAGCAGCGCCCCCGTACAAAACCCCATAGTCAGGGGCGAAGACGGGGGCCGGGGGGCGGACATCCTCCATTTGGGAGGGGGCCTTGGCGCGGGAGGTGAGGACGAAGAGGGTTTGGGTGGGCAGAGAAAAGGTATCCGTTTGCCCAGGGGCTGTTATTTCAAATTGGAGAGGGGGGAGCTCCAGGTTGCCCAATTCAAAGGCCGCCATGTGAATGGAAAAGGTGGTGGTGCTGTCCTTGGGGCCGTCATCGCGCTTGCGCGTCTTGGAAAGAATGTCGAAGCTGGGGTTGTCGGGCGGCGAAAGAAGCTCAATGCGCGCATCGCCAGGGTGCCGGAACGTCACGCTCAGCGAGAAGGGCTGCCCCAGTTGCACGGTGTGAGGGCTTATATGAATGTCAACCGAGGCAGGCGCCACGTTGGGTTTGGGTATGAAATCATCTGTCAAGGCAAGGGAACTCCACTCAAGTCGGCATACGGTGCTTGTGGACTTTGCATGACTTCGCAGCATCGTTCAAGTGGACAAGCTGTCAAAAGCTTGTGAGACTCGCCCGCTCCTATGTTTCTTTTTTGTGGACTCTTCCTCTTGTTGAGCGGTACCGCTTTGGCGGCGGGCGAATCCCCCCCCAACGCTCCCCCCCCCTCCTTGCCTTTGGAGGTGGAGCCTCCTGCTCCCCCTCCTGTTGTTTTGCCTGCGCTTCCTCCCCAAATTTTCCTGGTAACTTTTGGCCCTGGCGATGAGATTCCCGCCTGGTGGGGGCATATTGCTTTTGTGACGGAAGAGCGGATGCACGGAGAAAACGGGGAGATGCTCGTTCGCAGCCGGATGTACAACTACGGCACTTTTGATTTTGACAAAAAAATGCTGGCCAATTTTGCCCTGGGGCGCCTGGAGTTTTGGCTTGGCGTGACGCCCGTGGTACCCATTTTGGAATTGTATTCGAAAGAAGACAGGGATGTGCGGCTGTTGCCCTTCCAGTTGACGCCCCAGGAAGCTGGGGAGATGGCCGCTGCGTTGAAAGAGAATGCCTTGCCTCGAAACCGCCATTATTTATACCACCACTACAACGACAACTGCGCGACACGCATCCGCGACATTTTGGACCGCGCCGTTTTGAAGGGGCAGTTTTCTGCCTGGCTCAAAGCGCAGCCCGCCAGCATGAGCATACGCGAGCACACGCGGCGCTATTCTGCCGTGAGTTTGCCGATGATGATGTTGTTGGATTTCATGCAAAACGATGAGCTCGACAAACCCATTACCGCCTATGAAGAGGCTTTTTTGCCCGATGAATTGGAAAGGCGAATTCTCGAGTTTTCTGCTTTGCGCGCAGAGCCTTTGACGGCGAAGCCCCGGGACTTTTTCAAAGCCCAAAAGCGCGCTGCGCCACGCAAGGTGCCACCGAAGACAGAGCTTCCATGCCTGGGAATAGGCATGGGTTTGGCCTTGGTTGTGGGGGCGCTGGGGCATAAGGCTTCCCAAAGGCGCCGCTGGGCCATAGGGGGGCTTGGCCTGTTGGGCATGCTGTGGCTTGTGTTGTGGGGGTTTTTGGGGACGACGCTGCTTGCCATGCAGTGGACAGACCATACGGTGACGCATGGGAATGAGAACCTCTTTTTGGCAAACCCGCTTTTGTTGTTGGGCGTGGTTTGGGCATGGCCCTTCATGCGCAAGGGCACACAGCACTCCCTAGAGCGCCTTGCGTGGCTCTATGGCGGCGTCGCGGCCCTTTCCCTGCTGGGGCTTGCGCTGAAGCTTTGGTGGCTGTTTGACCAGAACAACTGGAACATACTCGCACTCATATTGCCTGTACACGGCGCCCTGGCGCTCGTTTTTGGGGCCTTAGCGCGCAAAAAAACAGGCGAGCAAGAAACAGCCTTGCCCGCGCATTCCAAAAAACCCAACAAGAAAAAAATACCTAGGTGAAATTGCGTTCGGCAAACTCCCAGTTGACCAAATGCTTTAGGAAAGTGTCCACATATTTGGCGCGCAGGTTGCGGTAGTCGACATAATAGGCATGCTCCCACACGTCACAGGTGAGAAGGCACTTCAGCCCCTGTTTCAGCGGCGTATCCGCGTTGCCTGTCGTGGTAATTTTGAGGCTCCCCTTCTCCGAAACAAGCCAGGCCCAGCCGGAGCCGAATTGGCCGATGGCCGCGCTGGCGAACTGAGTCAGGAAGGCTTCAAAGCTTGTGAAGTCCCGGACAATGGCCTTGGCAAGCTCCCCTTGAGGCTCTCCTCCGCCCTGGGGTTTCATGGATTTCCAATAGAAGTCATGGTTCCACACCTGGGCTGCGTTGTTGAAAACAGCGCCCGAAGAGGTTTGGACAATGTCTTCCAAAGAAAGCTCCGCCTGGGGTTGCCCCTGGAGCAGGTTTTTTAAGTTGTTCAAATAAGTCTGGTGATGTTTTTCATAGTGGAAGCTGAGCGTTTCTTCAGAGAGGTGCGGACTGAGGGCGCCCTTGGAATAGGGGAGAGGGGCAAGTTCAAATTTCAAAATATCCTCCTTTTTTGTTTGGAAGGCTTATATCTGAATCACCAGACTTTGCCTGCCTGAGTTTGCCTGAAGAATGTTTTTAGGTGCAAGGCAATGTCGCACCACAGGGAGACAGGAACACATGAGCGGTATAAATGAAGCAGAATTGAATTGGGTGGAGCTGGAAGAGCGCCTTTGGGGACTTCGGAGGAGTCTTTGACGTAGAGCGCAAACGCTCGGACATTGCGCGCATTGAGCAGGAGGCCTCGCTTCCGGGTTTTTGGGAGCAGCCGATGCAGGCGCAAAACCTGTTGAAGCAGAAGGCGGAGTTGGAGCAGGTCGTCAAAACCATGGATGAGGCTCAGCGGCTTTTGGAGGACGCGAAGGTGTTGTGGGAGTTGGGGCAGGAGGCCAAGGACATGTCGACACTGGAGGAGGCGGGCGCCATGGCTTTGGGGCTGGAAGAAAACATTCGCGGCCTGGAGCTTCGGCGCATGCTTTCGGAGAAGACGGACCGCCTCAATTGCTTCATGGAGATTAACGCCGGAGCAGGCGGCACAGAGTCCATGGATTGGGCGTCCATGTTGACGCGCATGTACACGCGCTATTGTGAGCAGCGCGGATGGAAGGTTGAAATCAACGACATGGTGGAGGGGGAAGAGGCCGGCTATAAAAACGTTTCCCTGAGGGTGGAGGGGGATTTTGCCTACGGCTACCTCAAGGCGGAGGTGGGCATCCACCGCCTGGTACGCATCAGCCCCTTCGACTCGAATGCGCGTCGCCACACTTCCTTTGCGGCGGTGGATGTCTACCCCGAATTGGACGATGAAATTCGCGTGGACATTCCGGAGAAGGACATTGAGTTGAAATTCATTCGCGGTGGTGGTGCAGGCGGGCAAAAGGTGAACAAGACGTCGTCGACGGCCCAGTTGCGCCACTTGCCCACGGGCATGGTTGTCACCTGCCAAACAGAGCGCTCTCAAAACGCGAACAAAGAAATGGCTTTCAAAATTCTCAAAGCGCGTCTTTATGACTTGGAGATGAAGAAGCGCCAGGAAGCCAAGGACGCTGTTGAAGCGGCCAAAGCGGACATTGCCTTTGGCTCTCAAATTCGCAGCTACGTGCTGGCCCCCTACCGCCTCGCGAAAGACTTGAGGACCGGCGTAGAGACAGGCAACGTCGACAAGGTACTGGACGGCGACTTGGACGCCTTCATTGTTGCGCAACTCATGGGCGTGAAAAACCCCAACCGCGCGCCCGTGGAGCCCTGAACGCGCAGAGGAAAGCGAGAGGCCGAGGGGCAGTGTGAATTTGGACTTGCAACCGGAAGACAATTCGGTTCTACCCCTTCCATGTCGGAAGAAGGCCTCAAAGAGCAGGAGCTTTACCAGCAGCGTTTGTCTTCAGCAGAAAAATGGCGTCAGTGGGGAGTCCACCCCTGGGGGAACGGTTTCAAACCCTCGCATACCCTTGCGGAGGTGGCGGCGCGCTGTGAGGGCCTTTTGACGGAAACTTCCCAGGAGGAAGCGAGCAACTACCGTGTTGCAGGGCGTGTCGTGAGTGTGCGCTCTTTCGGCAAGGCGGCCTTTGTCGTCATTGCAGACAGGAGCGGGAGGATTCAGCTGCACGTGAAGAAGGACGTCCTCGGCGAGGCCTATGCCCAGTTTCAGCAGTTGGACTTGGGGGATTTTGTGGGCATTGAAGGAGCGCCCTTCATTTCGAAGACGGGGGAGTTGACGCTGTCGGTTTCGAAGCTTTTGCCGCTGACGAAGGCCTTGCGTCCCCTGCCTGCCAAATGGCACGGCCTTTCGGACATAGAAGTGCGCTACCGCCAGCGCTATTTGGATTTGATTGCCAACCCGGAAGTCCGCGAGACTTTTTTGAAGAGGACGCGCCTGATAAAATTCATCCGCCAGTTTCTCGACTTGCGCGACTACGTCGAAGTTGAAACGCCGATGATGCACCCCTTGGTGTCGGGCGCCGCGGCCAAGCCCTTTGTGACGCACCACAACAGCCTCGACATGCAGCTTTATTTGCGCATTGCGCCGGAGCTCTATTTGAAGCGCCTGGTGGTAGGTGGCTTGGAGCGCGTCTATGAGTTGAACCGCAATTTTCGCAACGAGGGTTTGTCCACAAGACACAACCCTGAATTCACCATGCTGGAGTTTTATGAAGCCTTCGCCACCTATGAAGACTTCATGGCGCTGACCGAAGAAATGCTTTCAGAAGCCGCCCGGCATGTGACAGGCAGCACCACGGTTTCCTTCGGCGAGCACCAACTCTCCTTCGCCAAGGGCTACACGCGCATTTCCATGGCCGAGTCCCTTCTCTTTCACCTCAAGGAGCTTCGCCCTGGCGAGCTGGAAGACGCGGACAAGTTGCGCTTTCTTGCGGCAAAAAAAATGCCCCCTGCTGCGCGGGCGGGACTGGAGGCGCTGAATGCTTTTGAGTTGTGGGGGGTATTGTTTGAAGCCTACGTGGAGGAGGCCTTGGTACAGCCCACCTTCGTCACCGGCTTTCCCGTTGCCCTAAGCCCCCTGGCGCGAAGGAGCGACGACAACCCTCAGCTGACAGACCGCTTCGAGTTGTTTGTTGCAGGCCGTGAAATTGCGAATGCCTTTTCAGAGTTGAACGACCCCATCGACCAGCGGGAGCGTTTTTTGGCGCAACAGAAGGCCAAAGAGCGCGGCCAGGAAGAAACCATGGACTTCGACGAAGACTATGTGCGCGCCCTCGAACATGGCCTGCCGCCCACAGCGGGGGAAGGCATTGGCATTGACAGACTGGCCATGCTGCTGTGCAACGCGGCTTCCATTCGGGATGTCATTCTTTTCCCTTTGCTCAGGTCTCCTTCAAAATGAAGCTGCGCGTTTGGCTACACCGCCTGGGAATATGCCTCGCAGCCATCGGCCTTGTGGGGACAGCCGTGGGCATGCAGCAGCAAGAGTCGCTGAGGGCGTGGTTGGTCGAGCTGAGTGGGCTTTTGGTAGGCGCAGGCCACCTGGTGGAGTTTTTTTGGAGTGCAAGCGAATTGTTTTCTGGCGACTTGACTGCGCCTGTTTGGAATGCAGCGGTGCTGTGGGTGGCGCTCATGCTGTCGGGGCTTATGCTGTGGGCAGCCACAGGGCCTGTGCCTTCCACCCAAACACCGGCCTCAACAAGCTGCGCCGGCTATGTGGGCCTTTTGCGGTTTCGCGACTTTCATTGGAAGACTGTCCTGGTATATGCGGCAGGCATTTTGTCGGCCGAGCTGTGCTTCGTGCTGCTGTATACTGAATTGGTGACGGGTGGCGCCCTGTTTTCTGCGTGGACACCCCTTGCAGCCTTAAGTCTTGCAGGCGTGTTGGCCTTTGCCATGGCATTGGCCGCCGGCATAGGGGGCGCTGTTTTGGCCAGACAGTTTGCGATTCCTGAAGCCACGCTTGCCATTGTCTATTTCGGACTCCCCTTGCCTGTGTTTCTCATGCGCCTGCATGAGGAGGGCTTTGAGTTGTTGGAGTGGAAAATCCGCTTCCGGGAGATGATGCACCTGGCCACCTTGTTGGGTGAAGACCATGCCCCCGCAAGTTACCTTCTGGGTTTGGGCGTTTTGTTGTTGGGCTTTTTCTTCGGCGCATGCGTGGGGTTTGTTGTTGCCTCCTCGGGAAAATGGGACACGCGGCTGGGGTTTGAGCTTTTTGTCGCCTCCAAGCACCTGCAAATTTTTAAACCCCGCACCTTATTCGGGGTGTTGGTGGTGTTGTTGACAGGCATTTTCCCGCCTTTGCTCATTTGGTGGATAGTGGCGGCAGCGGATTCCCGCGTTGAGTTGGCGAGAATAAAAAAGCTGGGTCAGACAAACGCCCTGGCGGCGGAGGAGGCGATGGCCAGGCGGAAATTGAAGCAGAGCAAGCCATCGGAGTTGATGGCCGCCCTGGCTGTAGGAGGCGTAGGGGTGGGGGTGATGGCGTTGATTATTGTGCTGTCCGTCATGAGTGGTTTTTCGAATGACATGCGCAAGAAGATTTTGGGAACGAATGCCCACGGCATCATCATGCTGTCGGGTGCCGACATGCCCAACCCTTCAGAAGTCATGGAGCGTGTGACGAAGGTACCGGGCGTGACAGGGCTGACGCCGTTTATTTTTCGTGAAGCGATGGTTTCGTCGCAAACCAGCATTACCGGAGCCAACATTGCCGGGGCCATCATCAAAGGCATAGAGCCTTCCACAGTTGGAAGCGTCACGGACTTGCCCGAATACATGCTGCAGGGTGCCGACGTGAATGCTTTGTTAAGCCCTGAGAAAGTCACCGACAAAGAGCCGTGGCTTCCGGGCGCCTCGAGTGTGTTTCCCAAGGAGTTGGAAGAGGAAGGACTCATAGAGGTTTCCAAGACGGCGCCCAAGGTGGTGCTCCCCGGAATCATTTTAGGGCGGGAGTTGGCGGTGCAATTGCGCGTCATGGTGGGGGACCGCCTCAACGTCGTCTCTCCCCTGGGAGGCGAGTTGGGGCCGCAAGGCCCCATGCCGAAAAGTCGCGCATTTCGCGTGGTGGGGTTGTTCCACTCGGGCATGTACGAGTACGACGCGAAGATGGTGTACATTGAATTGAAGGAGGCGGCGGATTTTTTCAATGTGGAGGGGGCGATGGGTTTGGAATTCAAGGTGAAGGAGGTGGACGATGCGCGCCGCATGGCCACCCGAATTCGCGAAGCCCTGGGAGGCTACCCCTATGTCACGCGCGACTGGGGAGACATGAATCGCGCCCTGTTTTCGGCCCTGCGGCTTGAGAAGCTTGTCATGGGAATTATTCTTTCCATTATTGTCGTGGTGGCGGTGGGGTTGATAGTGGCGACGATGATTATGCTGGGCCTTGAGAAGCGCAAAGAGCTTGCCGTCCTCAAAGCTTTGGGCGTCTCGGATGGCGGCATTGTGAAGTTGTTTACGCTGCAGGGCTTGCAGATAGGGGTGACGGGCGGTGCTTTGGGCTTAACTTCAGGCGTTGCCTGGTGTTTGGCCATTGAGAAATTGGGCCTGCAGTTGGACCCCAAAATTTATTACATCCCCTCCGTGCCTGTGCACCTTGACGGCATTCAGGTGTTTTTGGCCTTTGTCATTGCTGTGGTGGTGACATTTTTGGCCTCCGTATACCCAGCCATCAAAGCTTCGCAGGTGGAGCCAGCCCAGGGGTTAAAGTCCGAGTGAGCCAAGAGATTCCGCTATTAACCGTGCGCAACGTCTGCAAGTCCTTTTTCATGCACGAAAGGTGCATTGAAGTGCTGCGCGGTGTGAATTTGTCCATCTGCCGAGGGCAAATGCTGTCGTTGATTGGCAGCTCCGGCTCCGGCAAAAGCACGCTGTTGCACATTTTGGGCACCCTGGACATTCCCACCACAGGCGAGGTGGAATGCCTTGGAAAGTCGGTTTTCGGGCTGAATGACGCTGAGCTTGCCGAGTTTCGCAACAGCACCATAGGCTTTGTTTTTCAGGCGCACCATTTGCTGCCGGAATTCACCGCGCTGGAGAATGTGGCCATGCCGGCGCTGATTCGAAGGGATGAGCGGCAAAAAGCCCTTGCAAGAGCGAAGCATTTGCTCAAAAAAGTATACCTGGAGGATAGGTGTGAGCACAAACCCGGAGAGTTGTCGGGTGGAGAGTCTCAGCGTGTGGCTTTGGCGCGTGCGCTCATGTTGGAGCCTGCGTTGCTTTTGGCCGATGAGCCAACGGGGAATTTGGACCCCAGGACAGGTTTTGGAATTATGGAACTTTTGCATGAGCTCAATCGGGAGTTGGGCATTGCCGCTCTTGTTGTCACCCATAACGAGGCTTCGGCAAAAGCCATGCCCTATCGCTTTCGCTTGCAGGAAGGGCAGGTTGTGCCTTGTGAGGCCTGAGTTTTTCTTTTGTGCGCAAAAGGGGCCGCCCAGACATGGCTCCACCGGGGATGGCGTTTTGTGAAGTCGCCCATGCTGACATATGCAAGCTTGCTTTTGGCGTGTTGTTTGACGTCGTCGGCTGTGTTTCAAGCCGCTCATGGCGCCCCGCTTTTGGCGGATTTGCCTTTGGATGACCAGCTGCCGGCAGGCAGCATTGCGGCCATGCGCTTTGAAGGCCTAAGGCGGGTGGACGCAGAAGCCGTGCGCCGGGTTTTGCGCCAGCAGCGCGGGGATGTTTTTGACCCGAACAAGACAGCTGAAGACATGAATGCCATTTGGGCATTGGGTTTTTTTGAAGACATCCATCTGTTCCTGGAGGCCTTGGAGGGCGGCCAATACGTCTACGTGGTACAGCTTCGAGAAAGGCCCGTGGTGCGGGAGGTGCGTTTTGAGGGCAATGAAGAGCTTTCTTCGAGCGACATTAAAGAGCTTGTCACCCTCAAAACCCTGTCGATTTTAAACCCGGCGACTGTCCAGCAGAATGCCAAGAAGATTCAGGACAAATACATTGAAAAGGGTTTTTTCCTGGCAGAAGTCCAGCACCGCCTGGACGCCGTGGGCACCGAAGGCCTGGAGGTGGATGTTGTTTTTGAAATCCGCGAGCACGCCAAGGTGATGGTGAAGCAGATTCAATTTTTTGGCGTGGAGAAAGTCCCTGAAGAAGAGTTGCGCTCAAAAATGTTCACCCGCGAGGGGAGCTTTTTGTCATTCCTGTCAGGAGGGGGAATTTTCAGGGATGATGGGTTTCAACGCGACTTGCAGGTGATTCAAGCCATTTATTATGACCACGGCTTCATCAACGTTCGCGTGGAAAGCCCTCAAGTCAGTTTGTCGGCGGACAAGCGTCATGTCTTCATCAGCTTGCGCGTTGAAGAGGGCCTTCCCTTTGACTTGGGCACCTTGGATTTTTCAGGGGACAGTTTAATTCCCTTCTCGGAGTTGAAAAAAAACCTGAAGTCTCGCTCCGGAGCGCGGTTTAGCCGCTCCTTCATGGCAGAAGACATTCAAACCATCAGCGATGCCTATTATGACTTGGGCTATGCCTACGCCAACGTCACGCCGCTGACGGATTTGGATGTTGAAAACAGAATTGTTGACATTGTTTTTGACATTCAAAAAGGCGAGCGCGTCAAAATTGAGCGTATTGACGTGGCGGGCAACACCAAGACACGCGAGAGGGTGATTCGCCGCGAAATGCGTGTGTATGAAGGGGAGTTTTTCAGCGGAACCGCCATGAAGAGAAGCCGCGAGCGCATTCAGTCGCTGGGCTATTTTGAAACGGTTGAAGTCACGCACCGCCCCGGAAGCACGACGTCAAAGATTATTGTCTCTGTGGAAGTGAAAGAGCGGCCGACAGGCGCTTTCAGTTTAAGCCTGGGCATTTCTTCTGCTGAGAATTTTATTTTCATGGCGCAGATACAGGACACCAACATTCTGGGGTGGGGACAAAGCCTGGGGGCTGCGGCACAGCTTTCCTCTTTGCGCAAATATTTTCAGCTGTCCTACAGGTACCCTTTCTTTTTGGACACGGACTTTATTTTGTCGTCGGAACTCTTTAGGATGGAGCTCGACTATTTTGGTTTTCAGCGCAACTCCTGGGGCGGAAATGTCAATTTAGGCTATTTTTTGTGGGAGGATTTTTCCGTCAACTTAGGCTACGGCCTTGAGGAGATAAGCGTAGAAAGAGGCTATACCTCCGCGTCGAACATTCCCTTCGCAAGCCAATACCTCAATGGAACTTTGTCGACGCTGCGTTTTGGCCTCCAGTGGGACAAGCGCGACAACCGTCTTTTTCCGACCAAAGGTTTTTTGCAGCATGTCTCCGCGGAATTTGCCCCGGAGTTTTTGGGTTTGCGCAATGCTTTCGTTTTCAATCGCTACACAGCCTATTCCAGGTGGTACTTCCCCCTGGGCTGGGGACTGGTTTTCAAAACGAATGCCACCCTTGGCTATATTCAGCAGCTGAATGCCAACAAGCCCATTCCCATTTCTGAGCGTTATTTCCTGGGCGGCATCAACTCGGTGCGCGGCTACTATTTGCGCTCCATTGCGCCACGCGTCCTGGTGCCCTCCAGCAGTCGTCCGGATGCTGGCACGACATGGTTTTCGGTAGGCGGCGACAAAGAATTCATTTTCAACGCGGAACTTGAATTCCCCATTATTCCCCAGGCCGGCATTCGCGGCGTCCTCTTCTATGATGCGGGCAACGCCTTTGCGGTGGACGCGAAGTTTTTCCAGGACAAGCAAAACAATTTGCCTTTGAATTTATTCCATTCTGTGGGCTTTGGTTTCCGTTGGTTTTCACCCATGGGGCCGTTGCGCTTTGAATTCGGCTTCCCCCTCAACCGCCGCCCGGACGACGACAGCTTCGTCTTTGACTTCAACATCGGAAATTCTTTTTAAGGAGGCTACCCATGCCCGCCACTCTGCGCGCCATTTTTGCTGATATAACAACCTTATCCGTTGACGCCATTGTCAACGCCGCCAACAACACCCTCCTGGGCGGTGGCGGGGTTGACGGAGCCATTCACCGTGCTGCCGGACCGGAGCTCCTCGCCTACTGCCGCACCCTAAATGGCTGCGCTACGGGCGAGGCCAAGCTCAGCCCCGGTTTTTGCCTCCCCGCCCGACACATCATCCACACGGTTGGCCCCGTCTGGCGCGGTGGCGAGCACGGTGAGCCGGCTTTGCTTGCCGCCTGCTACCGGCATGCGTTGGAGCTTGCTGCCCAAGCCGGGCTGGAAACCATTGCTTTTCCCTGCATCAGCACGGGTGTCTATGGCTACCCGCCCGCGCTCGCCGCGCAGCATGCGCTTGGGGCGGTGCGGGAGGTGCTGGGGCGCCTTTTGGGCATTCGTGAGGTCATTTTTTGCTGCTTTTCGCAAGAGGAGCAAAAGCGCTATGAAAGCCTGCTGAGAGGGTGAGGGTTTTTTTAACCCACCGGGGGAGAAGGAATAATGTCCCAAATGTTGCGGGCATACTCGCCGATGGTCCTGTCGGAGGAAAACCAGCCGATGCGGGCCACATTGAGGATGGACATGCGCCACCATTGTTGAGGGTTTTGAAAGGCGGCGGCAATTTTTTGCTGTGCTTGCGCATAGGCGTCAAAGTCCGCAAGCACCAGGTAGTTGTCTTCGGAAAGAAGGTTGTCGACAAGCGGGAGATAGAGGTTGGGGTTTTCCGGGGAGAAGAGTCCGGAGGCGACAAGCTCGAGGACTTCACGTACCTGGGGGTTGCTTTCATAGACATGGCGGCCGCGATAGCCTTCATGGCGTTTTTGAGAGACTTCTTTTTCTGTGAGCCCAAAGAGGAAAAAATTTTCAGCGCCGACTGCGTCGCGGATTTCAATGTTGGCGCCGTCCAAAGTCCCCAGAGTCAACGCGCCATTCATGGCGAATTTCATGTTGCCAGTCCCCGAAGCTTCCATGCCCGCAGTGCTGATTTGCTCGCTGACGTCTGCGGCAGGAATTAAGCGCTCTGCCAGGGAGACTTGGTAGTTGGGGATGAAGCAAACCGACAAGCCCGTGGACTCCGAATCGCTGTTGATGACGTCTGCAATGCCGTTGATGAGGCGGATGATGAGTTTGGCGCGTTGATAGCCCGGAGCGCTTTTGGCACCAAAGAGGAACACGCGCTTTGCCGCGGGAGGAGCATTTTGTTTTCTCGCCTGTATCCACAAGTGGACAATGTGCAGCGCGTTGAGCAGCTGACGTTTGTATTCATGGAGGCGCTTAATTTGAATGTCAAAAATAGCCTCAGGCGGCGCTTTGAGCAGACGGCGCGCCGCCAGGTAGTGCGCCAAATCCGTTTTGTTGGCCAATTTGGCGGCAGCAAAGGCCTCGACAAACGCGCTGTTGTCGACAAGGTTTTCAAGTTTTTTCAGGTGCTCCAAATCCCTAATCCACGCATCGCCGATATACTGAGTGATGAGTCTGGCCAAGCGTGGGTTGCATGCCAAAAGCCAACGCCTTGGCGTGACGCCATTGGTTTTGTTGTTAAAGCGCTCAGGGAACATTTCTGCAAAGTCAGGCAACACCGTTTTTTGAAGCAAGCCCGAATGCAACCCTGCAACGCCGTTGACGCTGTGGGAGCCGACAACAGCCAGGTGCGCCATGCGAATGGTTTTCTCATGGCCTTCTTCAACCAGAGACATGCGTGCAAGTCGCGCCACGTCAAAAGGATAGCGAAGCTGCACCTGCCTTAAGAAGCGGTGGTTGATTTCATAAATGATTTGAAGGTGCCTGGGCAAAAGCCGCTCAAACAGAGAAACGGGCCACCGCTCCAAAGCTTCCACCAGCAGCGTATGGTTGGTATACCCAAAAGTGGCCACCGTAATTTCCCAGGCCCTGTCCCAATTCACACGCTTTTCGTCGATGAGAACCCGCATCAGCTCAGCAATGGCAATGGCCGGATGCGTGTCATTCAACTGGATGGCCACTTTGTTGGGGAAGGCGTCAAAATTGCTGTGCACGTCGAGATAGCGGCGGACAATGTCGGCAATGGAGCAGGCCACAAAGAAATACTCTTGCTTCAGGCGCAACTCTTTTCCGGCTTGGTTCTGGTCATTCGGATAGAGCACTTTGGAGATGACTTCCGAGTCATTTTTTTCAACGACGGAAGCTTCATAGTCGCCGTCGTTGAAGAGCGCGAAGTCAAACTCTTCAGAAGCGCGCGCTTGCCAAAGCCGCAAGGTGTTGACGGTGGTGGCGTTATACCCGGCAACAGGGATGTCGAAAGGAATCCCCAAAACTTTTCTTCCGCCCACCCACCGGAAAGTGGGCTGTCCTGAGGGGCCCATATGAGGCTCAATGCGTCCATAGAATTGAACCTGGACTGTCCTTTCGGGACGAATAATTTCCCATGGGTTTCCAAATTTGAGCCACTCGTCCGCACGCTCCACTTGATAGCCGCCGATGATTTCTTGCCGAAAAATGCCAAACTCATAGCGGATGCCATAACCCATGCCGGGCAAGTCCTGCGTGGCCATGGAGTCCAGAAAGCAGGCCGCCAGACGTCCAAGGCCGCCGTTGCCCAAGCCTGAGTCAGGCTCCTCTTCCAGGAGGGAAGAAAGATCGATGCGCAAGTCAGAGAGGACTTTTTGGGCCACAGGCCACAGGCCCAGGTTGATGAGGTTGTTTCCCAGCGCGCGCCCCAGCAGGTATTCGGCCGAGAGGTAATAGGCGCATTTGACGTCGCCGCTGCGGTGTCGCATTTTGGTTTGGGCCCAGCGTTTGGCAAGCTGGTCCCGAACGACGTGCGCAAGCGCCAGGTAGCGGTCATAACTTGTCGATGCTTCAAAGGTGGTGGCCCGGGAGAGGGCGATGTGCCCCAGAAAGGTTTTTCTGAAGTTTTCGGCCGTCATTCCTGACTGTGCAAAGGAGGTTTGGGGCAAATCAGCAAATGGATTCATGGCTGTTCTAGGGCTGGGGTGGTGTTAAAAAACCCTCACTGGAGGGCCTGTCCGGGAGGGGCGTGGTTGGGCGTATTGTAGTGGGCGACGGAGAGGACTTTCACGGAGGAGTCGAGGGCCGTACGCAGGGGGAGGATTTTTTCCCGGAAGTCCGCAAGGAGGGAGGAGGGGAGGGGCTCCGGCCGGGGGAAATTCTGGTTGAGGGGGTTGACATGTACGCCCTTGCGCAGCAATTCAAAGTGCAGGTGGGGGCCTGTGGACATGCCGGTATTTCCGGAAAGTCCGATGACTTGTTTTTGCGCGACGCGCTGGCCCTTGGTGACATTCTTTTTGGACAAATGGCGGTAGCAGGTTTCAAAATTCATCGCATGGCGGATGCAGATGGAATTTCCCCCCGAGGCCCCATAGCTGCTGTCCGAGACAACCCCGTCGGCGACGGCCCAGACAGGCGTGCCGATTTCTGCGGCATAGTCCACGCCCTTATGTGCGCGCTCAAATTTCAAAACGGGGTGCATGCGCATGCCGAAACGTGAGGTGATGCGGCTGAATTTCAGAGGCGACTTGAGAAAAGTTTTTTGCGCGGAGGAGCCGTCCTCCATGAAATAGGTTTCTGTGCCGTCAGGAAGCCGGTAGCGAAAGCTGCGCTTTTGGCCGATGGCGCCCTTATATTGGGCCGCAAGCACATGGCCATAAGAAATGGTACGTCCCTTGGAGACGACTTTTTCGACAACAATGCGCATGTGGTCCCCCTTTTGAACGTCCCGATAAAAGTCAATGTCCCAGGCGAAAACATCCGCGACGACGACGGCAATTTCAGGCCGCTCTCCCGCGTCGATGGCCGCATTCCACAGGGAGCTGTTGACGGACAAGTCCACCACCTCGACGCGTTGCTCCCTTTCTATTTCGCGCACTTTTCCCACAAAGCGCTCACCTTCTTTGAGGACTTGCCATTCCGTCAGCAGGTTGCGGCGATAGTCGAGCAATGCAAGCGCTTCGTTTTTGAAGACAAGCCGAATTTGGTCCCCCGCCCTTGCCTTGCGAAAGTCAAAGCCTGTTGCCGACAGCGCATCTTGCATGGCGTTGACGTGCAGGCTGTCCAGCCCCATGTGGTACAGCAACTGGGGGACCGTTTGCCCGGACGCCAAGCGTCGGTTGATGATTTTCGTTGTGCCCTGTGCTGCGTCCTGCGCTGCGTCCTGTGTCGCCTCCGCAGTGCCGATGCAAAGAGCCAGGGCAATGAGTTGTGTCCACATGCGGTTGTAGCCTAGTCCTTTTTTTTGGAGATTCGAAGTTTTCGATTTGTCTTTTTCAAGTTGGAAAGCAAGAGGTTTTAAGTTGGAAAGAAGATGGATGTTGCTTGCATAGCGAAACTTCGCAAGGAGAGCGAAAAAAGTTTTCCCATATTATTTCTAAAGAAGACGCGCTCCTCATGCATGGCTTCAAAAACGACGGTTTGCTGTTTTCCCGGGAGGTGTTTTTCCTGGCTGGCCAGATGGAAAATAACCGGGCGGTTGGGGAGCATTTGAGGAACCTGGGCCAGCTTATGAAGTGCGCAAGAAGCGTCCTGGGGAGACCAGAAGGTTTCGGACTCATAGCCGATGCCGAAGAGTTGACGAATAAGCGGGGGAAGGAGCCAGGGCGCAAGAGAAATGCGCTGGGCAGAGTAGGAGGGGGAGAAGGTTTCGCCCAGCAGGCTGTCGAGGGCGCTGCGCCGCAGGAGGTAGCCGTAGAAGGCGGCCTCCATGAGGGCGGAGGAGACGCTGGCGGAATAGACGAAGGGGGCGGATTCTGTCAGGCGCAACACATCCCCTCCCAGCATGGTGAATTCACCGGCCGGCCCGGCCAGAAAGCAAAATGCGCGCGTATACTCCAGGGGGAAGTCGCGGGCGAACTCCTGGTGCAAGGAGGCCATGGTTGCGACGGAAGGGTGCTCCGGCAGAATGTTGTCGGGGTTGGCCAAGTCGTTTAAGAGCGAAGAGAACAAGGCGGGTTTGTTGGAAAGACTCCTGAATTGTGGATGCAAAGGTGCTTCAAAAAAACTTTCAATATACGGCCAGATGCTTTGTCCTATGGGCACCTGGGGGTTGGCTTTTTCCTCCAGGCATTCAATGAGGGCTGTTATTTTGCCGTGAGGTTGGGCCTCTTTGAGTTTTTTCTTTTGTGCGGCCAAGGGCAGTCCCCAGGTCTGTTTGGCAATGCGACAAAACCCGGCTTCAGGAGCTTGCAGGAGTCGTTGCACGCAGTACTCAAACCGGGTGGAGTACTCGCATGGCCTGAGGCGGTTTAGCATGGGCGGCATGGGAGAAGCAGAAGGCAATTCGACTTCTTCTTTCCAGGCTTCGCTCAAGGAGGGCTCCTCGTTGGGTTAGGGGGAGGGCGGAGGGTTGTTTTGCCTTCTTTTTTTGCGCAAAGGCTCCTGCCAAATTTCCACGGCCTTGTTGTGGCATGCAAGGTCTGCGCAGAAGACGTGGGTTCCATCATTGCGGGAGACGAAGAAGAAGTCGTCGCACTCCAGGGGCATGAGGGCGGCTTCGATGGCGGCTTTGCCGCTGCTGGCGATGGGCCCCGGCGGAAGTCCATACGTCGTATAGGTGTTATAAGGGTGCGGCGTATCCAAGTCGCTGCGGGTAATGGTGTTGTTGTGCAAATAGCCCTGGCGCAGCATTTTTGCATAAAGGACCGTAGGGTCTGTCTGCAGCTTCCAGTTTTTTCTAAGTCGGTTGTGGAACACGCAGGAGATGCGGGGACGCTCTTCAGGCGCGCCCGTTTCTTTTTCGATGATGGAGGCCAGGGTGATGGTTTCAAGAAGGTTTAACGCAATGCCCGGCTTTCTGGGTGCAGCGGCATAGGTGTCCAAGGTGGCTTTCACCATTTTTTTAAGGGCGTCTTCTTCTGAGGCGCCGCGCACAAAGAGATAGGTGTCGGGGAACAAAAAGCCTTCCAGGTTTTTGGCAGGCACGCCCAGTTTTCTGGCGAAGGAGGCGTCATGCATCAGCTCCTGAAGCTTTTGTGCGCTAAAGCCCAGCCCTGCGGCCACCAGGATGGGCGCGGTTTCGTCCATGCGCAAACCTTCGGGCACGGTGAAGCGGTAGGTTTTCACTTTATTGTCAATAATGTGTTGGGTGACTTCGGCAGGCGTGAGGGCCCCCACAAACTCATACTCGCCGGCTTTGAGTTTTGGAGAGAGCCCCTCCCGTCGAATCCACTCATAAAACAAAGAGGCGTCCTGAATAACCCCGGCCTCTTTGAGTTGGTTGGCCAAGGAGAGCGGGCCTGTCCCACGTTGGATGAGGACAAGTTTCGCCTCTTCGTTTCCAAAGCGGGTTTGTGCAAACTCGGTGAGTTTTTGTTGTCTGAAAAACCAATACCCCAAAGCCAGAAGGGCAAGCACAAGCAGCGACAGCAGGAGATAGAGAAGAAGACGCTTCATAAAGTTTGGCTTTCTTGTGCCTCCAACCAACTTTGCAAAATGAGGGCGGCAGCGAGATGATTGATGACTTGTTTTCTTTTGTCACGTGAAAGGTTGGCTTGAAGAAGCACACGCTCTGCCATGGCAGAGGTGAGCCGCTCATCCCAATAATGCACAGGCAGCCCTGTGTGTGCATGCAAACGCTCTCCCAGTTTGCGCGCCTCCTGCGCCGAGGTACCTTCGGTGGCATTCATATGCAAGGGCAAGCCCACCACGCATTGCTGGACTTCATGGGCTTTGGCCAATTCAGCCAGGGCCTCCAAGTCTGCCTGCAGGTTTTTGCGCCGCAGCGTAGAGTGAGGTTGAGCCGTCATTCCCAAAGCATCCGAGATGGCCACTCCCACGGTTTTGCTGCCGACATCCAGCCCCATGGTACGCATAAAAAGCTCCTCCAAAGACACTGTCAGCGAATGCACCCTATTCTATAGACCGTTTTAAAATGAAAGCGATTCGATTTTATAGACCGCTTTCAATTTGACATAAGGCGTGTACCGAAAGCGGCCGACAGCATTTATTGTAGAGGGGGCGGGCCCAGGGCACGAATGCGCTCCAGGGGCGGGGGGTGGCTCATCCCCATGAGGACCACCCATCGCGGAGGAGAAGGGTCAGCGAGGTTTGCCTCGCTGAGTTTTTGGAGCATGCGCGCAAAGGTTTCAGAGTCCTTCGTCAGCAAGAGGGCCTGGCGATCAGCCTCCAATTCCTGAGCTCGGCTATAGGCGCCGGAAATGGGACTTAAGAGCAAATTGGCAAGGGCGACGCCCAAAAGCAGCAAGGGGAGGATGCGCGGGTCAGCATAGCATTCTATCCCCAGCCAATGTCGCTTTTGGGCGTGTTGCATGAGTTTGTGAGTCCCCCACAAAGCGGCCAGCAGGGCCAGGCAGGCGCCCAGTCGATTCCACAATTTGTTTTCTTTGGCGTGGGCAGTTTCATGCGCCACCACGGCGAGGACTTCGCCTTCCTCAAAAGCCTTCAGCAAGTTGTCATTGAACACCAGCGTACGGCTCACCCCCTGGCCTGCAAAATAAGCCTGAAGTTTTTTTGTCGTGCGGGAATTCTCTTCCACCCAAATGTCCTGCACTTCCACCTGCGCTTGCTCAAGAAGCGTTTGGATTTGGTTGCGCAGCTGTGAAGCAGGCAAGCTGTGTTGTTTGTCATAAATACGCGCTCGCCACGGGTCCGCATAGGTTGAAAGGAGCAGCGCGCCTATGCTGACAATGCCCAGCACCCACCACCAATGCCGTGTCCTGCGTGCAAACCCGAGAAGTCCCGCCACGAGGCAGGACATGGCCAGAGAACGCAGCAACATTCCTTTGAAGAAGTCCCATGCAAAACTCTGCGGCGTATACAAAGACAGGCCGAAGCGATGCTCCCAGACGTAGCCAAAAAAGACATTCACAGGCACATAGAAGCTGGTTGAAATCAGAAGCAACAACAAGGTGAACAGCAAGGCGGCGCCCAGGCCGCTTCCTTTCCACAAGCGCTTGGACAATGCAGGGCCGGCGCGCAGCACAGGAAGCGTTTCCATGCGAAGGCAGGCGGGGTGCGCGCAGACGCGCTGGGCAAAGGCATGGAGGGAAGGTGTCCAACGAAAAAGGAGGACATAAACCAAAGCCGCATAAGGAAGGCCGGCTGCTTTCCAGACATAATAAGGAAAGGCATAAGCCTGCGCGCGCGCCCAGTGTTCCGCCGAGAAAAGAGCATCCATGGCAGAAGGCTTAGTGCCAAGGCAGCAGTGAAGGAAGAGATTTATTCACCAGCGTCTTCCGAGTTGTCGAGCAGCTGCTGCGTCAAAAACAAAAGCTTTTCCCGGGTACGTTTGGCAAAGAAGCCCGTGGTGCCGATGCGCTCCGCGGTGTGCAGCGTGTCCTCATAATTTTGAAGGGCTTTGCCCAGGAGGCCACGCCAGAAGGTGCGCATTTCCTTGCGATAGGATGCTTGCTCGTCGGGGTTTATTTCAAGAGGAAGCGGCGAGGAGAGCAGTTGTTGATAGAGTGTTTCATAAAGCTCTCCTATCCGCATGCCGGCGGCGATGCCCCAATAGTTGTTTTGGGTTTGGATGGTTTGCAAAAACAGCTCATGCGCGTCCAGAAGCAGCTGGGCTTTTTTCTCCACATCCGTCGTCATGCTGCTGCGTGAGCATCCGCTGCAAAAAGGAAACTCGGAAAAACGCAGAAAGGCGATTTCCGCGAGAAAAAATTTTGCCTTGGCCCAGGTGGCTTTTTCCAATTCCCCCAGAAGAGGCGATGGGGTGTTTGCCACAGCTTCCAGGAGGTGTTGGGCCTCATTGCGATGGCCTTGCTCCAACAGGCAAATGGCATATTCGGTTTGGGCGCGAAGCCGCCAGCGCTTGTCCAACTCATGGCGCTGCGCGATGGGTTTGAGGAGCGCAATAACAGCATCCAGGTGGCCGCGCTCATAATAACTTAAGGCCAGCACAAAACAGGCTTCGAGGTTTGTTTCCTCGCCCTGAGGGTTGGCGATGGGCCCAAGCGCTTGCATCGCTTCCTCCCAGCGTTGCAACTCGGTCCACAATATTCCGGCCTGAAGGCAGTCCTCCGCATGTTGCGTTGGGTTTTGCTGACAGCTTTGTAAGAAGAGCGTCGCGGCTTCCAGAAGGTTTCCGGCTTCCAGCGCCGTTTGTGCAGGCGAGGGCGGAGGCTTTACAGCGGGAAGCTCCAGGGGAGGGGTAGTCGCGCAAGCCAAGGCCAGGCAGGCGGCGCTTCCCAGGAGGAGGCGTGGACTCATGAGGGCCTCTGGAGCATTTGAGAAACTTGCCATAAGCGTTCAAGCTCAGAGGGGGTATTTTCGAGGACAGGGATGGTTTTCAAAGGGATGTCTTTGCACAGGGCACTGAGTTTTTGCAAGGAAAGCGCATCCTCGTGGGCTTGTTGTTGATGGGAGCGAAAAGCGCGCTCCAGTTTTTGAGAAAGAGACAAAGGGAGCTCCTGAAATTCCTGAGCAAGCTGCTCCTCCAAAGGCAGATGCACTTGGTTGACAACCACCGCGGCAATTTGGAGGTTGCGTTTTTGAAGCACCTCCAAAAAATGTTGCACCTCAGAAATTCTTTCCGGGCAAGGTGTGGTGACGACAACAAAAGCGGTGCTGAGCTCCTCGAGCAAGCTTTGTGTTTGGCGCGCTCTTTCGCGAAACCCGCCATAGAGTTGGCCCATGGAGAGGAGAAACTCAGACAGCTGCTCCAGGGTTTGCAAACCCGCAAACCTGGAGAGGGTTTTGATGAAGAGGTTGTTGTTGGCTTTCCATGCGCGAAAGCTCCATCGGCCTACAGAGAGCATGGGCAAAAAGAGGTGCTTGGAGACTTCGGTGTCCAAAAAACCCAAAAGGCGGCTTGGGGCATCCAGAAAGTCCAGCGCATGGGCGATGGGAGGCGTATCCAAAACCACCAGGCCATAGTCCCGGCACATTTTAAGCTCCCAAAGCTTTTCGATGGCGATGTATTCCTGGGAGCCTACCAGAGCGCCGGAGAGCGATTGGTAGAAGCGGTTGTTGAAGATTTGTGCTTTTTGGCCAGGCGTTGCGTGGGCGGAAATGAGTTCATCCCAGGCGTGTTTCATGTCCAGCATCATCGCCCAGAAAGAAGAGGTGGCAGGGATGTTGGCCTGCGCGAGCAGTGGGGCGGGCATACGTGTTTCCTGGTTGCCCAAACGTTCCACGCCCAGGGCGTTGGCCAGGCGTTTGGCAGGATCGATGGTACATACGAGACTTTTTTTCCCTGTGACAGCCCCCCGCAGAGCCAGCGCTGCAGAAACGGTGGTTTTCCCGACACCTCCGGGGCCCACACAAATGAGGACTTCCATGGAGTCCAGCGTACAGGGAATGTGGGCACTCATAAAAGTCCCTCCATTTCTTTCAAGCAGGCAGCCATGCGGCAGATGGCCTGTCGCGAGGGCTTTCCAAAAGAGAGGCGGGGGAGTTTGAAAGCGGGCATTCCTGGAAGGGACAGCCGCAAGAAGGCAAGCGCAGACGCTTGTGCCATAGCATCTTGCTGCTTGGCCAGCTGAAGGAGTTTGTGTCGCTTGGCAAGGGCCAGGTGCTCAAGCTCCTCTTTGGAAAACAGCGGAGGGACAAATTGATTGAGCAGCAATGCGGCAACCTCCATGCCCACTTCTGTTGTGAGGGCGTGGTGCAACTCGAGGGTTTCTTGCAAAGCCATTTCTTCGGGCAGGCTGACCAGGAGAGCGGCTGTTGTTGGGGCTTTGAGCAGCGCCTCCATCCATTGTGCATCCTCCGCGAGTGCTCCCGGGGGGACAGTGCGCAGCAAGACGCCGGGGGTGGCCAGAAGGCGGGTGACGTGGCCGGTGGAGGGGGCATCCACAATAATTTTGTCAAAGCGAAATTGTCCATCCGGCGTTTTTTCGCGCGCATGGTGCAGGAGTTTTCCTAAGAGGACAAGCTCTTGAAGGGAGGGGATGAAGCGGAGCAGTTGTTGTGTCCAGCGGTTTTCAAAGACGGTGCGGTAAATGGGCTCATATTTGAGCACCATCAAAGCATATTCTTTGAGGGCGGATTGAAAGCGCAGGTTGGCTGTCCACAAATGGGGCTCTGCGAGCGTGGGCTCTTCCGGAGAAAAGCGGTGTCCCAGGAGGGAGGCGACAGAGTTGGGAGCATTGAGCTCCACCAGGAGTGTGTTGGCCTTTGCCTGGGCGTTGTGCAAGGCAAGCGCAGCCGCGATGGAGGATTTTCCTACACCACCTTTACCGCTGACGAAGAGCAGTCGTTTGAGAGAGAGTGCGCGCATAGCAGGACAGAAGAGACACTTGACATAAGCAACAAAAGCAGGCAGATGTCACCATACACTTGCTATGCGCGACATCAGCTCTGTCTTTAAAATGTTTCTTGCAGCAGGAGAGCAACAAATCACCCGACTGGCCGGACAGCTGATGTCAAATGAAGTTTTTGTGTCCGCATTGCAGGGGGCCATTGCCCGGGCCATGGATGCAAAGCTTGTCCTGGACAACCAGCTGCGCGCGGCCCTTGTGCGCCTGGGTGTGCCGACGCAGGAAAAGCTTGAAGCTTTGCACAAAGAAATCGGCGACTTGGATGCTGAAGTTCAGCAGTTGCGCAAGGAAATAGAGCGCCTGCGCATGGAGGCGACCGTGCACCTGCCGCGCGGCAAGCCTTCTTTGACGTTGGCGCAGGAGCGGCCGGAGCAGGGCTATTCCGAAGCTTCCATGGGCTGACCGCTTCCTCATGTCAAATTGAAACCGGTCTGTAGAACCCATTCAACTTAAAAACAGTCCAGACTGTTTTCCAGTTAAAGTGATCTGCTCTTAACGTCGCCCCTGCGAAAGCAGGGGTCCAGGAGTGCAGTCGAAACCCAATTAACTTTATTGCATTTAACAACGCAGTTCTGGATTCCCGCCTCCCGACGCGCCAGTTTCGTTGGTGTTTTGAATTTTTGTGTGAGTGGCGCTGGGAATGTCTCGCAGTTTCGTTTGTGCTTTAAAGAAGACAACTGCGCTCGACATGCGCGGGAACGACGGGAAAAAAGACTCACTTCAAAATGAAAACAGTCTAGCTCTGGTTTTCAGGCGCGTCCTCGGGCGGCACTTGCGGCGCTTCCAGGGCCTGAATGCGCTTTTCGAGGCTTTCTATGCGCGCATTCAACTTCGCCAAGTCTCCAGCAGAAACATAGACGCTGGCCATGAATTCTTCCGCAAGAGAGAAGAGCCTTTCATCCAAGCGCCGCTGGGACTCCACCGGTACCTGTTTGGAGCTGTCACTTCCTTTCCCTTCGGGGCTCAGCAACCTTTCGGCACTTTCTTTGAGCGACTGAACGCGGTTTCCCAGTTCAGTCCGAAGAAACTCCGCAATGGATTCACTGGGCTTTTTGACCATTGCTTTGAGCAGATGAAGGGGCATGCGCCGTTTTTTCTTTTCCTGCTCAAGGACAATTTGCGCCAAAGTGACCGCTGTTAAATCTTTTTTCGTCGCATTATCAAGCACTTGAAGTTCATACCCCTCCATAACCATTCGCGCGACGTCGTCGAGTGTTACATAACAGCTGTCGGAGGTGTCATAGAGTTTTCGATTTGAATAACGTTTGATAACTTTGAGGGAGCGTCCTGCAGCCATAATTCGCATTTGAATGAAAATCCGCAGTATGCTCAATTCTATTTTGAAGCCTGCCTCACATTTTTTTAAATGACCTAACCAAAGAGCCCCAGCGAACATGATTGTAAAATGCGAACAGTGCAAGACGCGGTTTCGATTGGCGGATGAAAGAGTACCTCCTTCGGGTGTGCGGGTGCGTTGTGCGCGTTGCCGGCATGTTTTTCGGATTCAATGCGCGTCGGCTTTGCAGCAGCAAGCTTATATGCCCTCTCTTGCTTTTCAGATGACGCCGTTGCACCCCGTGCATCCTGTGCAGGTGACGCCGTTTCATCCTGTTCAGAGGGATTCGCCGCCGCCTGTTGAGGAGGAAGATCCTTTTGCCTATTTTGGAGAGCCGGCACAGCAGTCAGGCACCAGTGAGCCCACAAGGCCAGGCGTATTCCTGCCGGGAGTGGAGGCTTCCCGGCGCATCGAAGAGAACAAAGCGTCGCTACAGCCGCCACGTGTCCCCGTCTTCGGGGGAAGCAGTGGCGCCATACCCAAGCTGTTTGCGGAAAAAATGGCCAAGCAAGCAGAGGAAGAGCTGTTGGGTGCCGCACCGCCTCAGCAAGCGTATGACATGCTTTCTGAAACAGCGCGCAGCGACATGGCTGCCATCAAAGTGGAATACTTTCCTTCGGGACAAAAGGAGCCACTTGGCCACAACGAAGCTACCGTGCCGGGGACACAAAAAGTGCCCTCCTTCTCCATCCCGCCATCGCTGCGTGAGCCCTTGTCCAAAGCGAGGGTGGAAGAAAGCTTTGACTTGGCAGACACCACCATCGACTTCGAGAGGAGGGCTTTGTCTCAGGAGTTTTCTGCCCCGGAGTCTTCTGCCCAGGAGCTTTCCGCCCAGGAATTTTCTGCTCAGGAGGCTTCTGAGCAGGGGTCTTTGGCAAGTTTGTTGTCCGCAGCCTCTGAGGATATTGTACACGACAAGGATGTCAGCGAACTTCGCAAAGCAGATGAATCTGAAATTCGGCGCGCCTTTGTACAAAGCAAAACAAAAGCAAAGCGTCGCAAGCGATTTCAGCGCTTCCTGAAAGCGGTGGTGTTCTTGCTGGTGGTGGCGTGTCTCCTGGCAGGCGTCGTCATCTATTGGAAAGAAGGGAAGGTTTTCCACCAAAAGACCAACGGGGACATAGACTGGGAGAAGACATTTTCCTGGGGGCGCTTGAAGAAGAATTTGTTTTCCAAGGTGGTGGAGGAGGACATGGCCAATGGCCTGTATGCCAGGCATTTCGGGCAGGAGGTTTTTTCTGTCCCCAAGGTGCATGCACATTCCCTCTCCAAGTCACCGTCACAAGGATAAAAATTCTCTATGAGCGGCGCTTCACTGCCTCGTTTTGCTGCATGGGGGGTGGTGCTCTTCTTTGTCCTTGGCGTTTTGCTGCAGCTGTTCAACCTCACTTTCAGCGCCTGGTTTGTGCAGGTTTTTGTTTTTTTTTGCATCCCCTGGACATTTTGCCGTTTTGCGCACAAGTCACCTTCCAAAGCGCTGGGCTTGTCGGCGGTGTTGCCCAACAAAGCAGCCGCGGGCGCATTGTTGGGAATGCTGTGTTGTTTCGCAGTGGTGTTGCCGTTGATGCATGGGATGAACCATGTATTCCCGCCTTCATGGCGAGAAATGTTTGATGGCCGCACCGTGTTATGGAGCCTTGACGGCATGGAGCGGGCGCTCATGGTGGGGGCCGTCGTGTTGGCCGCGCCTGTGTGCGAAGAAGTTTTTTTCCGAGGCTTCATTCAACCCAGGTTGATTCAGCGCTGGGGAGCTTTCCTGGGCCTTTTGGCCACTTCGGTGCTTTTTAGCCTCATCCACATGGACCCCGTCGGGTTTCTTGCGCGGGTGGCCCTGGGGATGCTGTTTGGGTGGTTGGCCTATGCAAGCGCCAACCTGTGGGTGTCGATTGTGGCGCATGCTTCCTACAACCTTCTTGCCTGCGTTTTGTTTTTTGCTGTGGGCAGCGAAGCTTCCTTGGAGGCTACGCCCTTGAGCCAGGGGTTTATATTCCTGTGGTTGGTTTTGGGGACAGGAAGCATGCTCGGCCTCCTCCGGCTTTTGGGGTTTTCTCCCCCCTTGGTTTCTGTGCCCCAAGCGTCCTCCCATGCGCCCTTGCCGCCTGTAGTGTGGCGGCGCATTCTCCGCCCCTGGGCTTTGGCTGCCGCGGGAAGCTTTTTGTTGCTGCTTGCTGTGGACCATCGCGGCGTGGCACTGAATATGTTTGACGCCGTGGTGGCACCCTTGCCGAGGTTGGCACGGGACAACCCGCAGCTTCAAGGAGACATGGAGAAAATGCAGGCCTTGCGCCAAAAAGCGCGCAAAGGCCAAGTGGAACTCAAAAAATATTTTGAATTCCGAAGGCAGCTTTTTGGCAACTTCCTGCAGTGAAATGGCGCGCGCGCTTAAGAAGTTTTCTGCGCTGGTTTTGGAGCCGCTTTTTTTTGTCGTTTTGTTTGCTTGCTGCGTCTGACGCGAATTTTATGACGCCGCCGCTGGTGTTTGCTTTTGGAGCGAGCCATGTGTCCTCCCTTGTGAGTTTGGGCGAGCCTAGCAAATGCGGCAGCTCTTTAGGAGTGTTTTAGACTTTGAGGTTTCGTTTTGGCGGAATCAGCAGCTTGCGCTTCTGTGTTTGAAGTCGTCTGTGTCGGCAAGTCGATGAAGTCATCTCCTTTGGAGGCTTTTCGAAACGCGTGGATGAATTTTCCAAGTGCATTTCCAAGCGTACTCATGCGCGAGGCTGAAAAAATGAGCGTCAACACAATGGCAAGGAAAATGATTTCGCCGATTCCGAAGTGCATGTGCATAGCATGCGACAGTTGAGGCAAGAGTGCAACTTGACGTTTTTGGGTTTTGTCGAGGGAAGCCTAAAACGAATAGCCGATGCCAAAGTGTGCACTGGAAAGCGAAAGAAGGGGAAGGTTTTCGTTTTCAGAAGGCGCGGAGGCGGCATTTTCCGGCATGGGTGTTTTAAGCACCGAATAAGAAAAGCCCAGCTGGGCAAAAGCATCCCAATAGAGCACCCGAAAAGCCAGGTAGAAGCGGTTGTGAGAATTCGAAAAAGGGTTGTGCGCGGCGAATTTTGCTTCGCCGTCGTCAAAATGCACAGTCTTGCTGGAAGCAGAAACAAAAACCAGATCCCACCCGCCAAAGACACTGAAGACAAGGCTGCGCGGCAGGGTGAAGGACTTTCCAAGACTCAAATCCATGCCGCCTGTGGTGAGTTTGAGAGGCGCTGCGCCGAAGAGCTCTTGAATGTGCGCGCGGACAGAAAAGTCAGGCAGATAGTCAATGCCTTCATTCAGGGCCCACTTGAAGTCCGCGGCCAATGTCCACATGGAGCTTTGAGAGAGCCATTTGGCGTGGACACCCACTTCGAAGGAATAGGGAAGTCCTTTTCGAACAGAAAGGCCCGTTTGTGTCCACAGAGGCGATTGTTGAGAAAAGAGCTGTCCTGAAGTTTTCAAGTTGGCTTTTTCAATGGCTTCCCGATTGGATTTTTCGATGGTGTCCCAATTGGGTTTTTCCAGGGAAACAAAGGCGGCGGCAGAGGCGCCATGCCACCCCAGGCTGCCTGAAGGAGAAGGGAGAGTTGTCGAGAAACTCAAGGCAAGTTGACGGGTAAAGGCGCGAAACCTGGCATGGGCCGTTTGATCGGTCGAGGGGTTTCCAAGTTGCTCCAAATGGATTTTGCGTTGGGCAGCATGGCCTGAGCTCGCCATGAAAAGACAGGCGAGTGCTGCATAGAGTGCAGGCGTTTTCAGGCAAAAATTCATCGCAGTCAATGGGAAGCCAAAGCCTCCTCTGCCTTGTCTTTGCGTATAAAGAAGGTTTTCCGGCTGGCAAAGTCCTCGCTTCCCCGAGCGATGACGCTGATGCCGCTGTCGCCATGTTTGAGGGGAATGCGAGCGGAAAATTCCAGTTGAGAGCTGTTGAGGGGGTTGCTTTTGAAGAAGATTTTTTGGTCGTTCACGAGGATGAACATGTCCAGCAACTTGGGATGTTGGATGCTGCCTGAAAGCAGGAAGTCATCCGCAGTCGTCACCAAGCCTCCTGCGCCGGGCTCGACGTTGAGCGAAATAACCGGAGGCAAAAAGTGGGGGAGAAATTTGAGTGCCTCGGACAAGTCTTCTTTGGCGCCTTCTTTGGAAGTGGAAAGCTCAAGCTGGTTCAACGGAATAAAGGCAAAGCGCTCCTGGTTCCAACGCACGCGTGCCACAAGGTCAGACTGGGCTTCAACAAGGACAGGGGTTGGTTGATGAAATTGTGCGAGGGCGGATGTGGTGTCTGCACTTGAGAAGAGTTGTGCCTGGGGTTTTGCGCGATGCACTTGAGAAACCCGGTTTAAAGAGATGGGCTGCTCAATGGGGATTTGGATTTTCTGAATGGCACTTTCCATGAGGGTTTCGTCCAGGATGATGAGCTGCAAAGGAAGCGAAAGCTGTGTCCGGGCTGGTTTTGCCCTCAAGATGAATTTCGCTGTTTTGGTTTGGCCCGGGGAGAGCTCTCCGAGTTTAAACCTTCCTTGCTCAATGAAGACAGCTGCGTCTCCCAAATTTTTGATGGTTGCCACCGTGGAGAGTGCTTTTCCCGCGCCAAGGTTGGTGACATTGACAAACAAACTCACTGTCTCGCCGGACTGGACGCGTCCGTCCTGGTTGCATGAAGCGCAATTGTCGACCGTTTGAAGATCGAAAGCGAAGAGGGGGCGGGGCAATTCCACAAAACTCACCTCACCCTGGAGTTGAATGGGCAATGGGCCTTCGTCGTCCTCGAGGTGGATATTGACGAGATTTCGGCGGGAATACGTCTCGGCGGGCACCGTCAGCTTGAGTGTTGCCACCGCGGTTTGTCCTGGAGCAACCGCTCCAACCAAAAATTCGCGGCGGTCCAAAAAGAAATTGTCGGACTCCGTCCAGGCGCGCACGCGTTTGAGGGGAAGTCCGCCTTTGTTGTGCACATTCAATTTAAGGAGAAATTCCTGGTTGCCGCGAAGCTGCATGGAAGCCGTTGGCTCCAATTTTCCACCCAACAGCAAGTTTTCAGGACGCTTTCCGGGGCTCCAGTCAATGCCGCGACGCTCAATGGCTTTGCGAATGCGCTCTTCTTCTTTCTTTTGTTTTTCCTGAACATAAACGCGGGAGGCATGGAGCATTTGCTCGCGGTTGTTGAGGGGTGCTGCGGCCAGAAGGCCGCGAGCAAATTCCATTTCAAAATCCTCCTGGATGATGTCCGGATCGATGGCCTCTTCTTCTTCGGACCAGGTTTCGGATTTGTCGGGCTCTTCTTTGGGTTCCTCTCTCAAATATTTTATCGACATGAGAGGTTTTTCATTGGGCACAGGCGCTTCTTTTTTTCCGGGCTCGCGTTTGCTTGCCAGAGGGTTGATGAAATGGTGCTCCAGACTGGCTTCATTGAGTGTACGCCTGGGCGCGAATACAGAGGACAAGGAAGCTGTCACACGCGCAGGAATAAGCTCAATGTCGGGGATAATGCCGACTTCCTGAATGGAAATTCCACCCGGCGTGAGGTATTGGGCGATGGTGAGTTTGAGAGCGCTTTCGTCGGGGAAGGGATAAAGCTCCTGAACGGAGCCCTTCCCAAAAGTTTGGCGCCCAACAACAATAGCCCTGTTTTGGTTTTTAAGTGCGCCGGCGACAATTTCAGAAGCAGAAGCACTGCCTGCATTGACGAGGACAACCATGGGGACATGCACATCGCTTGCGCTGGGGGTAGCGCGCTTCTCATCCCGTCGTGTGTTGGAATAGCCGACTGTGGAAACGATGGTCCCCTTCGACAAAAACAAGTCGCTGATTTCAATCGCCTGCTCCAAAAGACCACCTGGGTTTCCGCGAAAATCCAGAACCAGACTTTGGATGCCCTCCTTTTTCCCTCGGGCCTTGGCTTGCGCATTCAGTGCCTTCAACGCGTCGACAATGTCGCGTGTCGTGTTGCCCTGGAAATGGGTGACACGGATATAGCCAACATTTCCCGCAAGCAATTTATGCAGCACGGATTCCACGTTGATGATGGCGCGCGTCAGCGTCATGGTTTGATATTTTTTCTGGCTTGGCCGTGAAAGGCCGATGGTCACCTTCGTGTTGGGCGGCCCACGCAAGCGAGAGACGGCCTCGTTGACGTCCATGTTGATGGTGGACTCGTCTCCAATTTTTTCGATGATGTCGTTTCGGTGAATTCCTGCGCGGGATGCCGGCGTATTTCGAATGACGCGGACAACACTGAGTTTCCCTTCACGCATTTGGACGACGAAACCGAGGCCACCGAATTCGCCTTTCGTTGCCATTTTCATTTCGCGATAGAATTCCGGCTTTAAGAGAAGGGAGTGCGGGTCCAAGGTCTGAAGCATTCCGTTGACGGCAGCATATTCAATTTCACGCGTGGACTCTCTGGAGCTCAAATGCGGGACAATGAATTCAAATACATTTTTGAGCGCAGCGGAGAGTTTCCAAAGTGAGTCCACGGTGCGTATGTCGAATTGTTTGACTTTCCCATGGACATTCACGGTGAGGCTTCCTTCTTCTGCCGAGCCGGTGACAACAATTTCGGGCACGGTTTTTCCGACATAGTCCAAGGCCCCCACCATCATCTCCTTGGGGTGGATGCGTTGCGGGTCCACATAGTTGTCGCGCAGGTAGAGGATGGATTTGGTGACAATGCGCAAGGCCGCCAAGTCATGCGAAAGCTTCGACGCGTTGCTTCCCAGCAAAAGGGGGCTGGCTTCGCGGACCTGCGGCGGCTTTAAAGCCATGGCTGCCGGAGCTCTGTCCGAGCCGAGATAAACCCACAAGAGGGTAAGGCCGATGATGGGAAAAGAAAAGTGCGTCAGGCGCATGGGCCGTTGCTCCAGGGCGAAGGCGGATTTTGAAAAAGCAGGCAGTCAGACATAAAGCCCTCAACGGAATATATGCAATGGGTAGTTAGGTTTTCATCCTATCGGAGGGCCGGAGTTTTACGGAGCTGGAAATTCGTCCTGAACAGAAAAGTATAACAAAGTCCCAGCCACAGTTGCCCCAGGGATGAGAAAAAATTGAATGAAGGGCACCCATAACAAAACATAAACACCGAAGCCAAAACCTAAAAAGAGGGGTTTTCTTTTTTTGAGCAAGTGCAAACCAGCGAAGAAAGAGCCCTCATCTCGCGCAAGGGGGCTTGAAATATATTCAAGGCTTAACCATGCCGTGGCCCACAGAATGCCCAGGAGGCCAAAGAGGAAACCGATGAAGGGGAGAAAGGAGCAGGCAAACAAGAAAAAAGTTCCGCCATAGAAAAGCAAAACGCGCAACAAGCTTTGGTAAAGGCGGCTCCACGCGCTTGTGTGTCGGGCGTTTTGGGGCTTGTTGGGGCGCAATTCCCGCTCTGCCGTTTCAGACATTTCGTCTTGCAAAGAGGCGAGCAGCAGCGGGGGAAGGCCAATGCAACCTAAGGCGAAGAGGACAGCCCACCCCAGGAGGCGAAGGCCGAAATGGGCGATGGACTTCCAGGTGGCGGCGGCATCCACATTCCACAGGAGGTTGATGACATAGGAGGAGAGGAACCAGGCGCCCAGGGCGCAGCCCAGCAACAAGGCCGCTGTCAGCAAAGCGGTGATGAGGCTTTGGCGGCGAAGCGCTTTGTGCGTCCAGCAGAGGGGTACGCAGCGAAAAGGCAACAAAAACCCTTGAAGAAAGCCAGGGGGTTTTGAGGGGGCGTTGAGGGAGGCAAAGAGGGTGGGCAAGGTGGAGAGCAAAGGCATGTGTGAGCTTTTATGGGGTTGAAAGAGGCCATGCAAGGCACGAAAGTCCCCGCATTGTCGGCGTACAAGTGTTATGTACGAAGGCATGTCGCTGGATGCTGAAGGAACATTCACCCAAGCCATTTCCTCCTATTCGGAATTGGAGGATTTTTTCCGAGCAGGAGAGAAGCCCTCCGAAAAGTGGTTGTTGGGTTTGGAGCATGAGAAATTCATTTATACCTCGCAGGGCACCCCCATTGCCTACGAGGGGGAGGCGGGTTTGCTTTCCGTTTTTGGAGGACTCGAAGCCTATGGGTGGGGGCCCATTGTGGATGCGCAAACGGGCCATACGGTGGGGATGCGGCGAGCGGATGCGACGTTGTCGACGGAGCCCGGGGGACAGCTGGAGTTTGCCGGGGGGCCCCGGGCAAGTGCCCACGCGCTGCACAGGGACAATGTACAGCATTGGGAAGAGTTGCAGGCGGTGTTGAGTGCGCGCCGTTTGCAGGCACTCATGCTGGGCTACCGCCCTGTGGAGGCGGTGGAGGTGGTGCCTTATATGCCCAGAAACCGCTATGTCGCCATGCGGAAGACTTTGGCAAAGCGGGGGGAGATGGGGGCGCAGATGATGTTGATGACGGCCACCGGCCAGGTGTCGCTGGACTACTCTGACGAGGCGGACTGCGTACGCAAGGTGGTGGCCCTGGCGAGGATGGTGCCCTTGCTGGTGGCCATGTTTGCCAACAGCCCCTGGAAGGAGGGGCGCCCTTCCGGCTATGTCTCCTTCCGAAGTCGCGTCTGGAATGACGTTGACAAGGCGCGTTGCGGCTATTTGCCCTCGTGGTTTGACGGCTCCTTCTCCTATGCGCGCTATGTCGACTGGGCTTTGGATGCGCCGCTGTTGTTTTTGCGCAGAGAGGGCCGCTATTTGACGCCCAAGCTCAGCTTTCGCCAGCTGTGGAAGGAGGGCTATGAAGGCAAGAAGGCGAGCTTCCTGGAGTGGGTGGACCATTTGTCGACTTTGTTTCCTGAGGTGAGGTTAAAGAAACTCATTGAGGTGCGAAGCGTCGACAGCGTCTCCTTGCCGTTGACGGCGGCGCTGGCTGCCTTGTTGCGCGGCACCGTCTACGCGCCCGGCGCTTTGGATGAAGTGGAAGCTTTGTTGCCCGCCCGGAGTTTGCAAACGCAGCTGGCTTTGCATGAAGAAGCGCAGCGCCGGGGCCTTCGGTGTGAGCCCTTGGCGAAAGACGCGCAGGCGCTTGTGGACATTGCCTTGCGGCGCTTGCAGACATGGGCGCCGGAGGATGCCGGCTTGCTGGAGCCGCTGACAGAATGCGTACGCGCACGGCGCATGCCGGCAGAAGCACTGCTTGAGTGCCCACCCATGGACATGCCAACCCTCCTGGAAAAATTTAAGGCCTGAGAGCATTCAACAACTGCTCCAACCTTTCAAGCCCCGCCCCAAGACATGAGGCGTCTGCCGCCCCTGCCTGGGCCAAGTCGGCCTTGCCTCCTCCGGTACCGCCCATGGCCTCGGCCATGCTTTTGATGAACTCTGCCGCTTTCACGCCTTGGGCGACGACGTCCGGTGTGGCGGCCAGGAGGACGAGGGCTTTGTTGTCAGGCGTGGTACCGGTGAGGGCCACAAGGCCCGACTTCAACTCCTCGCGGTATTTGTCGGCGAGCGCGCGCAGGGTTTTGGGCGTGACGGCGCCCACGTCCTTGGTGAAGAGGCGGATGCCGGCAATTTCGCGCAGGGTGGTTTGGGTTTCTTCGGGAGAAATGTGCGAGGCCACCCAAGACGTTTCGAGGCGCTTTTCAAATTCCTTCATGCGTTTTTGAATGTGCAGCATGCGCGTGCTGAGCTCTCTGGGAGGAGCCTTGACAATGTCGGCGGCGCGTTTGAGCTCCTTTTCGGCCTCTCTAAGCCAGGAAAAAGCCTTGGCTCCGGTGAGCGCCTGAATGCGCCGCACCCCCGAAGCGATGGAAGACTCCGCTGTTATTTTGAAGAGCCCAATGTCACCTGTGCGCTGGACATGTGTTCCCCCGCACAACTCCTTGGACTCCGGATGAACGCTGACCACGCGCACCGTTTCGCCATATTTCTCGCCGAACAAAGCCACAGCGCCTTCGGTTTTGGCCTGTGCAAGCGGCATGTGCTGCACCCAGGTGGCCTCATTGTCGCAAATCCACCGGTTGACACAGTCTTCGACAGCTTCCAGCTGCGCATGCTCAGGCGCCGCAAAATGCATATAGTCAAAGCGCAGGCCTTCGGGGCTGACGACGGAGCCGGCCTGTTTGACGTGGTTGCCGAGAACGGTTTTGAGTGCTTTGTGCATCAAATGCGTGGCCGAGTGGTTGGCTTGTGTGGCCTTGCGCAAGGGCGCGTTGACTTGAAGCTTCACCACTTCCCCTGTCGTGAGGGTACCCCGGGAGAGGGAGAGAGGGTGCACCACCAGGGAGGGGGAGGGTTTTTTTGCCTCAGAAATGAGGCCGGCGGCATGTGGGCTTTCCAAAAAGCCCTCGTCACCGACTTGGCCGCCCGACTCGCCATAGAAGGGGGTTTGTTGAAAGACAACTTCGACGCTGTCGGGGGCGCTTGCACTTTCGACGGGCTGGTTGGCCTTGAGGATGGCGAGGACGCGGGCTTCGCAGGAGAGCAGCTCATAGCCGACGAAGGTGGTGGGAGGCAGCGTTTTTGCAAGCTGCACATAGACTTCATGCACCGCCGTTTCACCGGAGCCTGAAAACCCGGTACGGCTGCGTTGCTGCTCCATTTCCTTTTCCCAACCGGCAATGTCGACCTCATAGCCGCGCTCACGCGCAATGGTTTGCGTCAAGTCCCACGGAAAGCCATGGGTGTCGTGAAGGAAGAAGAGGGTTTTGCCGGAGAGGATGCGCTGGCCGCTTTGCTGAAGTTGCAAAAGCTCCTCATCCATTTTCCGCAGGCCTTTTTCGAGGGTATTTCTGAAAGACTCCTCTTCATGTCGCGTTGCTTCCGTCAACATGGAGCGGTTTTCTGGCAACTCGGGATAAGCCTCGCCCATCAGCTCCACCACTTTGTCAACCACCTGGTGGAAGACGACGGTTTTCAAGCCGAGCTTTTCTGCATGGCGGATGGCACGCCGCATAATGCGCCGCAGCACATAGCCGCGCCCTTCGTTGGAAGGAAGCACACCGTCGGCCATGAGGAAAGCTGTCGCGCGCGCATGGTCCGCAAGAATGCGCATGGAAGCGTCGTCACTTTCCACCTCGCCATAGCGCTTGGCGGCAAGCTTCGAAATTTTCCCAAGCAAAGGGACAAACAAGTCGCTGTCATAGTTGGAAGCTTTTTTCTGAACGACGGCGGCGATGCGCTCCAAACCTGCACCTGTGTCGATGGAAGGTTTGGGCAGGAGAATGAGCGGACTGTCTTTGGACTTGCGCTCAAACTGCATGAAGACGAGATTCCAAATTTCAAGCCAGTTGTCGCTTTCGCCGGGCAAGTCCGTTTCTTTGGGGCAGGTGCCCGGGACATAAAAATAAATTTCAGAGCAAGGCCCGCAGGGCCCCACATCCCCCATGGCCCAGAAGTTGTCTTTGAGTCCAAGCCGATGGATGCGGTTTTGGGGGACGCCCGCGCCAGCCCATTCCTCAAAGGCCTCGTCGTCGGCTTCTATGCCCTCTTCGCCCTTGAAGACAGTGACGGCCAAAAGCTCCGGCGGAAGTTTGAGGCATTGGGTAATGTATTCCCAGGCCCAGCGAATGGCGTCTTTTTTGAAATAGTCACCGAAAGAGAAATTGCCGAGCATTTCAAAAAAGGTGTGGTGACGTGCGGTATAGCCGACATTGTCCAAGTCATTGTGCTTGCCGCCGGCGCGAACACATTTTTGCACAGTCGCGACGCGTGGTGCCAAAGGGGATTCCTGTCCCGTAAAAATGTCTTTAAATTGCACCATGCCCGCGTTTGTGAAAAGCAAACTGGGATCGTTGTGGGGGACGAGTCCGGATGAAAGAAGACGCAAGTGTTGTTTGCTTTCAAAGAAAGAAAGAAATGACTCGCGGATTTGATGTGCACGCAACATACCTGTGGATTACGCCACGTATTCCCAGGAAGCAACCCGATATAATAAACTTCCTTCCTATGCGGCTTGGACTTCTTCTTGGTTGGTTGAGTGCATGGAGTGCGTGGGGTGCTGACGCAAGAGTGGACTATTTGTCCAAGCAGCTGGCGGAGGCCAGGGACTTGCGCCTGAAGATGCAGCTGATTGTTGCCTTGGGCGCCATTTCGCAAGAGTCCGTGGTGGTGCCTTTGTGTGGCGTTTTGCAGGACAAAGAGCCGTTGATTCGCCAGGCCGCCATCAAGTCACTTTCCCGCATGCACTATTTCAGTCGGCTGCCTTGTTTGGAGTCGGCATTGGCAGACGCGAATGCAGCCGTTCGCGATGAGGCCATGCGCGCCCTGAAGCAGGCAGCGCGTCGTTTGTCGGGCTATTGGTTCGTCATTGCGGATGCAGAGTCCTCTCCCAGAAAAAATTCCGGCGACCCTGATTCCACGGCCAGGCACATTTTGCAGGCCAAGCTCAGCGGCATGGGCGCGCATGTGGCCTCAGAAAAGGCGCGTGTGTTTCGACGAATACCCATGGACAAGCGTTACAAGTTGCACGTGCAGGCATTCCAGAACGAGGAGTTGATGAGGCTGGAAATGTTGGTGATGACTTTTCCCGCTCAGTCGCTGAAGGCCAATTTTTCTGTGCAGGCGCGGGGGAAGTCCGTTTCTGTCTCGAAGGTTTTAGAGAAAATGGTACAAAGGCTGCTAGAGGAGGCGGGGCAGGAAATGAAGTGGTTTGAAGGCGCAGAAAGAGGATAGACATGAGTCAGAACAGGGGGCAGAGCAGGGGGCAAGGGAAATGGAATCGTTTGCAAAGCTATGTGGCGAGGTTGCATTTTCGCTACAAAATAGCGGCCTATGTTTTTGGCGTCATGTTGTTTGCCTGCGGCCTGTACACCTTTCTAGTCTGGGAGACGACGCGTCAGTTGTCCCAACAAATAAAGCTTGCCGCCACGGCCAGGCAGGAGGCTGCGAAAATGAGTTGGGAGCTCCATCATTTTATTTTGACAAGTGAGGTGCTCTCGGAATTCAAGGATGAAGCTTTTTCCCAAAAGGTGGAAGAGCGCTCTGCTGAAATTAATGCGCAATATGAAGCGGAGCTGAAAAAAGCGGTGGATGCGCAAGAGCAGCTGCTTGCCCGCCAGAGCAACATTTTTTGGGTATGGACGGCGGGTTTTGGGGTGATAACGGCGGTACTGGTATTTCTCTCCATCGTCCTCTCACGTCGAATTGCAAGCCCCATGGGGGAATTTCAGCAGATGATGGAAGCGGTTTCGAGAGGCGAGTTGCAAGGAGAGCCCAGGGACTTACGTGTTTCGGGTGAATTCCAAGGACTCCAGGGCGCATTGTCAGGGATGGTCAGCCACCTTCGCGCAGAGAAAGCGCACATTCTTGCTGAAGTCCACGCCGCAAGTGCGGAGTTGGAGTCTTTGGCGCCGCACCAAGGAAAAGAAAGGCTGAAACGCCTGGCAAAAACCCTGGAGACGCAACTGAAATAAAGTTCTGCTTCAAAGTGGAAGCGGTCTAATCCAAAGGATTCCAGCCCAGCAGCGCATGCAAGGGCACAAGCACTTCATTGCCCGAAGTCCCCAGCAGCAAGTCAAAAGGCCCTGCTGCCACCAGGGGCAATTCCAGGCTGATGCCGTTTCTCAAGAAGAGGTCCAGGGTTTTTCCCCGGTGGGAAAGGAAGGGGCGCGGGTCCCCCACAGGCCTTTGGGTAGGCTGCCTGGGGACGGGGCTGGGTTTTTGAGTCAGTTTCAAGTCGCGCGAAAGCCGGGAGGTTATTTGCTCCCATGTTTTGTGCCTGGCAATGGCAACAATATGCAGTTTTTCGATGAGGCCTGTTTTTTCCAACTCAAGCTCGAGGGGAGACAAGCCGCGGATTTTGTCTCGAAGCGTACTTTCGGCGAGGACAAAAGAAAGCTCTTCCTGGTTTTCCATGAGCACTTTGAACCAAGCATCAATTTCCAGGCTGGAGACGCTGGCTCTGGCCACAATCAGCTCATCCTTCTTTTTGACGCGCGCCTTGCGTTTGGAAAATTCATCCAAGGTCATGTTGCTTTGCAAAAACCCAAAAGCATCGTTCAAACTCAGCTGAGGGTGCTCTTCCAAAAACGCATAGGCCTTTTCAAAGCGCTCGGCTTCTTTGGGATGCAGGCGTTTCCAGATGCGGCATTTCATTTTGCCGTCCAGCTCTCCTTTGGCAATTCGAACGGGCACACGCTCCTTTTTGGCAAGTGCTTCGATGCTGGCGGGCGTTACCGGCACCCTCATGCGCCGTCCTGCGGCCAAGGGCACATGCCTGGAATAGGGCGGCGACTCTTCCAGTCTCGGCAAAGAGGTGTTGGTAACTTTTTGCGAAGAGGGGCTGGTGATGTCGGGCAAACTCAGGTCCGTAATTTTGGGCAAAGCCGGCTGAGTGACTTTTTGCAAAGAAGAGTGGGTGATTCTGGGCAATACGGGCTGAGTTTTCGCGGAGGATTCAGGTTGAACAGGCGTGAGTTTCCCAATGGTCGGGCGCCGAATGACTTCGACTTGGACAGGGTTTTGAAGCCCCCGGTGACGCTTATTCATCTGAAACTCCATTGTTGAGAGCCAACTTCCATTGGCCGGCTTCTTTTTTCATTGTTAACAAGGTGCCTTTTTGGCTCGCAACAACACGTAGCCGGGCTGTTTGTTCATCGGCTTCAAGGAGCTCCACTTTTTCAAGAACGGGGGGGGCGAACTGAGGCATAAAGACAATGGCTGCAGGGTGGTTGGGGATAAGCCCAAGAGCGTTTTCCGAGGCGAGTGTGGTTTTTTGTGCCAAAAATATTTGAGTCTCTGATGAAAGCATGTCCCAGGCTTTGCTCGTCTCTCCTCGGGACAATGCACCCCAAAACAGTCGCAATGCATTCTCCGGCGTCGATGCTTCCGGAGGAAACGCACACGCACAAAAGAAAATGAAAGCCAATATCCGACTTTTTGGGGAGCCCATATCCAGGAAATGAACCATTAATGCAGATTTGCTGCTGCAGTCAACCCTGGGGTTTGATAAGTCGCGCGCGGTAGACAGGCTGGCCTGTGACAAGATAGCGCCGCTCTCTTGCGGAGGGGGGCTCATCCTCAAGGCGGGGGTGGAAGAGGCCCTCCCCCAGGGGGTTGTGGAATCCGACACTTTCCAGTGTTTGCAACATCCGCGTCGCGCGCTCCTCCACGTCTGTACGCAAGTCAAAAAAGCCCCCCGGGGCAAGGAGGGAGAAGAGGAGGCGGGCAAAAGAGGGGAGGAGGACAGCGCGTTTTTTATGGGCGGTTTTCCACCAGGGGTCCGGGAATTGGAGGCGGATGGCGGCGAGGCTTTGGGGGGCAAAGAGTCTGGGGATATAGCGTCGAGCGTCGAGCTCTAAGACTTTGAGGTTGGCAATAAGGCCTTTTTGGGCGCGAAAGCAGGCCTCGCGCGCATATTTTTTGCGCCACTCAAAAGCGACATAGGCGACATGGGGGTTGGCCGCGCAATAGGCAAGGGCAAAGCCGCCCAGGCCGCAGCCGATTTCCAACTCGAGGGGGCCCGAAAAGCCAAAGACGGAAGACCAGTCCGGAGGGGTTTGAAGCAGGGCGAATTCAACGCCAGCCGGCTCCTGGCGCAAAGGGATACGAGACATAGAGAGTGAACTTCCGTGAAAAAAAGATAGGAAGTGGATAGAAGGCGAATTTAGCAGCCTTGGTTGACAGGTATGAAACTTTTTTCATCAGTCCAGCAAGTGGTTTCCGAGGGCGGGTGGCCAGGCGTCATCTGCATAGGCAATTTTGACGGGGTACATTTGGGGCATGTGGGGCTTTTGCATGCGGCCAAGGCCCTGGGGCCCGTGCTGGTGCTGACTTTTGAGCCGCACCCCGTGGAGATGTTGTTTCCAGAGCGCGCGCCCAAGCGCATTGCGACGCCTGCGCGCAAGCTTGAGTTGTTGGCGCAGCAAGCTGTCAGCGCCGTCGTCATGCAGACTTTCGACGTGCCTTTTGCCGCCCTGTCGGCCGCGCAGTTTGAGCGTTTGCTTTTTGCAGAACTGGGCGCCCATACGGTGGCGATAGGCGCCAACTTCAGCTATGGGGCCCGGCGTACAGGGAGCATTCAGACTTTGCACGAAGCTGGCCGGCAACTTGGGGGGCGCTTGTTTGTTTTCCCCGAGTTGAAGGTGGCAGGGGAGGTTGTCTCCTCCAGCAAAATCCGCCACCTGGTATCCACAGGGGAGGTGGCGCAGGCAAAGCATTGCCTGGGGAGGCCCTTCGAGTTGCAAGGGGAGGTAGCCTACGGGGAGCAGCGGGGGCGGGGGATAGGTTTTCCCACAGCGAATGTGCATTGCGCGGATGTACTCATGCCCAAGCCCGGGGTATACGCGGTGGCCTTTGCCCTGGGGGAGGGGGCATTCCGGGGAGGGGTAGCCAATTTGGGCCATAAACCCACCTTCTCCTCCCCTCCCTCCCCCCGGGTGGAGCTTGAAGTCCACGTACCGGGGGCCACCGGCGACTGGTACGGCGAAAAAGCCACCGTCCATTTTTTGAGCCGGCTTCGCGACGAGCGTCGCTTTGACTGTGTTGAAGATTTAAAAGCGCAAATAAAAGCAGATATTAGCGCCGCACAGCCTTTTCTAAAGCCTTGAGCGCACCTGCCGATTAATGATTGTAAGCTTTTGCTTGTTAACTCATAGACTAAAGAGGCCAAGCTTACATGTCAGGTCGTTTGGGAGAACTGCTGGTTCGAGAGAAGATGATTTCTTTGCAGCAGTTGCGCAAAGCCCAGGAAGAACAGAAGCGCAGTGGCGTGAAAATGGCCACCGCTCTGGTGAAGACAGGCGCCATCGAATCCTCGAAACTGACGGGTTTTCTCTCGAAGCAATATGGGGTGCCCGTTGTTGACTTGAAGGAAGTGGAGATAGATCCTGCCGTCATCAAACTCGTCCCCTACGAGATTGCGAAAAAGCATTTGCTTTTGCCCATTGCACGTTCAGGCGCCTCGCTGATGGTGGCCATGAGCGATCCATCCAATATTTATGCTGCGGATGAGATTAAATTTTTAACGGGCTACAACGTTGAGCCTGTGGTGGCCGCAGAGCATGCCATTCGCGAAGCGCACGAGCGGCACTACGCGGAAAAAGCTCCCAGTTTGGATGATATTTTCGGCGAAGTCATGGACGTGGCAAGCCCGGACGACAAATCCGAAGCCGAAGAAAGCATTCGCTCCGCGGACGAAGCGCCGGTTGTCAAGTTGGTGAACATGGTTTTGAAAGAAGCCATTGCCAAGAGGGCTTCGGACATTCATGTGGAGCCTTACGAGAAAGACTTTCGGGTGAGGTTTCGGGTGGATGGTGTACTTTACGAGGTGATGAAACCGCCCGTCCAGTTGCGCAACGCCATCATTTCCCGACTCAAAATTATGGCCCAGCTGGACATTTCCGAGCGGCGCCTACCCCAGGATGGGCGCATTAAGGTGCGGCTGGCCGAGGGAAAGGAGATGGATTTTCGCGTCAGTGTTTGCCCCACCCTGTTTGGCGAAAAGGTTGTGTTGCGTCTTTTGGACAAGAGCAACTTGCAGTTGGACATGACGAAGCTCGGCTTTGAGCCGGAGCCTTTGCGTTGGTTTCGCGAGGCGATTGACAGGCCCTATGGCATGGTTTTGGTGACAGGCCCCACAGGCTCCGGGAAGACGACGACGCTCTATTCGGCTTTGTCTTCCTTGAATGAGGTGGGCTCCAATTTATGCACAGCGGAAGATCCGGTCGAATTTAACTTCGCCGGCATCAACCAAGTCCAGATGCATGAAGACATCGGCTTGTCCTTTGCGGCGGCCCTGCGCTCCTTTTTAAGGCAGGACCCCGACATTATTATGATTGGGGAGATTCGAGACTTTGAGACAGCCGAAATTGGCGTCAAAGCGGCGCTGACAGGGCACCTGGTGCTGTCCACCTTGCACACCAACGATGCGCCCGGAACGGTAAGCCGCTTGCTCAACATGGGGATAGAGCCCTTTTTGGTGACAGCTTCTTTAAACCTCATTCTGGCGCAGCGTCTTTGCAGAAAGTTGTGCGTTGCTTGCAAACGTCCCGCCTCGGTTGTCGACACAGAGAAGCTGATTCAAGCCGGCATTCCTCACGACAAACTCAACAGCTTTCAACTCTATGAGCCTGCAGGTTGCAAAGAATGCAATGACCGGGGCTACCGTGGCCGCGTGGCAGTCTATGAAGTCATGCCCTTTTGGGATGGCCTGAAAGACTTGGTGATTAACGGAGCTTCCGCAGCAGAATTGAAGCAGGAGGCCATCAGGCTTGGAATGCAAACATTGAGGATGTCTGGTTTAAATAAAGTGATGGAGGGTGTCACAACCTTGGAAGAGGTGGTGGGGAACACAGCTCCTGATGTTTATCAATAGATGGCCAACGAAAATGATTTCTTTGCAACAATTGCTGAAGACGATGGTTGTTCATAACGCGAGCGATTTACACATAGCAGTCAATGCGTCTCCGCAGTTAAGAATTGATGGGAAGCTTGTTGCATTAAAAATGGAGCATTTGAAACCGGAAGAAGCAAAGCAGATTTGCTATTCCATTCTCAACGACACTCAGAAGAAAAAGTTTGAACAAGAGCACGAGTTAGACTTTTCATTCAGCGTCCCGGGCCTGTCTCGGTTCAGGGCCAATTTATGTTGGCAAAGAGGTTCCGTTTCCGGCGCATTTCGGATGATTCCTTTTGTCATCCGCCCTGTGGAGGAGCTGGGTTTGCCCCCGGTTGTTTCAAGTTTTTCCAAGAAAGCCCAGGGGTTGGTTGTGGTGACCGGGCCCACAGGCTCCGGGAAGTCCACCACACTGGCCTCCATTGTGAATGAGATTAATGAGCAACGCCGGGGGCATATTGTGACGATAGAAGACCCCATCGAATATATACACCAGAACAAAAACAGCATCGTCACACAAAGAGAGGTGGGTGAGGACACAAAGTCATTCAAGGACGCGCTTCGTTATATTTTGAGGCAAGATCCGGATGTGATTTTGATAGGAGAGTCCAGAGATTTAGAGACCTTGGAAGCTGCGTTGATGGCAGCGGAGACAGGGCATCTGGTTTTAACCACCTTGCACACGAACAGTGCTGTGCAGACCATCACCAGAATTGTGGATATGTTTCCAGTGGGCCAAAGATCGTACGTACGCCTGCAGCTTTCCTTTGTTTTGGAAGGCATTATTTCACAAAGGCTGTTGGCGCGTTCAGACGAGCCGGGCCGGGTTTTGGGTGTAGAGGTACTTTTGCCCAACGCTGCCATCCGAAACCTCATCCGCGACGACAAAATACATCAAATATATTCATTGATGCAATCTGGGCAAGAAAAATCTCACATGCAGACATTGAACCAGTCACTTTTGTCTCTCATTCAAAGAGGGTTGATTTCAGAAGAGATGGGTTTGAGCATGAGCTCTGAGACAAGAGAATTGCAAAGAATGTTGGGCGGAATAAGCAGTGAAAGCCATTCATTTGGCTAAAATATATGGAGGAGTCCCCTATGTTATCAGGTCCCAATTCCAAAAAAGAGCAGGCGGCGACCAGCCCGAAGCCATTGACCAAAGCGCCAAAAAAACCAGTTAAGCCGAGCGTTTGGAAATGGGAGGCCCTAAGCCGGGAGGGGGTGAAAAAGCGAGGGGAGATGGAGGGGATGGACGCGAAGTCCGTGGAGGCCAAGCTGAAGTCCATCGGGTTTACGCCCAAAAAAATACAAAAAAAAGCCAAACCCATCGGCCTGTCCATACCGGGTTTTTCGGGTGTTTCCAGCAAAGACATGCTGATATTTACAAGGCAGTTGTCAACGATGATCGACGCCGGCTTGCCTTTGGTACAAGGCCTGGAGATATTGTCAGGGCAGATAGAAAACAAGAGCTTGCGAACGATTGTCATGCAAGTGAAGGAAAAGATAGAGTCAGGCTCCAGCTTTTCAGAGGCACTCAAAGAGCACCCCAAAGTATTTGATACACTTTTTGTTCAGTTGTGTGCAGCGGGGGAAGTGGGAGGGATTCTCGACACCATTTTGGAGCGGCTGGCCAGCTATAGAGAGAAAGCCGAAAAGCTGGCAAGAAAAGTGCGTGGCGCCATGGTTTACCCTGTGGTTGTTTTGGTGATAGCCATAGCGGTTGTCATTGTGCTCTTGTGGAAAGTAACCCCCGTTTTTGCAAAAATGTTTTCAGATTTTGGCTCTGAATTGCCTGGCCCCACCCAGTTTGTCGTCGGCTTGTCAGAGTGGATGCAACAGAACATTTTGTATGTCTTTGCAGGGATTGTCATTTTTGTTGTGGGCTACACCCTGTTTTCTCGCTGGCCCAGGGGAAGGAGGATTTTGGATGCTTTTATGCTCAAATTGCCCCTCATCAAACCCCTGGTAACCAAAGTGGCCGTGGCCAGGTTTTCCAGGACATTGGGGACCATGATCAACGCAGGCGTTCCCATCTTAAATGCCTTGGATGTCACCGCGAACACGGCGGGCAACAAAGTGATTGAGAAGGCGATTTTGGATGTTCGCGATGAAATTTCTGAGGGAAAGAGCATCGCCGGGCCGCTGGCCAGCAGGAAAGTTTTTCCCTCCATGGTGGTGCAGATGATAGGCGTCGGGGAGGCCACCGGGGCTTTGGACCAAATGCTGACAAAAATAGCGGACTTCTACGACGATGAAGTGGACGCCGCGGTGGGGGGGCTGACAGCGATGATTGAGCCTCTGATGATGGTTGTTGTGGGAGGCATTGTGGGAGGTTTTCTGATAGCCATGTATCTACCCGTATTTTCTCTGGTATCTGCAGTCCAATAAATTCCAAACATTCTTGAATAAAAACGGCCATGGAATTCGGGGGAATTCCCAAACGCCCACCATGCAAGAAAATATAGGATATTGACGCCTGTTTTTTAAGCTGGGGAAAATCTGTCTATTCATTTGGACTTGCTCAGGTTTTTTAATGGCTTGTTCGTTTGAATTGATAGCAGAAAGCCGAGAGTTATATCTCTACATGCTGCATGGAGATTATGAATATTCTTTGCGCGTCTATGAAGACTACATATTCTTTTGAGCGAGGGGTGTTGAGTCTGGCCTGATGGGCATCTGATAGATGGAGTTGTTTTTGTGGTTATCGAAAGGAAGTTGATACGAATGTTTAGAAGCAAAATGTCGAAAGGTTTTACCCTGATAGAATTGATGATCGTTGTTGCCATTATTGGCGTGCTTGCAGCGATTGCAATTCCTAACTTTATTAAATTTCAAGCACGTTCCAAGCAAAGTGAAGCCAAAGCAAACCTGAAAGCCATTTTTACAGCACAGAAAGCCTTTTTTGCAGAAAACGATAGGTATTCTGAAGAAGCGAGCAGAATCGGTTTCGCGCCTGAGCGTGGAAATCGCTATGCCTATCGTTTAGCGGCATGCAACAAGACGGAAGAGCGAGGGACGAACGCCCAGGTGGTGCCAACAGCCAATTGCATTGGTGTGGATACGGCGCGCTATGGTGGCACACTGCCTGTTCCGGTTGCCAAGGGAACACCGGGCACCGTCAGCTACGTCAACCCACGCGTAGCTATTACAGAGACTTATGGCGTCTTTAGCTCAGCCAACAGTGCCTCCATTGCAGAGTTTACTGCGGATGCGATTGGAAACATTGACAACGATGAAGAGGTTGACTGGTGGTTCATTGCGTCGGCCCAATCGACCATTCTGGCTGGAGACTGCAATGAAGGCACAGGCGGCACAGAAAACCCAGCCGGCACTGCCTACAACATTTTGAACGACGTGAATTGCACGGGAGAGTAGCTCCAGAACGACGTGAATTGCTAGCACTTTCTGCATAAGAAAAAAAGGGACAACTTCGAGTTGTCCTTTTTTATTTGCCAATTATTTAATGAATATGAAGTTGCGATGGTTTTGGTGGACTCTGCTGACATTGTCAGCATTTAGCATGACGCTGGTTTTTGCAGCAAAGCCCATTTCGCATAGCAAAATGTATGGTTTTGTTTTGCTTCCCAATGCAAAGCTTGTACGGTGGGTGGCACGCTCGCACATTTCTCTTGTCACAGACATATATTGGTTAAAAGCCATCAATATTGCGGGTGGAATCCAGTCTCCGGAAGAAGCGAGAGAATTGTTTGCTTATGGAAATTTCATTGCAGATTTGGACCCGAAACTTTTTCAAAACTATTGGCTTTCCGGATTAAGTCTGCCTTTCCCGACAGCCCATGGATGGGAAAATGCCCCTCTGGCCTCCCAAATGTATGAAAGAGGGTTGCTGCAGTTTCCAGGCAATACGAAGCTGCTGATTTATTATGCGAGCAACGAATTGTTTTATCTGCAAAACCATCCGAAGGCAGCAGAATTGTTAATGGCTTTGGCAAAAAACGAAGACGCTCCGCCCTATGCTGGCATGTTGGCAACCAGGGTTTTGGCAGAAAACAAAAGTTTTGATGTTGCCATGGACTTCATGGTTTTCATGCATGAGGCGGCAACGGACGATGCAGAACGGGAGCTCTTGGAGCAGCGCGTGAAAGAAATACAACTCGAAAAGATTTTGACTGTTTTGGACAGCAGTCTGGAAGAGTTTCAAAGGCGCCATGGGCGATTTCCAAACGCACCCGACGAATTGGTCACCTTTGGGGTGCTGTCCACATTGCCGAAGGAGCCTTTTGGAGAAGAATTCTATATAGGCGAAGAAGGCAAAATGTATTCAACATCCACCTCCCGTCGTCTCAAAATGTTTTCAAAGAGATAATATGTCTGCCATTGTAATGCAAAACATAACAAAAACATACCAAAGTGGTTTTTTAAGAAAGAAAACCCTTCGGGCACTCCATGATTTTTCGATTCGCGTCAGCCCGGGACAAGTTTTTGGTGTTTTAGGCCCCAATGGTGCAGGAAAGTCAACAGCCATCAAAATATTGCTGGGCCTTGTCCATTCAACCTCTGGAAGTGCTTATGTTTTCGGGAACGATGTCCGAGACTGGAAAGCGCGAGACTCCATCGGCTATGTTCCAGAGCACCCCACACTCTATGGATATTTGACAGGATGGGAATTTCTATCTCTTTCTTCAAGGTTACATTCATTGCCTTCCAAAGAAAGGAAGAGAAGAATTGCTGATGTCTTAGAATGGGTTGGAATGTCCGCAAGCGCAGGGATGCTGATTAGACAATATTCAAAGGGCATGATGCAGCGTATTATTTTGGCGCAGGCTTTGGTGTCAAAGCCTCAATTGCTCATTTTGGATGAGCCCACCTCCGGGTTGGACCCCCTTGGGCGCGTCAAAATTCGAGAGATTATTCAAAGAGAGAAAGAAAAGAACACCACCATCCTGTTTTGCACGCACATCATATCCGATGCAGAAATGCTGTGTGATGAATTGGTTGTGTTGGCCAAAGGCTCGGTGGTGTGCTCTGGAAATTTAAATACTTTGTTGCACACAGCAACACCCAAGCAGACAGTTTGTTTTTCGGGTGTCAATGTGGAGCAACTTGCAGCTTCTCGCGTTCCATTCCAGCTGATTTCGGAAAAAAACAACACACTGGAAGTTTCGGTTGAAGAACACAGCATGTCTTTATTCTTGAGTTTTTTGTTGTCCAAGAAGGCAGACATTAAAAAAGTGGGTTGGGCTGCTCAAAATTTGGAAGAAGTGTTTTTTAAAGCGGTTTTGAAAGATGAGTCTGTTCATGAAAACCCGTGACACATGGATGAAAATTTTCGCTATTGCATGGAATGGTTTTTCTGAAGCAAGAAGAAACCGAGTCATGATTGTTCTGGTTGTATTTGCAATCATATTACTTCTTTCAACCACTTTGGTCATGCGCGTGACGGTTTTCACACTGGACAGGGTATTGATAGATGTTGCGATAGGTTCAATGAGTTTTGTGTTGATTTTAATGTCCATGTATTTGACGGTGGGGAGTTTTGCCAGAGAGCTGAGTGAGCGCTCAGCTTGCCTGGTGCTTTCAGCACCCATTGCGAGAACCCATTTTCTTGCAGGTCGATATTTGGGCAATATTTTCACATTGTTTGTTCTGCAATTTTTGATGTTGTGTGTCTTTTTATTTCAAATGAAGTTTTTGAAGGTGACGTTGACACAGTCCCAGCTTGCAGCCCTCATCGGCATGAGCTCGCAGCTGCTTTTATTTTCCAGCATAGGGATTTTTATCAGTTGCGTATGCAGCCAGGTTGTGGCAGGAACGCTGTTGATTTTAATCTATCTTGTGGGCAATCAGACAGACGAGTTGTTTTTTATGGCGGAGCGGGCTGCTGGCGGGCCGCTTTATTTTCTTGGGAAAGGCCTTTATTATTTTCTGCCGAATTTACACCGCTCAGACTTTAAGCTCCAGGCTGCTTATGGGGTGGATGTTCCCTGGGCAGAGGTGTTTTCCTCGTTCGGATACAGCGTTGCTTATGCGGTTTTTGCCTTGTTGGCAGCTGGCCTTGTTTTCCAACGGCGCGATTTCCAGTAACATTTTACACCATGGTCCACTTGTTTGATGGGGTTATCGGCTATATTTGGCTGGCTGTTTTAGGGCTGTGCATCGGCAGCTTCATGAATGTGGTGATTGCGCGGCTGCCTGAAGGCCAAAGCCTTTGGCGGCCACGCTCTCGTTGCATGGCTTGCCGGACGCAGATTCGTTGGTTTGATAATATACCTGTTTTTTCATGGCTTTTACTCAAGGGGCAATGTCGCCATTGCAAGCAGAAAATCTCCATCCAATACCCCGTGGTTGAACTTCTGTGTGCACTTTTGTTTGTGTTATGCCTTGGGCGTTTTGGTTGGACATCCGAGTTATTTTGCGCACTTATTCTGATTATGTTTGTGGTGCCGCTCACATTTATTGATGCCAGGCACTGGATTTTGCCCTTTGAGCTGACTTTGTCTGGCATTGCTGCGGGTTTGTTGTGTGGCTTGTTTCAAGGTTGGCAGGGTGTGGAGGCGGCCCTTGCAGGGGCTTTGGCGGGTTTTTTGTCTTTTCGGCTGTTGGAATATGTGGGTTGGCTGATTTTCCGCAAAGAGGCGCTGGGGGGGGGAGACAAATATTTGTTGGCGCTTTTGGGGGCATTTTTGGGCTGGAAGGCATTGTTAAGTGTCTTGTTTTTTGCATCCCTTCAGGGGGCGTTGTTTGGCGGCCTCAAAATATTGCTGACAGGCCGCGCAGGCCCCACGGCCGGGCTTGCCGGCGAAACAGACAAGACAGCTGCAGAAGAGACATTGCCTGAGCCCAAGTTTCTTCCGGCCTTTTGTCGTCCAGGGCTTCGTTTTTGGCGGCGATTGAGTTTGATTCCCTATGCGGTGTTGATTCAACCCATACCGGATGATGAGGAGGAGGAAGGGGAGGAGGCAGGGGAGGACGCCCCCGAGCAGGCGTGGCAGCCGGGGGCAAGCAACATGCCCTTTGGCCCATGGTTGGCGCTTGCCGGCGTGGAATACATGCTGCTGGCACCCACCTTGCATCGCTTATTGGAAGACACGGGTTTATCCTGGCTGTTTTTCGGATAGAAAAGCACTCTTCGTTGAAATGAGCGCGTTCTCAGTGCAGATCATTGATTAGAATGCTTGTTCGTCGAAGATTTAGTTTCTCCATGTATACTCAATTGTTGCCAGGGGTGCATAGAGGCTCAGGCATGGGCACAACAGCGTCTTTTTCCTGTGCATTTGCCGCCTGTTCTTCCCCCACGAAACCCATGAACGGAGGCTTCGCTTGGCCACTGAAAAACAAGCCATAGGACTGGATATTGGTTCGACAAGCATCAAAATTGTTGGGCTCAAGAAACAACGCAACCGCTATGTTCTGGAGCATATTGGAATCAAACAAATTCCTCCTGAAACCATTGTTGATGGCGCGTTGATGAATTCAGCCGTCATTATACAGGCGATTCGGGAACTTGTGAAAGAATTGCGGATAAGAAGGAAGGAAGTGGCGATGGGGATTAGCGGCAATTCTGTCATTGTGAAGAAAATAACCGTCCCGTCGATGTCTCATTTTGAATTGGAAGAGACCGTTTCTTCTGAAATACAAAAATATATTCCATTTGACAGGAAAGATGTATTTGTCGACACCTTCATTATTCCGGGGACAGAAGATGAAGCCACAGGCCAGATGGATGTGATGCTTGTGGCGGCCAAGAAGGAAATCATCAATGATTATATGTCTGTTGTTGGGGAGTCTGGATTAAAGCCCGTTGTGATTGATGTCGATGTTTTTGCGATGCAAAATTGTTTTCATGCCAATTATGGCATACATGAGAAGGATACGATTGCATTGATTAATATCGGCGCGGAAATAGTTGCCATCAATATTATTCGAAACGGAATATCTCAATTTACTCGAGACATTCATATTGGGGGGCAACAATTTACAGAAGAAATACAAAAACAACTTCAGGTTTCAGCTGAGGAGGCCGAAACGCTCAAGTTTATGACCGATGAAAATAAAGTCAACCCAAACATACGGCAGCCACTTCAAGACGCATTAGAAAAGGTCGCAGAGCAGGTTGCAGGTGAAATCCAGCGCTCCTTGGACTTTTATTCCGGAACGGATATGGATTCAAGCTTCAGCAAAGTCTATATTGCAGGGGGAGCTGCGAAGACTCCCAAACTCATTCAGGCAATTCAAAACAGGACTCTAACGCAAACGGAGATGATGAATCCGTTCAAAGAAATCCATGTAGATTCCAAACGTTTTTCCCCTGAGTTTATTGAAAAAATGGAAACACTGGGTGTTGTTGCCGTGGGTCTGGCTTTGCGCAAACCAGGTGATAAATTATACTAGGAGCTCTATGTATATATATATAAATTTATTGCCTGTCAGGCAGGTGAAACGCAGAGAATACGGCATTCAGACGCTTATATTTCTAGGGTTGTTGCTTGTGGTTGCGATTATTGTGAATGTTGTTTGGTACAACCAGATATTGGATGCTCAAAAGCGTGAAGCAAGACAGATTGCTCTCATGCAGGCTAAAATAAAAGAATTAGAAAAAACCGTTGTTGAGATTGGAGTTGTCGAAAAGAGACGGGATGAAATTATCGAACGGCTCAAAGTGCTCGATGATTTGAAGGGGAACAGGAAGGGGGCTGCATTTGTTTTAAACGCATTGGCATGGGTGACGCCCGGAGGCATTGTTTTAGAGGACTTTGATGAAAATGCCAAACCAAGTTTGCTGAAGGGATATGCCAATTCCCATGATGATGTGGCAGAGTTTATGCGACAGCTTCAGGCAATCATTCGCACGCCCCAAGGGATAGCCCGCATTGTGGATAAACCCAGAAATGGTTTTCAAGTTCGCGTCGAATTGTTGTCACTTCCCGGCAAAACAGAAGATGTTTTGATAAATAATATTAAGTATTTCTTTCAAGGCGTGGAACTAAAGCGCGCTGAGCAAAGAGCAGGCACCCCATCCAGAGGCGCTTCTGAGAGGCGCGTGAGCTTTGAAATCCAGCTGAGCGTGAATTATCTAAGTTAGAGTGACACATGGAAAAATATCTGGAAAAACTTAATAATATCAGCTGGGTGATAAAAATTGTCGGGACCATAGGTCTGGCTTTGCTGCTGACAGGCATTCATTATTATTTTGTTGTCATGCCGATTGAAGCCAAAAGAAAAAAACAAAACTCTCAAAAAGTTCAACTCGAGAAAAACCTGGCTGACAAGCAAAAAGTTCCCGAAAACCTTCGGAAGCTTCAAGAGGAGATGGTGCAACTTGAGTCTGGTTTTAAATCAGCGCTCGAGGAACTTCCGGATGAAAAAGACATTGATGAATTGTTATGGCAATTAAGTGAAGTTGCCAGAAGGGCAGGTCTGGAGATTGCTCAAATTGAACCCTTGCGTGAAGTGCCGACAGGGTTTTTTTCAAAAATTCCCGTTCGAATGATGGTGAGAGGCAATTTTCAGGAGGTTTCTTTGTTTTTCCAAAACATATCACAAATGCGCAGAATTGTGAATGTCAGCAATATTCGGCTGAGCAAGGTTTCCGCAAGCAAAATAGAGGGCCCAGGTGCTTCGCCGCTTTTAAAAGCTGAATTCTTGGCAAACACTTTCCGGTTTTTAGGCGCTCAGCCTGCACCTGAGCCAAAAACCCCCGGGGGCCCCAGAAAATGAGACCCTTTTTCATTATGATTGTTTCGCTGTTGGCTTCGTTGGGATGTGCTGACAACAAGAAGCAAAAACAACCTCAAGTTGTGAAAAGTTCCCAGGAAAAAAATGTCAAAGCAGAAGCTCCGCCTGGCAACCCTCTCGATGAATTGGATAAAAAAACGGTGGATGTGGGGAATAACCAGCTTTTCCTGGCAAACATCCCCAGAGATCCTTTTTCATCTTCTCAACACCAGCAAATGTTGTTGGGAGATCTCGAAAAAGAAGAAAATTTTTGTGAAGATTTGTTGTGTGGGTTTGAGATTGGCCAACTTTCGCTGGTGGCAGTCATGAGCGGTGATGCGAGCCCTGTGGCAATGCTGGAAGACACGCAGGGCGTGGGTTATATTGTTAGAAAGAGCACCCGAATCGGCAGACGTGGAGGGCGAATCAGCAGTATTTATCAGAATTGTCTGGTTGTTTCTGAACCCAGTCAAGATATTAAAAGTGGCGTGAAGGATATAACATTGTGCGTGAAATCTGAAGATATGAATTCGATGTCTGTTGATTTAATGAACAACAGGCAAATTCAGTGAGGCTTGTCGTGTTTTTTTCAGGGTTTAATAATATTTCGATGTTTCCAAGAGCTAAAAATATTTTCGTTTCCATAGGCGTGATGGTTTTTCTGTTCATCCCCCCCTATGCTTTTGGGACATCAACCCCTGCGGCATTGAAGGGAAGCGGCCATATTGCATGGCTTTTTCAGTCGACTTTCTTCCTGCAGCCATCGGATGTTGTTTCGAAAAAAACAGATGAGCAAGATGTTCAAAAGCAAGCCAAAAAACTTCAATCCATTAGCTTTCATAACAATAAGCTGACTGTTTTGGCGGATGGAGAATTCAAAAAATTTGAGGTCTATGAATTAGAAAACCCTCCGCGGCTTGCCATCGATATTTTTGATGTTCAATCCAATGTTCGTTTGCCGACACAACACCCAGCGCTCAAATCCATTCGTCAGGGAAAGCATGAAGACAAAATTCGCATTGTTTTGGATTTCGACGAGTCTCCCGCAGGTTGGAGCACTTCCAGACTGAAATCCGGATTGGCCTTAACTCTAAAAACAAATGAAAGTTTTGCGAGTGAAAACCAAGCTTCAAAACCGCCAGAGACGACACGGGTGAGCAATAAAAACAAAGCAACATCCACCTTTGCTGAATTGTCAAACAAAACAAAGCTTCAACAACCTGTTCTTTTGAAAGACATTCGTTTTCTGGAAGCACCCATCGGGGGGCATGTGGAAATTATTTTGTCGGAGACGACCAGCTGGAAGGTAGACCGCCCAGACGCACACAGTGCCGTGCTGACAGTCCACCATGCACATTTGCCAGACAGGCTTGAGCGAAATTTGGATTTCAGCACCTATGACACGCCCATTCATATGGTGAATACCTTTAAGTCCGGAGCGGAAAACGAGCATGTCCAAATTGTTGTGACAAGTCAGACAGCGTTGAAAGAAGTTGTTCGAAAGACAAAAAACGGTTTGTTATGGAAATTTGTTTCACCGAGGGTGGTGGCAAAGGAGCGAAAGACGGAGGTGATGGTAGCGGCCCAGGAGTTGTCAAGGGGGGGGGCTTTGGAGGAGCTGGAAGTCCCCGTCAAGTTTGTAGGGAAGAGGGTTTCCTTTGAGTTTAAGGATGTTGGCATTCACAATCTGCTTCGTATGATTGCGGAGGTCGCTCAGAAAAACATTGTGGTTGCCGATGATGTTCAAGGCAAGGTGACCATTCGCCTCAAGAATGTTCCCTGGGACCAGGCGCTTGAGTTGGTGTTGAGATCGAAGGGTTTGGGCAAAGAGACTTTAGGGAACAACATCATCCGTGTTGCGCCCCTGAAAGTCCTCGAAGAAGAAGCCCGCCTGCGCGAGGAAAGGGCGCGCACCATGATCCGCCAGGAGCCGCTGATAATCCAGCTGATTCCAGTGAGTTATGCCAATGCAGATCAGATGCGCGATCGCGTGAAAGAAATGCTGACAGAGCGCGGCAGTGTTTCTGTGGATGCGCGCACCAACACGCTGATTATTCGCGAAGTTGCCTCCAACATGGAGCGAACACGCTCCCTGGTCAGCAGTTTGGACACACAGACGCCCCAGGTTTTAATTGAGAGCCGAATTGTGGAAGCCAATACCAACTATACCAAGGAGTTTGGCATTCAATGGGGTGGGCACGCCGCGCTGTCTCCGGCGACAGGCAATGCGACAGGCATCGCTTTTCCGAACACCATTTCGGTGGGCGGTGCCGCCGGGGACGCCCCCAACACCGGTACCTCGCCCACGCCTCAATACGCTGTCAACCTTCCTGTGGCGGTGGGGGCGGGCTCCGGCGGCGGCCTGGGCTTTGTTTTCGGCTCCGCGGGCGGGGCATTCCAGCTGAACCTTCGCCTTTCTGCCTTGGAAACCCAAGGGCATGTCAAAACCATTTCCGCCCCCAAGGTGACGACGATGGACAATTCGACAGCCCGCATTAGTCAGGGAATTTCACTTCCTTTTTCGCAGGTTTCCGCCTCCGGGGTGAACACTTCTTTCATCGAGGCTCGCCTGTCGCTCGAAGTGACGCCGCACATTACCGCGGATGGGAGCGTGTTGATGAACATTCGGGCCGAAAACAACCAGCCGGACCCCTCCAACACCGGGGCCAACGGCCAGCCCGCCATTCAGCGCAAGGAAGCCACGACGCAAGTCCTCGTGAAGGATGCGGAAACCACTGTCATTGGCGGCATTTATGTCCGCCGCGGCTCCTCCAACAGCGCCTCCGTCCCCGGCCTAAGCCGCATCCCCATTTTGGGCCATCTTTTCAAAAACCATCGCGAAACCGAAACGCGCCAGGAGCTGCTCATTTTCATAACGCCACGTATTTTAAACAAAAAGCCAGTTGTGCACAACATCTAGAAGGTTGCAGTTATGCGTCAGCAGAAAATATATACATTGCTTTTATTGGGCTTATGGGTACTGAGCGGAGGTTGCCGTACACCGGAGGTGTCCATGATGGTGAGAGGGCTCCATCCTCTGGGTGCAGACTGCAAAGTGGATACGAATCATTTTGTTGGCAAAGGCGCTTTAAACCTCAATGCGAGCTCTCAGTATTTGCTGGCAGTTGCTATGGAGAGTTTTATTGAAGGAGAAGACACAGAAGGGGCCGGAGGTCGTCTTTTGGCCAGTGAGAAGGAAAACAGAGTTATTTTAACCGAGTGGACACGCCAGTATTTCCTGTATGGGGCTGGGGGGACTTCCAAGCTGATTGCAGAAGAAAGCGAGCCGATTTCGGGGATTTTGGAGCCGAATGCGACCACGCAGTTGGTGATGGCCATGTCCATGGTAGGGCCATCGGGTGCCCATGAGATGAGGCGTCTATTGCACCAGGCCAGCACGGGGGCGGGGGCCCACCCAGGGGTGGAGGTGGTGGTACGTTTTCAGATTCGGGGGAAAATTGTCAGCTCAGGAAGAAAGGTAGAAACGCCCCCCATGGATTTTCCCACCAGCGTCTATTTGGGCAAAGCCCTTCCCGTATGCGAGGAAGGCCAGGAGCTGGCACCTGTAGGTCCTTGTGGTCACCACGGTGGGCAAGATGGTGTAGAACCAATTTGTTGCGAAATGGACCCAATCAGTAGAAAGTGTAAAACATAACTACACATCCACGTCGGGGTTGACATGTCGTTTGAAACGCATTTGAAGGCCGTGGTTTCAGGTATTGAAAAGTCTGTCGCGTGCAGTTTGATGGGGTTTGACGGCATCGCTGTCCACACGCACCAGGCGCAGACAGACTTGAGCGCCTCTGTTGATTTTCAAAGTGCCTGGATAGAGTATTCGAGCATTCTCTCGCAGCTGAAAAACACGGCGGAGATTTTGCGAACGGGCGATGTGGTGGAAGTCCAGGTTGGGACCGAGAAGCTTTTCACGCTCATTCGTCTCATCAACAACGACTATTTTGTGGTGCTGGGCATGCTTCCCGACGGCAACGTGGGCAAAGGGCGCTATTTGCTGCGGCTGGTTGCCCCGCAGCTGAAGTCCGAGCTCTGACACCCTTCTGGCCAGCACGCTTCCCAGGTTAAGCTTGCGCTTCCTGCCTGAAGCGCCTAGAAGACGGGGGCACTTGTTTTCGAAAGGCAAACGATGGCTGGAGTGATTGATACATCAGAGTTCAGAAAAGGCTTGAAGATTGAGATTGACGGCGAGCCTTTTGAGATTGTGGATTTTCAACATGTGAAGCCCGGCAAAGGCTCCGCCTTTGTACGCACAACCTTGAGGAGCCTCATGACAGGCCGTGTTTTGCAGCCGACACTCAAGAGTGGCGATAAGGTTGGCAAGCCCGACATTGAAGACAAGGAGATGCAGTTTCTCTATCAGCAGGGCGAAGAATTCTATTTCATGGACAACAGGAGTTATGAGCAGACTTTTGTTCTGGCTTCTGTGCTGGGCGATGCGCGCAATTTTTTGAAGGAGAACATTACCGTCTCCATCCTCTTTTACAACGGTGCGGCCATCGGCATTTCTTTGCCCAACTCGGTGGACTTGAAAGTGGTGCAGTGCGATCCGAGCGTTCGCGGAGACACCGTGACGGGTGCGAGCAAGCCTGCGAAGCTGGAGACCGGCTACTCGGTGAACGTTCCTTTGTTCATCAACGAGGGAGATGTTTTGAAAGTGGACACCCGGGATGGGAAATACCTCACCCGAGTTTCCACAGGGAGCTAAAGCCCATGCAAGCAAAGACGAAGAAAAGCGCCGCACCGCAGCCTGCTGCGAAACCTGCCGCCTTAGCCCCTGAAACAGGCGCTGTCCTTGAAAAAGGCAAAGGCCTGGACGTTCACGCCGTGAAAGCTTTGATGGAGGCTGTCGAGAAGTCCAACATCTCCCGCTTTGTCTGGCAACGCGCGGATGAGAGGCTGTGCATTGTGCGCAAGTCTCAGGAAGCTGCGCCGACGCTTGTGCCGTCTGCGTCCTCAACGCTTCTGGCGGCGACCGACACGCCCGAAGCGCTTGTGAGTGCTGCGCCGGCCAAGGCGCCGGAGCCACAAGGGCATGTCATTAGCTCACCCTTTGTCGGGACTTTTTACCGGGCGCCAGGGCCTGAGCAACCGCCCTTCATCGAGTTGGGCAGCAATGTCCGCAAAGGGCAGGCGCTGTGCATTGTTGAAGCGATGAAACTGATGAATGAGATTGAGGCAGATATTGCAGGGAAGGTGGTGGCCATTCTTGTTGAAAACGCTCAACCCGTAGAATTTGGGCAAGCCTTGTTTCGCTTGGAGCCAAGCCCGTAGACCGGTTTCAGGCCCCCGGCTTGGGTTTTTTGCTTCGGAGAGGAAGGCCATTTGTTTAAGAAAGTCCTCATTGCCAACCGCGGAGAAATTGCACTCCGCATCATTCGAGCTTGTCGCGAGTTGGGCATTCGCACGGTGGCTGTGCACTCCACAGCGGATGCCAGCGCCCTGCATGTACGTTTTGCAGACGAAGCTGTCTGCATTGGGCCGGCGCCCTCGAGAGAAAGCTACCTCCATGTCCCAGCATTGCTTTCAGCCGCAGAAATAACCCAGGCGGATGCCATTCACCCGGGCTACGGGTTTTTGTCTGAAAATGCGGATTTCGCGGAAATTTGCAAGACATGCAAAATCCATTTCATCGGCCCCAACCCCGACGTCATCCGGCTGATGGGCAACAAGGTACACGCCCGGGAAGCCGCCAAAGCCGCAGGGCTTCCTTTGTTGCCGGGCTCTCCAGGCGTCATCAAAGACATTGAAGAGGCCGAGCGACTTGCAAAAAAAATTGGCTTTCCCGTTATTCTGAAAGCATCCGCAGGCGGGGGGGGCCGGGGGATGAAAATAGTGAGGGCCCCAGAGGCGCTGGCCAAGGCATTTGCCACAGCTTCGGCGGAGGCGGTGGCCGCCTTCGGCAACGGGGACATGTATTTAGAGCGCTATGTGGAAAGGCCGCGCCACATAGAGATTCAGATTGTTGCCGATGAATACGGCAACATCATCCACTTGGGGGAGCGCGAGTGCTCCGTACAAAGGCGTCACCAAAAGCTGATAGAAGAGTCGCCTTCTTGTGCGCTGACGCCTGCATTGCGTGCCAAAATGGGGGAGGTGTCCGTCAAGGCCATGAAGGAAATCAGCTACAACAGCCTGGGGACCATTGAATATTTATTGGACGAGCATGGCGCGTTTTATTTCATGGAAATGAATACGCGCGTGCAAGTGGAGCACCCCGTGACGGAGCAGGTGACGGGGGTGGATTTGGTGAAGACGCAGTTGTTGATGAGCTTTGGGCAGAAACTGACATTAGCGCAAGAAGACGTGCTTTTCCGCGGGGCGGCCTTAGAATGCCGCATCAACGCGGAAGATGCGGTCACCTTTGCGCCTTCACCTGGAAAAATAACGGCTTATAGTGCGCCCGGGGGGCCGGGGGTGCGGGTGGACACAGCCGCTTATGAGAACTACACCGTGCTGCCCTATTATGACTCTTTGCTCGCCAAACTCATCACCTATGGCGAGGACCGGCCCACCGTCATTGCCCGGATGAAGCGGGCTTTGTCTGAATACGTCATTCGAGGCGTTCGAACCAACATTCCTTTTCACCGGGCGGCGCTCCAGGAGGAGGATTTTGTAGCCGGCAAATACGACACGCGTTTTGTCGAGAGGATGCAGGATTCTGAATTGGGTGTACAAAGGCTGAAGAGGGCCATCGAAGAAATGCCCTGACCCAAAGCGAAAAATTTGGCTTCAAGGACAGTTCACTGCTAGGGTGCTGGCAATCTCCCACGCTGTTGCTTTCGTTGTTGACCATCTTGGATAAGAACAAAATCATCGAGACTGCTGGCAAGCTGGTTGCGAAGGGTGCCTACGACAAGGCCATCAAGGAATACCAGCGCATTTTGGACGTTGATGCTCGAGATGTGCGCACCCTGCAGAAAATGGGGGAGCTCTACCAAAAGAAGAACGAGCCCAAGCAAGCCTCGTCCTACTTTATGCGTGTGGCAGAAAGCTATGCGAGCGATGGTTTTTTCCTCAAAGCAGTCGCCCTCTACAAACAAGTTTTGAAGTTGGACCCTTCCCTGCTGGAAGTCAACCTGAAGCTGGCGGAGCTGCACCAACAGCTGCACCTTCTGGGCGAGGCCCTGGGCTATTACCAGACGACCGTCGTCCATTTTGAGCAACAAGGAAGCTGGGCTGCCGCCATTGACGTCCTGGAGAAAATGGCGAAGTTGGATGTGCATAATGTCAGCATTCGCGCGAAACTGGCCGACCTCTATGCACGCCAGAATAAGCAGACAGAGTCTCTCAAAATGTTTGAGGGGGCGGCCCTGGCGTTTCGCGAGCAGGGGCGGCTGGACGAATACGCGCGCGTTGTGGAGCGGATTTTAGCGCTTGCACCAGAGCGCGTGGACCTGGCAAAGGAGTTGGCGCAAACCTATTTGTCAGAAGGAGAGCCGAAACGCGCTTTGAGCAAGCTTCAACTTTGCTTCAAAGCGAATGCGAAAGACGTGGACACATTGCGCATGATGGCCATGGCTTTTGAAGGGCTTGGGCAGTTGCCGAAAGTCCTCTCCGTCTACAAAGAATTGGCCCGCATTTATACAGCGCAGGACAACACAGCTGCAGCAGAGCAAGTTTGGGCCCATCTGTCACAACTGGCGCCGGGCGATGCGGATGTGCGGCAGCATTATGCCATGGCACCTGCAAAGCCTTTCGTGCAGCACCCAGACGCTTCTTCCCAAACCGCGAGCGGCTCCTGGATGAAAGCGTCCGCGCCTTCTTTGGAAGAAGAAAACTTTGGGCGGATTTTAACGGAAGCGGACGTCTACATTAAATATGGGTTGCTTGAAAAGGCGCTCGACCATTTGAAGAAAGTTTTTCAGGTGGACCCTGAAAACATCGACGCCCACGAAAAGGCCTACCAAATTTACGTCGAATCCAACAACCCTGGTTTGGCGGAAGAGCAGCTGCTCAACGTGTTGCGATTGCACACGCGGCTTGGAGACTCAAAGCGTGCGCGCATCTTTTTGGCGAAGATTCTTGAAGAGAATCCGCACCACCCTGAAGTCCCGACATTTGTGGCCGTGCTGGGTGGCGGGATGGAGCTTTCACCCGCCCTGTTGGATGTGGAAAGTGAGGGCACGCCCTCCAGAGGTTTAATTCTCGCGGCAGATTTGGATGTCGGCAACTCCCTGCTTTCCACAGAAAGTGTGGTGGAAGCCCTCGAAGCCACCTTGCCCGCAGCTGCACACAAGCCTTTGTCTTCAGGCAGTCAAACCCCGTTTGTTGGAAACACGGAGCTTGGCTCGGATGAATGTGAAGAGGCTGAGTTTTTCATCAACCAGGGAATTGCAGAAGAGGCCCGCGTTATTCTGAATGCAGTGTTGGCCGTATGCCCGGGCCATGCGCGCGCCACAGCCTTGCTTGCGAGGCTGGAGTCTTCAAAAGTCACCTCGCCTTCGCTCGCTTCCGTTTTGCCGGACATGCCGGCCTCCGCAGAGCTTTTGGAGGAGGATGACTTTGTCATTGTGGATGAAGAGCCGCGTGTGCTTTCGGATGAATTCCAATATTCCGTCGACGATGTTTTTTCGGAATTCAAAAAGGGCTTAAAGCAGGTTGTTCAAGGCGGGGATGTTGAAACACATTATGACTTGGGCATTGCCTACAAAGAAATGGGGTTGTTGGATGATGCGCTCAGCGCCTTTAAACAAGCCCTTCAAGGATGTCAGGGAAGCAAAAAAGAGTTGGATTGTTTGACGATGATGGCGCTGCTTTTTTCGGCAAAACAAGAATGGGGCGAGGCCGTTCGCGCCTATGAGTTGGCCATTTCACGCGTTGCTTTGAACCCTGAAAGCGAATTTTCTTTGCGTTATGAGTTGGCAGTGCTTTTAGAAGCGATTGGGCGCAAAGAGGATGCGCGCCTTCACTATTCGCGGTTGTCGGCAAAACAGCCTGGGTTTCGAGATGTGGAGCAAAGGTTGGGAGGGTTGGGAGGGCCTGTGAACGTTAGCCCAGAGTCGTCGGACAGGCCAAAATCCACAGCTTCACGCAAAGTTGGTTATTTGTAGGCGCCTATGACGTACCTTGATTTTTTCCAACTGAGGCAAGAGCCTTTCTCCAATGCCCCGCTCAGCCATTTTTATTTTCATTCGGCTCAGCATGAGCAGGCGTTAATGAGGCTGTTGCACGCCGTACAAGGCATGAAGGGCTTGTCGCTTTTGGTAGGTGACATTGGCGCCGGAAAAACCATGTTGGCCCGGCGTTTGTTGGACATGTTGCCTGAAGAAGAATATGAAGCCGCGCTGCTGATTATTATCCACTCCGGCATTTCCGCCACATGGTTGTTAAGGCGCATCGCCGTCCAACTGGGCGTTGAGGATGCCGGCACCGAAAAGCTGACATTGCTGTCACAGCTGTATCAGCGGCTGTTGGACATTTATGACTCGGGCCGCAAGGCCGTGGTGTTGGTGGACGAAGCGCAGATGCTGCAAAGCCGTGAGCTGATGGAAGAGTTCCGCGGCCTTTTAAACCTCGAAGTGCCGGGGGCCAAGCTGATTTCTTTTGTTTTCTTCGGCCTTCCTGAGCTTGAGCAGAACCTCAAGTTGGACCCGCCCCTGGCTCAGCGCGTTGCTTTGCGCTATAAGCTGCAGCCTTTCACCGCAGAGTCCACCTCGGACTATATTCACCACCGTTTGCGTCTTGCAGAATGCCCGCACGTTCCCTTTTCTCAAGAGGCCATTGAGTCCATCCACCGCTATGTGAGAGGCGTTCCTCGACTCATCAACACCTTATGTGACAATGCTTTGTTCGAGGCTTTTTTGACGCGCCAGCGCCATATAGATCCGATGCTTATTGGGCAAGTGGCCAGCAACATGGGTTTAGAGCTTTCACGTCAAACTCCGCCCAAAGAAGAGATTTTGGACTCACTTCCTCCGCCCCCGAGTGCACCCAAAACCAACATCGACTTGGCGGAAATCGACCGGTATTTGGAAGGACTCGGGAAAGCTAGTGGTTAATGCTTGGCCTATCCAAGAGGCAAACGAAGTTTATTCTCCTGACATTGCTGGCGGCATTGACTGTGACAGCCACGGTGGCGGTTTGGATGGGCCTGGAGCGCGCTTCGCCTGTTGTGTGTGGGCTGCTCCAAAAACAACTTGCTGAGCAGCTGGACGGAGAAGTCCATTTTGAAGTCTGCTCCATTCACCTGTTGCAGCGCACAGCGTCTTTTCGAAAAGTGACGGTGGAAGCGCAGGCGGCAGGTTTTTTCCTGGACATAGAAGCACTTCGCGTGAAGCTGAAGGGGCTGCGTTGGCGCGGCCTGGAGTTTCAGGAAATTGTCATTGAAAAGCCAAACCTGCGTTTAAAAATTCAGTCCCCCACCCTCATGGATGCCTCTGGCAAACCTGCGGACGCTTCTGCAAAGAAAGCATGCTGGGTGGGGCATTTAAGTCGCTGGGTTGTCCAGAAACTGGAGGTTGTGGAGGGAGGGTTTGCGCTGGAGTTTCCCGGAGAGCTTGAAACACAGCTTCAGGGGTTTTCTTTGCAATGGCTCCAAAAAGAAACGCTGGGGCGCTTTCGCGTTGGGGTTGAAGAAGGAAAGCTTCAATTCCAAAAGAGGCAGGAGAACATAGGAAGGCTGCGTTTGGAAGGCGAATTGGATGCCGGGGGGGAGCGGCTGAGGCTGAGCAGTGGGGAATTCAACCTGGGGCAGATGCTGTGGCGCTCCTCGGGGGAGGTGGAGGATTTATGCGCGCCCAAGCCCTATGTGGGGATTGTGTCCCAAGTCTACCTGCCCGCGGAAATGCTGGCGCGCTGGCTTAACCTCTCGGGTGCCGACGGCCATTTTTGGGCCCGTGTTGCACTGAATGGGCGAAGCCACCAATTGACGGCGCGCGCGGAGTTGGATGCGGTGGGGTTGACGTTGGCGGACACGCAGCCCGGGGATTTTCGCGCCAAGCTGGCTTTTTCGGGCAAGACATTGCAGGTGGAAGAGTTGCGCATTCCCATAGGCGAAGGAAGCGCGGAGCTGCAAGGAGAGCTGCAGCTGGAGGACTCCTGGCCTGTGCAGTTTTGGGTGACGACGCAGAAGGTTTCTCTGGCACAAGTATTGGAGCGCTCCGGCCTGCCGGGCTCCTGGGTAGACTTTGAAGCCGATGTGAAAGGCAAGTTTTCCGGCCAGCTGTTTCCCCGCCTGAGCATTTGGGGCGATGTGGATGCGTACACCGGGCCCTTTATTTTGGCCGCGCGCTCCTTTCGCGCCCCCAAGCACGAGGGGATTGACATTGTGCAGTTTCAGCAAAGCCGCTCAAAATTCCGCTTTGGAATTTTGGAAGACAGAGTCGAATTTCAAAACGCCTACGTAGAAGCGGGCCCCCATGGGCTTACGCAGGCAGAAGGGACGGTGAAAATTTTTTTCAAAGACGGGGGCGGCATTTCAGTGGAGGGAAAGGCTTCCAAACTTCACCTGTCGGACTTTGGACACATTGCGCAAATTCCTCTGGCCGGCACAGGAAGCGGCCGCGTGAGCGTCTTTGGAAAGTTTGATGGGGACATTCAAGTGCACGGAGAAGCCCGCCTGCAGGACTTTGTTTTCGGGGACTATTCCCTGGGCGTCGTCCAGGCCTCCCTTGTGGCCAAAGACAACATACTTTCGTTTCCAAATATTTCCGGGCAAAAACGCAAAACCCCTTTCTTCGGACAGGTTGATTTGAATTTCCAGGAAGAGGCGCCAAAGCTTGTGGCCTTTGCGCACATTCCCAAAGGCCGCGCTGAAGACATTCTGGAAGTTTTGTTGCCGCTCCACCCTGCATTTGAAGCCTTGCAAGGAAAGCTTGGCGGGAATGTTTCAGGCTCCCTGGCCTTTGCAAGCCCAGCCGAAGCATTCACCGGACTCATTCAACTGGAGGTGGATGGCCTGGAGTTGATGCAGCTTCCCCTGGGAAAAGGCTCCACAGAGGTTTCGTTGATGGCTGGCCAGACGCTGCGCATTTCGCCCACCTCCTTCGCAAGCAAGCTTGGCCGCCTTCGCGTTTTGGGAAGCTGGGACTTTGAGGGCGCGATGGACTTTTCGGCCCACTATGAAACCCAGTCCCTTGGAAAATGGCTGGGGACATTCCTTCCTGAAGCGCAAGCGCTGGTGGGCCCCTTGGCCATTCATGCCCATGCGACGGGGGATGCAAACGTCCCCGAAGTGTCTTTTGTAGCGCACTCTCCACAGCTGCTTTGGAAAGACAAAAAACTTGGGCCGATGCGCCTTGAAGGAAGGCTTTTGGGCAGAGAGTTGACGCTTGTGGGCGCCCCGGTGACGGGTGTGCATTTGAGCGGCGGCATTCGCTTGAGAGAGCCTTATGCCTACCACGTCTCCTCCGCCGTGGAGTTGTCAGGCATTTCATTTGACTTGCCGATGTTGGCTTCCCTCAAAGCGCAGCTGACAGCCAGAGGCGAGTTGAACAACCCGAAGGCACTCAGGGCGGATGCGGACATTGAGTTGCTGCGTTTTTTCAGAGAGGGTTTTTCTGTTTCCAACCGCGCGCCCGCACGCCTGACGTATGCGGATGAGAAATTCAAACTTTCCTTTTTGCAAATGGAAGGCCCCAACACGACGTTGTTGGCGCAAGGTGTTTTGGGAATGGCGGACTCCAACTTCAGCATTTATGGGACGTTTGACTTAAGGCTTTTGGAGACTTTTTTGCCCGGCATTGAAAGTGGCGCCGGAGAAGCAGGCATTACAGCGGTTGTCGGCGGCAGCTTGCTCAACCCTTCCATTTCAGGTGTGGCCGAGCTGAACCAGGCACAGGCCATGCTGAAAGCATGGCCGCTTGCCTTTGAGCAGATAAATGCGCAAATGGAGTTTTCCAACCAGAGGCTGTGGATACATGACGCGCGCGCCCTGGCAAACGGTGGCCAGGTGCAGGTGCAAGGCGCATTGAGTTGGAGCTCCAACGGCCTGGAGGATGTTGGCATAGAAGGGCAGTTTCAAAAAATAAGCATGGAGGTTTTGCCGGGAGTGCCCGGCGTGTTTTCCGGAAACCTCCAGCTTGAAGGAGGCGGCCCTCAGAAAGAAAACGCGCCGGCCGCCCTCACCCTGTCGGGATGGGTGGAGGCGGAAAAATTTCGCTATGAGAAGCCGCTGGTGCTGGAGGACTTGCTGACGCAGGTGGGCACGCGCAGCTATGGGGAGGCGAAGCCCCCGGAGGAGTGGTTGAAATATGACGTCACCCTGAAGACAGGGGATGTACGCATTGACAACAACCTCGCGCGTGCACGCTTTTTAGGCCAGGTGCAGCTTGCAGGAAACAATGCGCAGCCGGATTTTTATGGAAGCATAGAGACAGCGCCGGGAGGAGAAGCCTATTTCCGCGGCAACACCTTTGGCATTCAGCGGGGGCTTTTGCAGTTTTCGGGCAAAACAGACTCCCTGCAGTTTGTGGCGCAGTCTCAAATTCAAGAATACCTCGTGTTGATTAGGGCCTCTGGAGAGTTGCGCAACCCCAAAGTTGTTTTCAGCAGCGAGCCGAGTTTGACAGAAGCGGACATTCTCAGTGTCCTGACAATGGGGACAACCTCCGGCGAGCAGTCCACCTCCAGCGCAGGCCTCAGTTTGGTGGCACAGGCTTTTTTCAGCGTTTCGGGTTTGGAGCGCTGGCTTCAAAGTTTGTTTTCGGGCAGCGCCTTGTTGCAAGGCCAGCAGATGCAGTTTGCGACGACTTTGAATGAGGCCACAGGCGTGACGGAGCCCTCGGTGCGTTGGGAGTCCAAATTGCTGTCAGAGCAGTTTCGGCTGGGGATTGTGCAACCGTTGACAGGCAGGGGAACCAAGGCGCATGCTGAGTGGCGCTTCAATGAGAGAGTTTCATTGCGTATGCAGTTGGACAACTGGAACCAGGGTTTTTCGTTGGGATACCTTGGGAATTTCGGCTTTGATTGGAAGTTTCGTTTCGAATGGGAATAGCGGCTTTATTAGCGGGGCTTGTGTTGTGCGCGTCGCCCTCAACAGAGGTGGACAATGTAGAGCTGCGTCTCATGGAGGGAGACGTTTCTGAATTAGAAGGCCTGGACACTTTGGTTTCCGTACGCAAGGGGCAGCAATTTTCTCCCAAAGCGGTGCGTCAAACCTTGCTGCGGCTTTTTGAGACAGGGCGCTTTGCGGATGCGGCAGTGTTTTCAGTCCCCGGCCAGGAAGGCTTGTTGCTGAGGTTTGACTTATGGGCCAAAAGAAAACTGACTCGGTTGATTGTCATCGGCAACCACCGCTTGTCAGACGCAGAAGTGGCGAGTGTGTCCGGGCTTACAGCAGGGGGGGACTTGACAAATGAAACCCTTGTTTCGGCGCGGGAGCGCCTGAAGGAGCGCTACCAGAAACTGGGCTACCCCCATGCACACATTGTTGTGTCCGCAAGCGTGCAACCTGGGGGGACAGAAGCCGTTGTGGAATTGGACGAAGGCGCGCCGCTGCGCCTTCGGAAAATAACCCTGGAGGGCGAGTTTCCTTTTTCAGAAAACTTTTTGAAACAGAAAATGGTGTTGAAGGAGGGGGCGGTTTTCAACCAGGAGCAGGCGGGGGAGGATGAGCAGAAGCTGAAGGAGTTTTTTGTCAAAGAAGGCCATTGGCAAGTCCAGCTGACGCGGGTTGAGAAGACGGAAGAAGAGTTGTGGTTTTCCATTGTGCCGGGCCCCAGGTGGACGCTGGCATTTCGAGGAAACCAGCAGCTGCCTGGCAGACTGTTGGAGCAAATTGTCCGCTTTGAAAGCACGCTGACGCTGCACCGTTGGGAGTTGGAGCGCATTCAAAAAAGGCTGGCAGACTTTTATCGCTTTCGCGGCTACCCCGAGGTGCGCATTCACAGCGCGCAGTTTGTTTCAGAAGACAAGACGCGTGCCGTCTTGTCGTTTTTCATAGAAGAAGGGCGCCAGCTGCTGGTCCGCCAAATTGTTTTTCATGGCAATGCTCAGCTTGCGGATGCTGACTTAGTCCGGGTGATTGTGGACATGATGAATGCAGCCGCTCCGTTGACGGAGGCTTTGGATGAGGCCATGGCAGACCCACTCATGCTGCAGGGCCAAAGCCCCAAGGCTGCCAAGCCAGGCTACACCCCCAGAGCAGAGCAGGTATTCATGGATGAAGTGTGGCCCCAGGCGGCCGCAGGCATGACAAATTTATACAAGGAGAAGGGCTTTTGGGATGCACGCGTGGAGCTTTCACAGACGCAATGGGACGACGAAGGCATTCGCGTCTTATTTGAAGTGAAAGAAGGCCCACTCTTCCGTTTGAGAGCGCTGCACATGGAAGACTTTCCCACGGGAGAAAGCCGCTTCAGACGCACCTCCAGGTTTGAGCCCAGGCTTAAGCCGGGCATGGTGCTTTCTGAGTCGATGATTGAGGTTGAGCGGCAAAGGTTGCTGGTTGAGCTGACAAATGCCGGCCATTGGTTTTCCGGCATTCACTCCCAGGTGCACAAGGATGAAGAAGGAAATGTGGACGTGCAGTTTCGCGCACTCCCCGGCCCCCAAGTCCACCTGAGCAAGGTTGTTTTTCGCGGCCTGGAAAAAACAAAATTCACCACGGTGGCCTCCAAAGTTTCTCTGGTTGAAGGGCAGGTACTCAGCCCCAGAGCGCTTGTGGCCTTGCAGCGCAGGCTTTCTGCCCTGGGCGCATTTCGCTTTGTGGAAGTGCGTTTGTTGGAGCCGGAAGTGCCCAGTCCGAACAAAGACCTTGTCGTTGAAGTGAAAGAGCGCCCAACGCTTTCCTGGGAAATGGGCATTGGCTATTTCACCGCGGATGGCCCTCGCGTGGTTTTGGATTTTGCCTACCCCAACATGGGCGGGCTTGCGCTTGCGCTGACGGGGCGGATGGCCGTCAACTACTATGCCTTGAGTTTGCCCGCATTGTCGGACCAGGTGGATGTGGAAGACTTGTCGGGCTTTGAGTTGTTTGGTGCGCGGTGGAACATGTCCTTGCAAAACCGCTCCTTGTTGCCCAACGACATTGGGCTTCGCACGGACTTGGTGGGCGAGCGTTTGTTCCGCCAGTCCTACCGCTTTGTACGTGTCGCCCTGGGGCCGGGCGTGGACTGGACGCACCGCCTGCGCACTTCGTGGATTCCATGGGGATGGCCGGAGTTGACATTTCTTGTGCAGTGGGAGGCGGAATACTCCAATGTCAACAAGCTGCCCTACCGGGGGCAAAACATTCAGCCCCTGCTTCGCTCCGACGTGGAAAGGCTTCGCTTTTTGGCCGGGAATTTTCTGCTTTCCGTTGCGCGTGTCTCTGGCACTTTGGATGCGCGGGACAACCCTCTTTTTCCGAAGAAAGGTTTTTTGGCCCAAACCTCTTTGGACTGGGTGAGCGACTTATACGCCCGGGGTGGGGATGAGAGGAAAAACAAAGTTGTCGTTCAATTTTTGAAGTGGTCCGGCAATGTGAGCGTCTACGTGCCGGTGCAAAAAAACGTCCTGGCCTTCTCTTTGCGCGGGGGGAAAATTTTTCGACTTCACTCTCAAAGCGTCAGTCCGCCGGTGAAGCGTTTTTATTTGGGAGGTGCCACCAGCCTGCGCGGTTTTGAGGAGGACAGGTTGTTGGCGGCGGATTCGCGCGAGGCCTACCGCAAAGAAGTCCGCGAGTGTGAGGGTGTCATTTCTCAGGCGGGGTGCAGCGAGGTGGCAAAAACTTTTCTGAAGGGAGCGCCTTTGTTTTCGGAAGGCGGCGAGGTTTTTGTGTTGTTGAAGGCGGAAATGCGGGTGCCTCTTTTTGAAAAGCTGGAGTTGGGGTTGTTTACGGAGGCAGGAAACCTGTGGTTGGGGGCTCCGCGGTTTCCTTTCGAGCTGCGCCCTGTGGCAGGCTTTGGGGTGAGGGTAGGGACACCGGTGGGGCCCCTGGTATTTGACTTGGGGTTTAATTTGAATCGCGACAGGCCGCTCAATGAAGAGTGGGGGAAAATTCATTTCAGCATAGGAGTATTTTAAAGAGAGGGGGGGGAAGGGGGGGG
>Ga0209737_10000080_pt1 | contig 85324 bp, 69 predicted proteins | sample TergutCu122P3_FD_187284 | JGI IMG/M metagenome (GOLD analysis project Ga0209737, IMG submission 187284) | Cubitermes ugandensis P3 segment gut microbial communities from Kakamega Forest, Kenya - Cu122 P3 (SPAdes) (version 2) | ecosystem: Host-associated > Arthropoda: Insects > Digestive system... | reverse complement strand
ATCGGAAAATATCTTTCGCAAAATGGTTTTAGCGTGAGCGGTTTGTGTTTCCCCGAAATTCCGCAAAATGAGCAGTGGCAAAGCGGCTTTGACAAACTTTTTGTGTGCGATATTCGCGATACGGAAATGTTGCGCCAAATCGCTGATAATCAGTTTGATGCGATTGTGCATTTGGTTTCGCTCGACCACCACCAAAGCAACGGCGCCCCTGATTTTGTAACCTCAATCAACGTTACGCCAACTTGGAATTTGCTTGATATTTTTTCAAAAAAAGGACTGAAAAAATTTATCTATTTTTCCACAATTCACGTTTATGGAAAAATTCCAAACAGCAGTCATTTCGACCAACGGGAGAAATCGCGTGAAAACACAAACCGATTTCTCCCGTTGGTCGAAATGACGGAAGATTACCCTGTAAATTGCGCAAATTTTTATGCTTTAACGCATTATTTAAGTGAAAATATTTGTCAATATTATGCGCAAAATTCTGATGTTCAGTGTATTGTAGCAAGATTATCAAATTCTTACGGTGAACCTGTTTTTGCTGAAAATAATTGTTGGTGGTTGGTAGTCAATGACTTATGCAAAATGGCGTTTAAAAACAAAAAAATCGTTTTGCAATCTGACGGCTCGCCTTTGCGTGATTTTATCAATGGTCAAGATGTTTGTCAAGCAGTGAAAATGTTGATAAATTGCGGTGAAAACGGCAAAACCTATCATATTTCCTCAGGCGAAACGTTTTCTATTTTGGAACTTGCCGAAAAAGTACAAAACGTTTATCAAAAACTTTACGGCGAAAATTTACCAATTTTCAAAGCCGAAAATCAAAATATCAACATTCCAAAATACAAAATCGACAACAGCGAACTGCAAAAAATCGGTTTTCAACCCCAAATTTCGCTTGAAAAAGGCATTGAAAATTTGTTTGGTTATTTGAGTAAAAAATTGTAACTTTGCGCGCTAAAAAAAATAACCACAAAGTCGCAGAAGTAACACAAAGTTAGTTTTGTAAAAATAAATAAAACTTTGTGAAACTTCGTGTCCTTTGTGGTAAATTAAATTAATAATGGCAAAAATTCTACATATCTCAAAGTATTATTACCCATTTTTCGGCGGAATAGAAGATGTGGCGCAAACTATCATTGAGGAACTGAAACCCTATCATACTCAGCGAGTTATCTGTTTCAATCATCACAAAGGCAATGAGCAAAGCGTTGAAAATGACATTCCCGTAACGCGTATCGGCGTGGTGGCGACCATTGCCTCGCAGCCCGTTTCGTTTGGCTACAAAAAGCACCTCGAAAAGATTATTAACGATTTTCAGCCCGATTACATTCATTTGCACCTGCCGAACCCTCTTGTTTCTATGTATCTTTTAAATATTGATTTAAAAGGCGCAAAACTAATAACTCATTGGCACGCAGACGTTTTAGGACAAAAACTGATTTATGCAATGTACCGCAGTTTTGAGAAAAAAATTCTGCGAAATTCCGACAAAATTCTTGCCACAAGCGAAACATATCAGTTGAGTTCCAAGCCGTTACGCAATTTTGCCTACAAAACAATGATTTTGCCCAACACTATCAATGAAAATAAATTTTTGCAAAAAAGTGATGACGAACAGCGCATTCAGGCAATTCGTCAAAAGTACGATAACAAAAAAATTATCTTTTTGGTTGGGCGGCACGTTTCCTACAAAGGCATTGATTATCTGATAGATGCGGAAAAATTTATCGACAAAGACAGCGTGATTGTGATTGCGGGCAGCGGACAAAAAACGCGCCGATTGAAAGCAAAAGCGAAAAATTGCAAGCGTATTTTCTTTGTCGGGCGAGTTTCTGACGAGGACTTGAAAAATTATCTGTACGCTTCATCGGTCTATGCTTTTCCGTCAATCACGCGCAGTGAAGCGTTCGGCGTGGCGTTGGCAGAGGCGTTGTATTGCGGTTTGCCGGCTGTTTCTTTTGATATTAAAGGTAGCGGTACAACTTGGGTTAATAAAAACGAATTTTCAGGTTTTGTGGTGCAAAATCGTGATATTCAGCAATTTGCGGTTGCGATTAACAAACTTTTAACTGACGAAACCTTGCATTCGCAAATGAGCGAAAATGCGAAAATTTGGGTAAGGCAAAATTTTCTAAAAGAGCAAATTTTCAAAGTTTTAAACACAATTTATAGAACTGAAAATCTACCTGCAAAACCGCAAATAAATGTTTCTATTGTTCTGTATAACAACAATTTAGAAAAAGTTAAGCCGCTGATTGACATTTTGAAAAAGAGCAGGGCAGTCAATCGTATTTTCTTGATTGATAATTCGCACAAAACACAGCAGGGCTTTGAAAATCTTGATGTTACATATATTTTCAATGACAAAAATGTCGGTTACGGGCGCGGACACAATATCGCTTTCAAGCAGACGATTTGCGACAACGATGCCGCCTATCATTTGGCGATAAACGCAGATATTGCTTTTGAACCGCAAATTTTGGACGAAATTGTCGGCTATATGCAAGAAAATCAGGACGTTGGCTCACTGATGCCGAAGGTATTTTACCCGAATGGCAAAATTCAGTACCTTTGCCGTTTGCTGCCCGACCCAATGGACTTGATTATACGCAGATTTTTGCCCAAATCAATGATGAAAAGCCGTGTTGAACGCCTCGAAATGCGCAATACCGACTACAACCATATCATAAATGTACCGCATATTTCGGGCTGTTTTATGATGTTGCGCACAGATATTTTGAAAAAAATTGGCTTGTTTGACGAGCGTTATTTTCTCTATTTGGAAGACATCGATTTAACGCGCCGAATTCAGCATACTTCACGCACAATTTTCTACCCAAAAGTGTCGATAATGCACGAACACAGACAAGGCTCATACAGCAGTTTCCGCTTGCTTATTGTGCATATTATCAGCGCAATACGCTACTTCAACAAGTGGGGGTGGTGGTTTAAAGACAAAGAACGCAAAGCAATCAACGAGCGCACAATTTCAGAGGCACAAAATTAAAGTTGTCAATAGCGAATTGTAAAATAATTTACAAACTTAAAATCTATTCGCAATAACTATTCTATTGACTAACAAATACTTACCACAAAAATACAAAAATCTAATTTTTTACAAAAAATCTCTTTTTGTGTAAAATTATGAACAATTTTAAAACGATATTAACACCCTCAGAAAGCATTTTTAAGGACAAAGGCAGTAAGTTTTTGGCGTTTGCCCTGCCTGTAAAAAGTGCAGATGAGGCGTTGGAAGAGGTAAAGAAAAAGCGTAAGGAATTTTTTGATGCACGGCACGTTTGTTATGCCTATATGCTTGGTGCAGAACGGCAAAATTTCCGAATTAACGATGACGGCGAGCCCTCAGGAACGGCAGGAAAGCAAATTCTTGGGCAGATAAATTCAAATGATTTGACAGACATTTTAATAATTGTTGTGCGCTATTTCTGCGGAACTTTGCTTGGCACTTCGGGCTTGATAAACGCCTATAAAACTACTGCAGCTGAGGCAATTACCAACGCCGAAATTGTAGAAATAGACATCGAAAAAACGCTAAAAATAACTTGCGGTTACGATAATCTAAATTTCGTAATGAAACTTATCAAGGACTTTGAACTCAATGTTTTATCTCAAAATCAATCTCTAACTTGCGAATTTACAATCAGTTGTAAAAATAAATTTTACGAAAATCTTTTAGAAAAATTAAAAGGAAATTTCTTGGTAAAGTTTGAGGAAATATAAAAAAAAACGGCTCTTGTTTTTGTATAAGAGCCGTTTTTTTATTCGGAAAGAAGATTTTGAACCTCCTGTTTTAAGAGTGGGAGATGTTTTATCACAATTCCCCACATTGTTTCATCTGAAACTCTGTCGTAGCCGTGTATAACGCTGTTTCTGGCATCTACAATTTTTCGAGAATTAGAAATTTCAATCGAATTATCAAATTTCAAAATTCTGTTCATTGCCTCGCCGATAATCTCAATGTTTCTTTCAACAGCCCTTTTTGTTCGCAAGTCAGATTGATATTCTGAAAATATTTTAGGTCGGTCACTGAAAAAACTTTCGATTTCTACAACCGCATTTAAAATATCGTATAACCAAGTTTTTATCTCGTTAGCCATAAATTAATTGCTTTTTTTTGTTAATATTTTGAATAAAATATGGGTTTTTTATCGCCTGTTCTTCCAACAAATCAACAGGTCTATTAAACATATCTTGCAATAAAAATTTAAAATCAAAATAGTTGTCAGCGTGGTTTTCCAAAGGAATTTTATTAAAATTTACTATCAAGTCAATATCACTGTCGCTATTGAATTTGTCGGTTAAAACAGAGCCAAAAGCATAAAGTTGTTTAACATTGTAGATTTTACAAAGTTCCTCAATTTTTGAAATATATTGTTGTAGAATATTCATTTACTAAAAAATTTTCTGCAAAGATACAAACTTTTTTAATAAGACGAAAATTTTTTGAGGAAATGTAATTTTTTAGTAATTTTGCGTTTTAAAATATGAAAAAATGAAAAAACGTAAAATAATCATATCAATATCAATTTTTTTGCTTTTGGGGCTAACATTTACCTTTTTGAGTGCGCAAAAATACGAAATTCCTGATAACAAAGAACTTAACAAAAGATTAAATTACCTAAAAAGAGCAATAAACGAGCAATCAGAAATAAACGCACTTTCAAGTCAAAACCCTGAATTTGTGCTGTTTAGTTATGCGTTTTCTGCATATTCGGCAACAAATTTGGCATTAAAAGATAGCATATTTAAGAAAAAAGCGGTTAATATAATAAAAACATCAATCGAAAAAACTTTACAAGAGGACGTTTATAGTTGGTATAATATTGATTTTGAGCAATTTACACAAAATTCCGATTATTCTGTTTTGTATCTCGGACATCTAAATTTGATGCTTGGCTGTTATAGATTATTGTCTGATAATCAAGAGTTTAATCGTTTGAATGATAAGATTTCAAAAAATCTGTTTGAGCGTTATCAAAAATCAAAATTTTTAAATTTGGAATCGTACCCCTCGCAAATTTGGTTGCCAGACAATAGCGTTGCGCTTGCCTCGTTAAAATTACACGAACACAATGCCAAAAGCAATTATGGCTCTATTTGCAAAAAATGGACTGATTTCGTAAAACAACATTATTTAGACGAAAAAACTTCTGTTTTATGTTCAAAAATTGATGCTCAAACAGGCGAAATTTCGGAAGAACCGCGCGGTTCAATGCTCGGTTGGTCAATAATGTTTATTTATCAATTTGATGAGGACTTTGCAAAAACATTATATAAAAATTACAAAAAGCATTTTAGCACTAACTTTCTGATATTCAGATTGTTTAAAGAAAGATACAAAAATTCTGAAACTTCAACAGGCGATATTGATTCGGGCTTAATTTTGTTTGGTTATAGCATTCCCGCCAATGAATTTGCCTTTTTTGGCGCAGTTATGGCAAACGATTTGAGAACAGCAAAACAGATTGAACGACTGATAAATTTCGGCGCAAAAATTATTAATAAAAATAACGAAATAAAGTATAAAATTCGCTTTATTAATTATAATTTTAGCCCAATGCAAGAGGCACTTGTGCTATTTTCAATGACAGCAACAAAATGGACAAAATAAAAAATAATATGAAACTCAAAGAAATAACCCAAACCCTCGAAAAATTTGCGCCTGTTGCGTTGCAAGAAGATTTTGACAATGCGGGGCTGCTTGTGGGCGACCAAAACGCTGAAATTCGCGGTGCGCTGCTCTGCGTTGATATTACCGAAAGCATTATTGACGAGGCAATTTCGCTCGGTTTTAATCTCGTTATCTCACATCACCCGCTGATTTTTAAGGGCTTAAAGAAAATTTCGGGCAAAAATTACGTTGAACGTTGCATTCTCAAAGCGATTAAAAACGACATTGCAATTTACGCTGCGCACACCAATTTTGACAGCGTAAAAAACGGCGTAAGTTACAGAATGGCAGAGAAAATCGGCTTGAAAGAGTTAAAAGTTCTCTCGCCAAAAAAGGACGCTTTGGTTAAAATCGTTACTTTTGTGCCTGCGGAATTTGTTGAAAAAGTGCGAATTGCGGTGTGGGAAGCAGGCGCGGGACATATCGGAAACTACGATTGTTGCTCGTTTTCGTCAAATGGCGAGGGTACTTTTCGACCTTTGGAAAATTCCAATGCGTTTATTGGTAAAATGCACGAAAAACATACTGAACAGGAAAGTAAAATTGAGTTTGTTTTACCAACCTATCTTGTTGATAATGTGCTTGTTGCAATAAAAAATACACACCCTTACGAAGAGCCCGCTATTGATATTTTTCCGTTAAAAAATAGTTGGGAAAATGTTGGTTTGGGCGTGGTTGGCACGCTGCCAAAACCGATGAAAGAGCAGGAATTTTTGACCTATATTAAAGAAATTTTTGGCGTTGGCGCAATAAAACATTCAAAATTTTTAGAAAAAAATATTTCAAAGGTTGCGCTTTGCGGCGGCTCGGGTGCTGACTTTATAAACGATGCAAAACGCTGTGGTGCAGATATTTACGTTACCGCTGATGTTTCGTATCATAGATTTTTTGAGGCGGAAAATTCGCTAGTAATTGCCGATATCGGACATTTTGAGTCAGAACAATTTACAAAAGAGATTTTTTATGAACAACTTATTAAAAATTTTCCTAACTTTGCAGTTCAATTTTCAAAGGTGGAAAAAAATGTTGTTTCTTACTTTTGAGAATTTATAAGTTGCTAATTATAAACAATTTACAAGATAAAAATTAATTTTATGGCAGAAACCAACACTCAGGAAATACAGGATATTTCTATTGAAGAACGCCTGAAATCGCTTTACAGATTGCAGCAGGTGATGACGGAAATTGACAAAATCAAGACCTTGCGCGGCGATTTACCGCTTGAAGTGCAGGACTTGGAAGATGAAATTGCCGGCTTAAATACGCGCGTTCAACGCAATGCAGAGGAAATTAACGCTCAACAAAAACAGGTCAATGAAAACAAAAATCTTATCGAAGAGGCAAAGTTGAAAATTACCAAAAAAACCGCACAACAAGGCGAAGTTGTGAATAATCGCGAATATGAAATTTTGAGTAAAGAACTTGAAAATCTGCAACTTGACATTCAAATTTACGAAAAAAACATCAACGATTTTATGGAAGACATAAATCGCAGAAAAGAGGTGCGCGATAATTTAAAAGTCCAAATTGACGACCAAAAAGATGCCTTAAAAGCAAAAAAGAAAGAGTTAAATGAGATTATTCACGAGACAAAAAAGGACGAAGATAAGTTGCGCGAAGAGGGAAAACAACTCGAAACGTTGATTGAGGCGCGTGTTTTGGCTGCGTTTAAGCGTATTCGCAAAAACGCCCGCAACGGACTTGCTGTTGTTGCTGTTGAGCGCGATGCGTGCAGCGGTTGTTTCAGTAAAGTGCCGCCGCAACGCCAATTAGACCTTCGTCAGCGCAAAAAAGTTATCGTGTGCGAAAGTTGCGGACGCATTCTCGTTGACCACGATATGACCATTGAAGTGGGGCATATTAAAGAAGAAGAAGTTTAATTTTTCATAATTTTATAGGAAAAACTGCTTGAATAGGGCAGTTTTTTTGTTGATAACTTGTTTATAACTCTGACAGGGTTTTGAAACTCTGTTAGAATTTATTTGCGTAAAATTTGTACGGAAGTAAAATTCTGTACAAATATTCAATTCTCACGCAACTTTTTTGTAAAAAGAATAATTTTTATAATTTTACAAAATAACAATGTAAACTTATTTACAAATCACACACTTTACAAGGTTTTATATAAGTAAATCAATCAGTGTTTTACAAAAGATTAAAATATTTTTACGTTGTAAATTTTTACAAATATTTTACACCCCATTGTTTGTAAAAACATTATTAGCATATGTTAAATATCGATTATAAAATGCTGAATATCAGTTATTAATGTCAATATATTGAAGTTTTTACTTTAAACGAATTAAGCAATTTTAAGAAAGTGGTATTGATTTATCGACAATATGTTAAAAACTATACTATAACTAACTGAATATGATCTGTATTAGATTATCAGCATTCGAGTATTGGTTTAAAATAGTGAAATACAGATAACTATTTATCTATCAATCTTTTATTATTATTTCCTGTAAAATATTGTAAAATATATTTTTTACATTTGTAAAAAATTATGTAAAATGATTTATGTAAATTTATTGTAAAATAATTTGTTTTTGTAAAAAATATTTTTTACCTTTGCAAAAATTTATTTTACACTAATTTTACAAGAAAATTATGGAAAATTTAGACACAAAAGGAAAACGGCTTTCCTATTTGATAAACAGCAAAATAATCGATTTATCAAAGAGCCAGTTGGCAGATTTAATCGGTATTTCACCGACATTGCTGTCGTTTTACATTAGCGGTAACCGCAATATTAAAGACGAGCATTTGAAAGAAATTTACAAACATTTCCCAAAAGTGAATTCTGAATGGCTTGAACAGGGCATAGGGCAAGCGTTGCGGCAAATATCAAATTCTCAAAGCGGTACTTTATTTGGTTTTGATGACGAAAATCACTCAAACACAGATATTTACACCCAAAGAAACGATGTAAAACCCGTACAGGAATTTCCACAAGATAGAAATTTTGAACCAAAAACACCTGTTTTTACAGAAACCACCGAAAAAACTCTACCCGAACAAACAAAAATTGTTGAAAAAATCATCGAAAAAACAATTGATAAAAAAATTGAGCGAATTGTTGTTCTTTACAACAACGGCACTTTTGAGGAACTTTCTGTTTGACTTTTTGCTGTTTTCAAAATATTTTGTATCTTTGCGGTTGAAATTTAAAGAATTTTTATGACAAACACACCGCAGTTATACATTATTTCCGGTTGCAATGGCGCGGGTAAAACCACCGCTTCTTATACCATTTTGCCCGAAATTTTGGAATGTAAAGAGTTTGTGAATGCAGACGAAATCGCGCGCGGCTTGTCGCCTTTTCAGCCCGAAAAAGTGGCGATTGAGGCAGGGAAAATTATGATAAGAAGAATTGACGAACTTTTGAGAGAAAAAACAAACTTTGCAATAGAAACTACTTTAGCATCAAGAACTTACAAAAATACGATTTTATCGGCGCGGGAAAAGGGTTACAATATTACTTTGGTATATTTTTGGCTAAACAACGTTGAATTGGCAAAGGAAAGGGTAAAAAATCGTGTTAAAGAGGGCGGACATAATATTGATAGTCAAGTAATTGACCGCCGATATTATGCAGGAATAAAAAATCTTTTTGATATTTATTTGCCGATTGTTGATATTGCTTTGATTTATGACAATTCTAACATTCAACACATTTTTATAGCAAAAAAAGAATTTGAAAATGATATTCAAATAATTGAAAATCAAATATTTAATAAAATTTTAGAAAAATATGACAACGCAAGCAAAAAATGATATTATTAGCAAAATAAACAAAGGACTTGAACTTAATTATTCACGTCTTTTAGATGAAAAACGCGCAAAAAATCAGCCGTTTGTTGTTATGCGCGACAATAAAATTGAATATGTAAAAATTTGATTTAATGAAAAAACTCATATAAATAATTACAAAATAGCATTACATTGCCTTTGAAACTTCCACAAAATCAAAAGTAATAACTAAGATAAATAACCTCACGGAAACGTGGGCTTATTATCTTAGTTATAGGTTGTGGAAGACCTCAAAGGCGGTATTAAGTCCGCATTTTTTATTTTATAACAATTCAACTACGGGAAAGCCGTTACTATTATATAAAACAGACTTGTACCTGTTCCCAAAAAAAGAGCAAGAAAGAGCAGAACTTTCTAAAAAACGGGCGGTAATCTCGAAAAGCCAAAGAGTAGAGAAAAAATCATTCAAAATCTTTTAAACTAAAAATAAAAAACAAATAAGATTTTGAACAAAATAAATAGGAGAAAATAACAATGAAAAAAGCGTTATTAATTTTGGTAGCCGTAATTGGCTTTGGTATTTGTGTTAATGCACAAGTAAGAATAACATTTTATGCATTTGGTCCAGGTTTTTGGGGTGTTGTAGGTTCAGGTGCTGTTGCTAAAAAAGACACAGGACACGCATCATTTGAATTAGAAGGATACGGTATGTATGGATTTGGACCTGCCTCTGATAATTGGTTTGGTGGTCCAGGTAGAGTAAGTGAAGATAGTAGGTATCGGTCTCAAGCGACATTAACATTTACAACTACTCTTACTAGTGCTCAAGCAAGCGCAGTAAGAAGAGTTGCTGACCAGTGGCGTTCAAACCCACCAACTTACAATCTTGGTTCCACCGATTGTGTTAGTTTTGTAATGAGAATTGCAGATACTGCGGGGTTAAAATATCACCATACTACAACCCAATCGCCAAGAGCATTTGTTCAAACACTTCAACACAACAATTAGAATGTGTGATGTACTGTACTTAATAAAAACGGCTTAGTGTCAGTCGAGTACATATCAAACAAAAACACAGCAAAAATCTTTTTTGGTTTTTGTTGTGTTTTTTGTTTAAATTTGTGTCATTTGTGTTCCAAAAAAATTGTTGATAAAATTTTGACTTTTCCGTATTTTTTTGTATCTTTGCAGAAAAATAAACTAAAAATATTATGGGAAAAGAGCAAGCGTGGGACTATGCTTTGGGGTTGATAAAAGTTGATGGACTAACCCCTACATCTGACTTTATGGCGTTGGTAAAAAAAGAAATCAACGGCGAAATTTCGTTGTCGGACATCGAAATTTCATTAAACAAAAAATATAAAATGAAAGGCGATTTGGTACTGCAATGAAAGACCCTTATTTATATCCCAATTCCTATGTTCTTGTCAATCTATTTGACGAGAAAAACGAGCAGAAAATTGAAGAAATTGAGGCAAATTTTACAAGTTTATTTTTCAGGACTTGTTCGATTGGGCGGGGCAAACTCGCAAAATCAATATCGAAAAAGCAGAAATGGCTTTGGGCGGGGTTTCTGTTGAATATTCTGATGTAAAAAATCTAAAAAATGATGCCGAAAATGCTTGTAATGCTTTAAATTCTGTTGATTGGCAAAAATTAGATATTGAGCAGAGAGCCGAAATTTTTTCAAAATTAATGGCTGATTTATGGAAAACGCACCCATTCCGCGAGGGCAACACTCGCACAATAATAATTTTTTGCTGTGATTTTGCAGAACAAAAAGGTTTCAATTTAAACCGAGATTTATTTAAAGACAACAGCGTTTATGTGCGCCGTGCATTAGTTGCCGCCTCTGCAAAATTCCACGATTTAGGCGATTTGTCGCAACCACAACATTTAATCAAAATTGTAAAAGATGCAATGAAATAAATCTTTATTCCCAATAATTTTTGTTGATAAAAATTCCCAAAAACCCTTTGCCATATCGCAAATTTTTTGTAATTTTACGCGATTTTTTCTGAAACTAAAAATATAACGTAAATGATTGAACAAGAACGACTTATTAAAGTTGATATCGAAGAGCAAATGAAGTCTGCCTACATTGATTATTCGATGTCGGTGATTGTTTCCCGCGCTTTGCCTGATGTTCGGGACGGCTTTAAACCTGTGCATCGCAGAGTTTTGTTTGGAATGAACGAACTCGGCAACACATCGGACAAGCCCTATAAGAAATCTGCGCGTATTGTCGGCGAAGTTATGGGTAAATACCACCCGCACGGCGATTCGTCTATTTATATGACTTTGGTGCGTATGGCGCAACCTTGGTCGCTGCGTTACCCGCTCGTTGATGGACAGGGAAACTACGGCTCGGTTGATGGCGATGACCCCGCTGCAATGCGTTATACAGAGGCAAAAATGCAGAAATTGGCGGAAGAGATGTTGAAAGATATTGACAAAAACACCGTTAATTTTACCTCAAATTTTGACGAAACTCTAAAAGAGCCAAGCGTTTTGCCTACAAGAATACCGAATTTGCTTATAAACGGCGCATCAGGTATTGCGGTTGGTATGGCTACAAATATGGCGCCGCACAACCTCACCGAGAGCATTGATGCGATTGTGGCGTTTATTAATAATCGTGAAATTACGATTCCTGAACTGATGCAGCATATCAAAGCCCCCGATTTTCCAACAGGCGGCATAATTTACGGCTACGCAGGTGTGAAAGATGCGTTTGAAACGGGGCGGGGCAGAATTATAATGCGCGGCAGAGCGGAAATTGAAATGGAGGGAAATCGCGAAAAAATTATTATCACCGAAATTCCTTATCAAGTCAATAAAAAAGAACTTATTGAGTATATCGCGGCGTTGGTTGAGGACAAAAAAATTGAGGGCATTTCAAATGTAAATGACGAGTCCGACAGGCGCGGAATGCGTATCGTGGTTGATGTAAAACGCGATGCAAATTCTGCCGTTGTGTTAAATAAATTGTATAAATATACCGCTTTGCAGTCATCTTTTAGCGTTAATAATGTTGCTTTGGTAAAAGGCAGACCCAGAATACTGAATTTGAGAGACTTAATAGAAAATTTTGTGGAACATCGCCACGAAGTTGTTGTCCGCAGAACGCAATACGAACTTGACAAAGCGCGCGAAAAAGCCCATATTTTAGAGGGTTTTATGAAAGTTATCGGTACGCAGGACGCTTTGGATAGAGCGATTTACATTATTCGCCACAGTCAAACACCGCAAGAGGCAAAATCGGGCTTGATGACCGAATTTGAACTTTCCGAAATTCAGGCGCAGGCAATTTTGGACTTGCGTTTGGCGAGATTAACAGGAATGGAACTTGACAAAATTCGCGAGGAATACGAAGATATTTTGAGAAAAATTGATGATTTGCTCGATATTTTGGCAAAAATTGAGCGCAGAATGGCGATTATTGTTGAGGAACTCGAAGAGGTAAAAACAAAATATGGCGACAAACGCCGTACTGAAATCGTTTATTCTTCTGAGGAAATGAACCCCGAAGACTTCTATTCTGACGACCCAATGATTATTACAATTTCGCATCAGGGCTACATAAAACGTACCGCTTTGACGGAGTTTAAGGCGCAAAATCGCGGCGGAATGGGCGCAAAAGGCGGCACAACCAAAGACGAAGACTTTATTGAGTACATTTACCCCGCTACAATGCACAATTATATGCTGTTTTTCACGCAAAAAGGGCGTTGTTATTGGTTAAAGGTTTATGACATTCCCGAAGGCAGCAAAACCAGCAAGGGCAGGGCAATTCAAAATATGTTGAACATTGAAAATGACGATAAGGTAAATGCTTTTATTCGTGTAAAAACGCTTTCGGACAAAGATTTCAACGACACGCATTATATTATATTCTGTACCAAAAACGGCACGATTAAGAAAACTGCGCTCGAACAATATTCTCGCCCGCGCCAAAACGGCGTTAATGCGATTAACATTGAAGAGGGCGACCAAGTGATACAAGTTCGTTTGACTGACGGCAACAGCGAAATCGTTCTCGCCAACCGCAACGGACGCGCAATTCGTTTCAACGAGCAGGCAGTTCGCCCAATGGGACGTACCGCAACAGGCGTGCGCGGAATGACGCTCGATAATGACGGCGACGAAGTTATCGGTATGGTTTGCGTGCCGCAGGGCTCAGAAGAAACAATTATGGTTGTGTCAGAACAGGGCTACGGCAAACGCACTCTTTTAGACGAAATTGACGAAGACGGCAACAAAGTTAATGTCTATCGCATAACAAATCGCGGAGGAAAGGGCGTTACTACGCTAAAAATCACCGAAAAAACTGGCAAACTTGTCGCTATCAAAAACGTTACGGACGAAAACGATTTGATGATTATCAATAAATCGGGCATCGCAATTCGTATGCACGTTTCAGATATTCGCACAATGGGAAGAGCCACGCAGGGCGTTCGCCTTATCAATCTCGAAAAGCGCAACGACGAAATCGCCTCTGTCTGCAAAGTAGATGCAGAGATAGATGAAGAAATAGTTGAAAATGTTGATAGTGGGGCAGAAGAGATTGCGAATGATATTTAAAATTTAAAAACCAACAATAGTTCGCAAGAGTGATTTTGTTGATAAGATGTTGATAACTAATTAAAAAAGCGCGAAAATAAAAATTTCGTGTTTTTTTTTGTTTTATTAAAATTTATTCATATCTTTGCGGTCGAAATTTTACATTTTGGACAGAATACATTGATTTAATGTATTGAAGAAAGCGTTTGTAAGAAATTGTTCCCCCTAATCTCCCCAAGATTTCAAGTTCCGGAACAATCGGCAACAAACGCCTACGTCTAAATTTTTAGCGTAGGTGTATTGTTGTTTGTTAGGAACTATATAGGTTTTGGGAGAACCTTGGGTAACAAACAACGATATAAACTACGCTTTAAAGAAATTTGGAGTGTAGTTATTAATAATTTTTTTTAATAACTTTTAAAAACTAATGTAAAATGAAAACATTAAAGTTTTTTGCTGCGCTAACTATTTGCGCAATGTTGGTATCGTCCTGTAAAGACGATTCTATGGTTTCTGCACTTGATGCGGAACAGGTTATTGCCCGCACATCGGGCAATAGTGGTATGTATTCGGACTATATTCTGTCCGAAAGCGAGGCAATAGCAATGGTTGCTAATGACTTGAAACAATCTGGCGGCGAGTTTGCCAAAAAGCATATTTCGCACGTTGAGCCGGTAATTCAAGAGTATCTTATGGAGTTGTACGACCCTGAAATGGTTGAAGAAGACCTTATGAGAGCCACCGACCCTGCATTTTATCTTATGCATTTTAATGGCGGCGGTTTTGCTGTTTTTTATCCTGACAAACGCTTGGGTGTTGCAATTTTGCACGCACAAACCGCGGGTAGCGTTACTGCCGAAGATTTTTACAATGGTATTGATAATCTTGGCAACAATGGAGGCAGTTCTTCGTTTAACGACCCATCTTATTCTATGGGAGTTACTTTTCCTCCGAGACCTTATTATGGAGATGATGTTTTCAAAATGATTGAATTTTTGACTGCATTAAACAATTGGATTAAAAATATGGTTAATTCCATTTGGCATTCAGACCGTACACTCTTCAAGCACGACCCCAAATGGCGGCGGACCAACAACCTTTTTTCATTGGACAGAATGGTATGTGAATGAAAGGACAACTGTACCGACAAGCTTCTTTATTAGTGCAGGCGCACCGCTTAATTCGCATAAGCCGAATTATAGTTTAGATGCTTTAACACCCGCTGTTATAGAGTTTTTGGGCTTCTTTAAAAACCCTGATATTCTTTTTGGAGTACAGGGCAACTGGAACACAATCATAGGCGGCTTTATGGTTAATCCTAATGTTAATAATGTTGATGCTGCACCCGAATGGGCTTATAACATTTCTGAGTATTTGAAATATATTACTTATAGAAATTTTGCGTATATTGCTAATTATGAAGATTTTAAAATGGCGGTTGAATTCTTGAAAAATAAGTGTGGCGGAGAATATCCTAATGCAACTCTAATGCAACTTACGCACAGCTATAATGTAGAACAAAGCGGTGCATTATCTGAACTTATTGTGGGTAAAAAGCAGCCCGTTCTTGTCTATTTTGATGGCTTGGCAGGGTTGGCATACCGCGAGGACTTAATGCGTAGGGACTATGTTAGAAACGATGGCTATATAACAGCAATTGAGTATGATTCCTATATTTATTATATGGTAAGCGGGCAGAACAGTCCCGAAGAGAATTTTACTTTAAGAAGTGTGTTGGCAGAGCCAAATGCAAGACCATTTCACTACATTGCTTATTAATTAATCAAAGTACAGGCAAATCAAAATAATTTGCCTGTACTTTTAAATTTTATAAAAATGAGAACAAAAATTTATTTAATATTATTGATGTTTGTTTGTTTGTATTCCTGCAAAGAACAAAAATTTGAAGAAGAATTTGATAGTGTTGTAATCTATGATTATGGAAATTCACAACTTGGTGTTACTTATGATGTACCTGTAAAATTTTTTTTCAATGGTAAAGAGATTGCAACATTTCATTTATATAGTTTTTCGCCAAATTTGGAAAGTGGTATATATATTTGCAGTGACGAAACTGCAGCAGCATATCAAGTGGCTTTTTCGCCAGAATTTAAAGGAGTAAATAAAACATTTTTTAAAGGAGATTGTAAATGGGAAAACAATATAATAACAGGCGGAAGTGTAACAGTTGATAAGCAGGGAGATAACTATACATTTATAGTTGATGTTGTTGATAATACAGGAAAACAGCATTATGGAAAATACAGCGGAAAAGTACAAAAAGAGGATTGGTATGTGAAAAGCGAAATAGGCGGAATATTTTGTTCTGTAGGTTTTGTGGAGGGATATTTCCAACCAATAGATATAAATTATATAGGAGTGAGAATGCAAATGGATGCGGGAGATATTTATAATCGTTTAAGTGTAAGTTTAGGTTTTTTGCTTCATATAGAAGACAGCGATATCACAAGAGTTTATCATATCAACCCAAATCCAACTGGAAACCCAAACAATGCAACAGATGGTGTTTATTCAAATTTTTGTATATATAAAAACTACCCTGCTGAAGGAGATAATTCTGGGGCGTTTGGTATTAATTTAACATCAGGCACTATTACTATATCTCGCGTAAATGAAAAATGGCAATATAGAATAGACGTAGATGTGATTGCAGAAAATGGTTATCAAATAAAAGGTTGCTTTAATGGCGGCGAAATAAAGTTATTTGGCAATGTTATAAATTGGCAATAAAGAATAAAAAATTAATATTTTAAATAAAAATCACAAAAAATTGCTGTTATATAAAAAAAATATTATCTTTGCAGTGTGAAAACTATAAAAGAATAAATTTATGCCAACATTATCAATGTTTTATGGACTGATTATTGAAATGTATTATGCGCCAAAAGAGCATATCCGCCTCATATTCACGTCCGTTATCAAGGCGAAAAAGCGGCTGTAAATATTAATACAGGCGAAATTATGGACGGAAATTTATCTAATCGTCATTTGCGCTTTATTCAAGCGTGGATAGAAATTCACAAAGATGAATTGTTGGCGAATTGGGACTTGTGCCAAGCAGGTGAAGAGCCGTTTAAAATAGAACCTTTAAGATAAAAAATTATGTATTTGGGAGTAAAGGCAGTTGAGCCTAATAATGATTACACGCTTACATTGACATTTGAAAACAACGAAAAGCGTTTGCTTGATATGAAACCATATCTTGATATTGGACCTGTTTTTAGGGCTTTAAAAGATTTGGATTTGTTTCGCTCTGTACGTGTAGCGTTTGATTCTGTTAGGTGGGCAAATAATGCTGACCTTGACCCCGAAATTCTATATCCAAATAGTGTTGCAATTCACTGATTAAAAAATTATAAAATATTTACTAAACCTTTAAATTTTATTTTATACAATGAAAAAATCAACTATTTTATTCGGACTAATGGCGGTAGCAATCACCGTTTTTGCACAAGAGGCAAACCAGTTTGTGTTTGAAATTGGCAGACCCAGTATTCCCGAACTCACTATGACAGAGTACAGGGCAGACAAATCTGCAGACGCTGTTGTAATCTACGAAAGTGGCGATTTTTATTTTAAACGTATTGACAGAGAAAGAGATAGAAATAAAGATTACTATTTCTCTCTTGTCAAGACCTATAAAATAAAAATAAAAATTCTTAAGCCATCGGGGATAGAGCGTGCAAAGTTTGCTATTCCTGTGTTTAGAGAAAGCGAGTATATGTTTGAAAATTTCTATATCCAAATCGCAAATGTTTATAACTATGACACAATTACCAAAAAGATAGTAAAAGCCACTTTTGAAGACGAAGAGTGGGTAGTACGCGGCAGAAATACAAAAGAGAATAAACTAAACAAAAATTATATTATCAAAATGTTTACGATGCCAGACGTAAAAGTCGGCTCAATTGTTGAGTTGGAATATGCAATAGAAACACCCTTTGTTTTTTCATTTCAATGGCAATATCAAAGAAACATCCCTGTGATGTACAGCAAGATAAGGTACAGAACAGTACCACATTTAGCCTATAATTATCGACTGAATAGCGATAGAAAATTTGATGAGTTCAACGAAGAGTTATTATTTCTCAAAGAAGATAGAAATAATAGCCAGCGCGAAAAAGCATTTAATTTTGGAATGAGAAATATTCCTGCTTATAATAAAGACAAAAATCAAAACAAAGGTATGCTTGCTATTGACTTTCAGTTGTTTGAACAGAGATACAATGTCGGTGACGCTGTTGATATAGTAAAAACGTGGAAAGATTTTAGCAAAGAAATTTTGGCTTATAACGATTTTGGAAAATATATCAAGAGAACAGAAAAAGAAGCAAAAAAGATTTTGCCTACTCTAAATTTAGCAGGGAAAGGTCAGTTTGAAAAAATGGAAGATATTTTCAATTACGTAAAAACAAACTATAATTGGAACGGACTTTATGGTAAATACGTTTTGCATCAACTGCCCGATTTTTTAAAGGATAAAAATGGTAACGCTGCAAATATTAATCTGTTTCTTATAGGTATGCTAAACGCAGCAAAAGTTCCTGCTACTCCTGTTTTAATCAGTCCGTACGACAATGGCGATGTGAGCAAACTGCACCCTTTTGATGCTATTTACAACTATGTAATTGTCCGTGTAAATATCGGGAATATGACCTATTATCTTGATGCTGCCGGCTTCAAGCAAACGTCAGAACTTACAGGTTTTGTGGTTAAGAAAAACAGCAATGAGTTTGTAAAAATTGCAAAAATTGAACCGAACACAATCAACAACCTTAAACCCGAACAGGAAAAACTTGATAACGATGGTGAATTTACCACACTCTTAAATTCTTTAAAAAAGGTATTTTACTTTTTGAGATAATAAAAAAACAAGCGGCAGAAAATAAATCTGTCGCTTTTTTATTATTTTGATATTTTTTTATACCTTTGTATGTTTTTTGGTAAAAATATTAATTAAAAACAATTTATTTTATGCAAACTATTGGTTCTTATAATTTTAAAGGCAAACGCGCCTTTGTTCGGGTAGATTTTAATGTGCCTTTTGATGAAAATTTTAATATCACAGACGACACGCGCATTCGTGCCGCTATGCCCACTTTGAAAAAAATTCTCAATGACGGCGGACGATTGATAATCGCTTCTCATCTTGGTCGTCCCAAGAAAAATCCCGATGAAAAGTTTTCACTAAAACATATTTTGGCGCACGTTTCGCAACTTTTGGGTGTTGATGTGAAGTTTGCATCTGATTGTGCAAAAGCGCAAGCAGAAGTTGCTGCGTTGAAAGATGGCGAGGCGTTGTTGCTCGAAAATTTGCGTTTTTATGCAGAGGAAGAGGGCAAACCGCGCGACTTGGCAGAAGATGCAACGGACGAAGAGAAAGCCGCTGCCAAAAAAGATATGAAAGCAAAACAGAAAGAGTTTACAAAAACGTTGGCAGACTATGCCGATTGTTATGTAAATGACGCTTTTGGCACTGCGCATCGCGCACACGCTTCTACGGCTTTGATTGCGGAGTATTTTCCAAACGACAAAATGTTTGGTTATCTTATGGAAAAAGAGGTTAAAGCGGTGGAAAAAGTGATGAAAGATATTGCACGTCCTTTCACTGCGATTATGGGCGGCTCAAAGGTATCTTCAAAAATAGATATTATCGAAAATCTGCTTACAAAGGTTGATAATTTGATACTTGCAGGCGGAATGACCTATACTTTTATGAAAGCGTTGGGTGGAAAAATTGGTATTTCTATTTGCGAAGACGACAAACTTGAACTTGCGCTTGAACTTATCGAAAAAGCAAAGAAAAACAACGTTAATCTTGTGCTTGCAGACGATGCAAAGATTGCAGACAAATTCTCAAATGATGCTAACACTCAAATTGTTGATGTGAAAAATATTCCTGACGGCTGGGAAGGAATGGACATTGGACCAAAAACGCAAGAAAAATTTGCCGAAGTTATCAAAAATTCCAAGACAATTCTTTGGAACGGACCAACAGGTGTGTTTGAGTTTGATAACTTTACGCAGGGCTCGCGCTCTGTGGCAGAGGCGATTGTTGCAGCAACCAAAAACGGTGCGTTCTCTCTTATTGGCGGTGGCGACTCTGTTGCTTGCATCAACAAGTTTGGTTACGCAAACGATGTTTCTTATGTTTCCACAGGCGGCGGCGCGTTGCTTGAAGCAATTGAAGGCATCGAACTACCGGGAATTGCGGCAATAAAGAAATAGGTGCTTTTAGAACACAAATTGCACAAATAACACGAATGATATACTGTTGATTATCAATAATATATCATTTTTTTAATAATTATTTTTTATGTAAGTTTGTGTTCATATTAAACATTGGTTTAAAGTGAGGTTTGTTTTTGCTGTTTTGTACCATTCTGACACATAAACACTTTTAGTTTGTGTCAATTTGCGCTTTTTTGTATATGTTTTCACATTTGTGATACTCTATTTTTGTTATAAAAATTTGTATTTATTTATTATTTATGTCAGTTTTGGCAATAAATTTTCAAACCAATACATTTTTTAATAAAGTTTAACTTTGGTTTTTATTTGGCTAAATTGCTGATTATTAAGTATTAATACAAATTTATTTAATATGTATAAACTCAAAATGTTAAAAAAGCAATTTGTATAATATTTTTTTTATTACATTTGCGCCAATTTTGTATAATTATGCTTTATTTAATCAAAAACAATTTTTTTTGTATGAAAATTTTTACCAAAATTTCAGCCATTTTGGCTATTGTTGTGCTTTCACTTTTTTCTACTCTGAAAGCGCAAACTTATCAAATTCCAAACTCTGGTTTTGAGGACTTTGTGCCGGATAACAACAACAGTAACACAGGTTATCGACCAGTGGGTTGGTACTCGTCAAATGTTCACACAACGGCACTTGGTATTACTGCCAGAAGAGCGGTTGTTCACCCTGGCTCCTTAACAGGTGTGAATATGTCTGATGCGTGGAACCAACCTACGTCTAATGGTAATAACCCAATACTTCCTCACGTTGCTGTTCAAGGTCGAAACGGCACTGAGTGTGTTTATATTCACAACGAAATGGCGGGAGCGCTGGGTATTGAATCAGATTCGTATGCTTATATTTCACTTGGTAAACCTTGGAACCAGGTAGATGGTGCTTTAATTCCAGATGCACAGACAGCAAGAGGTGGCTGCGAGGGTGGAATAGATTTTACCCATCGTCCCGACACAATGGAAGTTTGGATAAAACGAAGTTGGCAAATACAGGAAAATGCCCGTCTGTTGATTTATCTTTGGGCTGGCGAATTTAAAGGAACTCATTATAGGAGTATGAGCAGAGGTTGCCTGCCCTCTAATCGCACTAATGACGAGGTTGATGTTCGCGGAACAAATTCCTGTACCACAACTCAGCGAGGAACTCTTGTCGGCGAAGGTCAATGGGTTAGCACTCAGCAATTTTCTGATTGGACTTTAATAAAAGTTCCAATCAGATATTTTAGTAATCTTCCGCCCGAAAAGGTAAATATATTTATTTCGGCGGCAAACTATCCTGATGAGGGAAATACTCAATCCGTAAAAGCCGGCGCACGACTTTGGGCGGATGATTTGCGGTTGATTTATTCGTCAAAAATTCACGATATTCGCGTTGATGTTAATGGCACTTTCCGCCCTATACCAAATGTTAATAAGAATGTTTATGATTATACTTATGTGGTTAGAGAAGGTGTTAACTTTACACCTGCAATTCAAGCATTCAGAAGCGGACGCCAGCTTTTGGGCTCGGAAATTACTGTTGTAGATGGCGTTATTGACGGCAACCCAACTGTTATAACAGTTAGAGCAGAAGACGACCCAAACAACACAACAACCTATCGTGTTCATTTTGTGAGAACGCAATCTACCAATGCGTCTCCTGCAAATATTTTGGTTAATGGAAGTCCAATTTCAAATTTTAACCCAAATATAACAACATATAACATAGCACTGCCTTATGGCACAACAACCTGTCCGACAATTGACATTCATAGGGCGGAAGGCGCGCAAACTTTCACAACTTCAAACTGTACAACTATTCCAAGTTCGATACAGGTTACAGTTTTTGCACAAGATATTTCGGTTTCCAGAACATACACATTGAATTTTACCGTTGCGCAGTTGAACGACAACACTTTGCAGGACATTAAAATAAATGGCGTTTCAATACCCAATTTTAGACCAACAGTAAATAATTATTATAATGTTGAACTGCCTTTGGGTACAACACAAGACCCGCTAATTGAGCCGGTTTCTGCTTATGAAGATGGTGAGCAAACCATTGTTATGAATGATGGCGGACTCAGCGGCACAACAACAATTCAGGTCTCTTCACCTGCTTCAAACGTGCGAACATACCGTATTACTTTTGTGGTTGTGGCATCTTCGTATGCTTATTTAGATGATATTAAAGTTGGCGGCGTTACAATTCCAAACTTTGATTCGGAGACGTTTGTTTATAATTATCAATTACCGAGAGGGACAGAGACATTACCCGCTATCACTTGGACTTTGGGCGAACAAAACCAAACGGTAAGCATTACCTACGGTGGCGTAAATGGCGAAACGCGCATAATGGTTACTGCTCAAAACGGAACTACAAAAATATACCGTATCAATTTTTCGGTTGCACGTTCAGAGATTTCAACTTTGAATGATATTAAAGTTGGCGGCATATCTGTTACAGACTTCAACCCATACATATTGGAATATGATGTAGAATTACCGAGCGGAACAACCGAACTGCCCGAAATTACATATCTTTTGGGTGATGTGGCGCAAACTGTAAGAGTTACCACAAACGGTGTAAATGGTACAACAACCATTCGTGTAAATGCCGAAAATCCACAATTTTTTCTAATTTATAGGTTAAATTTTTCGGTTGCACTTTCGGAAAATTCTCAGTTAAATGATATTTTGATTAATGGATTTTCTCTTGAAGGGTTCTCTCCTGAAATTTTGAACTATAACTATATTTTGCCTTCAAATGCAGCTCAATGTCCTAATATTAGCGTAGTTAAAGGTACTGCGGGACAGCAGGTTTTCATTACTAAACCCGCTTTAACAGGCGTTGCAACAATCAGAGTTATCTCTGAGATTGCTGGTGGCGGTGAAAATATTTATACCATTAATTTTCAATTTGATTTCCAATTATCAAGCAACAATTTCCTTGATTCAATAAAATTGGACGGCGAACTTTTGGCTGGTTTCAATAACACAACCACATCATATTTGGTTGAATTGCAGCCAAATACACCTGCACCTGCGGTTGAATATTTCAAAAGCGATAACACCTCAAATGTGTTTATGATAGACAATGGCTTGAATGGAGTGCAAATTGAGGTTACTGCACAAAATGGTGCAACTCGCACATACTCAATTGCTTACACCATTGCGCAAACAAATAATGTAGATTTGGCAAATATTGAAATTTGGGACAACGAAAATTTTGTTTCTTTGGCAGATTTTGATGCACAAGTTGTTGAATATCAATACCCATTATCTTGGCGAACAAACCCTGTGCCTGCTATCCATCCTGTGGCAGCGGAAAGCGGACAGGTTATTACGATTTTCTACAATAAGGTAAATCATACTACTGAAATTCAAGTAGTTGCATCAAATGGAATTGACCAAAAAACATACAAAGTTCATTTCCCTGTTGATAAATCGGATAATTGCGCTTTGAGTTTAATCACGGTAGATGGTTGGGAAATTCAGGACTTGTCGCCTGTTGCTTTCGACCCGCAAGTTTTGAACTACAATATCACTTTGCCTTATGGCACAACTCAAACGCCAATAGTTGCTTTTGAAAAAGGGAAAGACGGAGACATTGTTGTTTTTGAGCAACAAATTGAGGTAACAGCGGGTAGCATAAGCGAACCGTACAAACTCAAAGTTATTGCCGAAGATGGTACAACGCAAACCTATACGCTCAATTTTTCCGTTGATATGTCAGAAAAAAGCGGTGAAAATTATTTAGAAAATATTCTTGTAAATAATATTCCTGTTGAAAATTTTGATAGCGAAACATCGGAATATTCTGTTGTTTTGCCATACGGAACAACCGAACTGCCAGATATCTCTTTTGTAAAAAAATATCCAGAACAGACCATTGCTATGGACTTGGGCGGTGTTTGGGGAGCTTCAAAAATCAATGTATATTCAAATATTAGCGGAGTTGACCCAACCGAATACACAATCAATTTCTCTGTTTATGATATTCCAAATTTAAAATTAGATTCTATTTTGTTCGATGATGTAAAATTTGAAAATTTTGACCCAAGGGTAAATTCTTATATTGTTCCCGTAACCTCAGTCGCAACACCGCGTGTGGAATACTTTTACGACTATTCTACCTTGTATGTAAATGAAGATGTCACATTTGACCCTTCTCACCATAAAAAATTAGTTTTGGAGGTAATAAATCAAGAAGAAACCGAAAGTAATATTTACACATTCTGGTATTTTTATACGAACGACACACTTCCAAATCCAAGTTTTGAAGAGTGGGGTCCGGCAGAATATAATTCAACCAGAAATAATATAAATGCCGTAAGCCCAACTGGTTGGAATACGCCTGCTGATTGTGTTGAATCAGTTTCAAGATTATTAGCAACAACATATTATTTTGGACTTGAAGTTCAACAAAGCGAAGAAGGCGATGCAACGGATGGTGATTATTCAGCACTTATACACGGAGCATATAGCGGCACAATTACACAGAAATTTATACCCGGTATATTGACCTTGGGCAACTTTGTATCAACAGGCAACAACACAGGCAACAACCACAATACATCGGTTAATGGCGGTGTTAATTTCAGAAATACTCCTGACGTTTTCAATTTCGATTATAAATGGACAAAAGATGACGGCTCAACCAACAATAATATGCGTGCTGTGGTTCAACTTTGGAATGCAGGCGACAATTATACTGCCGCTCAAGGAGTAGCAAACTCTTTATACACAGGCACTTCCGAAGAATGGTTATCAGTTTCTCAGCCGATTACATACACAGATTTCTTTCCAAAGAGATTGAACATTATTCTTAATTCTACTGATTCGGAAAACGCAGTTACTCGTCCAACCAGTATTACAGCCGCTGCTGCAGCAACTTTAAAATGGGGCAGATTGTGGGCAGATAATGTAAGTTTTGGTTACAGTTCGATTTTGAATAATATTTATGTTGATGGTGTGGCAGTGCCCGCGTTTGACGGCAATGACAATGCAACACAATACAGTATGTCTTTCAGCACAGTAATGCCTGTTATCACTTTCGACAACCAAGTGCCAGACCAGGAAGTTAGAGTTACAATGACAGACGAAATCAATAGACAAAGAACGGTTACGCTTGATGTAAAAGCCGAAGACAGCAGCACAACTCAATATACACTTGTAATCACTCGTAGTATTGCAGAAGTTGACACGCTCGCAGGTATTATCGTTGACGGCGTGGCTATTGCAGATTTTGCAGCAGATAACTTTGAATATAATGTTATCGTGCCAAACGGAACGCTCTATTCGCCTGATATTTTAGCAATAAAAGGTGAGGGACATCAAACTATCTCTTATGTGTTTGGAAATAAACAGGTTTCGATAATTGTTACCGCAGAAGACGAAATAGCGCAGCAAACTTACATCGTTAATTTTGTTGAAGCAACATCTGATGATGCAACTTTGGCAAATCTTGAAGTTGAAGGTTATGAGTCAGCGTTTGTATTTGATGCGCAAACAACTGAATATCAAGTTGCTTTGAGTGTAGGAACACAAGATATTCCAAACATTTTATTTACAAAACAATCAGACGGACAAACGGTAATTCTTACAACTTCTTCGGTTAATGACACAACAACAATTCGTGTTGAGGCAGAAGACAAAATTAATTTTACCGATTACAAAGTTATCTTCTCAAGACCTGCTGAAACATCGTCATTTTTGAGAGAAATTTCGATTGAAAGTCTTCCGATTAGTGATTTTGATAAAGAAAATTTTGAATATACTGTTGATTTTGGAAAAATTATTTTTACAAGAGAATTTGCCGAAAATGCAAAGAATGTTGTTTATAATAGCGATTCAATAGAGTGTTTTGTTGGCGAAAATAGATACTTAGTAACATTTGGAATCTCAAATGGTGATAACGCATATTTGGCGGACATTTTAATAAATGGCGTATCTATAAGCAGTTATCAACAAACACAATTTATTTATACAGAAAATTTTGACGGAGAAATCTTGCCTAATGTTTCAGCAGTAAGCGGTGCGGAAGGACAAACTATAGTTTATACTTGGGGCGAAAACTTGGTAACAATTTCGGTTACAGCACAAGATGGACTTACGCAAAACGAGTATGTTGTGAATTTCGTGCCGTCTGTTATGTCGTCTAATGCGCTTTTAGCAAATATTTTGATTAATAATGTTTCGATAGATAACTTCTTGGCGACTACATTTGATTATACTTTGGAATTGTCCGAATATGCAACGGTAATACCTGTTATTCAAGCAATTAAAGGCGAAGATAATCAAACAATCTTTGTAACAACCAACGGCGTTAATGGGTTAACCACTATTTTGGTTACTGCGCAAGACGGCTCGCAAGCGACATATACAATTGATTTCACGGTTGCCTTGTCAAGCAACGCGCTTTTGGCGGAAATTTTTGTTGACGGTGAGTTGATTGCTAATTTTAGCAGCCAAAGATTCTATTACGAATATGAGTTGCCTTACAACACACAAACTTTGCCAAACGTTGCATATACGCAAGCACACCCAAATCAAATTGTTCAGGTGCAGCCAAACGGTGTGAATGGAAACTACATTATCACAGTAACTTCCGAAAACGGACTGGTTCAAAATCAATACATTATTGCGTTTAGAACAGCACTTTCAGCGAATGCTTATCTTGTAAATATTTTGGCAAATGGCGTTGGAATTCCAAACTTTGAATATGATGAGGTTGAACACAAAGTTGAAGTTCCTTGCGGAACAACCGAAGTGCCGACAATAACTTGGACTATGCAAGTTGGTCAAAATCAGGTAGTTGTACCGACTTATGCTCAAACATTTAATGATACAACATTCTTGCTTGTAACTTCCGAAAATGGTGTTTATCAACATTTATACAAAATTTATTTTGAAGTAAAACAGTCGAGCAACGTACTTTTGGCAGATATTATTATCGGCGGCGAAAGTTTGAAAGCAATTGCAAACGGCTATATTACCGACAACTTGTTTGATGCAGAATGGTCTGAATATAACATTACTTTGCCTTATGGCACAACTGAATTGCCAACAGTCAGTGCGGTAGGTCAAGGGTCGGAAAATTGTTTTGAAATAGAGATTGAAACAATCGGTAATGTGGTAAATATTGATGTAATTTCGCAAGACGGCAGCATAAATTCTTATGATTTATACTTTACGGTTGCTTTGTCAGACAATTCACAACTTTTGGACATTTCGCTAAGAGGCACATCAATTATTGATAACTTTACCTTTAATAACGGAACATTTGAATATCATATTCAATACCCTGTTAATAGCGATTTGTCGGTGCTTGCAACCGATGCGGATATTACTTACGAAATAGGCGAAGAGCATCAAACGGTTACAGTTGAACTTGAAGAAGACGGCACAACTATAAATATTACCGTTACCGCACAAGACGGCAGTCAAACGCCTTATGTTATCACTCAGAAAATTATTGAGGCAAACAATGCGTTGCTAAGAGATATTTTGATTGATGGTAAATCGCTAAGTGGCTTTAACCCAATGAACTTTTATTATGAATATACGTTGGAACTGGGCGCAACCGAAATACCAACTTTTGAGGGAGTAAAACAGGTAGAATCGCAGACAGTTGAATGTATTGGCAATAATGTAGGAGAAATATCATATATTATTGTTGAGGCAGAAGATGGTTCGGAAAATGTTTATCGCATTTTATTTAAAGAATCAGAAGAGAATATCGGTTTAGAACCTAAAAAGAATGATGTTTGTTGGAAATTCTATGGGGACGGTGTTCTGTTCTCATCGAAGAAAAACAACGTTTCGGTAATGGTTTTCGATATTAACGGACAACTTGTTTATAAAGCAGACATTCCTGTTGCTGAATCGAATGCAGAAGATATATGTAAAGCTGAAACTGGTGCAACGTTCACTGGTCAAAAAGGACGGACTTATGCTTTCACATTTATCTACAACGGCAAAAAACGAATACAAGGCACAAGCGGCAAGTTCGCGTTTTAAAAAGTAATAAACAAAAAAAAATGCAGATTTTAAAATCTGCATTTTTTTTGTTTTTAAACGGTTATTTTTTTGCAAAAAAACATCAAAAAATGTTTTGAAATTAGAAAAATAGTTATTATCTTTGCTGCCTAATTTTTATTTTAACTTAACCTAATAAAAATATCTTAAAATCTAATAAATATGAGAAAGTATTTACTTTTTTTAATTTTTTTGCCATTTTGGCTAACCTCTCAAAATCTACCAAAACCTGCTTTGTGGTTTAAAGCAGTAGGAAACTCTTTTGTTGGAAAAGACACAGCGAATATGTCTGTTTCACTTGATTGGAACGGTAACGCTTCGCTTTTGTCGGCGGACAAAATCAACGGCTATCCTGTTTTGAAAATCGACAGCGATAGTACTAGCGGTTACTTTTTGCTTTCAACCGATGTGTTGAAAAACAAGCAAAACGCGCTTATTTTGATTGCGTATCAGCCGCACAAAGAACCATTTGTGGAGTACAGCAGTATAAATTTACCCGAATACGGACTTTGGACTTTGCTGAAAAACGACACAACTCGTTTGACCACAATACGTTACGGCACAGGAAAAAGTAAGTTTCGTTATCAGTATCAAGATTATCCGAGCGCAATAATAACAAGCAATCTTGTGGGGTTTAAAACGCAGAATAACAACACATTACAAGATACAACAATAACGCAAAATTCGCACGACACGCTTTTGCTTTGTTTTGCGGATTCTTTATTTTTTAGAGGAAAATTAGCAGAATATATCATTATAAATCAGCCGATTACGGAGAACAAAAGGCAAGTTTGGCAAAGTTATTTAGCATTGAAATATGGCGGAACTCTTTTTAAAGGCAATTACCTGAATGCACAAGGCGATACTTTATGGTATTATGTTCAAAATGAGGACTTTGCTGACGGCGTTGGCGGGATTGGCAGAGATGACACATTACTATTAAGGCAAAATTTTTCTCAAATAGCAGGCGATAGTTTGACAATTTCGTTACAAAATGCTGATACTCAAGTACAAACAAATCAGACACAATTCCAAAACGGCGAGTACATTTTTTGGGGACATAACAATAAACTCGCTGAAATCGGTTATTCGGTTTTTCCTGTGAATGACGATTTTTATAATCTTTTTGAAAGAATTTGGAAAATCAGACCATACACAAACAATTCATACCCGCTTGATTTTCAAATAAATACATCGAATCCTCAGAACTTGAAACTTTTTGTTTCACCAACTTCAAACTTCTATACTTTTGAAACGCAGATTTTTGAACCTCAAAGCACTGATAATCAAAAAGTTAAATTTTCAAATTTGATTTTTAACGATAGTGTTTCATATTTTACATTTGGTTATAATGTTAATGATTTAAACAATCAAAATTCTAATTCAAATAACACTGGAAATCAACAAAATATCCCAATTTCTGGCATTAATGCAATCTTTACCGAAGCCGATTGGCAACCAAACCCTGTGCGTGAAAATCTGTATATTTCTTACAAACTTACACGTCCCGCAACTGTTTGGTTTACGGTGCATTCCAATGCGAGCATACCGCTTTGTCAAACTCTGCAACAAACTCTGCAAGCAGGTTATAACCAGACAGTTATACCGATGTCGCATTTGGCAACAGGCACTTACACGGTTTATGTTCACGTTGATGATATGGTACTAATGCAAACAATTATTAAAAGATAAATCATTAAAAGTCAATCAATTAACAAAAAAAACAAATAGATATGAAATATTCAATTCAAAAATATATATTTTCTGCATTTGCAGTATTTGCAATAATTTCTTGCGGCAAACCAACGGCGAGCATAAGCGATATTAAATTTGCTTTGTCAAACAACAATCAAATTATTGAAAATCAATTATTTGACAATGAAATTGTATCTACACAAATAGACAGTTTTGTGATTGTACCACAAATTACATCGGTTATACAAAGTCAAATTGAAACAGAGTCACAAACACAACCAGTAGGTACATTCTATTTACCTTCTAATTCTCAGTTTCAGTATATTGCCAACGGTGCAAATAATGATATGGCATTTGATTTTTATTTGCCTGATAATTTGACGGAAAACGACAGTATTTTGCTGCATTATCAACTCAATGGCGTTGCCGATTATACAAATCTTTTTAAGAAGATAAACAACTCGGAAGTGGTTGGCGGTCAATTTGTTAAGACCGATACTGTTTGGCGTGAACAGACGGAGGAATTGCCCTATTTTTCTTTTAAAAAGGGCAAAAACACCATTCGTTACCAACTGCCGAAGGATTTGGAATATGGCGTTGCGATAAAAGATATTCAACTTCAAATAATTCCTAAAGCGAATAAAAACAGTGGCTATGTCGTTGTAAATCAGCCAAATAATCATTCTTATTATAACACATTCGGTTATTTGCAGGGTTATGTTGATGATGATAATGCAAAATTAACCATTGATAATAAAGAAGTTAAAACGAAAAATGGTTTTTTTGAGTTGATTGTGAATAAAAATGCAAATAATCAAAATTCAGATGTTTGGACATCTAAAATCAAAGTTGAATATGCCAATGGAAATTTTGTAGAAAGAGATGCAACATTCAAAAACTCAATAGATTACGACTTTGCAACAGGCGGAAAATATATTGCACAAAGTGTAAAACAAGATATTTCACCCAAAAATGATTTTGAAATTTCTCTTTTGGGTGCAAAACTTTCAGGTAATAAAAATTCTGTTTTGGAAGATAGAACGCTCTCTATTACCGCATTGCGCAGTATTGATATGGCTGTTGTTAGTAGCAATATGATAAATGTTACCGCTGAAGCAGCAGGTTATCGCTTTTTGCCAAAAGGACAAAAATTTGAAAATCAACAGGTTATCGCTATAAAATACGATACGGCATTACTTACACAGGGCTATACTCCGAATGATATTTTTACATTCTATTATGATGAAAATTCCCGTCAGTGGCAACGCATTCAGCGCGACAGCATTGACTTTGAGAACTGCATAATCTATTCTTATACCGACCACTTTACTGACTATATAAATTCAATTCTCAAAGCACCTGAAACGCCTGAGGTTTCTGCTTACACTCCTACAATGATGAAAGACTTGCAGGCGGCTCATCCACACACAGGCATCGGGCAGTTTTCCGTTCCAGAGGCAAATAACAAAGGCACTGCAAATACCTCAATGCCATTGTGGATACCAGCAGGCAGAAATGGAATGCAGCCAAATCTAAACCTTACTTACAACAGCGGTGGCGGCAACGGCTGGCTTGGACAGGGCTGGGATATACCTTTTTCGAGTATTGAGGTGGAAACAAGATGGGGAGTGCCTTTGTACAGTAATACAAAGGAAACAGAAACATATTTGTTGGATGGTGAAACACTGGCTTTGGATACTGTTAATAATGTTGGTAAATTGATTTTGAAAAAGCCAACTTATCGTAGAGATTTTGAGCCAAGAATTAATGATTCTGTAAGGTTTTACCGCCGAGTTGAGGGAGCATTTCAAAAAATAATGAGATATGGAAACAGTCCGAAAAATTACTATTTTGTTGTTACCAACAAAGATGGTTCGAAAATGACTTATGGCAATGTTTTGGATTCCGAATTAAAAGATGGGAATGGTATTACAGGCAATATCGGAAAATGGTATCTTACAAAAATAGAAGATTTGAACGGAAATTTTGTAGAATTTAAATATAAAAGGAGGACACATTTTGGAGGTCAAGGACAAAAAATTTATATTGACGAAATTAGATATACAGGACACGCTCCTACAAGTGAAAATGGCAGATACAAAGTGAAATTTAATGTTGCAAAAAAACCGAATAATACAGATTTTATTCGTACTGATATTACTACAAATGCTCGTAAAGGGTTGCTCGAAACAGAGGCGTGGCTTTTAGATAGAGTTGATGTTTTGTATGATACCGACACTTTAAGGCAATATTATTTTGGTTATAAGGAAGGTGCGTATGGCAAAACGCTGTTGTGTAATATGCTTGACGCGGATAGTTTGTTTAAAACAAGTGCTAATATTGCAATATTTACAAGACAAAATGTTTTTAACAGAAATGCAGATTATGATAACATTGGTGCAGGCGATTATTACCCGATAAAATATTATTTTGATTACAATTTACAGGATAGTTTGGAATTTGAACCCACAGAAACACCTATCACCAATCAAAATGATAATTATAATTATGGCAGTGCTTTTCCTATGTGGATGTTTGGCGGCAATAATTATAATTTAAGCGGTCTTGGTGGTGGCGTATCTTTTTCTGGAGGCGGCGGTGCTTCTGCAAATTTTGGTTTTGGACCTGCTGCGTGGTTTAGAACATTCAGTTTTGGCGGACATTTTGATTTGAATTACAGTGAGCAATATTCTGTTTTGACCTTGGTAGATTTAAACGGAGACGGGTATGCTGACAAACTTTTTAGACACAATATTACAGGAGAACTTTCCTATCGTCTATTTGACCCTGAAACTAAAAAATTCGGTGCATTAAAAGATATTAATGGTATTAACAAGTTTAATTATTCCAATACTTGGACACCGTCATTTGGAGTAAATGTCAATATGCAAGTAGGCGGCAAAAAAGTAGGTGTTGGTGCTGCTGTAAATCTAAATTTTGCTTTTCCTGTAACAAATACAAGTAAATATTATGCCGATATTGATGGAGACGGATTACCTGATTTTATAGATAATGACAGGAATGGTAAAATCTGGTTAAACCGAATAAATGCATCTACCCCCCACTTCACTTCTGATTACGGACAAAGCGATACAATCTGGGTAGGAGGAAGTTGCGGCGATGAGTATGTATTAAATGATGTTGCGGTTGACCAAAGAGTTTTTTATAAAACAACTTATGATACAATTTGGTATGATGGACAGTACAACATCGATTTATGTAATATTTTTACACCATATGGAGATATAGAAAATAATGAAAAAAAATATTATAAATATTATATTCAAAATTGTGATATTTGTAATAATACAGAATGGACAGAAGATGATACCTTATATGATATGATACGGTTTCATTGTACGCACGATACAGTACGGCGCGAATTTATAGATGATTCTTTATTCCTTTGTTGTAGTTATGAAGTAATTACAACTCAAACCTGTATCATAGAACCGATTTATCAGCCGAATATAGAGGCGATTCGCTGCTGGATTGCGCCTGCAACAGGAGTTGTTAATATTTCCGGTGTGGCTGCTTTGTCAGATGGTGATTTAGATGGAAAAAGTATGGCAGAACTGCGCGAGCAATATGAAGTCCAAGATGGCATAATGGCAAGTATCCAACATAGTTATGGACCAATTACATCCTCAACAAGCAAACGGTTAAAAAGAGGAATTGCTACGCCATCTCAAGATGCGTATATGGCTGTGAATTCATTATCAGTATCAGAAGGCGACAGATTGTATTTTAGAATAGAGTCATTGGAAAGACGCACTCTTGATGTTGTCGACTGGAATCCTGTAATTGAATATGTTGGTATTGATGCAGATTATCACTTTGCTGGTGCAGAAGAAGAATGTCTGCAAAGCAAAGATAACAATGGACGTTATAATTATAAATTTGATTCAAAAAACGATTTTATTGCTAATAGTGATAAGGTACAAATAATACATTTACCCGTAAGAGGGAATTTGCACAAGAAAATAAATGTAAAAATTGATAATGTTTCAGAAGATGTTAATTTGTTAATGGTTTATTGTAACAATACTATAAATATGCAAACTTGGAATTTTCCTGCAAATCAAATGCACGACGAAATAATTTCGTTGGATACATATATTACTAATTATAATTACAATCTAATGGAATCTGCAGATAAAGATGATGAGGCAGCAACTGTTCGTCCTGACTCTATTTGTTTTGTAATGTATTGCGATGGAGAGGTAGATTGGAGTAAGGTTTTTGTAGATGTAGATATGCACTACACAACATCAGAAAATGATGGTATTTCGGTTGTTGAGATAGTTGGTGATAAAACAATATATACGTTTGATTACAAACCATACGTTTATAAAAGAGCTGTACAGTATACAAAACAGAGAGCATTACCATTTACTTATGTAAATGGAGAGGTAGTGTTGATGTATGCGAGTAATTCTGATATTAGAGTGAAAATTTATAATATTACAACAGACAGTTATCATATTTTGCAACTATCTAATCCACAGATACATTTGCATAGTTTGAATGAATATTACATTTTTACATCAGGACATCAGTATTTAATTGATATTTATGATGATGATGAAAATCCGCCAATGGGTTATACTCACGAAGGTGGATTAGCAATTTTTCAAAATGGAAATCAAGTAGCATCACGATTATGGTGTGGAGTGCATTTTACCGCTTATCACCAACGCTCCAAATGGGGACATTTTCATCGTAATTGGACACAGTTTGGATATAAACCGCCAATAACGGGAGATTTTATTAAGGAAAAATTGTTAAACTCCAACCATATTGAACAAGACCCTATGCTTTTAGATGAAGCGAATATTCCTAATGAAATAACAATTAACGAATTAAATCCGGAAGCCCCTATAGGTGGCGCGATAAATCCGCTTACAGGTGCGTTTTTCAGGATGACGCCTGACTACAAAAACAACAGGTATATTGGTTACGGCAATACAATATACGTTACGGAAGATGTAATGAGCAACTTTAACACCGAAGGTAACGAAGAATATATTGCTGCCGAAAGTTTACCTGTGGCGTATGTTGATAGAACGGCAGGTGAAAAGCCAAAAACAGTAAAAAAACGTCTTACTGGTTTCGATTTCTCGGTTGGTTTAAATTTGTCTCTTGTATTACCTGTTGATGATGAGCTATTAAAGGATAGTGAGGATACATCGAATCCGCTTGGAGCAGGATTAGCGTGGAACTGGGGAAGCACAAATTTAAATGCGGATTATATGGATTTGAACGGTGACAGATACCCCGATATTGTTACCGAATCAGGAGTTCAATATTCAAAGCCGCAGGGAGGATTAAGTGCTGATAAATTTTTAACTTTTGAAAAAAATCAGGACTTTGTATATCAAAGCAAGTCAAAGGGAAATGTTGCAAATGCAAATATAGGAATGCCTGTAATTGAAAATAAAATTGACAACAATGTTAAAAATAATAAACTTATCTCAACAACGACAGCAGGTTTTAGCGGATCGGAGGCTGCAGATTTTGCAACAAGAAGTTGGGTTGATATTAATGGAGACGGACTACCTGATAAAATTGATTTAAAAAACAGTGATGACAAAGTGTATTATAATATAGGATATAATTTTTTAACCAGCACTTTTGCAAGAGCAGGCGATAAGATAAGAGAGACAAAAACAAAAAGCAACAGTGTAAGTTTAGGTACAGGCGTCAATTTTGATGTAAATAAAAGCATATCAGGAGGTGTTAGTAAGGGAAGTGCAAATAATTATACATTGTTGGAACTTATGGACGTTAATGGAGATGGGTTGCCAGATAAGGTTTTTGTTAAAAATAACAATCTGTATGTTCAATATAACTATGGCAGCGGTTTTATGTCTGAAGAAAAACTGTTGTATTCTCAAAACAATATTTCTAAAGGAACAACGGATACAAGAGGCATAAATGGTGCATTTACTGTTGGAGGCTCTGCTGGGGTTTTCAAATTCACGGTTACGCCTGCTATTAACTTTGGTTGGTCAATATCACAAGATGAAGTTGTTTTTACTGACTTCAACAACGATGGTTTCCCCGATATTGTAAGAAGCAACCCAAACAGTACAAGAGGCGACCTTATTGTTCGTTATGCCATACCAAAACCTGTGAATATGCTTACAAAAATAGTTTCTCCAACGAATTTGGAAATTAACATTGACTATAAAATGTCTGGGCATAGCAGTGTTGATAACCCGTACAGAAACTGGGAAATGACAGAATGTCTTGTAGGGTTTAGTTGTCATTCAAAAGATGTTAATAAGCAAAAAAGAACTTTTGAGTATGAAAATAGAAAATACAATCGCTTTGAAAGAGATGATTACGGCTATGAAAAAGTTATAACCAAACTTTACAATATTCAGGATATACAGCCACTGATAATTCAGCAGCATATCAATATGCCTGTTGTCAGAATTATAGAAGATATTTACGACCAAAACAACTATCTTTCTAAAGGATTGAAATTAAGCACAACATTGAAAAATGCTAACGATGAAGTATTTCAAGAACGAACTTATACTTATTATCCAAAAGAGATAGAGAGCGGCGTTTTAATTACTGCGGAAAATGCGCATTGTCTGGGTGGCGCGTGGATGGCATTAAGCATAGAAACGACAACATTTATTGAAGGCAGCAGTATTTCTGCAAAAACAGAATATACACACGGCAGTTACGGTAACGTAAATGGTTTCAGTCAATTTAGCAACGTAAATAACAATCCTGATGTTTATTCGTTCAATGATATAATTTTCCACGAAGATATTTCAAAATATATTGTCGGTATTGTTGATGAAATAAACTACAAAGCAGAGGGTTCGCCTCATACTTACTCAAAAAAATCTGAGATTGACCAAAATGGAAATATTACAAAATTAACTTACAATGGTCTGCAAGAGATTGATTTAGAGTATGACAGTTACGGAAATATTATCTTAAAACGTTTTCCAGAAGATGGCAACAATAATCGAAAAGAGATTAGTTATGAGTATGACGATGAAATTTTCTCTTTACCTGTTGAGGTAACAGATATTTTTGGTTATACTTCCTCTGTTGATGATTATGATTTTCGTTGGCAAGTACCGAAGCAAACTACCGATATTGGCGGTTCTATAATGAAATATAAATACGATACACGCGGCAGAATAAAGAGCATAAAAACACCAAAAGACCCTGACTATACTGTAAAATACGAATATTGGAATAATATGCCGAACTTTCAATTTTATAACTTACATACTGTTCCGTGCGATAGTAAATTTGAACAATGGGTAACAACATCGCACTACAATGCAGATAATCCAACACAACCAATTAATTTAAAAGTTGTTTCCGATGGTTTTGGCAATATTTTATACACCAAAAAAGATATTTTTTTATATGGATTAGCTTATATACCGGTTTACTTTGGTTATACTTTTTATGATTGTTTGGGTCAGCCAACAATACAGGTAGCAAATCCAATATCTGGTAATAGTGCAAGTTATTTAGATAGAGACAATTATAGGTGGGTGCAGCAAATATCATCGGATAATACATCTGATAAGTGTTTTATAAAACAACAATACGATAATTTTGGGCGTAAAGTTAAAACAATTTTACAGGATAATACCGAAATTAATACAGAATACGCTATTGAAGATGTAAATGGTGAAAATCTTTTCAAAACCTCTGTAACAGACGCTTTAAACAATACTTCGCACGTTTGGAAAGATACAAGGGGCTTACAGTACCAAATGCAGTCGCCATTGGGTGCGGAAACGCAATTTCAGTATGACGGTATTGGACAATTATTAAAAACCATTGACCCGGAAACCCACGAAACTACTTTTGAATACGATATTCTGGGTAGAACAGAATTTATAGACCACCCATCGCGCGGTTTAACTACCTGGACATATAATGGAACAACATCTCAACCAAGCACGGAGAATAATCAACTCGGAGATATTCGTTACACATACGATATTCTTGGAAGACCTCAATCTGTAGAATACTCAGAATATCCGATGAACAATGTTTATTATGAATATGGCGACCTGAATGCGGGTTTGAATGCGGGCAAACTTATAAAAATGCAGGACGCAACAGGCGTTTCGGAGTTTGAGTATGGCGATATGGGTGAGGTAACCGCACAAACCCGAATGCACATTTTACCGAACCACTTTTGGCTGACACATCGCACAGAATGGGAATACGATAGTTGGGGTAAAACAAAAAAGATAATATATCCTGATGGCGAGGAAGTTGATTATTTTTACAACAATGTAGGAAATTTGCAAAGAGTAACAAGCAATCAAAACGGCGACTATATCGAAGATATATTATACAATGCTTTGGAGCAAAAAACACAGATTGATTATGGTAACGGTACTCGACACGAATATTCTTATAACCCTGTAATGCAGCGTCTTACAAACAGTACTTTATTAGACAATCAGGGTAACCCGCTTTTCGAAAAAAGTTACAAATATGACGAAATTGGCAATATTAGAGATTTGAATGATAATCTGACTGCAGCAGGTGAAAACCTTCAGCATTCGTATAATTATGATGAAGACAACAGATTAACAAGTGCATCTGCCAATAGCAGTGGCACGTCACATTATAAATTGTATATGGATTATTCTCCTGCGGGTAGAATTTTACATAAAGATTTGAATGGCACGGGGCTTGACAACAGCGGAAATTTCAACATACACTTTGTAAATGATTACCATTACAACCGCAATAATAATCCTTATGCTGTAAGTAATTTATCGGGGACATATTCTGAATCTTTGTATTGGGACAATGCTGGAAATTTATGTTATAAAAAATCAAGTGATGAGAATTTTTACTGGACAGAAGACAACAGAATGCAGGCATATAGAGGTAAAGACAGAATAGCGCACTACCGCTACGATGCAGGCGGCGAGCGAGATTTAAAACTTGTAGGAAATTTGCACGATGCATACGTTATGGGAAGTTGGTATAGAATACCTACTTTTACAGATGCAACTTTATATGCAAGTCCGCTAATGACTGTAAATAGCAACGGTTATGTAAAACACTACTTTGCCGAAAGTGAAAGAATTTTAAGTAATATTGGCGGTGGCACAAATGGTAACGCAATGATAAATCCTCGAGAAGAGTTAAAAATTTTGAAGAATTTTAGTGATGTAAAAGATTTTTCAGAAAGATTTACTATCTTTGCAGCCGAATATTTAGCAGAAGCGAACAATAACCCAAATAGATGTGAAAATAATGGTATAGGATATCCTGCTGAAATGGAACAAGTATCGCATCTACACGAAATTTTTGAACAAGAAGTACAGCGAGGAAACCAAGATGTGTCGTACTACTATCATTCTGACCACTTATCAGGTGCTTCAATGATAACAAACAGTTCGGGGCAGTTCCACCAAGCACTCGCATACACGCCGTTTGGTGAAGATTTGATTAATGTAACTGCTGGTGGTTCAGGCAGTTATGAAACTGAACACAGATTTACAGGGTATCACAGAGACCAAGAAAGCGGGCTCGACTACGCTCACGCTCGATACTACAACCCCGATATAAGTATATTTATTAGCCCAGACGCAAAATGGTATCTCTCACCGCACGAAAGCAGTTATGTGTATTCGGGAAACAACCCGATAATGTACATCGACCCAGACGGAAATCAGAAAGTACTTTCAGCAATTTCCAAAACAACAAAGGGAGTAGGAGCGGTAGGAGCATATTTTTTCGCAGCCAATTTAATGCAACATTATGGTTGGAATAGTGATATTAGACAAGCAGGTTATGGTATGCAACACCCAATAAATGCAGTGAGAGTTGGTTGGGTTGTCGAAGCGGGGAGTAACAATATCACAACAATTGCCTCCAATTTTGAAGTTAATATTGCAAAACCAGAAGCAGCGGGATTAACACGAGGAGAGGGTTCGCAAGGAAATGCTTATAGACACGCTCTTTGGCAAGCAATAATTACAAATGAAATGGGAGCAAATCACGCACAACAGATAGGTAATGCCCACGAGACTCATACTGGAGGTACAAATCAAAGGCTTTTTGAAACATCAGGCGGCGTAAGTGCAATGACACAAGCAGATAGAGTGGTGGATTTGCTAAACAATGTAATAGGCAGACAAATAGGAGAAAAAAATAAAGGAGCAAGTAATCAAACAATGGCAAAAGCAGTAGCAAAAGAATTTTATGAGAAAGGTTTATGGACTGCTTCTGAAAATAAAAATGGAACTGTTTCTATTCAAAAAACAAGAATAACAAAAGCCCAATATGATGCTGCTATAAGAGAGATAAATAAAAAAGGCGAAAATGGTTTAAATAAATAATATTCAAATATTTATGATAAAAAAAAATATATATACAATATTATTAATGTTTTTGTGTGGAAGTTGTAGTAACACAGACGACAAAATTAATAAATATATAGAATCTCATTGTAGTTTTAATGGGACAGATTTGTGTTATATTGATATAAAAGATGTCTTAAAAATTGATTATGACAAAATGTATCTTTTTGGAGAAACCACAATGGCAAATGAAATTTCCAAAGTAATAGGAATCCCATATAATAACGATAAGTATATTTCTGACAGTAAATATAGAATAATACTTCTTAAAGACAATAAAATAGTATATGAAGATGACTATTATCAAAAATATACTTATTTTTTTAGTCTTGCAAATCGTATAGAGGAGAATTTTTATTGTGCTTTATATACCACTTCAATCTTTGGGGTAGAAAAAGTTGGCGACAATAATCGCTTTACATATATATTAACCATTGTCGAAGATAATGTTTTCGATTAGTTGGAAATGCACTACATCAGCCCGCAGCACTTAAAAAAAGTTGCGGGTTTTTGTTTGTTTTGGTGCTGGCGTTCCCCGCCGTTCCGTTCCCTGTCCCCGCTCGCGCCGATTTGTAATCGGTGCGCAGTTAAAAATACAAGGCGCGGATTTGCAAATCGTGCCTTTTATATTATTCTAAGTTGCGCCTGTGTAGTTGCGCAACAAACACTGCAAACCCGCGCCAGCACCAACGAGCGTTTTAAATAAAAATGCTTATCTTTGCATAAAAAATACTATGAGCACAAAATATAAATGTAAAAATATATCTGGGCTTTATTTTGTAACAATTACAGTCAGACATTGGATTGATATTTTTACAAGACGTAATTACAACGATATTATTGTTGAAAGTTTGAACTATTGCAGCAAAGAAAAAGGGCTTGAAATTTATGCTTGGGTTATAATGACAAATCATATACATTTAATTATCAAAGCAAAAGATGGTTTTTTACTACCTGATATTTTGCGTGATTTTAAAAAATTTACAAGCAAACAAATAATAAAAGCCATTGAAGACAATCCGCAAGAAAGCCGTAAAGAGTGGTTGTTAAGAGGTTTTAGAATGAATAATCAGCGTGGACAGTATCAATTTTGGCAAGTTGGTTCGCACCCGATAGAACTTTGGAGTGCTGCTGTTATTGACGAAAAGTTAAATTATTTACATCAAAATCCTGTAAAATCTGGTTTTGTTTTTCGTGCAGAAGATTATATGTATAGCAGTGCCGCCGATTATGCAGGAGAAAAAGGACTTGTTGATTAAGATAGAAATTGCACTGAACTTAAACAGCGAGGCACGATTTACAAAATCGCGCCAGCGAGGCAAGTTCGCGTTTTAAAGATTAATAAACAAAAAAAATTCAGATTTTAAAATCTGAATTTTTTTTGTTTGCTTTCTAACTCTATCAACTTCTCTTTTCGCCAAAGCCCTGAGGTAAATCCTGTTAATGTGCCGTTCGAGCCGATAACGCGATGGCAAGGAACGAGCAAAACAATTTTGTTTTTTGAGTTTGCACCAGCAACGGCACGAACCGCTTTTTTGTTACCCACAAGCGTTGCTTGTTCGGCGTAAGAAATGGTTTTGCCGTAAGGAATTTCTTGTAATATTTTCCACGCTTTTTTCTGAAAATCAGTGCCTTGTAAATGAACAGGAACAGAAAAATCTTTTCTTTTTTCTGAAAAATATTCTTCAATTTCGGTTTCAAGTTGCAGTAAAATTTCATTTGGTTTTTCTACCAAATCTTCGTTAAATCTTTCTGCAAAATCAAGTTCAAAAACCGCATTTTCATCGGCTTTTGCAACCATTTTGCCAAGAGGAGAATCAATAAATTTTATAAACATTTTTTAAAACTTTATTTGTAATTGCATTGCCAAGGACATATTTTCTTGATTTTGAATAACGGTCGGCTTGATTTTCATTGACAAATCGGGTGAAATATCAAAGTCCGCCAAAGCGGCATCAACAAAAGCATCAAGCACGGTTATTCCATAAAAAGCAACCGTGCCAATAATGCACAAATCACGACCACGGCGGGCGGCGTCCATTCGTGTCTTTATTGTTGATTCGCCAATGTTGTGCAGATATGTAGGAAATGCGTCTTTCCAACTATCATTGCCGCTTTGATGGAGGCGGTAGGCACGTGAATACAAATTGTAATATTTTCCATACCAACCTATTCCGTAAGCTAGCCCTACAAACCCACCATAAACAATAGGCAATTTCCAATATCTGCGGTTGTAGATTTGTCCCAAACCCGGAAAAATCAGCGCGTACCACGTACTTTTATTTGGGTCGGGAATAAAAATTTTCTGCTCTTTGGTTTTTGGTTTTCTAAGGTCTATGGTGTCAAAACGCGCTTGCGAATTGTCATTTTTTGTGGCAAAATCTTTTTTTAATACCAACGCTTTCCGTTGCGAAATCGACAATTCTGTTGTGTCCAACAAAACGCTGTCATTAGTTTGCGCATTTGTACAAACTGACACCAACAAGCAGATTATCAATATTTTACAAAATAAATTCAAGAATTTTGTTTTATTTGGAAAGAAGATTTTGAACTTCCTGTTTCAAAAGAGGAAGGTGTTTTATTATAATACCCCAAATTGTTTCGTCCGAAACTCTGTCGTAGCCGTGTATAATGCTATTTCGGGCATCTACAATTTTTCGAGAATTAGAAATTTTAATTGAACTGTCAAATTTCAAAATTCTACTCATTGCCTCGCCGATAATCTCAATATTTCTTTCGGCAGCCCTTTTTGTTCGTAAATCTGCCTGATATTCTGCAAATATTTTTGGGCGGTCGTTAAAAAAACTTTCGATTTCTATAATCGCATTTTGAATGTCGTATAACCAAGTTTTTATTTCATCAACCATAAATTAATTGCTTTTTTTTGTTGATATTCTGTATAAAATATGGGTTTTTTAACGCCTGTTCTTCCAACAAATCAACAGGTCGGTCAAACATATCTTGCAACAAAAATTTAAAATCAAAATAGTTGTCAGCATAATTTTCCACAGGAATTTTCTTAAAATTTACTATCAAATCTATATCACTGTCGCTATTGAATCTATCTGTTAAGACAGAGCCAAAAGCGTAAAGCTGCTTCACATTGTAATTTCTGCAAAGTTCCTCAATTTTTGTGATATATTTTTGTATAATATTCATTTTGCAAAATTACTAAAAAAATTCGTAATTCATAAATTGTGAATTGTAAATTTTTGTTATCTTTGCAAAATAATTTTTAATACATTTTACAAAATGAAAAAACTCTATTTTATCTCTATGGTTTGTGCCGCTGTGATGTTTGTTTCTTGCGGCAAAAAAGCGTCTGTTTTGGAAAGTTCTATTCCAAACGATGCATTTATGGTTACGCGCTTTGACGTCAAAAGTATGATTTCAAAGTCGGAATACAATCTGTTTGAAAATCAGACAATTAAGTTTGCGGTTGAGGGAATGAAATTAATGCTCACCGAACCGCAAAAAAAATTGCTTGAGAGTTTTCACAAAGATGCAAATTCTTTTGGAATTGATATCAAAGGTAACTCTTATATCTTTATGAATGAGCAAGTTATCGGTGTTTTGTTTGGAGTAAATAATGCAAAAAAGGTCTTTGAAAATTTCAAAGCGATTGACCCATCTTTTGAAAGTATGATAACGCAAGAAAAAGGCGTTTATTCTGTTTCAATTGAAGATGGTGTAGAAATTTATTGGAACAAAGAAAAAATGATGCTTTTGGTTAATTATTCGCAATATTTAGGCGTAAATCAAGAAGAAATTGATTATTTCAATTTACCAAAAGAAAAAAGTATTGTTTCTGATGTAAACTACAAGAAATTTTCTAAAACAAAAGGCGACATTTCTTTCTATTACGCGATGTCAAATTATATGAATTTTATAAAAAATTTATCAGATAAAATTGAGTCTGAAGAAACCGCAAGAACGAAAGAGATGTTTGACAAAATGGTTGCAATTTATGAAAATTTCAGTGGTATTGCATTGATTATGCATTGTAATTTTGAAAAAGGAAAAATAGTTACATCAGCGCAAACGCTTTATGCTACCAAAGAAGACGAAAAACGCTTTGCCGAACTTTACGATTATAATGTGAAACTTACAGGCGAATTTCTCAAATATATTCCGCAAAATCCGCTTTTCCTTTTTGCAATGGGCTTTGATGGCGAAAAAATACTTGCTATGGAAGAGAAAATAGGTTTAGTTTCATTTATTGATGAAATGCTGGCAGAAGAATTTGGAAAAGTCGCAAACTTTTTTGATTATAAAGCGTTGATTAAAAGCATAAAAGGCGATATTGTGATTTCGTTTTATAATGCAAATGTTGAAAATAATAATTTTACTGCTGCGGGGTCTGCTTTTGTAAAACTGAATAATACCGATGCTGTAAAACTTTTGCTTGACACACTCAATGCAAAAATTGGCGAAGTAGAAAATATGCCGTTTGAGTTTGGCATAAAAGATAATTTTTTCTATCTTGTTATGAAAGATGGTCTTGTTGAGAGAGAAAACGATTTGATGAAAAGAATCAAAGACCAGCCAATGTTTATTTTCGGCGATTTGACAGGTTTGAACGAATCACTCAAACCACTTTATGAAACAAGACCTGAAACTATGGCGTTTTCGGGTATCATTGGTAAAGGACTTTCGCTTGTTGAGACCTTTGAAAGCAGATATATTGACAAAGATAACATTGAATTTGTTATTTATTTTACCGATAAAAAGCAAAATTCTTTGAAACAAATTTTCGGTTTTGTTGATGAGGCTATTAATAAAGTGGCTTCAATGGCTGGTTCATTATTTGGCGGCGGCGGTAATGATTTTGAGTATTATGATGAAGACGAAGAAAACGAAGATTTTGAATTTTAAAAGAAATGCAAACGATTATTTTAAAAAATCTTTTGCCGAAAGTTTTTGCTGATAGCCAAATAAATTCGGAAATATGGAAAAATGAAGTAACTTTTTCTAAAGGCGATTTTTACCTTCTCGAAGCCGATTCGGGCAAAGGTAAAAGTTCGCTTTTTAGTTTTATTTACGGCTACCGCAACGATTTTTTCGGTGAAATATTATTTGATAATCAAAATATTAACACAATAAACTCAAAGAATTGGAACTCGCTGAGGAACAATTCTTTGAGTTTGCTTTTTCAAGATTTACGGCTTTTTTGCGAAATTACCGCTCTGGAAAATATTTTGTTAAAAACCCGCTTAACCAAGCACAAAACTAAAAACGAAATTATACAAATGTTTGATTTGCTGGACATTCCCGACAAAGTAAATCAAAAGTGCGACAAACTTTCTTTTGGTCAGCAGCAGCGCGTTGCGATAATTCGTGCCCTCTGCCAACCCTTTGATTTTCTGCTGCTTGACGAACCAATCAGCCACTTAGACGACACTTGCGCCGCCGCTGCTGCTGAACTTATCACGCAAAACGCAAAACAAATCGGCGCATCGGTTATTGTCTCCTCCATTGGCAAACGCCTTCCGCTAAAACACGATAAAGTTTTTAAATTGTAACCTACATTGTCATTGCGGGCTTGACCCGCAATCTTCTTTAAATAGAAGATTCTGAAATAAATTCAGAATGACGCTAATAATATTATGCAAAACCTTGTTTATCAACTCTTTAACTCTGAACTTGAACATTGGCAACTTGCGAAAGAAAAATACGCCGAGTTAGAGAAAAGCGTGTCGAAAAGTTTTGATTTTGGCGGCTTTTCGGTTGATGTGGCGTGTAACCCTGCACGAATGCGTTCAACTATGGCGAATGTCAAGCAACGCCTCGAACAACTGCGCACTGCGCCCGAAAAAACACAAATTTTAAACGAATATTGCTTCCTCTGTGCCGATGTTCGCCCGAAAGAGCAACGGAGCGTTGATGTCAATGATTTTCAGATACTTATAAACCCCTTTCCGATTTTTCCAAAGCATTTTACCATTGCGCACAAGCAACATACACCGCAGTTGATAATACCTTATTTCGCTGATTTTCTGTACTTTGCAAAAAATTTACCCGATTTAGCCATTTTCTACAACGGCTCAAATTGTGGCGCATCTGCACCTAATCACGCACATTTTCAAGCAGCGGAAAAGCAATATTTTAATGTGATTAGCGACTATAAAAATTTGCCCGAAAACTATTTTGAAATTATCGAAAAAAAGGAAATTTTTACTCTAAAATTATTTAAAAATTACCTACGAAACGTATTTTGCATAGAGACCGAATGTGAAAAAACAGCAAAAGAAATTTTTAAAAAACATTTTGCTAACTATATAAAAGACAATATGTTAAACGTGATTTGCGTTTATGAGAATGGAAAATATCTACTTTTTGTTTTTCCGAGAAAAAAATTTCGTCCAACGCAATTTTATGAAGAAAACGAAGAAAAACGGTTGTCAATTTCTCCCGCTTCTGTTGAGATGAGCGGCAGGTTTGTAACCATTTTTCAAGAACATTTCGACAGAATTTCCAAAGAAGATATTATTGATATTTATTCGCAAATTTCATAACGGCTTTTTGAAAGTCGTTATTTTTTTGTACATTTGCAATTCTAAACTCTAAACTCTAAACTCTAAACTCTACATCTGTAAGTGATTGATAAACAAACCATTGCAAAAATCAACGATGCGGCTCGAATTGAGGAGGTCGTGTCAGATTTTGTTACGCTGCGCAGGCGCGGGGCGAACTTGATTGGTTTGTGTCCTTTTCACAACGAAAAAACGGGCTCGTTCAACGTCAATCCGGCGAGGAATATTTTTAAGTGTTTTGGTTGTGGTGAAGGTGGAAATTCGGTGCATTTTATAATGAAGCACGAAAATCTCGCTTACCCCGATGCGCTCAAATATTTGGCGAAAAAATATAATATTCCTGTGCAGGAGCGGGAATTGACAGACGAGGAGAAAGTAATTCAAAACGACAGAGAAAATTTGCTGATTATCAACGATTTTGCTGCAAAATATTTCGCTCAAAATCTTGTAAATAACCCGCAAGGAAACGCTGTTGGCAAAGCATATTTTTATGAAAGAGGTTTTACAGATACAACAATTTCGCAGTTCAATCTTGGCTATTCGCTTGACGAATATACCGCTTTTGTAACGGAGGCGAAGAAAAAAAGTTTCAAAGACGACTACCTTGTGCAACTTGGTTTGGTTGCCCGCCGCGATGACGGCTCGCTTTACGACAAATATCGCGGCAGAGTGATGTTTCCGATACATTCGATTAGCGGAAAAATTGTTGGTTTTGGCGGCAGGGTTTTGAAAAAAGATGAAAAAACGGCGAAATATATCAATTCGCCCGAATCGGAAATTTATCACAAATCAAGCGAACTTTACGGCATCTATTTCGCTAAAAATGAGATAGTTAAACAGGACAGATGTTTTCTTGTTGAGGGTTATACCGATGTAATTTCGATGTATCAGTCGGGCGTGAAAAACGTGGTTTCTTCGTCCGGAACTTCGCTGACGGAGGGGCAAATTCGGCTGATTAAGCGTTTTACGCCGAATATTGTGGTGATTTATGACGGCGATAATGCGGGAATTAAGGCGTCAATTCGTGGAATTGATATGCTGCTAAAAGAGGGAATGAACGTCAAAGTTGTGCTTTTGCCAAACGGCGAAGACCCCGATAGTTTTGCCCAAAAAACCAACGCAGACGATTTTATCAACTTTATCAACGAACATCAAACGGACTTTATTCAGTTCAAAATCAACATCTTACAGGAAGACGCAAAAAACGACCCTGTGAAAAAAGCGGCGTTAATCGGTGATGTTATCAACAGCATTTTTTTGATTGAAGACAGAAAGAAAATTTATGAATACGCATCGGAACTGGCTTTTGCCTTTGATATGCCTCTTAGCACAATTCATAATGATTTGAAAAAATTAGAAAATGAAAAGAAAAAAGCCGAGTTTAAAAAGATTGAAAATCAGCAAAGTGACGAAAAACAATCACCCGTTTCATTGCAAAATAATTCAAAAATTTTATATGAAATTGAAAAACAGCAATCGCCCTACAAGCAACAAGAGCGTGAATTGCTCTATTTTCTAATTCGCTATGGACAAATGCCTTTGGTGCAGGCAGACAATGAAAAGGGCTTTCTTACTGCGGGTGAATATATTATTTCTGAGTTGAAGAACAATGATTTACAGATTTCATTTCCGCTTTATTTGAAAATTTTTAATGAGTTTTCGCAAAAAATAAATGAACAAAATTTTAATGTAGAAAATTATTTTACAAATCATCAAGACAGAGAAATCAGCCATTTTATAGCAGATATTTTGATTGACCAGCACGTTTTAAGTAAATATTTTACGAAACACGATGTTATAAAAATTCCTGAATTACCCGAACTTGACGAGAATGATGAAAAGAGCATAATGCGTTATGAGCGTACTCTTTTGGCTCGTGAAAAAATGCTTTCCGTGCAAAAAGAGCGTGAAAATGAGAAAAACGAGCAACTTTTTAAAGATATTAATCGTGTGCTTGTGGAATATTTTGATATAATTATTATTACAAAATTGAAAAAAGTTCAAAATGATATGAGCGAAGCAGCAAAAAGTGGCGATAAAGAAAAATATTATATTCTGCAAAAAGAATTTGCCGATTTAACAGAAAAAAAAATAAAAATTTCTAAACCTTTGGGCAAAAGAGTGATAAGAGATGTAAAGAATTATAGAGCATTAGGGTATGAACAATAAAAACATCGAAATAAAAAACGCTCGTGTGCATAACCTCAAAGGCATTGATGTAGAAATTCCGCACGATAAGTTGGTGGTTGTCAGCGGGTTGTCGGGCAGCGGAAAGTCCTCGTTGGCGTTTGATACGCTCTATGCAGAGGGGCAACGGCGGTATGTTGAGAGTTTGAGTTCGTACATTCGGCAGTTTTTGGGCAGAATGAACAAACCCGAAGTTGATTATATCAACAATCTGCCGCCCGCAATCGCCATTGAGCAGAAAGTTATCAGCAACAACCCACGCTCAACGGTAGGCACGCAAACAGAAATTTACGAGTATATCAAACTGCTTTTTGCGAGAGTAGGGCGGACAATTTCGCCGATTTCAAATGAAGAAGTGCGCAAAGATAATATTAGCGATGTGGTAAAATTTATTATCAATTTACCAATGGATACGGAAGTTTTGTTGCTTTCGCCGTTCTTTTTACCCGAAAACAGAACGTTAGAAGAACATTTACAAATACTTCAACAACAAGGTTTTAGCAGAATTTTTATAAATAATGAAGTTGTTAGAATAAATGATTTTATCGCAAAAAACGCAATAAATAATTTAACCACAAAGAGCGCAAAGAATACGCAAAGTTCGCAAAATAATAATAATTGTGCCCCTTGCGAAAACTTTGCGCCTCTTGCGGTTAAACTGCTCGTAGATAGAATTATCAACGATGCCAAAAAAGAAACCGAAAATCGCCTTGCCGACTCTGTGCAAACGGCATTTTTTGAGGGGCGAAATTCTTGCGAAGTTTTGTATTTTGTTGATAATGAAAAGTTTAGCAGAAAGTTTTCGCAGGCGTTTGAGAAAGACGGCATAACTTTTATTGAGCCGACTGCGCAGATGTTCAGTTTCAACAACCCGCTCGGTGCGTGTTCAAAATGCGATGGTTTGGGCAAAACCACAGGCATTTCGCCCGAATTGGTTATTCCCGACACTTCGCTTTCGGTGTATGAAGATGCGGTGGTTTGTTGGAAAAGCGAAATGGCAAAAGAGTGGAAAAATGCGCTTGTTTTAAATGCCGCAAAATTTGATTTTCCTATACACAAACCATATTGCGAACTAACTGAAAATCAAAAAGATACATTGTGGAATGGCAATGAATATTTTGGTGGAATTTATCAATATTTTGACTTTATCGAAAGTCAAAAATATAAAATACAAAATCGCATTTTATTGGCTCGTTACAGCGGAATTACAATTTGCCCCGAATGTAAAGGCACGCGTTTGAAAAAAGAGGCAAATTATGTTAAACTAAGGGTTAAGAGTTAAAATTATGTCTTTTACAATGTTTTTTCAATTTTTCTTCAATTTGTAAAAATCTCATTATTGGCGAACTCATTTCTTGCGTTGTATTTTTTGCAACTTGCCTTAATTCATCAATACAATCTAAATATTTTTGATTATAAATAAGTTCTAATTCAACATCAAATTCATCTTTCAAAAATGTTTTTATATCTTGCAAATCTTGATATTGATTGAGTTTTGTATCTTCTTTTTTTGGAAAAAAGATTATAGGCGTCCATAGCATATAATTACAAACATAATCTTGAAAGTTTCGTTTTGCATATTCAATATTCTTGGTAAATTTAGAAATAAATCTTTCAAAATTATTAGGTCTTTTATCTTTTGTATATTTAAGACCTGATTCTAAATGCGTTGCCACTTCACAAATGTAAATCTGATTATTTACAGAATCTATTCCAACCACATCTATTTCGCCTTGAACAAATTTAGTTTGAAGGTTGTATTCAACAAAATCACAATTTTTTATTGCTTTAAGATATTGTCCAACTAAATGTTCGCCCGAATTTTCCATATTTGTTTATTTTAAATTAATATCTTCTATTCCCTTTCATTGCCAAATAATCATTTCTTTTGCCTGCGAAGATGTTGAATTTCCAAAGTTCACAGTCCAAATCGCCGTTCATAAGTTTGATTTTTTGTGCGGGTTTTAAGCCGATATTGTGCAAACAATCAAGGTTTGAGGAAATTACCCACGAATTTATGCCTGCGCATTTGTGCTTGAATGTGCTGCCGATTTGGCGGTAAAGTTCCATTAAGTCCTCGTTTTTGATGCGCTCGCCATAAGGTGGGTTTGTGATTAACATTCCTGCGGCATCAGGCGGCACAAACTCGGAAATCGGCATTTTTTTCAACTCAACATATTTACTCAGTCCCGCCGCTTTGATGTTGTCTTGCGCCGACTCTATTGCCTTTGGCGAAACGTCATAACCGAAAATTTTAAACCGAAAATCTCGCTCTTGGCTGTCGTCATTATAAATTTCGTCAAAAAGTTCTCTGTCAAAGCCAATCCAATTTTCAAATGCAAACTGCTTTCTGAAAATTCCGGGGGGAATGTTTAGCGCAATAAGCCCCGCTTCAATCAAAAACGTGCCTGAGCCGCACATTGGGTCAATAAAATTCATCTGTCCGTTCCAACCCGCCATTAGCAAAATTCCCGCTGCCAACGCCTCGTTAATCGGCGCAGAAGTTGAGGCAACTCGGTAGCCGCGTTTGTGCAAACTTTCACCCGAAGAGTCAAGCGAAATGGTGCAGCGGTTGTGCGAAATATGAACGTTGATAGTTACATCGGGGCTTGTGAGGCGTACAGATGGGCGGCGGTTGATTTTTTCGTTAAAGTAGTCAGCCACAGCGTCTTTCACTCGGTAAGCGACAAATTGCGAATGTTTAAATGTTTCTGAATAGACCGTTGAATCAATGGCAAAGGTCTGGTTTGCAGACATATACTTTTGCCAATCAATTTTTTTCGCTTTCTCGTAGATTTCGTCTGCATCGGCAGCATCAAAAACGTGAATAACTTTCAGCACTCTCGATGCTGTTCTCAAACAGAGATTTGCCTTATACATCAAAGCTAAATCGCCCGAAAAAGTTACCGCTCTGCGCTCTTTATTAATGTTTTGCGCACCCAAAGCAACCAACTCCTGCAACAAAACTTCCTCTAAACCCAAAAATGTTTTCGCAACAAAATTCATATATTATTTTTTTATCTTAATTTTTAAATCATAAAAAAATTGTCAATTATCATTGTTAATTGTCAATTTTAAATCTTGCCCTTATCGCTCTCATTGCACGCTTGGTGCGAATGTTACCGATGCCGCCAATTTCTACATACGATGCGCCGATTTCGTCAAGTTCCCGCTTGTACCAATCATAAAGGAACTCACGAATATGCGGATTCTCTCGCACAGGGTCATCAACCCAAGGAATGTCTGGTTTTAAGAGCAGAAAAAAATCAATTTTTGCATTTTCCAATTCTGTTTGAAGCCACGCAGGACAGCGGTCGAAGACGTGCAAAAACCAAACTTTTATCACAATCAAAAAGGTGTCCATAACAAGAAATTCCTTGTCTGTATTATTGCTGACCGCCTCTTTGAAATTCTTAATTTGCTGTTTTGTAATGAGTTCTACGTCCTCGTAGGTATAAGCCCGCTGAATCTGCTCAACGTAATTTCGAGCAAATTCAGGAATAAACACCGCATTTAGATTCTTTTTAAGTTCGTGGCAAAGGGTGGTTTTTCCAACAGATTCAGGTCCGAGAACAACAATTTTTTTCATTTTGATAAACGAAAATTTTCCTTACGGCTTTTCAAGAGTGCAAAGGTAATCAAATTTTTCAAACAAACATCAAATCGCTCATTATTTGGTTTGAAATAATAAATGATTTTTCGTTGATTTTTATAAAATTTTCTTCAATTTTTAAAATATTTTCGTCCAAATAATTTTTAGAATTAGTTATCAAAAAATTATATTTTTCATCGCCGAAATTTGTTTTTAATTTTTCTAAATCAAGTCCTTTTTTTGTGCGTAATGATAAGAAAATCAGTTCGTTATATTTTTCATTTTCTGTTAAAAATTCTGTTTTTAAAACATTTTTGCTTTGCAAAATTCCATTGCAATATTTTTCCAAATTAGCAATATTCCAACTTCTCGAATTCCCGTTAAACGAGTGCGCCGCCGCACCAACGCCCAAATAATTTGCACCATTCCAATAACCCGAATTATGTCGTGAAAAATAATTTTTTTTGCAATAATTTGAAATTTCGTAATGCTCAAAATCGGCTTTTTTGAGATTTTCGTTCAAAATTTCAAAAAACTTTTCGCTTTTTTTGTCGGAAATTTTGGAAAAATGGCGTTTTTTATCAATTTCGGCAAGTTTTGTGCCTTTTTCGTAAGTCAAAGCGTAGGCGGAAATATGCTGAATATTCAGATTAATCGCCTCATTTATAGAGTTTTGCCAACTTTTCAACGTCTGATTTGGCAACGAATGGATTAAATCTATACTGATATTTTCAAAACCGAGTTTTTGGCAATTTTCAACTGCTTTTTTTGCCTGTTCTGCGTTGTGCCTGCGCTTTAAAAACCGCAATTCTTTATCGTTAAAACTCTGAATGCCAATGCTTATACGATTAAAAGGCAATTTTGAAAGTGCTGAAATATATTCAAAATTCAAGTCATCGAGGTTTGCCTCGATTGTGATTTCGGCATTGTTTTTTATGATAAAATTTTGATTTATTGCAGCAAAAATTTTTTCCAATTCCGAAATCGTCAAAAGCGTTGGTGTTCCACCGCCAAAATATATTGTATCTAATTTATTATCAGATAAATAATCTTTTCTTTGAGCAATTTCTAAACAAAGCGCATCAATATATTTTTGCCTCAAATTTTCATTTGTAGAGCTGAAAAACGAGCAATAAATGCACCTAGTTTTACAAAAAGGAATATGAATATATAGTAAATTCATTGAATTTTATTAATTTTGCGCAAAATTACAAATTTATGGTCTCTTTTCCAAATGCAAAAATAAATCTTGGGCTGAATGTTGTTGAAAAGCGCACTGACGGCTACCACAATCTAGAAACGCTTTTTGTGCCAATTTTCGAGTTGTACGATGTGCTTGAAGTTGTTGAAAGCGACAAGACAACACTGCAAATTTTCGGTATAGAGATTGACAGCAAAATAGAAAACAATTTGATAATCAAAGCGTTGCGATTGCTGCAAAAGGATTTTAAAATACCCGAATTATCTTGCTTTTTGAAAAAAGATATTCCCACAGGCGCAGGCTTGGGCGGAGGTAGCGCAGATGCGGCTTTTATGCTAAAGCTGCTCAACGAAAAATTTTCGCTCAATATTTCGCAAGAAGATTTGGAAAATTACGCCTCAAAACTTGGTGCCGATTGCGCATTTTTTATAAGAAACAAACTTTCTTTTGCACAGGGAACAGGAAATATTTTGTCAGACGTAAATATCTCATTACAAGGCAAATATCTTGTTTTGGCAAAACCAAATATTCACGTTTCCACTGCTGAGGCGTATTCAAAAATTGTTCCTAAAAAATGGGAAACGCCGCTTGAAAATGTGCTTAAACTTCCAATTTCGGAATGGAAAAATTATCTTTTCAATGATTTTGAGAAAAATGTTTTTGCACTGCACCCGCAACTTGCCGAAATCAAGCAACAAATGTACGATTTTGGCGCAACTTACGCCTCAATGTCCGGTTCGGGCGCAACAATTTTCGGAATTTTTGAGGAAAAACAGAACATAAATTTTGAAAGTATGTTTGTGTTTGAAACTTTGCTTTAACCGCAGAGTTTTTTTTAGTGCGCAATTCCAATTATTTCGCTTAAATCGTTTATCTGCAATTTTTCCATTACTTTGGGCAGATTTTCGATAATTTCTTTGCAAATATAAGGATTTTTGAGGTTCATTGAGCCGATTTGAACGGCAGTTGCGCCCGCCATCATCATTTCGATAACATCTTCGGCAGAGGAAACGCCACCGCAACCAATAATCTGAATTTTGCATTTTTCAAACACTTGATAAACCATTCGCAACGCCACAGGGAAAATTGCCGAACCCGAAAAACCGCCCATTTTATTAGCCAAAATCGGTTTGCGGCTTTTGATGTCAATTCGCATTCCGAGCAACGTGTTAATCAAGCAAATGCCGTCTGCGCCTGCTTCTTGACACGCAATGGCAATCTCTGCAATGTCGGTTACGTTGGGCGAAAGTTTGATAAAAACGGGCTTTGTGGTAACCGCTTTAACCGCCCGCGTGATTTCTGCCGCGCTTTCAGGCTTTGTGCCAAAACTCATTCCGCCGTGCTTCACATTGGGGCAAGAAACATTGACTTCGATAATGCCGACCTGTTCTTCTTTGTCAATTTTTTCACAGCAATAGACATATTCTTCCAACGAAAAACCACTGATGTTAGCAATTAATGGCTTATTAAAAAATGTCTTGAGTTTGGGTAACTCTTCGGAAATAACTTTGTCTATACCGGGGTTTTGCAGCCCCACAGAGTTGAGCATTCCTGCGGTGCATTCTGCAATTCGCGGTGTTGGGTTTCCGAAACGCGCATCTTTGGTAGTGCCTTTGAACGAGATACTGCCGAGAATATTTAGGTCGTAGAACTGCCGAAATTCCTCGCCAAAACCAAACGTACCCGAAGCAGTAATAATCGGGTTGTCAAGTTCTATACCGCACAAATTTATTTTTAGGTTTTGCATAATTTATTTTTTTGTGCAAAAATAGTCATTTTTTTGTAATTTTGCATTTCAAAAATCAATTTTTTAAAATGAATTTCACTTTACAACATACATCTCAAAAATCTGCTGCGCGTGCTGGCTTGATTGAGACATCGCACGGCAATATAGAAACGCCCATTTTTATGCCTGTGGGAACGGTGGCTTCTGTCAAGGCAGTGCATCAACGCGAACTTTTGAACGATATTGAGGCGCAAATAATTTTGGGCAACACATATCATCTTTTTTTGCGTCCGGGATTAGATATTTTGCAAAAAGCGGGCGGTTTGCACAAATTTAATGGTTGGCACAAGCCAATTTTGACAGATAGCGGCGGCTTTCAAGTTTTCTCACTTGCAGGCACACGCAAAATTAAGGAGGAAGGCGTAACTTTCCAATCTCATATTGACGGCTCAAAGCATATTTTTACACCCGAAAATGTGGTTGATATTCAGCGAATTATCGGTGCGGATATTATTATGGCGTTTGACGAATGCACACCCGGAACCGCCGACTACAACTACGCAAAACTCTCTATGGAGCGCACTCATCGCTGGCTTGCACGCGGTTATCAACGCTTTTTAGAAACAATGCCAGTATATGACTACGAGCAAACATTTTTTCCAATTGTGCAGGGCTGCATCTATCCAGAATTGCGCAAAATTTCTGCCGAATTTGTAACGCAATTCGATACTGACGGCTATGCTATCGGCGGCTTGGCGGTTGGCGAGCCTACCGAAAAAATGTATGAAATGGTTGAAATCGTAAATGAAATTTTGCCCGAAAATCGCCCGCGTTATTTAATGGGTGTTGGCACGCCTGCAAATATTTTGGAAAATATTGCTCGCGGCGTTGATATGTTCGACTGCGTAATGCCCACACGCAACGGCAGAAACGGAATGCTCTTTACTGCCAACGGCATTATGAATATGAAAAACAAAAAGTGGGCAGACGATTTTTCGCCGATAGAGCAAGGCACGGGCTGTTTTGTTGATGAACATTACACAAAAGCGTATTTGCGCCACCTTTTTGTAAGCGATGAACTGCTTGCAATGCAAATTGCCTCAATTCACAACCTCGCATTCTATCTTCGTCTTTTAAAAGAGGCGCGCCAAAGAATAATTGACGGCACATTTGAAAATTGGAAAGAGGAAATGGTGGTGCGCACAATGCAAAGGTTGTAAAGTTCTTAACTTTTTTGTACCTTTGCGCTTCAAAAATTAAAGAACAAAAACATTGTGAGTTTATTCAAATTATTAGGTTGGAAGGCAGATTTTAATTGTGAAATTCCCGACAAATGCGTTGTTTGCATTGCGCCGCACACAAGTAATTGGGACTTTATAGTGGGCGTACTTTTCAAAAGCGCATATAAAATCAAGGCAAATTTTTTCATAAAAAAAGAGTGGATGCGTTTTCCCACAAAAGCATTGTTTTCAAAACTCGGTGCTATACCTATCAATCGCAGCAAACAGCAATCAACAACAGACACTATTGCTGAGGAATTTTCAAAACGAGAAAAACTGATTATCGGAATTACACCAGAAGGCACGCGAAAATGCAATGCTGATTGGAAAATGGGTTTTTACTACATTGCTTTAAAAGCAAATGTGCCGATTTTGTTGGCAGCGATTGACTACAAAACAAAAACGATAAGCATTAGCAAAGAGTTTTTTCCAATAGGAAATATTGAAAAAGATTTTGAGCAAATTTCTGATTTTTACAAAAATATTACGGCAAAAATTCCAAAAAATTTTAGTTTGCCGAAAAATTTTTCTACTTTTGCAAAAAAATAAAATATTATGGAAGAAAAAAAAGAAATGAACCTTTTTGAGTTAATTATTACTGGTTTTAATGGACTGAAATTGCTTTTTAAATCAATAATCAATCTGTTTTGTCAAACAATTCGGTTGTCGCTGCAATATTTTTGGCTGGTAGGTTTGGCGGTTGCGGCATTTTGTGCTGTTGCGTTTCATATCACAAAGCAAGAAAAACGCATCTACAAATCGAGCACGATGATAACATTCTCAAAAGAGATTAAACCAATGGTTATTAACGAATTGCAGGCAATAAACGCAATGCGTGGTTTTGACTTTGAAAAATTTGCAGAATTGATGAACCTTTCGTGTGAGCAGGCGGCTAAATTTACAGAAATTCGTTACTATCAAGTGATTGATTATCTTAACGACTCTATCGCCGATGTGATTGCTTTCAACAGTGCAAATTTGGCGGATACGCTAAATCCCTGTATGACAGATAGATTAGGTGTTAGAATTTACCTTAGAGGCTCTGCCGATTTTCGTCCATATTATTTGGGATTGGTAAATTATTTCAACAAAAACCAAGATATTGCGCGTGTTGATTCTGCAAGCAAAGCGATTATTGCAGAGCGTATCGCTTTCTGTGACAATGAATTAGAACGTTTAGATAAATTTTCGGACTACGACTATTTCGAGGGCAACCAAAGAGGTGCGGTAAATGTTTCAAAAAAGGGTGAATTTCGCCTTGAAACTGCTCGCAAGCAACTTTATTATGTTGATATGCGCGAATTGTTGAAAGAGAAAAATTATCTTACAAATATTGCTACCTCAAACAAAAATGTAATCAACTTTCTGTCAGAAAATCCGACAGTAAATATTCGTCCGCGTTGGCATTTTATGGCTGTTTTTGCAGGTGCGGGTTATGCTTTTGGCTTAGTTTTGGCTCTGCTGCTCAAACGCAGAAAACAGATTTGGAATTATTTAAAAGAAACAGATTATTGAGTTAAGAATTATAACTAAGAGTAAAAAAATCTGATTGTAAAAACAATCAGATTTTTTTTAATTTTCAACTTTCAATTAGCACCGAAACTTTTTGCACTTTGCCGTTCAGCGGCGGGTTGTGCTTGGTAACTCTTACTTTTAATGTGGAAATTTCGAGAAACTGCTCTTTAACAGCGTTATGAATTCTGCCCGCAACGTTTTCCAAAAGATTTGATACAATGTTCATTTCTTGCTGTATGATGTTGTAAATCAGTTCATAATTTATTGTGTCGTCAATGTCATCTGTTTCGGCAGCGCGTTGCAAATCGGCTTCAAATTCCAAATCTACAGAAAATTTGTTGCCGTTTTTCTTTTCATCGGCATAAACGCCGTGAAAAGAATGAAATACCATATTTTCAAGAAAAATTTTCATTGTTCTAATACGTCATTGCGGGTCAAACCCGTAATCTCTTTTTTTAAGGAGATTCCTGCTTTCGCAGGAATGACGACGTATGCTTACTGAAAAAACTTATTAAACTCCTCTAACGAAACCTTTTTGTTGCTAAGCGTAACTTGTTCTTTTATAAGCGCAATAACTTTGTTTTCAAGCGCTCTTTCGTAGAAATCGCCTTTGGTTTCATCCTTTTTCAACATTTCTTGCGCATAATTTTCCACCATTTCGTCGGGCATATTGTTCATTCCGTACTGTGCAAACTGAATTTTTGCAACCTGTTTTGCAGATTCCAAAACATCACTTTCTTCAATTTTCAAAGAATTTTTCTCAGCAATTTGCTTTTTAATCAAATCCCATTTGAGATAATCAAGCATTTTGTCAAACTCTTTGTCGATTGTTTCCTGTGTCATATTTTTGTTACTAATCAACAACCAGCGTTTCAGAAACTCAACAGGGAACTCAACATCAGCAATTTTTTTGGTAAAATACTCTTTAATGTCAAGTGCAAACTTGTAATCGCTGTCTGCAATATAAGAATTTTTCAAGCCCTCTTTGATTTTTGCACGGAATTCTGCCTCTGTCTTTACAGCATCTTTTCCAAGAACTTTGTCAAATAACTCTTGGTTCAATTCTGCCTCTTGATGTTTAGTTATTTCTTTGATAACATATTGAAAATCACGATTATAATTTTCAATATTCTCTTTGCCAACATTCAAAATAGATGAAACTTCATATTGATTTTCAAAAGCAGTTACAGGATTGAAAATAACTGTATCGCCTGCTTTTTTACCCACAAACAATTTCTTTTGCGCCTCGTCTTTCATATATTTGGGTGTGAGCATTGCATCAAGCACTTTAAAATCGCCATCGTTGATTTCCACTATATCGCCTTTGAACAAACTCTCATCGGTGCTTTTATCCACTGGCACATATTGTCCGTGCTGCGACTGATGCATTTTGATTTGTTTGTCTTCCATCTCTTTGGAAATTTCGATTTTGTAGTACGGCAATTTGTCTTTTTTGTCGAACTCAACGGCAAATTCGGGTACAAAACCGATGTCAAATTTGAAAACAAAGTCCTCCTGCGTATCAAAATTCAACTCTTCCTGCTCTGTTTCGTTTGCTAACGGCTCACCCAACATATTGATTTTGTTGTCTCTGACAAAGTTATACAACGCATCGGAAAATAGTTTGTTCAACTCTTCCGCCAAAACGGCTTTTCCGTACATCTTTTTTACCAAGCCCACAGGCACCATACCGGGACGAAAACCGGGAATATTCGCCTTTCTGCGATACTCTTTTAATGATTTTTCTACATTTTCACTATAATCTTCCTTTGAAACTTCAATGGAAATAATTGCATTGCACTTGTCAATGTCTTTGCGTACAACATTCATAATCAATAAATTATAATTATTTTTTTTAATAAAATTTCTATTTCAAAAAATGGACTGCAAAGTTACAAAAAAAATGTAATTAATAATTCATAAATTACATTTTTTTTAGTCTGCTTTTGAAATCAGAACTGATGTTTTAACTGCGCTTTGAAGTTTAGGATTGTGGGTAAATATTATAAACATTAATCGTGTTATTAAAGTAAAAACCACACAAAATTAGTAAAAATATAATTAACAATTATTTTTTTCTTCTTTTTAAGAGTATTTTTTTTATAATACCCTTAAATATTGATGTAAAGGTTCTATTTCTTGTAAAATTTTACTTAGATTTAGATTATTATTTAATTTTTACATACGCAGAACGTCTTGTCGGCGCATAATTTGAGTTGTACTTTTGCAACCGAATACACGTTAAACAAAATTAAAATCACAAAGATATGAAACGAAAAACAATTTTTTTGGCGGCAATATTTTTAATGATTGCCGTATTAATAACTCTTTTTTTACTTTTTATTTTTCCATTACTATCGGATATATATCAAGAGACAAGTTTATTTGTAACAATTATAGCATTAAGCGTGGTTACATTTTATTTTGAAAAACTTATTGACTTGTTTAGAAGTAGACAAAACGAAAAAGAGTTAAGACTTTTTTATTAAGAAGTTCTATGGGTTATAAAAAAAGATGCTGTTAAAAAACAACATCTTTTTTTGTTATCTGATTTTTGCTATTACAAACTATCAATCAATTGGTGTTGTTTCATAAAAAATTCTATTCGGCTTTTTGCATCTGTTTCCGAAATTTGAACTGACGACCTTTTCTTCGACTGCAGCCAAATTTTGAAATCCTCTACCAGTGTCGGATTTGAGGTATAAATATCTTTTCCAATTGTGTGGGCGCAGCAGAGTTGTTCGTTATTCCCGTGTCCGTAATAATAACTGTAATTTGTTTCAATATTAACATTTGATATGTAGATTTTTACCTTGTTGCCAGTTTCGGGCCAACAACCTTTGATTGCAACTTCTGACAGGTAATTCAATAAATCATATAAATCTTTTTTTATAAGTTCTATTTCTTCATCGGTAATCAAGTATATAGAAGAAAAGAAATGAATATCAGACATCAGATAGTTAAATAGCAAGTGGTCAAATATAAAACTTATATTTGCTATATTTTTTGATGCTATATAAAGGTCTGCTAATACTTTGGCTACTTCTTCTTCAAAAACGACTTTGGAAAATGGCGGCGTCTCTTCATCAACATACTGATACATCCATTTTAATAAATTAAATCTGTTTATATATGGAAAACCGCAAGCTAATATACGCGGTAGATGATTGGTAACTTCCAAATATCCCAATTCGGGAAGATTTTTGGCATTATATAACTCTTGCACCCAATTTCGCATATTATCCAATACTTTGGGCGAAGGTTTGTAACAATCCCACAAATATACCTCCAAAGAGGACTCTTTTTGGGAAATACCAATAACTTCATCTAATGAAATATTCCACGTATAAGCAATTTTTGCAATTTCATTGGCAGAAAATGTTACTTCGTTACGCAATCTTCTATATACTGCTTCGCGTTCAAGGTACAACAAGTCCATCAACGCCTCTGTCAGTTGATTTTTTTTTGGATACTTTTTATAAAGCATCTCCATAAAAACATCGTACCATTTATTATTGATATTCATAATGCCTTTGTGTTGAGTAAAATAGAATGCGCAAAATTAGTAAAAATATTAGCAACAAGGTCATTTTTTTTATGTTTTTTTAGAGTATTTGCTTTTCAATACTCTAAAATGGAGTAAAAAAAATAAGTTTTTGTAAAATTTGATTTAATTTTTGAGGATAATTTAATCCTTAATTTACTCAAATTGTCTTGTACGGACATAAATTCCACTGTACTTTTGCAGTATAATTTTTATTATTTTATTAAATAACAATAAAAAAATAATATGAATTTATATTTTTTGTCACATTAAGATTGAATAACGCAAAATTTGTTAGTGAGAAACTTGCTTGTGAAAGCCGGATTCTCAATTTTTTTTTCCAATTAGTTGCTAAACTAAAAGATAAAAACTTTTAGTTTTTATCTTTTAGTTTTTAACTTTTTTGTAACTTTGCAGAAAATTTTTATCAAGCAAAAAATTGTTGGAAAAGCAATGTTTATCGAACAATCGAGTAATTTTTTAAGATATATTTTTAAAGCGGTTTGGCGCATAAATGACGGCACAAAGACGGTTTATCTTACTTTTGATGATGGTCCTTGTTCCGAAATTACGCCGCAGGTGCTTGATATTTTAGATAATTACGGCATCAAAGCAACATTTTTTTGTGTTGGCGATAATGTGCGTAAATTTCCCGAAGTTTTTGCAGATATTCAGAGACGGGGACACGTTGTGGGCAACCACACAATGCACCATATAAGCGGCTTTACCTACGATTATAAGGCGTACATTCGCGACATTACCGAAGCCGATGAGTATATAAAAAGTTCGCTTTTTCGTCCGCCTTATGGCAGAATTTCACGCCGAGAGTTGCTAGTGTTGAGAAAAAAGTACAAAATTATAATGTGGGACGTAATTACTCGTGATTACAACGCTAAACTTTCGCCCGAAAAGGTCTTTAAAATTGTGAAACGTTACACTCGAAAGGGTTCAATAATCGTTTTTCACGATTCGCCAAAAGCGGCAAAAAATATGCTGCCAACATTGCCAAAAGCGATTGAATGGCTGCAAGAACAAGGTTATAAATTTGAAACAATTAAAAATTAAAGTCATTTCGACTGAAAGGAGAAATCGCGTTTTGATAGCAGAAAACTGACTACAAACAAAACCCGATTTCTCGCTATCGCTCGAAATGACGAAAAGATAAAATGAAAAATCCTTGCTATATTATTGAAGAGAATTTATTGCGGAAAAACCTCACGCTGATACGTTCTGTTGCCGACAGAGCGGGTGTTGAGGTTATTTTGGCTTTTAAAGCGTTTGCTATGTGGAAAACCTTTCCGATTTTTCACGAATATGGTTTTAAGGTCTCTACCGCAAGTTCGCTTGCTGAGGCGCATCTCGCTTTTGAGGAAATGGGCAGTAAAGCACACACTTATGCGCCTGTGTATCAGGAAAATGAGTTTGATGAAATTTGCGCTTTGAGTAGCCATATAACTTTTAATTCAATATCACATTTTGATAAATTTTATTCCAAAATTTCAAATTCCAAATTTCAAATTTCTTGCGGACTAAGAATTAATCCCGAATTTTCGGAAGTGGAAACAGACCTTTACAATCCTTGTGCTGTTGGCTCTCGGCTTGGCGTTACGGCAGACAAAATAGGCGAAAAACTGCCCGCAGGCATTGAGGGATTGCATTTTCATACTCTTTGCGAATCTACCTCTTATGATTTGGAAAAGACGTTGCAAGCAGTTGAACAAAAATTTTCAAAATATTTTTCACAAATAAAATGGCTCAATTTTGGTGGCGGGCATTTGATGACGCACAAAGATTATAATGTTGAGCATTTAATCAAAATTTTGACCGATTTTAAGAAAAAATACCCGCATTTGCATATAATTTTAGAGCCGGGAAGTGCGTTTGCGTGGCAAACCGGTTTTTTAACTGCAAAAATTGAGGATATCGTTGAAAATGGTGGAATTACAACGGCAATGCTCAATATTTCCTTTGCCTGCCATATGCCTGACTGCTTGGAAATGCCCTATAAACCTGCTGTTCGCGGCGAAGTTGAGGCAAGTGAAAATGCTTACAAATATCGTTTTGGCGGTAATAGTTGTTTGAGCGGTGATTTTTTTGGTGATTTCTATTTTGCCGAAAAATTAAAAATTGGGCAGGAAATCATTTTTGAAGATATGATACACTACACGATTGTTAAAACCACAATGTTTAACGGCGTTTCGCACCCATCAATTGGCATTCTCAAATCAAACGGAACTTTTGAACTACTCAAAAAGTTTGATTATTTGTACTATAAAAATAGAATGTGCTGATTTTAAATAAACTTTAGCGTAGTAAGTTTATCAATATCAAACATTTCTTGTGCGATATTTTGAAGTTCCTGTGCGGTGATTTGATTAATTTTTTCGGTGATTTTTTCTTGCGTTTCTAAAGAATTAAGATGCAAAGCCGTTTTTGCAGCGGAAAGAATGTAGTTTTCTTTGTGTTGATGCGAAATTAATAATTGCCCTGCAAATTGTTTTTTCGCTTTTTTTAAGTCCTTTTCGGAAATTTCTTTATTTCGCAAAATGTCTAACTCTTTATAAATTAAATCAGTACATTTTTCAAAATTGCTTTTGTCGCAACCAAAATAGATGTTCCAAACGCCAGTGTTTGTGTAGGGCATAAGCGAAGAATCGATGCTATAAACCAAGCCGTTGCGCTCGCGCACAGCAAGGTTGAGGCGGCTGCTAAGCAAGGGACCGCCGAGAATATTATTGAGCAAAATCTGCACCAAACGCTTTTTGTGTCCGAAAGGAACTGCACGGTTGCCGATTAAACAATGCGTTTGAAAGGTATCTTTTTCTGCCTCAATATTTTGCGGAGAGTAGTTTTTTAGCGAATTTCTTTGAAAATTTCTTTCAGAACTCGACACATCAAAATATTTTTCGGCAAACTTCAAAATTCGCTCAAAAGAAATGTTTCCATAAACAAAAAAAAGAATGTTATCTGTTGTGTAACAGCGACTTATAAAGTTTTGTAAATCGTTTGTAGAGAATTGTTGCAACGATTTTTCTGTTCCTAAAGTGTTTCGTCCGAGCGGTGAGTTTGAAAAAATCAACTCTTCAAATTCATCAAAAATAAGTTCAGAGGGCGAATCGTTGTACGACTGAATTTCGTCCAAAATTACCGTTTTTTCCTTTTCCAATTCGCTTTGCGGAAAAGTTGAGTTAAACACAATGTCAGAGAGCAATTCCATTGCCCTTTCGCAGTATTTTTGCGGCACAACGGAGTAAATAAACGTCTCCTCTTTGGTGGTGTAGGCGTCAAGTTCGCCACCGACCGCTTCCAAGCGGTCGATTATCTGCCACGAAGAGCGTTTTTTCGTGCCTTTAAACAAAACGTGTTCCGCAAAATGGGCAATTCCGTGTTCGTTTTCCAACTCATCGCGCGTGCCTGCATTTATCGCAAAGCCACAATAAACCACAGGTGTAGCCGCTTTTATATGAAGTAATCTGATGTTGTTTTTTAATGTGTGTATCACTTTGATTTTTATATTTATTGTTTTTTATTTCCACAACGGCTCACTTTCCCAATCAACAGGGAAACCCATTGCACGAATGTCAATTGTTGGGTATTTTGCCAACAATTCCTTTAATTTTTGCGTAAAATTATTTTTCGGTGAAACGCTAAAAAGAAGATATTTTATAATACAAATGCGGAAATATACACGCTTTGTATCTGTAATAGCAGGATTAATCCACCCAAAAACAGGATTGTTTAGATTGTGAGAATGTAAAGGAATTTCTCTGTTCCAAGTTCGATTATGATGTCCGCATAAATTACGCAAACTAACCAATGAAATTATCCAAGAGGAAAAAACAGGTAATGGAACAGAAAAATAATCGGCTACTTTTTTTTGTATTGATTTATATTTCAGGTCATTAAATGTTTTGCACAAAACACCAAAAGGTATTATTTCTGCAATCATCCACGCAGGCGGATATTGGTTGTTATAACTATTTTTGAAATGAGAAATAAAATCTTCGCTTGATTTTTCAAGTTCTGTTTCAATAATAGATAATCGTTTTGCAAAAAATGAATGATTGTTGAAATGTTTTGCATCAGTCATCCAAAAAACATCACCTAAAGCATCAGAAATTAAATTAATCATTACGCTACGAATAGCAACCTCTATTTTTTCTATTTCGTTGAAAAGTAAAACACGCAATTTTCTATCAAAACGATACATATCAAGAGCCATTTCAAAAGTTGCGTTGTCTTTATAGATATGGTCAGTTTTTGGATGTTTTAAAAGCGGATACAAATATGCGCTAAATCTAAAATAACTGATATTTGTAAGATAATTTACCGCTTTTTGTTCATTAGAAATTATTAGTTTGCGACTTTTAAGCAAAGGAATCAAGTCGCTCGGTAATGTGCAGTTTTTTGTGTAACTTGGTTTCATACAACTATTTAAATAAAACGACCCGCCTTATTTAAGCATTGTAAAGAGGCTCGGCAGGTACTCACGGTGCAAAGATACAACATTTTTTATTACTAACAAAATATTTTTTATAAAAATCGCAAATTTAACATTTGTTTATCGTTTTTTGGAGGCGCAAAGTTACAAAAAAAGTTGATATGTTAATATTTTTTCAAAAATGTTTGGAAAATAAAAAAATAGTTTTTACCTTTGCAGCGTATTTTTATGTAAAGTATTTTTTGCAGAAAAAGTATTTTACATAAAAGTAAAGTAAGCGTTTGAGATATCTATCTTGCTTTCAAAACTAACAAATTTGAACCCACAAGATAGAGGCAACAAACGCCTACGTTTCGACTATTGAAGCGTAGGTCATTGTTGTTTATGTGGGTTGGGTTTTGTTAGTACCTGAAAGAATAAACAACAATATACAAAAACCTATGCTTTTTTACACTGAAATTGAAATTTATAAAATGGGTGCACACATCGAATATTTTTTAACCAAGGCGTAAGAAAGTAATAATTAATTAATTTCTTAATCTAAAAAACATTAAAAAAACAAATGAAAACAAAAAGTTTTTTAAAGTTTAGCGCAATTATTTTGTTCGCGCTTGGATTTATCGCTTGTGAAAAATCCGAAGAGTTGTCTGGAGAAAGTTCCAGAATGAAAGCCCCAGGTTATGATGATAAGTTGGCGGCTGAGTATAACGCCGATTTCGACCAAGTCGCTTTTGCGGTCAATCGGCTCTTGGAAGAGAGCCAAGATTTCCGAGAGATTGTAAAAGCAGAAGTTGGCAAGTGTTTTGACGGAGACTACAATGTCTTAATCAGTCAGTTGATTGTGAATTACAGCATTGTTGTTGAGTTGTTTGTACAGCGCAATGTTGATATTCTCAGCATTGTAGAGAAGTATCCTTTGATACAGATTGCAATACCTGTGGAGTATGAACAGTGGGACGGACAAGGTGGATTACCTGTGGTATTTGTTCCGTATGATTTTGATGAAGGCGAAACAGAGTTTGTAGATGGTTATGATGTAAATGGTAAAAATGTGTCTTTTAGCACAGAAGAAGAACCAGAGTTTCCTGTTGTAGTAATCAGTGAAAACGAAAGAACGAAAGTTTTAGACAGATTACCTACAGAGCCAGCATCTCCTGTAAATCTAACCGTTACTAATACCGAAGAGGGAATAATACTCGACTGGCAGCAATATTCAGACGAAGATATGGCAGGATATGATATTTACAGAAAAGGCGAATCTGATGAAGCGTTTGTACAGATTGCAAGTTTGATATCTTCAAATCCTGTAGATGGTAAATTCTCTTTTGTAGATGGAGATGTTCTTGGAGGCGAGTATGAATATTATGTGGTAGCCACCGGCAACCATACCACAGGCAGGTTTATTATTGCAAAAGATGATATATATACTTTGGTGCAAAATCCCAAAATTTTGTATTCCGAATCATCAAATTTTGTTTCTGCTAACGGAGCGTCGCCTTACGGTATAAAATTGAAAATATCTTATGATATTTCTAATTCTTTGAAGTTAGAATGGAATGACTATTCAATAGGTGGCACTTATAATATTTACAGGTACAGGTCTGACCAACCTAATAATCGTGTGCATATTGGCACTGTGACATCAAAATCTTTTATTGACAGAAATTTAGACAAAAATTATACATATAAATATCAAGTTTCGCATAGCTTTACATTGAGTAATATTGCTATCTTTCACGTCTCAGACAGGAGTTATTATCAAAAAGTACAACTTAAAGAGTGCAAGTTTGGCTCTAAGCAAGATTTACAAAGAGTAGAATGTTGGTTATTGGGTGTGCCTGAAATGAGAGCTTGGTATTTTATAGGCAACGAAACTTATCCATATCAGTTTACAAAAAAGAGACTTATAGATTTTGAGCCGAAAAAACGCAAAGATATTTATGAAAGTTGGTGTACTGTAAATCAAACTTTTTTAGACCCAAATGAAATAAATACAAAAGGCAGCATAGTATCTTTTTTTTGGTATGAAGAAGATGTCAAGAATGGTAACAAATCTATTGAAGCATCGTCATATTATGAATTGCATTATAGAGAAACTAATGAAGCGCCAGGATTTTCTAATAACGTAATAACAGCGCCATTTCGAGAAATAGGAAAAATATCTAAATATGATGACTTCATTTGTAGTGTTAATACTGCAACTTCCTTGTGGTATTCACATCCTGTACCAAGATTTATGTGGTGGGAGAATGAAAATCTAACTTATCCCATAATTGGAGGTAATACCCCCATCTCTGTAAATGGTACTTTCAAATGGAAAATAAGAACAATAAATTAAAATTTGGTTTTTAGTCATTCCGAACGAAGTGAGGAATCGCGTGAAAATAGCAGAAAACAAAACGCGATTTCTCGCTATCGCTCGAAATGACAGAAATATAAAATTACTAATTAAAAACATAAATCATTATGAAGAAATATTTTATTTTGTTTCTCTTGCCGCTTGCCCTCTTGGGTTGTAAAAAAAAGTGGATGTTTATCAATGAATTTACATTTGATATAGACGGTGTGCATTATGACCTTAGCAACATACATAGTACTAATGAATTTGGTACTAGAATAGGTTCTAATGATTTGGGCATTGAGGGGTTTAGATACAGTAAAGATTCTCCTCTCTATGCTTTATACTATTACTTTATGGGGTACAATGCAACTAACTGTGAGAATTGTTCTTATGGAGGCGACTTTGTAGATACAACTGTTCAAAAACAAACTGTTTTTAATGTGCCAGACCGTTCAATCCATTCTTATTTTTGGATTGAAATTGATGGTGTAGTGTACGATGCTATTAGCGGTTATATAGAGATGATAAACGATACAAAGCGTTTTACGAGTGGTACTGCAGACCGCCGTCATACAGCGCACGGCACATTTGAGTTTGTTATGGTAAATAGAGAAAATAAATTGGACACAATTCACGTTACCAATGGTAAATTTCGGTATAAACGTTATGTCTATGGTGAAACTTTTGATACTTATAATTAATTTTTTTATTTGTATAAATTCATCATTTCGACCGCAGGTATAAATCTGCTGTCAAAGACAGATTTCTCCTTTCAGTCGAAATGACATAAAATATATTATTATGAAAAAGTATTTTATTTTATTACTCTTGCCTCTTGCATTTTGGGGTTGTGAAAAGAACAAAATCTGGATTAATGATTTCACATTTTATATAGATGGAAAGTATTATGACCTTAGCTGTATAGATGAAAATGGAGGTAAGTGGGGAGGTACTTCTGAAATTTGTGTTTTTGGGTGGCGATACGATAAAAATTCACCTTTGTTGTATTTAGAGTATTTTTTTATGGGCTACAATGCAACATCTGGCAATGGCGCTTATGGCGGCACACTTATAGATAGAAGCGTTAAAAAAGAAACTGTGTTTGAGGTGCCAAACCGTTCAAAAGAATCTTATTTTTGGATTGAAATTAACAAAGTAGTATACGATGCTATTAGCGGTTATATTCAGATGATAAATGAGACAGCTTTAGAGACAGAAGAAGATATAAATAATGCGTACGGTTATGATTACACAAATAAGTTGCACGGCACATTTGAGTTTGTAATGGTAAATAGATATGATGAATCAGACACAATTCACGTTACCAATGGCAAGTTTCGGTATCAACGTTATGGCTATATGGAGAATTATCAAGTTTATTAATAACCTACAAGCACCGCTCTTTTTGCGGACGGTGTTTGTTTAAACAAATAAATTTTATTTTTAAACAATTTAATATTTTAATCATTATGCGAAAATTTAATTTTCTATTTTTAGCGGTTGCTATTGTTTTATTAAACGCTTGCAAACCAAACAATCCGCCTGCTTCATCGCAGGAATTAGTTGGCAGGTGGAACGCTGTCAAAGTTGTTATGGACGGTGAAGAATATACAGAAGCCGAGTATATTCAGTATATCCATTTTCAATTCAATGCAGATGGCACTTGTGTTTTCAACATTGAAGGTTATGATGACGATGATGTTGAGGCAAATTACACTTATTCTGATGGTGTGTTGATACTATCACACCCAGAAGAAGAGGAAGTATTTTATTTTAATGTTGTTGAATTGACATCAACTAAACTTGTTATAGATTTTTCGCCTTTGGAAGAAGATTTTATCATTCATTACCAAAGAGCGCGATAAAAAAACAAAGCACTGCAAAAATAGCGGTGCTTGTTTTTTTACTTTCCTGTTCTTAGACGTGGAACAAGTTCTGCGTGCTTGGGCAAATCATTCAAAATTAAAAACAAAAGTGAACATTCTTGAAGTCAAACGGCTCAAAGCGTTGGTGAGAAATTTTTGGTCGTTGGGAATAAAGTCCTTTGGACGCTCAGAAAACGGCGTGAGAATGTCGTTGAAACCCATTGCAAATTTGAGTTCAGGAGAAAATCTGAAAAACGGAAAATAGAATGTGCAACCAACCCCAAAATCAATAAAATAGTCGAATTGCCTTAGCAAAACTGGCAGTTGTCGGTCGCGCCCCAAGTCAAAGGCAATACCGCCGCCGGCAATCAAATATGGGCGGTAATTGTTTATTCTAACAGAAGAATATTTGAAATAAACAGGTATTGTCAGCAGATAGGTTTTAAGATTTTGCTTGACAATATCGGTATTTTTATCATTCACATAAGACAAAGTGCGCTCGCCCAAATGCAGTGCAGGAATTAAACGAAAATTGAAATATTCGCCTAAACGCACATTGCCTATTACGCCGACCGTAAGTCCGGGCATAAGCCGTGAAACGTCTGCCTGATACACCTTTCCGTCAATTTCAAGCATAGAGGGCTTGATGCCGAAGTCCATTGTATTCAGTCCGATAATAAACCCAAAATGGAGCGGACGAAGGTCGGTCATAGGCAAATTTTGACTTTTTACAGAAAAATTCAAACAAGATAAAATGCTAATAATCAATAATATTTTTTTCATTTCAATAAAAAAATTAGCGACCGCAAAGATACTAAAAAGTTAAGAACTAAGAGTTAAGAGTTAAGAGTTTTTTCACTCATTCCTCATTTATAAATCCTCATTCCTAAACTAAAACGCTTTTTTTGTTAAAATATTATCATTTAATAATTTTTTTAAATTTTTTTAATAAAAATATTTGTTTGATAGATAAAAAAGATATATCTTTGCAGTCGAATTACGAAGTAATCAACGTAGTTAAATTTTTAATTCATTTTATTAACTAAACAATCAATCTTATCTATGGCTTACGTTATCACTGACGATTGTGTTGCTTGCGGTACTTGTGTAGGGGAATGTCCTGTGGAAGCGATTTCCGAAGGCGATATTTACGTTATCGACCCGAATTTATGTACTTCGTGCGGCGCTTGTGCCGAGGTTTGTCCTCCAGAAGCGATTCACGCGGAATAATATATTTCGTTAAAATCGTAAAAATGTGTTGTCCAAAAAGTGCTATTAGCACACAGGTGACACGGATAACACGGATTAACGCAGATTTTAATTTAAAATTTGCGTTATTTTTTATTTTATCTGTGTTAATCCGCGTCATCTGCGTTATCCGCGTTCTTCTCTCACATTCCCAAACTCAGTTCCGAACGTTTTTGTCTGCCATAAGAGCGGTATTCGTCAAACTCAACTTCGATATTAGGCTCTTCGAGTTCGGTGGTTTTTGGCAGCAAAAATTCAAGATATTTGATATTTATTCCGCGTGCGTCCCATTGACTTTCGTAATAGGTTTTTATCTGTAAATCAGCATTTTGCGCATACATTTCGGAAGAGTAGAGGTCATCAATTTTTGTTATCAGCGGCAAATTGTTTTTATCAACAAGCGCGGTGGTGTAGGTAAAAAGAAAATTGCTGTCGGTTTTTAGGTGAATTGCGCCGTTGTTTTTGAGAATATTTTTGTAATAGTCCAAAAATCTCGTTGAGGTGAGGCGTTTGCGCTGTTTTTTCATTTGCGGGTCTGGAAAAGTAAGCCAAATTTCGCTGATTTCGTCTTGCGCAAAAAATGCTTTAAGTTGCTGAATATCAGTACGCACAAAGGCAACATTTTTCAAATTCAGTGTATTAGATTCTGTTGCGCCCGTCCACATTCTTGCACCTTTTATGTCAATGCCGATATAGTTTTTTTCGGAACAATTTTTCGCCAAACCCAGCGTATATTCACCTCTTCCACAACCAAGTTCAAGCACAATCGGGTTGCTGTTTTTGAAAAAATCTTTGTTCCAATTTCCTTTTAAGTGAAAAACTTCGCCTTGCAAAATTCTCTGCAAACCAAATTCAAATACATTTTCCATTTGCGCCATTTCGGCAAATTTTTTGAGTTTATTTTTGGACATTTTTTTGTGAATAGTTATTAATGATTAACTTTCTGAAAAGATACAAAAAAGTTAAGAACTAAAAAATTCTTAACTCTTAGTTCTTAATTGATAACTCATTTAAACTGTCATTATCTCTTTTTCTTTTGCAGCAAAAAGTTCTTCTGCTTTTTTGATAAACTTATCGTGAATTTTTTGCGTCTCTGCCTCGCCATCTTTTTCGATGTCTTCGGGCATTCCGTTTTTGAGTTCTTTTTTGAGGTGCTCAATTGCATCTCGACGTGCGTTTCTGATACTGATTTTTGCATCTTCCACAGCCGCTCCCACCTGTTTTACAAGTTGCTTGCGGCGTTCTTCTGTGAGCGGTGGAATAGCAAGACGAATAATTTCACCATTATTTGCTGGCGTAATGCCAACATTAGAAGCAAAAATTGCCTTTTCTATCACAGGAATAAGTTGCTTCTCCCAAGGTTGAATAGAGATAGTTTTTGCATCTGGCGTTGTAAGCGTGGCAACGCTCGCAAGCGGTGTCATAGTGCCATAATAATCAACTTTTATGCCGTCCAAAATCTTTACATTTGCTTTGCCGGCGCGGATATGAGCAAGTGCTTCGTCTAAAAAAGCAATTGCATTTTCCATATTTTCCGTGGCAGCATCAATGTGTTTTTTTGCTTGTTCGTTTATCATAATAGTTATTAAGTTAATAAGTTTGTAAGTTAATAAGTTGCTGTCATTTCTCCCGCTGGTCAAAATGACCTATAACTTTTAGTTCTCTAACTCGTTGATTTTTTCAACAATTTTTTCGAGTTCCTGTTTGAGTTTTGAAACTTTTTCGTTCATCATATCAACCAAAGCATTGCCTTTTTTCGATGATGAGGTCAAGAAGCCGATATTGTTTTCGTAAGTGCTAATTTCGTTTTTGAGCGCATCGTATTGTTTCATTAAGCGAGTGCACTCTGGGCTACCGCCTGTTTTTTTATTGCCGCCACCGCTGCCGCCAGAACCGCGAACTTCTTCAAATTTTATATCTACCTCAGCAATAAATTTATCTTGCAACTTTTTTTTCACTTTGATAGGCACAAAACCGATTTTGCTGAATTCCGCCATCAACTCTTTGAGTGCGGCAATATCGTCTGTGCGATTGCCTGTTGGCGTATAATTTTTGATTTTTTCGATAATTTCCTCTTTTTGCAGCAAGTTTTTTTGCTCTTCCGCCTTTCTGCCAGCATTAAAATTCAACTCTTTTTGCTCAAAGAAATAGTCGCAAGCAGCAGCAAATTTTTTCCAAATATTGTCTGAAAACTGGCGTGAAGTGTTGGCAAGTTGCTTCCACTCTTTCTGCAATTCAATCAATTTATCTGTTGTCTCTCTCCAATCGGTGCTATTTTTCAACTCTTCGGCTTTGGCAAGCAACTCTTTTTTCTTGTCCAAATTTTGCGCCACTTCATTTTTTGCCGCTTGGAAAAAATTATTTTTATTTTTGAAAAAAGCATCACACGCACTACGGAAGCGCTTGAAAATTTTTGCATTTTGCTTTTGTGAAGCAAAGCCGATTTTTTTCCATTCGTTTTGCAAAGCCATTACTTCCGCACTTTTTGAGTCCCATTGTTTGAACGATTTGATTTGTTCAAAATCAATATGCTCAACTTTTTCGCACAAATCTGTTTTCAGGCGCAAATTTTCTTCCTCTTTATCTTTTAGCGACTCAAAATATGCTTGATGTTTTTTGTTGATTTTTGATGACGCTTCTTTGAAACGAGCCCAAACTTCCTCACGCATTTCACGAGACACAGGACCGATTTCACGCCAATCTTCGTGCAGCTTTTGCAACTGGTGGAACGCCAAAACAGCATCTGTTTCGCCTTCGAGTTTTTCGGCAAGTTCGCACAAACCGATTTTCATTTCGTAATTTTTCTTGAAGTCCAAATCGCGCAAATCGTTGTTGATTTTTACTAAATCGTAAAATTTTTCTTGATAACGGCTATATTGTTTCCAAATTTCGGTTACCATATTTTGCGGCACTTGCTCAATTTTTTTCCATTCGCTTTGCAATTTTCTGAAAGCAGGAATGGTTGTAGATAAGTCCTCAGCCGAATTTGTCAATTCTTCTAATTTCGCCAAAATTGCCTGCTTTCTCTCCAAATTTTTGAGTTTTTGTTCCTCAATTTTTGCATTTGCAGCGGTTTTTATTTCACGATATTTTGCAAAAAGTTCTTTGAACTCCTGTTCGAGTTTGTCAACAATTTGTTCTACTTTTTCGGCAACAGCATCTTGAACTTCCTGTTTTTTCGCATCAATTTCCTGCTTATGACGTTTGTAAAACTGAATTTTTATTGCTTCAGCAGCAGTACGAATATTTTCGTAAATTGGCTCAATGAGCAGTTCGCGTAACTCCTCAACCAACTCTTCGCGGCTCAGAGATGCAAAATTTTTCTCTTTTTTATCGATATTTTCTTGAACAACATCAACATTTTCCTGCGTAACATCGGCATTTTCGACATTTTTTTCATCAGAAATTTCAGTTTTTTTCTTTCTTCCAGCAACTTTTTTCTCTGCTTTTGGTTCGATAACTTCCTGAGAAACCGCCTCTTCGGCTGCTTCCTCTTTTGGTTGAGCTTTCTTTCTTGTTTTTTTCTTTTCCTCTGGTAATGAGGTAGTTGCAAGAGTTTCAGTTGTCTGCTCTTCTTGTAAATTTACAGGTTGTTCTGTCTGTAATTCAGACTGTTCCTTGTGTTCAAGTGTGTTCATATACAATAAATTATTTCAAAAAAATTTGACTGCAAATGTAATAAAAAAATTTTATATTTCGTATTTTTTAACTTATTTCATTTCTAATATTCCAAAACCCCAAAATTACATTAACCAAAAATCTTGACTTGAAAAACAAAATTAAATTTTGGAATATGAAATTTGGAACTTTACATTACCAAACATTCCTTTTTTTACCATAAAAAAGTTTGTCGATTGTTGATAGATATAGAGAAATTAATGGTAATATAATTTCCCAAAAGACGATTGTTAAAAAGAATTTTCTTGTGTCAAGTTGCTTTGCGGTGCGGTTTATAATAATGGCTTGAGTTACAAATCTGATTAAAAACAGCGACAGCGCAAAAATGATAAAAAACCAATTTTTAGTTAAAAGCAGCAGCGTGAAAAACGCGTAAAACATTCCGCGCGAAAGCACTTCCCAGCCAAGCATTCGCTTACTTTTTGCCGAATAGAACGGCGATGCTGATAAGTGTCGCCGTTTTTGCGACAACCAACGCGAAAACGAACTTTTCGGCACAGAAAGCGTTTTGCTCTCTTTTGCACACTCAATTTGCGTATTTTCTCGGCTGGCAGTGGAATTTACAAACAAATCGTCATCGCCCGAAGTAACGTGCAAATGTCCCGCAAAACCACGTTTTTTAAAGAAAGTAGATTTGCGGTAAGCCATATTTCTGCCTATGCCCATATATGGAAAACCACGATAGGCAAAACCCAAATACTGCATCGCAATAAAAAGCGTATCAAAAGAAATCAGGTGGTTTATAAGTGTTTTTTTTCTGAAATAATCGCCGAAACCAAGTACAAACTCTGTTTTTGGCGAAAAATTGCGCACCATCAACGAAAGCCAATCGTTTGACATTGCTTTACAATCGGCATCGGTGAAAACCAGCAACTCGTTTTTCGCTGCCTTTACACCAACGGTTACCGCTAACTTTTTGTGACTTAACACTTTAACATCGTTTGGTATCGTTGTGTAGTATAGATTTGAATATTTCTGCGACATAAGATTTAAAACATCTTCGGTGTCGTCATAAGAGCCGTCATTTACTACTATTACCTCAAAATTTGGGTAGTTTTGTTCCAACACCGAAGGCAAAAATTCCTTTAAATTTTCCTGTTCGTTTTTTGCGCAAATAATCACCGAAACGGGCGGTTGGGCAGTTTGAACGGCAATTTTGCCCTTTTTCAAATTTTTGTTCCGCAGCACAACACCCCTAAAAAAATATAGGTAATAAACCATCTGCACAATAAAAAACAACAATAAAACCGCTGCAAAAGCAACGGAAGTTATATCTAAATCTAAATTATTTAAAAATTCGGGCATAATTTGTTATTTATAAACTTTATTTTTCGGAACGCAAAGATACGAAAAAAAGTTAAGAACTAAGAGTTAAGAATTTTTTATTTATCATCAGGATATTCCTTTTCTGAGAACTTAACTATTTGGTGATTATTAAACCAACCAAGCATTTCAATATCTTTCTGTACCTGTAATTCTTTCTCTTTTGAGAATGGCACTACCTCTTTCATTAGTCCCATTTTAAATTGTTTAAACTCGTTTGTCGTTGCAATCAAAATCATAGATTTGCTCTTGTAATTTGAATGAATGCAAAAACTATCCAATGCAATACCAAGAAGAGCATTAACAACTTCTTGTGGCATTTCTTGTGTATAAAATGCAAATACAACTCCAATTCCATCAAAGTCTGCATATCTTCTTGCAAAAAAATTTCCTTTTGAGTTTTTGTATTGGTCGAAAAATAGTAAAAAATTGTTTGAAATAACTCTCCTATCAAATCTATTAAATGACATAATTGCAGTTGCCAACTCAATAGAATTTTCATTGATATTAGTCAATACTTCTCTTTTTACAAGTTCGTCAAGAAAATAACTATTTTTATCAAGTTCTCTTTTTAATTTTACTTGCTTCTTTTGATTAAATTCTATCCAATTACCATCAAATTGAACAAACATTCCATTGTATTCTTTTGAGTGAATGTATTCGGGAAAAGTTCTTTTATTTTTTAAATAATAAGCCAAAATATCGTGTTCAGTTCCCGAAATTAATATACTCTGTTTACCATTCGTATTATAGTTTTGTTGAGTGTATTCAAAAAATTGTCTTGCTGTATCAGCAGGAAAATCGTCTTCTTCTCCAGGTAGCATAATAACTGCTTTATCTGCAAATAAATTCTCTCTTTTTCTTAAATATTCCAAAAAATCAGGAATTGTGTCTAATTCTCGAACTGTTGTCTGAAATGCTTCTTTATCGAATAGTGTAATAAATTTTTCGTCTTTTGTTTCTTGATTGAAAGGGTAAAATCGAACTCCTTCTCCAAGATTAATAATCAATCTATGTATATTTTTAATTCTTTCCTTTGGAAACCTTTCAATCTCTCTTTTAGGATGTTTAATATAAATTTCATTGTTGTCGTTTAACAGTTTTCTTTCTGCACCATAAATTTGTTTTACTGCTTTTTCGATTGTATGTTTGAAATATCTTGAATAAAAATCTTTAAACTCATAGTTCTTGACAGAAACAATAATCAAATTATCTCCAAACAATATCAACAAATCACATATTTCCTTTTTATCTCCGTATTCATCTTTTGGACTTGGATAACACCAATGTTCAATAAAAGAGTTGAATGCTATTTCATTTACAAATTCTTCTCCGATATTTCCTTTTTCTGTTGCGTTCATTTTATTTTTTGCTTAACTCTTTTATCGCAATTTGAACGCTGTTATCATTTTGATTGTAGTATGGGAAAAAGCCCTCATCGTCTAAAATATGGCGAATGATGTATGCAATTGCCTGTCGTTCAATGCTTTGTTTTGTTTTTTGATTAATAACTTTTTCTCCTTTGGTATTGTTTTTGTCGCCAAATTCTATAATTTTTGCAAAGAGATTTTGATTTTCAAGATGTTTTTGCATCTCTTGCCATTTTTTTATTTTTTTCAACGTAACTCTGTTGTTTTCAGTGTATTGCAACGCAAATTTATAAACCAAACCATTACTTATAAGATTTGAAAAATATTGCGAATAGTGTGTCGTGTCTTGCGGCACAAAAATATCGGGCATAATGCCGCCGCCGCCATAAACCACTCTACCTGAGCGTGTTCTGTATTCCAGCTCGGTGTTTTGCTTGATGCTGTCTTGCGAATAAAATTCACCGTGCTTAAAGCGGTTGAGAATGTCAAGTTGGTAGTCCTCGCTTTCTCCGAGTTTGTACGGCTTTTGAATACTCCTGCCGCTCGGCGTGTAGTAACGCGCAACGGTGAGGCGCAAGGCAGAGCCGTCTGAAAGCGGAACTTGCTGCTGCACAAGTCCTTTGCCGAAACTTCTGCGTCCGATAATCGTTCCTCTATCATTGTCTTGAATTGCACCTGCAAAAATCTCACTCGCTGAACCCGAAAACTCATCAATAAGTACAGCCAACTTGATGTTTTGAAACGAGCCAATGCCATTTGCCTTAAAATCAACGCGTTTCTGATGCGCACCCTGCATATAGACAATCATATCGCCACGTTTGAGAAATTCGTTGAGCATCTCGTTTGCCGCCCCCATATAACCGCCAGAATTTCCGCGCAAATCTACAATCAACGCATTTGCACCCTCGTGGCGCAGTTTTGCCAATGCGTTTTGGAATTCCTTATGAGTAGTTTCGCCAAATTTATTTACCGAAATGTAGCCAATTTTATTCGTAATCATATAGGCAATATCAACGCTTTTTTGCGGAATTTCATCGCGTATAACGTTGAATGTTAATATTTTGTCGCTGCCTTTGCGCACAATGCCGAGTTTTACCTCAGTGCCTTTTTTGCCTCGTAAGGTGTTGATAACCTTTTCATTATTGATTTTTTTACCCACAAAAACGGAATCATTTACGGAAACAATTTTGTCGCCTGCAAGAATGCCGATTTTTTCAGAAGGTCCGCCAGAAACCACATTAATAATATATATTGTGTCGCTTTGCAGGTTAAACTGCACACCAATTCCGAAAAATTTGCCTGCAAGTTCCTCGTTGGTGGATTGCAAATCGGACGCAGGAATGTACGAACTGTGCGGGTCTAATTCGCTGATTATCAAAGGTATTGCTTTTTCAGTAATGCTGTCCAACGAAATGGAATCAACATAAAGGTTGTTGATATAGTTCAAAACCTCAGAGATTTTGTTTGCCTTAATGAGCGACCGCGCAAAATCTCTGTTACTATTCAGCGAATAGAAATTTCCAATCAAAATTCCTATAATTATCGACACCGCAACAATTAGTGGTAAGAGTATCTTTTTCATTATGATTTTAGTTTGTAAGTCCGTAAGTTTGTAAGTCGATAAGTCAATTACCGACTTACAAACTAATTTATAAATTCTACTTCAATATCTGCTTTTTTCAGGAAATCAATTCCGTCCATAATGCGATAGTTTTCGCCATAAACAACACGCTTGATGCCCGACTGAATAATCAATTTTGCGCACTCCATACAAGGTGAGGCGGTAACGTATAGCGTTGCGCCATCGCTGCTGTTGTGCGAGCGGGCAATTTTGGTTATAGCGTTTGCCTCTGCGTGCAAAACGTACGGTTTTGAGTTGTTATTTTCGTCTTCGCAGCAATTTTCAAAACCCGAAGGAGTACCGTTGTAGCCGTCAGAGATAATCATCTGATTTTTAACCAATAACGCACCAACTTTGCGGCGTTCGCAATAGGAATTTTCCGCCCAGATGCGCGCCATTCGCATATATCTTTGGTCAAGAAGTTGTTGTTTTGTAGGCATATTTTCTTTATTATTTTGCAAAATTACTAATTTTATTTCATTTTTTCAAACAGCGATTTCAATTTCTGATTGTCGTGATAAGAAAAATCGTTTTCGGAAATAATTTTTTGAATTTTCTCCATTCTGTGCGAAGTTAGCGGGTGTGTTTGCGCAAATTCAAAAAATTTGTACTCATCAAATTTCGACTCTTCGTCAATAACTTTAAAAAGCGACAAAACGCCCTGCGGGTCAATATTATTTTGTGCCATTAAATAAACCGCCTGTTTGTCCGCTTCGGTTTCAAAAGTGCGCGAATAGGAAAGCGTGTTCAAATTATGCGCATTTTGTGCAATCACTGTGATAATGCCATTTACATCGGCAAAAAGCGCAGAAACGAAAATATAGCCCGCAAGATTTCTACAAAGCATTTTCATCGAATGGCGATTATTGACGTGCGCAACTTCGTGTCCGATTAAGCCCGCAAGTTCGGTGTAATCGTCAATTTTTTCCAACAGCCCCGTAAAAATTACAATTTCGCCGTTTGGCAGAGCAAAAGCATTTACCATTGATGAATTTATAACTCTAAAATTCAATTTTTTCGTGTTGTTTAAATTCATCTCTTGCGCAAACTCGTTCAGTAATAGCGTTTTAGCGGTGTCCTGTTTGTTTTTCAAAATAAATTCACCGATAAAACTATCGCCGAGTTTGTCGTCAAATGTTTCGGGAATCAGCGCAACCGATTTTTCCGCAATATATGGCACGGCAAAGAAATAACCTAACACAATTACCGCCAAAATTGCAGCCGCAATAGCCAAATGACCACCAAGTTTTAAATGAATAAGTTTCTGATACACAGACAATTTATCTCTTTTACGCAGATAATTTAACAGATGTTTTTTGAACTCCTCGTCATCAACAACAAGGAACTCGTTTTCGCCCTCTTTTGTTCTTATTTCTATCAAATTTCCGCAATTTTCATAGACAATTTTTCGCAAATACCAAGTTTTATCAATATCTGCATTTCGAAAACTCAGTTCGTCAAAATCGCCATCAAAAAACACCCCAACCTTTTGCGGTTGAGATGATTTTCCGTCAAAGTATTTCCCTGTGATTTGATACATTGTTTTTAGGAGTTAGTGTCTTGGCTCTTGATTCTTGGCTCTGTTTTAGAAAATATCAATATCAAAGAAATCTCCTGCGCCCTCAAACATTGCATCGGTATAAATTTCCTCTGTTTGAGTGATTTTATCAAGGTCTATATCGCCTTTGAGATGTGTGTTTTCGGTGAAATATTTTCTCGTACGAACTTCAACCCAAGCATACGCCAAACCGAGCGAAAAAATTGTCATTAAGAGATTTACAGTGCGAAGTTTGAAAAGCCCGCCGCCTGTTACGGTCGATTTCATTTGTATCTTTTGCTCATCTTTTTCTAATTCGATATAATCAATGTAATAATTCCAAATATTTTTTTCATACCAAAATAGGTAAATTAATGCAGGTACATACATAAATAATATAATAATAGGCATAAAATTATTCATTTCTTCTAAACCTGAATTAAGTGCAATAATCACACCCACAATTATCGCAGGAAAAAAGCCCAACATCACAACTCCAAACAATTTAAGATTAATCAAAAATAACCCACTGCCTGTGCCTTTGTAAGAAAATTTTGCATCACCAAAACGAACATTGCCGAGAAGATATTTTCTTAAATTTATTTCAAACCACGCGCCATAAATACCAAAAGTTATGATAGTTAGTCCAAGCCATTTCATAAAATTGATGTAAATCTCCTTTTTTGTGCCGCGATAGCCAAAACGTATTCCGCGCCAAGTTGTGCGCGACATTCTGTAACGATATGCGCCGTGATATATCAACGGAATTATTGCAAAAAAGAGTACAAAATAGAGCAAAAGTAAGACAAGATAAATAGTAAGATTTCTTTCTTGTGTGGCATAATATTGTGCTGCAATTAAAATTCCTATTAAGATTATCCAAAAAATTATCACTTTCACAAAGCCGCGAAACATCTGTTTTCCTGTGCCGTGAAAGGTAAATCGGTCATCATTAAAAGCGGTTGCGCCGTACATATATTTGATTTTCCGCGCTCTCGCCCAAGGATAATAAATGCCCAAAGTGATTAAAGTAAGCAGCCAATTTACGATAATAATCCCAAAATACTCGCTGCCTTTCCCAAAAAATTTAAGCGTATAACTTTTTGGTTGCTCATTAGTTAGAAATTCGTTTTGATTTTCCATAAAATTATATTTTTTTGAATGGTTAATAAAACGCAAAGTTACAAAAAAAAATTGTAATTTTGTAATCATTTTGAAATTAAAAAATATGTCTATAAAATTGTGGTTTCGACTTCGCTCAACCACCGCAGCGTTGCCTAAGCGAAGTCGAAGGCAAAAATAAAATATGTCGATTTCGGTTGTTATATTAAATTATAATGGTAAAAATTATTTGGAACAATTTTTGCCTGATGTGGTGCGCTATTCTCCTGATGCAGAGATAGTTGTGGCAGACAACGGCTCAACGGACAACTCAGTTGATTTTCTTCAAAAGAATTTTCCTGATGTAAAATTAATCTGTTTTGAAAAAAATCACGGTTTTGCAGAGGGCTATAATTTGGCGTTGAAAAATTTGTCGTCAGAATATTTTGTGCTACTAAATTCCGATGTTTTGGTAACGGAAAATTGGCTGAAAATTTTGGCTGATTTTATGGAAAGCAACCCGCAGGTATCAGCGTGCCAACCGAAAATTCGCAGTTTTTGCGACAGGCAAAAATTTGAATATGCAGGTGCGTGCGGCGGTTTTATTGATGAATACGGCTACCCTTTTTGCAGAGGCAGAATTTTGGGCACATTAGAAACCGATAACGCGCAATATGATGATATTGCGGAAATTTTTTGGGCAACAGGCGCGTGTTTGATGATACGCGCAAGCGATTTTTGGCAAGCGGGCGGACTTGACGGAAGATTTTTTGCTCACCAAGAGGAAATTGATTTGTGTTGGCGGCTCAAAGCGTACGGAAAAAGCATTGTTTGCATACCTCAAAGCGTGGTTTTTCACGTTGGCGGCGGCACTCTAAATACCGAAAGTCCAATGAAGACATATCTGAATTTTAGAAATAATTTACTTTTGCTCTATAAAAATCTTCCGCAAAACCGACTGAAAAAGGTGTTTTTTGCAAGATTTTTTCTCGATATTTTCGCAGCATTAAATCTGTTTTTACAAGGGAAAAAAGAGAATGTAAAGCAGGTTTTCAAAGCAAGATGCGACTTCAAAAAAATGCGTAAAGAGTTTTCTGCCGACCGACAAAAAAATCTATCATTAACCCAAGACCCGCACCCAATCGGAATGATAAAAGGGTTGATAATTTGGAAATATTATGTAAAAGGAATAAAAACGTTTTCAAAGTTAAAAGGGACGAATTGAATTCGCCCTTTTTTTCTTAACAGGTATTATTTCAAATATTTTCTTTCAAAAAAATCTAAAATTTCAAAGTAGCCGTCAAAGATTATTGTATCGTTTTTTACAATATTATATTGCGGGAAGAGATTATAACCAAATGCTTGAATATACTTTTCATTTTTTTCGCTGATAAAAAGCAAAGGAATATCAATATTTTGTTTCTCTAAAATTTTTTGTGCTTGCGCAATATTGATGGTGTCTCTAAAAACATTTACAGCATAAAAACCTATATTTGATTTTTCTTTATACTTCTCTGCAAGTTTTTGAAATTTAGGCATTTCTCTAAAACAATTACCGCAATTATTATTGTAAAAATCCAAAACATAAACTTCTTTTTGCAGGTCTTCTATGGTTACTTTATTTAATGTGCTATCTGTAAAAAACTCTATTTCCGAAAGTTTAGCAGGTTTTGAAACTTCGCCTGTCCAAGTTTCATTTGTAAATCTTTGTAAAAGTAAAGTTCTAACTTGACTTTTTAATAAAAATAAAGCCAAAAGCACTACAACAATAGGTAAAAATATTTTGATAGATATTTTTTTTGTATTAATAAACCAAAAACCGCAACAATACGCAAACCACAGCAAAAGAAATGTCAGCATTTGAAATGTAATAGCATACTTTGCAAAACCAAAATCATCAGTAGGAATAGTCAATATTAGAACAGAAAATTGAAATATTGCATTTAAAACAAATAGCAACAGAGGCAAAAGTAGTAACTTTTTTTCATAACCATATTTTTTGCAAGTCCAAATTCCTAAAACAAACGCAGGAATATACATAAACCAATCAATTAACTCTAATTCGTACTCATTCATTATATGAACTTGCATATAAAAAATACCTATAAACCAAAAACTTACTCTGATAAATCTGTTTTTTATAACACTTGCGCCCCAACCAAAGAGAACAGCAATTACCAAAAATGAAAAATAAAACAAAATGTAAAGCAGTTTGATTGTAAAAGGAAAATAACTTGAAAAAAAACCTAATGCAGTTCCTAAAACAATATACATAAAAATATACCACGATTTAATTTTGTTTTTAAATAGTTGCATAAAAACACAGGTCAAACCAAAAGTAATTAATACTTTAAAAACCAATGTAGCGGTAAAATAATAGATACCAAACCAATTGAATTTATTTGCCAAAAATGTAATAATTATTGTAATCGGAACAATAATTAGAAAAGATTTTAATAAGTTTTTGTTTTGCATATTATTTATTTTTTTAAAAAAGGGCTGTCTAAAATGATATTTTAAGTTCTTTTTTGACAGCCCGTTATGATTAATCTTAATATTTTTCAAACATATATTCTAAAAGTCCTCTTTGGCTACTATACTCAATAACATTAACAACTTGTCCATTGATGACAATAGGGTCTTTGCATCTCTTCGTGCATTCTCCCATATAAAGAAATTTACACCCCCAGCTAACCTTTGTACAATCAGGGTTATTACAAGACCCCAAGCCCATACAGCCACCATCCCAAGTACAATTACAATTTGGCTTACTACCATTATTTCCACTACCTTCGTGTTGTAAAGTTGAATTGTTGGTAGCAGCATTTT